>Ga0068858_100002991_pt1 | contig 16949 bp, 15 predicted proteins | sample KBSSwiS12_FD_66589 | JGI IMG/M metagenome (GOLD analysis project Ga0068858, IMG submission 66589) | Switchgrass rhizosphere microbial communities from Kellogg Biological Station, Michigan, USA - KBS Switchgrass S1-2 | ecosystem: Host-associated > Plants > Roots > Rhizosphere > Soil ...
CCGCATGCACCTTCAGCATTCTGAGCGGCACTGACGCCACGATCACCGCAGAGACTGCCGGGCACCCGGAGCTACCTCTTTTTCTGCGATTTCTGCGATCTCTGCGTTGATTGCCGTTTTGGGCCACGCCCGGCCTTCAGCTTTGCCGCACGCTCGATGATCGTCGCGAGCATGGCGCCCGCTTCGCCGCCTTTGGCGGGCCGGTTCGACGTCCAGATGTCGGGCGCCTCCTGCGCGAGGATGTCTTCGAAATCGCCGTCGCTCTTCACGCTGCGCGGCGCAAACTCGGCGATGTCGAGGTCGCCTGACCACTCGTCACGATGCTTGATCAGCAGCCAGCTGCGGTCGCCGCCTCCGCGACTTCCCGCATACCGCCCGCCGGTCCGGACGAGCACCCACGATCCCTTCAACTTGTAGCCGCTCAGTGTGAATTTGAGGTCGCCCTTCTTCAGCGCGGCATCGACGTCGTCGACCTGCGGCGTCCATGTGCCTTTATCCCACAGCATCACGATGCCCGCGCCGTAGCCTTCCGGAATGACACCTTCGAATTCGCCGTACGCGAGCGGGTGATCTTCGACGTGCATCGCGAGCCGTTTGGTCCCGGGATCGAGGGACGGCCCTTTCGGGACCGCCCAGGAAAGGAGCACGCCGTCGTGTTCGAGCCTGAAGTCGTAGTGAAGGTGGCTGGCGAGGTGCTTCTGGACGCAGAAGAAGAGCTCGCGTGTTTTCTTCTTCCGGACCTTCGGCGGCGGCTCCGGGGACTTCGTGAAATCGCGCTTGCGGCCGTACTCCTCGAGCGCCATGGCGTTACGCGGTGTCGCGGCTCAGGCGATTCAACGGGCGCGCGAACGCCAGCATCAGGAGCCCCGCGACGACCGCGAAGGCGGCGACGGCACCGAACAAACTGGGCAACGACATCGATTCGTAGAAGCCGGCGACGCGTCCACCGATGTAGTTGCCGACCGAGGTACCGAGAAACCAGACGCCCATCACCAGTCCGCCGATGCGCACCGGAGCCAGCCTTGTCATCGCGCTCAAGCCCACAGGGCTCAGTGAGAGCTCGCCCCAGGTGTGGAGCAGATAGGTCAGCGTGAGCCATCCCGGGCTCACCAGCGTGCCTTGACTGGCAGGCGGAATGAGCACCGCGAATCCCAGACCGACGAGCAGGAGTCCGACCGCGAACTTCGCAGGAGCGCCAGGCTCCTGACCGCGACTTGCCAGCCGGAGCCACAGCCACGCGAACATCGGTGCGAAGGAGATGACGAAAAGCGGGTTCGCCGACTGGAACCAGCTGCTTGGAAAACTCCAGCCGAACACCGAATTGTTCGTGTTGCGGTCCGCGAACAGGTTGAGCGTCGATCCGGCCTGCTCGAAGACCGACGAGAAGAGCGCGTACCCGAGGAACAGCACGCCAATCACGATCAGGTGATTGCGTTCGACCCGGGTCCATCCGCCCGACAGAAAGACCCACGCGAAGAAGCCCACGGACAGGAAGAGCAGCACATACCCAGCGGCATCCGCAATCTGCCTGGCCGTCACCGGAATGACTCCGGTGTATACGCCGAAGCCGAACAGAATCAGCACAGCCGCGCCGGCGCCAATCCACAAAGTGGCCTGGCTCTTCTGACGTGCGAACGCTGCGGGCGAGCCCGGATCGGCCGGGTGCAGGCCGGCTTCGCCCAGATACTTGCGACCGAACGAGTACTGCACGAGCCCGAGCGCCATACCGACGCCGGCCGCAGCGAACCCGACGTGCCAGTTGACGCGCTGACCGAGATAGCCGCAGACGAGCGGCGCGACGAACGCACCTGTGTTGATCCCCATGTAGAAGATCGAGAATCCGGCATCGCGCCTCGCGTCGTCATGTCTGTACAGACGACCGACGATGACGCTCACGTTGCCTTTGAGGAGACCCGTGCCAATCACGATCAGCACGAGGCCGAGGTAGAACGTGGTCACGGTCGGGATCGCCATGCTGAAGTGGCCGGACGCGATGAGGGCGCCACCGATGAGCACCGCGCGCTGCGCGCCTATCAGCCGGTCCGCAATCCAACCGCCGGGCAGAGTAAACATGTACACCATCGAGGTGTACAGTCCGTAAATCGCGCCCGCGGTGACCACGTCGAAGCCAAGGCCACCGGTTGCGGGTGCGGCTGTCATGAAGAGGATGAGCAGCGCGCGCATCCCGTAGTAGCTGAAGCGCTCCCACATCTCGGTGAAGAAGAGCGTGGAGAGGCCCCGCGGATGGCCGAAGAACGCACGATCGACGGCGTCAGCCTGGACGCGAGCGGCAGGAAGGGCCATGCGGGGCAGGATACACTACTCAGAGACTAGGGATTAGGGATTAGGGATTGGGGATTAGGGATTGGGGATTAGTTGGGGATTGGGAAGTAGGCATTGGAGAGTAGGGACTAGTCCTCTTGGGGACCAGGAACGTAAGGACAAAGAACCAGAGACCAGGGACCCGGAACCAAGGACCAAGGACGAAGGACCAAGGACCAAGATGAGAGCGGTCTTGATCAGCACCTACGAGTTGGGCCGTCAGCCTTTCGGCCTCGCGTCGCCGGCAGCGTGGCTGCGGCAGGCAGGTTGGGACGTTGAGTGCGTCGATCTGTCGAAGGAGCCGCTGCGCGGCGACATTGTCCGGAGCGCGGCGCTCGTCGCTTTTCATCTGCCGATGCACACCGCTACCAGACTGGCGGCGCCAGTCATCGCGAAAGTGCGGCAGCTCAATCCAGCGTCGCGCCTTTGCGCGTACGGCTTGTATGCGCCCCTCAATGCCGAATGGTTGCGGTCGATCGGCGTGGACGAGGTTCTTGGTGGTGAGTTCGAAGAGGATCTGACCGCGATTGCCCGCTCGATCGTCTCGGGCCCACGCGATTGGCCGGAACCTCTCGTGTCCGGCAGAATCCCCCGTCTTCATTTTCTCGTTCCCGATCGCCGCGGGCTGCCGTCCCTCGATCGCTACGCGACGCTGCAGATGCCGGACGGCTCGCGTCGGGTAGTCGGATCCACGGAGGCAAGTCGCGGTTGCAGGCATCTCTGCCGGCACTGTCCGGTGGTGCCGGTGTACGAAGGCCAATTCCGCGTCGTTGCGGCGGACGTCGTGCTGGCCGACGTCGACGCGCAGGTCGCCGCCGGAGCCCAGCACATCACCTTCGGTGATCCGGATTTCTTCAACGGTCCGACGCACGCGATGCGCATCGTGGACGCGCTTCACGCGGCGCATCCCACTGTGACCTACGACGTCACGATCAAGGTGGAGCATCTGCTGCAGCATCGCGACCTGCTCGTCCGGTTGCACGACACCGGATGTCTGTTCGTGACGAGCGCGGTCGAGTCGGTGGACGATGTGGCGCTGGCGCGCCTCGACAAGGGACACACTCGAAGCGATTTCATCGAAGCGGTCTCTCTATGTCGTGCCGCCGACGTGACGCTGGTGCCGACCTTCGTCGCGTTTCACCCCTGGCTGACGCTCGCAGGCTACTGCGATCTGCTCGACACGATCGAGCGCCTCGACCTCGTCGATCGCGTGGCGCCGATCCAGTTGGCCATCAGGCTTCTCATCCCGCAGGGATCGAAGGTGATGACGCTGGACGACGTCCGCGCCGTCGTCGAAGGGTTCGACCCGGTCACATTGACCTACCGCTGGTTGCATCCCGACCCCCGCGTCGACGCCTTGCAGCGCGAGATCGCGGCGCTCGTCGGGGTCCGGGTGGCGAGCGACCGATCGGCGGTGTTCGACGAGATCAGCGCTCTGGCGCACGAGCGTGCAGGCCTCACGCGTCCACCAGCCTCACCCGCGCTTGCGCGCACGCGCGTGCCTTATCTGAGCGAGCCTTGGTACTGCTGCGCCGAGCCCAACCCTGAAGAAGTGATGCTTGTCTGATCCGCCGAGCATGAGTCCGGAAGGGGTTCCTCGGGCGGTCTCGGCGTTCTCCGAGGTGAAAGTATCCATGCGGCGTGTCGTACTCCTCGCCACAACGACGGGCTACCAGACGCGGGCGTTCGGAGAAGCCGCCGAGCGGTTGGGCGTGCAGCTCGTGTTCGCCACGGACCGCTGCCACGTGCTCGAGGATCCGTGGCAAGACGGGGCGATTCCCATCAGATTTCACGAAGAACAGGCGTCGGCGGATGCCATCGTCGAGGCGGCGGCCGAGGAAGCGATCGACGGCGTCATTGCCGTCGGCGACCGGCCGACGGCGATCGCGGCGCGGGTCGCCGCGCGTCTCGGCCTGCCTTGGCATCCCATCAACGCGGCGGAGACCGCTCGCGACAAGGAGCGCACGCGTGAGCGGCTGCGCGACGCCGGCCTGCCGGCGCCATGGTTCCGGCCGTCACGCCTCGACCGAGATGTCGTGGATCTCGTCGGAACCGTCGACTTTCCATGTGTGCTCAAGCCCGTTGCGTTGTCAGGCAGCCGGGGTGTCATGCGGGCGAACAACGTCGATGAATTCCGGGCGGCATTCGAGCGGTTGCGGGCACTCGTCCGACTGCCCGAGCTGCGCGCCGAGAGAAACGACGCTCACGAACGCGCGCTCGTCGAAGGCTTTATTCCCGGCCGCGAGCTCGCCCTCGAGGGGCTGCTGCACCAGGGCGTGTTGAAGGTGCTGGCACTCTTCGACAAGCCAGACCCGCTGGACGGCCCGTTTTTCGAAGAGACGATCTATGTCACACCGTCCTCGCTCGACGCGGAGACCCAACAGCAGGTGGCGGACACGGTGGCGGAGGCCGCGGCCGCGATCGGCCTGCGCCACGGGCCGATCCACGCCGAGTGTCGCGTCAACGAGTGCGGCGTGTTCGTCCTGGAAGTGGCCGCCCGGCCGATCGGCGGGCTCTGCGCCCGCGCGCTGAGGTTCTGTCGCGCGGACATCCCGGGCGTGGTGTCGCTCGAGGAACTGCTGCTGCGGCACGCGCTTGGTGAATCACCTGACGGCTGGTCGCGTGAATCCTGTGCCTCGGGCGTCATGATGATTCCGATTCCCGCGCGGGGCGTGTATCGCGGTGTATCGGGCATCGACGAAGCGCGCGGTGTCGCCGGCGTTGACGGGATCACCATCACCGCCAGGAGCGATCAGCTGCTCGTGCCGCTGCCGGAAGGGGCGAGCTATCTCGGGTTCATCTTCGCTCGCGGCGATACGGGCGGGCAGGTCGAAGGAGCCCTCCGATCCGCGCACGCGCGACTGCAGTTTTCGATCGAGCCCGAGTTGGCCGTCGTTGGATCTAGGAATCTGAGAATCTGAGAATCTGAGGATCTGAGGATCTGAGAATCTGAGGATGCGAAGCCGCGCTCTCAGATTCTTACATCCTCAAATTCTTAGATCCTGAGATTCAAGTATCGCGGTACACTTACGCACATGGCGCAATGTAGTCCTCCCCAACCCCCGCCGGGACCGGCCACCAACAAGAGCGGCCGCACAGTGCACTGCGTGAAGTTTCAGAAGGAATTGCCGGGGCTCGATGACGTGCCGTGGCCGGGAGAGCTTGGGCAGCGTATCTATGATCAAGTGTCCAAAGATGCGTGGAAGCTCTGGGAAGAGCGCATGAAGATGATTCTCAACGAGTATCGTCTGATGCCGTGGCAGAAGGAGGCGCAGGACCTCGTGGCCAAGCACATGGAGGACTTCTTTTTCGGAGAGGGCGCTGCGTTGCCGCCCGGCTACGTTCCGCAACAGACGAAATGAACGTCGAGCCCGAATCGCGACACCGCGCCTGCTGGTACGGCCGCCGGACCCCGCACATTCCCACGGACCTGGGCGTACAAACCATCGAGGACGGGCAGTTGCTGTACTGCGCCCATCCCATGTGGTTTCCCATCGTCGGATATCGATTCGACGTGAGGAACTGTACCCGCTGCGACTTCTTCAAGGCGGTCAAAACCTCGTCGGCGGAGGCCGTCAGGACCAATTAGTCCTGCCCGCCTCGAAGTCGGTAATCACTACTTACGCCAGCCCAACTGTAGCGATCCACTGCAACCGAGAAGCGCATATCTTCACGCTACCTGAAGAAGATTGGCTTTTTGTGGGCAATGTACGGGTGTTTCCCTTTCGGCGGGCTATGGCACAGAACTTGATTGGCGGCTCCTAGCCGCATCGCATTCATCAGTCTCCGCGCGGCGACTGGCGAGGCGGATTTCACAGGAGGGCATGATGATGATTACCGGGCGCAAAGAGCGACGTGGGTTCGCGTCGATGTCGGCGGAGAAGCAGCGCGAGATTGCCAGCAAGGGCGGACGCGCCGCCCATGAAAAGGGCAGCGCGCACGAATGGACCACAGACGAAGCGCGTTCGGCGGGCCGCAAAGGTGGTCAGGTCAGCCGTGGCGGGCGCGGACGGCTGATGACGCCGCCGGAAACTCCGCCGGCCGACGCTCCGCCGCAGGAGTCTGCTCCGGACTCCCCGAGCAGTTTCAATAATTCCAACGAATCCGAGTGACGCACGCGACGACGACGCTGACGACTGGAGCGACGAGAATGGCAAGACACATGGCGGAGGCGTGTACGCTGGCCCTCATGGTGACGGTCAGTGCCCATGCCCAGAGTGGGTCTTCCGCGACCACTTCGGGGCAAGCGCCTTCCTCGGCGGTTCAATCCGGGTCAAGTGGCGCGGGCACGGAGACGCGCCCCGCCACGACGACGTTTCTGGGGGACACGGGGATCTGGTTCGTCCCGACGGCCGAGATCGTGCCAGGCGGCCGGTTCTCGGTGAGCGGGTACCGCACCAACTGGGATTACCGCCAGGGGCTGACCGACGTCAGTCACTTCCCGATCACGGGCGCGGGCGGGTGGGCCGATCGGCTCGAGATCTTCGGGTCGTTCCGCGTCGATACCCGCATCGATCGCGACTTCGAAGTGCCGGCCACTTTTCAGCCGACCAACGCGGCCTACGGCGGCCTGGTGAACGCCTATCCGTTCGTCCGCCGCGACTGGAGCGGGGACAACGTCGGAGACCTGCTGGTGGGCGTCAAAGTGAATCTGATGTCCGAGTGGCGGCAGCAGCCCGCCGCGATCGCGGTGCGCGGCACGGTGAAACTGCCGACGGGCAACAAAGACTCGGGCGCCGGCACGGGCAAAGCGGACGGGATGATCGATTTCATCATCAGCAAGGAATTCGCGAAGGCGGTGGAGCTGTCGGGGACGGTGGGGCTGGTGTGGCGGGGCGATCCGGATGATCCGGTTGCGGTGGACCTCTCCAATGGCGTGCAGTGGGGGATTGGCGCGGCGGTGCCGTCGCGCAGCCAGCTGCGGCTCTCGCTGGAGCTGTTCGGGGAGAAGCCGTTCAGCGACACGCTGACCGCCGCCGCCCCGCTGGCCTCGCTGAGCGGCGCGGCGAGCCTCTCCCCGCTCGTCAGTGCCGTCGACCCGCTCACCATCGGGATGGTGGGGCTGACGTATCAGGCGCGCAATGGCTTCTTCCTCGGGTACGGCGTCACCCATTCGTGGCCGAGTATCGATCCGACGACGATCGGGCAAGAAGACCACAAGAACTTCTGGGGGCATCAGGTGCGTGTCGGGTATCACCCCGGCGTGCGCATCTACGTGCCGCCGCCCCCGCCGCCCCCGCCGCCGCCACCCCCGCCGCCGCCGGAGCCCCGGCCGGCGCCGACGCACACGCTGACGGTGCGGGCCGAGTGTAATCCGTGCACGGTGCAGGTCGGGCAGACGTCGACGGTGACCGCGACGGCGCAGGATTCGATCGGCTGCGCGGTGACGTATCGGTGGAGCGCGCCGACGGGGACGTTCGCCAACGCGGCGCAGCGGCAGACGATCTGGACGGCGCCGCAGCAGGAAGGGACGGTGCCGGTGACGGTCACCGTGACGTGTCCGACCGACAACAAGACGGCGTCGGACGCGGTCAACATCACGGTGGTGCGGCCGCCGGTGCGCAACTACACGTTCGAGGATGTGCACTTCGACTTCGACCGCTACTCGCTGCGGCCGGAAGCGACGCGGGTGCTGGACGAAGCGGTGACGGCGATGCAGCAGGACGCGACGCTGCGGCTGACGGTCGAAGGGCACACGTGCAGCATCGGCACGGCGGAATACAACCTGGCGCTGGGCGACCGGCGGGCGAGCTCGGTGCGCGACTACCTGGTGAGTCGGGGGATCAGCGCCGATCGGTTGCAGACGGTCAGCTACGGCGAAGAGCGGCCCAAATACGACAACGCGCGTGAAGAGACGCGGCGGCTCAACCGGCGCGCCGCGCTGGTCGTGCGGCTCCAGTAGGTCCAGTCGGGCAGGTTGATCGGGTAGGACAGGTCGGTCAGGTGGGACAGGTACTACCTGACCCACCTGACCTGCCGTCAGGCAAGTTGAAGGATTTCGCGGCTGCCAGTGATGTACAGGTCCGTATAGCCCTTCATTTTTTCCCGGAACGCTTCGTTCGTGGCGTAGTCCTTCATGCTTGCCTCGAACTCGCTGACGCTCGCCGCCTGGTACTCCATGACCACGCGATTGAAGTCGCCCGTCAGATCGGTGAGCACTCGCGCCGTCGGAATATTGGCGACCACGAGCGCCTCCTTCAGCTGAGCGGCCAGCTTGCTGGCATTCCCGGGTTTGGCAACAAAGCAGTTACGAACGACGATCATGATGGCCTCCTCTTTGATGTGCGCTGTGCGCTTTCGCAGCTGTGGTCAGACATGTCACGATCGCACCGGGCGCCGCCGATTGCAAGCAGACTCAGCGGATCGCGACTTGCCGGCCTCCATCGTCAGTACGACTTCGCGAACCAGGCCTCCGCTTGCGCCGGACTGTCGCAGCGGACGCAGCGTCCGGCGGGCACCTCGGCATGCGGCATGTTGCGAATCGTGGCCTGCGTGTCGGTCTTGATTTGCGTCTCGCAGTCGGCTGACCCACACCACGGTGCAATAACGAATCCCGGACGGCCGTCCATCGCCGCCTTGAACGCATCGTAGGAGTCGACGCGCTGGGTGTGTTCCTCCCTGAACCTCACCGCGCGCTCGAACAGGTTGCGCTGGATGTCGTCGAGGATCTCAATCACGCGCGGGGCGAGGCCGTCCATCGGCACGCCGGCCTTCTCCCGTGTGTCGCGCCGCGCCGTAAACACCTGCGATTTCTCGATATCCTTGGGTCCGATTTCGATCCGCAGCGGCACACCGCGCATTTCCCATTCTGAAAACTTCCACCCCGGGCGCTCGTCGCGCTGGTCGAGCGTCACCCGAAGGCCGGCCGCCACGAGCGCCGCCTGAATCTCCTTTGCGCGCGGCAGCACCGTTTCCCGCCAGTTGTCCTTGCCGATTGGCACGATCACGACCTGATAGGGGGCGATGCGCGGCGGGAGCACCAGCCCGCTATCGTCGCCGTGGACCATGATGGCGGCGCCGATGAGACGCGTCGTCATGCCCCAGGACGTGCCCCACACGTGCTGGACGCTCTTGTCGCGGGCCTGGAAGGTGATGTCGAAGGCTTTCGCGAAGTTCTGACCGAGATTGTGCGAGGTGCCGGCCTGCAGCGCACGACCGTCACCCATCAGCGCTTCGATCGAATACGTCCGAAGTGCGCCGGCGAACTTCTCGCTCTCGCTCTTGAGCCCGTCGATGACCGGCATCGCCAGCTCGGTCGCGACCATCTCCTTGTACAGCGCGAGAATCTTCAGCGTCTCGTCTTCCGCCTCTTCCGCGGTCTCGTGCGCGGTATGCCCCTCCTGCCACAGAAACTCCGTCGTCCGCAGGAACGGTCGCGTGACCTTCTCCCATCGCACGACATTCGCCCACTGGTTGATGAGGATCGGCAGGTCGCGCCACGACTGAATCCACTTCGCGTACATCGTGCCGATGATGGCCTCCGAGGTCGGCCTCACGACAAGCTTCTCCTCGAGCTTTTCTCCCCCGCCGTGCGTGACGTACGCCACCTGTGGCGCGAAGCCTTCGACGTGCTCGGCCTCCTTGTTCAGGAGACTCTCCGGAATGAACAAGGGGAAGTACGCGTTCACGTGGCCTGTCCCCTTGATCCGGGTATCCAGCGCCTGCTGGATCAGCTCCCAGATCGCGTAGCCGTACGGCCGGATGACCATACAGCCTTTGACAGGCGAGTAATCGGCGAGCTCCGCCTTGCGCACGACGTCCAGATACCACTTGGAGAAGTCCTGCGATCGCGGAGTGATCTCGGTGACGAACGAATCGGTGTTCTTCGGCATTTCGACGGCGGCCCTCGTGTTCAATATGGTTTTTATGGCAACGAATCAATCGCGTGGAACCTCCAGTTCCTGTCGTCGCGCTCGGGAAAATCCTCCCGGAAATGCCCGCCGCGACTTTCCTCGCGTCTGAGCGCCGCGCCCGCAACGAGCGTCGCCACGGTGATCAGATTCAAGTGACGCCAGGCGTCGCCGTCGGTCGATCTCGCCCGGACGCGCTGACGTTCGAGGCCGTACGCGCGGTCGAGGCGCGTCACGGCATCCTGCAGCCGATCGCGCGTTCGAAACAGGCCTGCCGATCGCCACATCAGATCACGCACGGCGGCTGCCGTCAGCGCGCCGCCGTCTTCGCCGCGATCTGCGGTCAAGGCAGCGGGCTTCGACACATGCAACTGCCTGCGGTCCGGCTTGAGCGGCGCGGCTGCCAACGGCATTTGCATCGCGATCGCCGCCCGCGCCCCGAAGACGAGTCCTTCGAGCAGCGAGTTGCTGGCGAGGCGATTGGCGCCGTGCACACCGGTGCATGCGACCTCTCCAGCGGCGAACAGGCCCGCGAGCGACGTGCGCGCCCATACGTCGGTGTCGACGCCGCCCATGATGTAGTGCGCGGCGGGACCGACGGGGATCGGATCGCGCGCGAGGTCGAGGCCGACGCGCCGGCACATCTCCGCAATCGTCGGGAACCGGCGGTGAACGAAGTCCGCATCGAGATGCGCCAGCGTCAGGAATACGACCCCGCCGGTCCGTTCGACCTCGCGGACGATGCTGCGGGCGACGACGTCCCGCGGCGCCAGATCGCCGCTTTCATGGTAACGCGCCATGAACGTGTGGCCCTGGTCGTCGACGAGCCGCGCACCTTCGCCCCGCAACGCTTCGGAAATCAAGAAGCGCGGGGCGTCGGCGAGGTTGAGCGCCGTCGGATGGAATTGCACGAACTCGAGGTCGGCCAGGCGCGCACCGGCATGGTACGCCAGCGCCACTCCGTCCCCCGTCGCGACCGGGGGATTCGTGGTCTCGCGAAACACCTGCCCGGCCCCGCCCGTCGCCAGCAACGTCGCGCCGGCGTGGACCTCTCGCAGCTGGCCGGCCGAATCGAAATACCGCACGCCGAGCGCGACGCCGTCCTCGACGATCAGCTCGGTCACGAGCGCGTGATTGGTGGTCGTCACCCCCGGCAGCGCACAGACGCGCTGCCAGAGCATGCGGCCGATCTCGCGGCCGGTCGCGTCTCCGGCATGGAGCACGCGCCGGACTGAGTGCGCCGCCTCGCGTCCGAGCGCCGGACGCCCATCCGCCTCCTGGTCGAAACGAGTGCCCCAAGCGGCGAGCTCTCGAACGTACACCACGCCTTCTTCCACCAGCACACCCACCGCCGCCTCGTCACACAATCCGTCGCCGGCTCGCACGGTATCCGCGGCATGAAGCGCGGGGCTGTCGTCGTCGCCGATCGCGGCCGCGATACCGCCCTGCGCGTAACCGGTGTTGCTCTCGGTCGGTTCGGCTTTCGTCAGGATCACGACGCGACCAGCGCCCGCCAGTCCGATGGCGGCGCGCAGTCCGGCGATTCCGCTTCCGATGATGAGAAAATCCGTGCGGTCTGTGGTCAAGTCGCTGAATGTTATCCTAGCTTGAAGTGGGAACTTTGAAGTCTGAAGCCTGAAGTCTGAAGTTTGAGTCGACGCTGGGAAGTCGAGGTCGGAAGTCGCAAGCGCCTATGGATCCGATTCGGATAGACGTCAACACTCAGTCCCGCTCGTACCCCGTCACGATCGCCGACGGCGCTGTGGAAGGCTTGGGTGGCCTGCTTGACGACATGGGGTTGCCTGCCCGGCGCTTCGTCGTCTCGAGCCCGCTGGTCTGGAAGCTCCACGGCGATCGACTCCGTCGAGCGATGCCGGCCGCAGAGCCGATTCTGGTCGCCGACGGCGAACGCTACAAACAGCTGCTCACGGTCTCGAGGGTCTACGACGCGCTCATCCGGGCGAACGCCGATCGTGCCTCCACGTTGATCACGTTCGGCGGCGGCGTGATCGGCGACCTGGCCGGGTTCGCGGCGTCGACGTATCTGCGAGGCATCTCGCTCGTGCACGTCCCGACGACGCTGCTGGCACAGGTCGACAGCGCGATCGGCGGCAAAGTCGGCGTCAACCATCCGCTGGGGAAGAACCTGATCGGTTCGTTCTACCAGCCGCACGCGGTGGTGATCGATCCGTCGATGCTCGCGACGCTGCCGCGCCGCGAGCTTCGCGCCGGGCTCTACGAGGTCGTCAAGTACGGCATGACGTCCAGTGCGTCGCTGTTCGATCGCATCCGGCGCGAACGCGACGCGATCTTCGCCAGAGACCCTCAGGTCCTGATGGCGATCATCGGGGAGTCGTGCCGGATCAAGGCCGATGTCGTCTCAGCTGACGAACGTGAATCCGGACTGCGGCGCATCCTGAATTTCGGTCACACCGCGGGGCACGCGCTGGAGGCAGTCACCAGGTATCGGCGCTACCGCCACGGCGAGGCGGTGGCGTACGGCATGCTGGTCGCGGCGGAGCTCAGCGCCGCCCGAGGCTCGCTTGCGCGCCCGGATCAAGCCGCACTGGCCGACCTCATCGTCAGCCTGGGGCCGCTGCCCGCGATCGCCGACGTGTCGACCAGCGAGATGCTCGATTCGGTGAAGCACGACAAAAAAGTGGTTGCCGGGCGGCTGCACTTCGTGCTGCCAACGGCAATTGGCGCGACTGCCATCGTCGACGATGTGAGCGAGAGCGAAATGCGAGCCGCGCTGCATGCCGCCGGATTCAAGAACTGAGAGCCTGTGAACACAATGCGACGCTCGGTTCTAAGTTTCTATCCCGTACTCTTTCAATTTCGCCACCAGCAGTTTGTGGCTGATCGCCAGCGCGTCGGCGGTCCGGGCGCGATCGCCGTTCATCTCCTTCAGCGTCTGGGCAATCTTCCGCGCTTCGAGCTTGATCAGCACCCGCCGTGTGACGTCGCCGAGCGTACCGCTCATGTCGATCTCGTCCAACAGCTTGCGCTCGTCGACCGGCGGAGCCACAGTGATTGGAGCTGAGAGACCGAGATGGCGCGCGTGAATGGTATCGCCCTCGGTTAGAATCACCGCCCGCTCCATGCAGTTCTGCAACTCGCGGACGTTTCCCGGCCACCGGTACGTCTGCAGCTGCTCGAGCGCTGAGGACGAGAGCATCAGCGGCTTCTTGTTCAGATCGCGACTGAAGCGCTCGATAAAATGCCGCGCCAGCATCGGAATGTCGGTGGGACGATCGCGCAGCGGTGGAATCAGGATCGGAAACACCGACAGGCGGAAGTAGAGATCCTCGCGGTACTGCTTGGCCGCCACTGCCGCACGCAGATTGCGATTGGTGGCCGCGACGACGCGCACGTCGACCTGGAGCGGGGTGATGCCGCCAACGCGCTCGAACCGCTTCTCTTCAAGCGCGCGGAGGATCTTCCCCTGGAGTGACAGGGGCAGATCGCCGATCTCGTCGAGGAAGAGCGTGCCGTGATGCGCCAGCTCGAACTTGCCCAGCTTGCGGGCGGTGGCACCCGTGAACGCGCCTTTTTCGTGGCCGAAGAGCTCGGTCTCGAGAAGGTTCTCGGGAATGGCCGCGCAATTGATGGCGACAAACGGGCCGTCGGCGCGTGGGCTGAGCGCGTGCAAGGCGCGCGCGAACAGCTCCTTTCCCGTGCCGCTCTCGCCCTCGAGCAACACCGTCATGTCGGTCGCCGCCGCGCGGTGCAGCCCCATCGAGACCTGCTTCAGCCGCGGATCTTCGCCGACGATCTGCGGCGCGCCCCGGCGCGTCGCCAGCTCTTCCCTCAGCAGCAGGTTCTCAGTCGCCATCCGGCGGGCCGCCAGCGCGCGTTCGACCATCAACAGCAGATGATCGGGATCCACGGGCTTCGCGAGAAAATCGAGTGCACCCTCCTTCATGGCCACCACGGCGTCGGGCACATTGGCGAACGCCGTCATCATGAGCACGGGCAGCTCGGGATCCAGCTCCTTGGCCGCGCGTAGCACGCCGAAACCGTCGCCGTCGGGAAGTCGAAGGTCGGTCAGCACAATCGCGGGATGGGTGGTCAGCAACGCGGCGACCGCCTCGGCCTGATCACGCGCCTCGATGACAACATGGTCCTGCGCCTCCAGTGCAAGGCGCAGCATGGTTCGCAGCGAGTCCTTGTCCTCGACCAGTAGAATCGGGGGATCGATGGCGGCCCGTGCGCGCGACGTCAACGCAGCCAGCCGGGCGGCACCGACGCGCGGCGCGCTTCTTCTTCAGCGTCGGCGATAGCCTTCCGGTCGGTCTGGATGATTTTCTTCAGACGTTCGAGCTCGTCAATCGCCTTGAGCCGATCGCGCGTCAGAACGGCGCGCTGCGCGGGATCGTCGCGAGCGGTGAAATCGGCCGTCAGCGCGTTGATGCGGGTCTGCAACGCGTCAGCGAACGTTTGATCGCGATCGAGCGCGGTCTGGAGGCCCTTCATCCGCCCCGACCAGTACGCCTGATCCTTGGGGACGTCCTTCGACGACGTCGCCGGCTTGTCGTCCTTCGCCGCGGCCTTGTCAGGATCGGCCGTCGCGTCTGTCGCCGGCTCAGGGGGACTCTTTGCGGCCGGTACCGGGGTAGCCGGGGCTGGAGTGGCCGGGGTGGCCGGGGCCGGCACGGCTCCGAGATCCTTGTTGGTGATAACCCTCGCCGGCTCCTTGACCTGCTTACGGCGAGCCTCTTCCTTGCGCGCGACGTCGGCTAATGACTGCGCGTCCGACCGCACGACACCCGTGACGAGGAGAGATGTCGTGACAGTGGCCGCCAAGACGTAAATAGTGAACCGCATTACAGGTTTATCGGCTCCAACTTCATCGTACGTAAGGCCCCGGAGTGGTCAAGCGTTGGCGGCGCTCGGGCTGAGCCAACCGGCCGTGGAGTCGCTTTTGCACACGTTCGGCGTCCGTGCAGTTGAATGGCGGATCCTTGGCCGGGGTGACGGACGTCATCTCGAGGCGCTGTACGTCATCGCGGCCGCTGGACCCCTGACGTTCGCCGGGACGTCGCGTTTTGCCCGCAGTCGTCTCGCCGGGGCGGTGTAGGTCCCTCCTGCGGAGGCGGGCGCCCGGTCGATCCCATCATCGCCTGCGCGATCAATAGGGACGCCACGCGATCACTCGGACGCGGCCGGTGCCGGCCCGCGAAATCGTCAACTCGATCGTTTTCCGGGTCCCGCGTGGACCGAACGCCTGTGAGCGGAGCACCAGCACGCCGGCTCCCGGGCCTGGCGGCGACTCATCGCGCAACGGGTCGCCGTCGGTCTCCGACGGATCGTCGCCGACGAAGACGACGATGTAATACGCGGAGTCGATCGTGCTGCCGGAGGCGACGTCGCGCAATCGCCCGTAGAGGTACAACTGCCATCTCGGATTGTTCGGGCCCCACCGCCGATCGGCAGAAGCCGCATCCAGCTCCGCCGCGCTGCACGTCGTCGTCTTGTGACAGTTGGCGAGGCTGGTGAGCACCGCGAGGTCGACAACCGATCCGTCCTGAAGTGTTCGCGCGCCTGAGGGAGGTCCATCAACGAAGGTCGAGCGGGCCGTTCCGTCCAGCGCCAGGTTCCAATCGGCCAGTGCATCGAGGTCCGCAAGTGCGCGCTCGGCCGCCGCGTCGGCTGCGTGAAACGCCTCCTGATCGTTGCGGAAGTTCTCCGCAATCACCGCCTCGGACGACGTCACGAGCGCAAAGGCGACGCCGAGCACGCTCAGCATCAACGTGAGGAGCAGAGCCAGGACCAGGATGACGCCGTCATCGCGCCGACAATTCATGGGTTGCCTGACAGTCCCTCTCCGGCCAATCTCCGGCCAATCTCCGGCCAATCTCCGGCTGTTCATCGGCCGATATTCAGATTCCTCGGCGCCACGTCGAACCGGATCTCCTGATCGGGCAGCCAGCGGGCCGCGGAACGCGCGGTGCCGCCGCGCGCAAAGAGCGACCCTGCCGGGCCGCGCAGTGCGGATAACGCGGCTTCCAGGCGCAAGGTGACCGACACTCGCCTGATTCGCAGAAGGTCGGCGTCGTAGCGGTGGGCGTTCACCGCGTCAGGACACCACGGTCCGTCGCGGAGCTGTGCCATCGTCAACTTGACCAGCGTCGTGGCGACACCATCGCCAAGCGTGACCAGCCGCGGCACCTGCTGCGTGCCGGTCGGATCGAGCTGAAACACGCAGTTTTCGCCGGCAGGAAACGCCGTTGACTGGACGCCCGGCTCCGGCGGTTTCGGTCCGTACGTCGTCCACGGACCGGTGGCGTCGGAGACAGGCCTGATCAACCGAGGCGGGGCAGGCTCGCCGAAGTACTCGAACGCCAGGCCGACGACATGATCGACGACCGCGACGTCTGAGGCCACACCGTCGTAGTGCATCAGTTGAAACGTATCGGTGGCGGGATCGGCCCTCAGGGAGTAGGTGTGGCTGAACGCTTCGACGATTCGCGCCCGGGCCGGGTACAACTGAGGCGTGTCGGCCATCGTGTGCTGCAATTGCAAAGAGCCGGGTTGCGCGGTGAGCACGCGGAACGTGTCGTACGAGCCGGTATCGTCGTACATCATCACGTCCATACCTGCCGAAAAGGCGCATGTAGGATCGACCGGGGGACAGCCGGGATCGAGATTGATCAAGGCGGTGCCGGACGAGGCCGGCATCGCTTGCCGGATGGTGGTTTGCGCCGCAGTCTGGGCCGGAACGTAGGCCACCGTCAGCACATCGGTTCGCGCCGTGCCCGGCGCATCAGGGCGTAC
>Ga0068858_100002996_pt1 | contig 16933 bp, 19 predicted proteins | sample KBSSwiS12_FD_66589 | JGI IMG/M metagenome (GOLD analysis project Ga0068858, IMG submission 66589) | Switchgrass rhizosphere microbial communities from Kellogg Biological Station, Michigan, USA - KBS Switchgrass S1-2 | ecosystem: Host-associated > Plants > Roots > Rhizosphere > Soil ...
GAGCCGCGTCCCCACGTCCTCGAGGAGCTCGAGGTAGAGCTGCCGCTTCGACGCGAAGTGCTGGTAGAGCACCGGCTTCGTGACCCCCGCGGCGTCGGCGACGTCGTTCATCGACGTGGCGTAGAAGCCCTGCGCGGCGAACACCTCGAGCGCGGTGTCGAGCAGCTGGCGTCGGCGTTCGGCGGCGGGCAGACGGACGTTCACTTGCAGGACACGGTACGCCGCCCCGGTTGACCGACAGGAACCGAGGCCGTTCGCCCCGAACTCCTCTACGTGGATCCCCGTCCGAGTGCGCCCCCGCCCCAGACGTCGCGTCCCGCGGAGCCGATCCGTCCCCTTCCCGCCCAGCGCGCCGGTGTGAGCTTGCTGTCCGTGCAGGTCCGGCGCCGGCGCTACCGCAACTCGGCGCTGCGCGGTCGCTAGTCAGCAGCCGGCTAGAGCCCGCGCGCCCGATCGTCGCGCTCGGCGGCGTTGACGGCGTAGCCGAGGATGATGGCGGGCGCGAGCACGATGGCGCCGGCGATGAGGCACGCGGCGGCCGCCACCGCGATCCCACCGGAGAACGTGCCGGCGAGGCCGACCACCACGAGCACGATGGCGGCCAGCAGCAACAGGTAGCCCACCCGCTTGCCGAGCTTCACGTAGCCTGCGACACGGGCGCGGGTGGCGCGGACGGGGTCGATCACCACCCCCAACGGTAGGCGAGGAGGGCGAGGAGCTCGTCGGCGACCCGCCGCAAGGAGAAGTGCTCGCGGGCGAGGGCGCGGTTGCGGTCGAGCAACCCGTCGTCCGGGTGCGCCAGGAACGCGGCGAGCGGGGCGGCGTCGTCGACGGGGAACCACTCGAAGCCGAACGCGGCGATCTCGGCGGCGACCGGGTACGGGCGCACCGCCAGCGGCCGGCGATGGAGGGCGGATTCGACGAGCGGGTTGCCGAAGCCCTCCCACGTGGACGGGAACGCGATGGCGTCGGCGGCGGCGTAGGCATCGGCCACCGTGGTGGGGAACTCGCGGTGCACGACGCGGGTCAGGGCCCCGGCGAGCACGGTCTGGAGCACCGGCGCGTAGTCCTCCTCGGCCGGGCCGCTGAGCCAGTAGGTCGCGCCGAGCGCCTCGGCCAGTCGCACCGCGGCGGGCACGTCCTTGCGCGCGATGGCCCGCACGGGATGGAGGAGCACGACCTCGTCGGCGCCGAAGCCGAGGAGCCGACGCGTGGCGTCGCGGTCGCCGACGGGCTGGTCGACATCGAACCCGTTGCGGATGGTGACGGCGTCGATCCCCCGCTCGGCCAGCTCCCGCCGGCTCACGTCGTTGATCGTGACGTGCTGCCACGCGTCATCGGTCGGGGGCCAACCGGTGACGCCGGCGAACCGCGCCCGCTGCCACGGGAGATCATGGTGGTGCAGCACCGCCGGTCGGCCCCGCAGGACGTCGGCGACGGCGACGGCGGCGTCCGGGTGCAGCGGCAACGAGCACAGGTTCTCGACGATCACGAGGTCGACGCCGGCGAGGGCGTCGTGCAGCGCGTCGGTCGACGGCGCCGGCGCGACCACCGGCCACGCCAGACCGGGCAGCACGTGGTCGACGGGACCGGCGCCGGCGACGGTGACGACGTCCCAGCCGGCCGCCCCCAGGATGCCGGCCCAGCCCGCCGCCACGACGGCGACGCCGTCGGTGCCGCCGAGGCGGAACGACAGGAGAGCGGCGCGCGGGACGGTTACCCCACCGCGAGCGCTTGCGCGGCCGGCACGCGCTCGCGACGGCGGGGCGCGGCGAGCGGCCGCAGGAGGCGGAACACCACGTCGGCCAGGCCGAGGGCGAGGATCAGGTCGCCGAACGACACGACCTCGTGCACCGGCCGGACGGGCAGCACGTCGCCCAGCACGGTGAGCCGGTCGGTGGGCCGCTCGAGGTGGCGCTTGGCGTCGAACTGGATCTGGGCGATCGCCTCGGGCGTGCGGTCGCGCTCGACGGTGGCGATGGCATCGGCGCGGACGGGCATGCCGCTGTCGAGGGCGATCACGGTGAGGTTGAGGAGCAGGCCAACGAGGACCACCGGCATCCCCACGAGGCGGATGTTGGCGAGGGCGAAGCCGACGAGCAGGACGTAGGACGCGACGATGCAGATGAACCCGATGGTGTCGCTGACGGTCACGAGGTGGGCCGCGGCCTGCAGCACGACTCCCGCGCCGAGTGCCGCCGCGGCACGGATCGGGCGCGCCGACACGTTCCGCAGCCGTCCGCCGGTGGCGACGGCGACGACGATGGCCGCGACCAGCGGGATGATCATGATCGTCATGTGACCTCGACGGTAGCGTCGCACCCCATGCCAACTGGTGGAATCCGCTTCGAGGCGGCCGACGGGGTCGCTCGGATCACCATCGACCGCGAGGACCGCCGCAACGCACTCACGTGGGACATGGTCACCGGTCTGGTCGACGCGATGGCGGGCGCCAAGGCCGACGAGAGCGTGCGTGTGGTCGTGCTCACCGGCGCCGGGGACAAGGCGTTCTGCGCCGGCGCCGACCTCGGGAACATGGCGGGTGAGGGGTTCACCGCGCTGCACCACGCGCGTGGTCGCATCGCCGAGCTGTTCCGCGCGATGTGGTCGCTCGGCAAGCCCACGATCGCCCGCGTCCGCGGCTTCGCCCTCGCCGGCGGGTTCGGTCTCGCGCTGGCGTGCGACTTCGTCATCGCCGGTGACGACGCCCAGTTCGGCGCCCCCGAGATCGACGTCGGCCTGTGGCCGTACCAGATCACGGTGCCGATGGTGCGGTCGATGCCCCCGAAGAAGGCGCTCGAGCTGATGGCCACCGGGCGGCGCGTCGGGGCCGCCGAAGCCGAGCGCATCGGCTTCGTCAACCAGGTGGTGCCGGTCGACGAGCTCGACACCGCCGTCGACGAGCTCGCCGCCACCTTGGCGGCCAAGTCACCGGCCGCGATGCGCCTTGGTCGCGACTCGTTCTACGCGGTGCTCGACCTCGCCGGCGACGACGCCCTGCGCCTCCTGCACCCGATGCTCACCCTCGCCACCGAGACCGACGACGCCGCCGAGGGCATCGCCGCCTTCCAGGAGAAGCGGGTCCCCCGCTGGACCGGTCGCTGATCCCCCGACCTCAGATGTTGGCGGGCAGCAGCCGCGCCACGTTCTCGTAGAACACGAAGAGGACGACGAGGAAGACCGGGGTGGCGGGCAGGTAGACGAGCCAGTGGAAGCGGCGGGCGAGCAGCCACGACGCCAGGGCGACCAACGCGGCCAGCGCCCCCCACCACACCGTCGGCCACGTGGCCGAACCCTCGCCGGAGAGGCCCTCGATGGCGGGTCGCGCCGGCACCGTCACCGACGGCGACGACCCGGATGCGGTCGCCGGAGGCAGCGTCGTCGGCGGCGCCGGTGCCGGCGTGCCCATCAGCGACGCCTGCACCACCAGCCGCTGCGACGCGCTGAAGCGCGGGTTGCACGTGGTCAACGTGAGGACGGCACCCACCGTCGGATCGAGCACGCTCGTCTCCGACGGCTTCACCACCTGCGAGCGGTCGACGCGGTACGTGAACCGGCCTTCGCGGGTGGTCACGAAGATCTGGTCGCCCGGCTTCAGCTCGTCGAGGTGCCAGAACGGCGCGCCGTAGGTGGTGCGGTGCCCGGCGATGGCGGCGTTGCCGGGTTGGCCGGGCAGCGGCGTGCCCGGGTAGTGCCCCGGGCCCCGCTTCAGGTCGGGCACGCCGACGCCCTCGACGACGGCCTTGTCGACCCCGATCTTGGGGATGCGCAGCAGCGCGACCGCGCTCCCGGGCACCGGGTCCGACGGGGCGGTCGTGCTGGTGGTCGCCCCGGGCACGGTCGGCGCCGTGACCGTGCGCTCGATCGGGTCGAACTGGTGGCGAAGCGCCCGCTGCGCCCGCGCCTCGTGGAGGCTGGTGCCCCACAGCTGGTACGCGACGAACAGCAGCACCAGCAGACCGAAGGCGATCAGCACCCGTCCGATCGCCCCGATGACGCGCGTCTTGGTGGACCTTCGGGGCCGCAAGTACCGTTTTCCGCGATCCTCATGGACCCCGTCGTCCACCTTCGCGCCGCGGTCTGCCTGCTGGGCCGTTTCCCCGCCCTTGCCGGTATCGACCTCGACGTCGAGGCCGGACAGGTCGTGCTCCTCCGGGGACCCAACGGTGCCGGCAAGACCACGCTGCTGCGGGCCGTCGCCGGCCTGGTGCCGGTCGTCCGGGGCGAGGCCACGGTGCTCGGCATCGACCTGCGGCGCGACCGGAAGGCCGTGCGCCGGCACGTCGCCCTGCTCGGCCACGCCACCGGGCTCTACGACGACCTCACCATCGCCGAGAACGTGCGCTTCTGGGCCCAGGCCGCTCGCAGCACCGCCGAACCCGCGGTCGCGATGGACCGCGCCGGCATCGACGCCCGCACCCGCGACCTCGCCGTGGGCCGGCTCTCGGCCGGTCAGCGGCGCCGCGCCTCGCTCGCCGCCCTCCTGGTGCGCGACGCCCGCATCTGGCTGCTCGACGAACCCCACGCCGGGCTCGACGCGGTCGGGCGCGACCTCCTCGACGCCCTCGTCCGGGACGCGGCGGGGGCCGGGGTCACGATCCTCCTCGCCAGCCACGAGCTGGAGCGTGCCACGCCGCTGGTCGATCGCGAGGTCATCGTCGCCGGTGGCCACACGGAGGCGCTCCATGTGGCGTGACGCGGCCCTCGTCGCCGGCAAGGACCTGCGCATCGAGCTGCGGTCCCGCGTGGCGTTGAACCAGGTCGCCCCGTTCGCCGTTCTCGTCCTCGTGCTGTTCGCGTTCGCCCTCGACCCCGACCGGGACGTGCTGGTGCGCGCCGCCGCCGGGCTGTTCTGGGTCGCCGTGCTGCTGTCCTCGCTCCTCGCCGTCCAGCGCAGCGCGGCGTTGGAGGCGAACGACGGGGTCGCCGACTCCCAGCGGCTGTCCAGCCTCGACCCGGCTGGGATCTTCCTCGGCAAGGCCGCCGCCGTGGCCCTCCAGCTCGCCGTCCTCGAGGTGCTGCTCGGCGTCGGCGTCGTCGTGCTCTACGACGTGCACCTGAAGGGCGTGCTGACGCTGGTCGCCACCGCGGTGGCCGCGACCGTCGGGCTCGCCGCCGCCGGTACCTTGTACGGGGTCCTCGCCGCCGGGTTGCGCGTCCGGGAGACGCTCCTCCCGCTGCTCCTCCTGCCGGTGGTGGCCCCGGTGCTCATCGCCGCCACCCGTGCCTCCGAAGCCGCCCTCACCGGGCTCAGCCTCGACGTCACGCCCGGTGACTGGCTCCGGCTGCTGGCGGTGTTCGCCGTGATCTACCTGGCGTTCGGCGTCGTCGCCTATGGCGCGTTGATGGAGGATTCGTGAACACCCGCAACACCGGCAGGCGAGGGACGGGCACCGCGGTCACGATGACGCTGGGCATCGCCGCCCTCGCGTCGCTGGCCGCCACCTATGCCGTCGGCCTGAGCCTGCCCCGCACCTACGAGCAGGGCGACTACTCGAAGCTCATCGCCATCCATCCCGGCATCGCGTGGGCCTCCTACGTGGCGTTCGGCGTCACCGCGCTGGCATCGGCGCTGTGGCTGTGGCCGCGCACGCGATCGCTGGCGTGGGACCTGCTGGCTGGCGCGTCGGCCGAGGTCGGCGTGCTGTTCACCGCCCTCACGCTCATCACCGGGTCGATCTGGGGCCGCCCGACGTGGGGCGCGTGGTGGGTGTGGGACGCCCGGCTCACCCTCTCCGCCCTCGAGCTCATGCTGCTGCTCGGCTACCTCGCGCTTCGGCGCGTTCCCGCCGACAGCGAGGTGCGGGCCCGGCGCAGCGCCCTCGCCGCGCTGCTCGCCGTCCTCGTCGTGCCCGTGAACCACTACGCCGTCCAGTGGTGGCGCACCCTCCACCAGGGTGGCTCGCTGAGCCTCACGCCGAAGGACGCGCTCGACGGCAAGTTCATCTTCGCCATGGTCCTCGGCTTCCTCGCCATGACGCTCGTCTACGCCTGGCTCACGGTCCATCGCTTCCGCGTGGCGCAGCTCGAGGAGGACCTCGTCGACGACGACCTCGATGCCGCGCTCGAAGCCCGCCGACGCGAGGCTGTGACGGCATGACGTACGTCTGGGCGGGCTACGGGATCACGTTGGCGGTGCTGGCCGCCTACGCCGGCTGGGTCGTCCACCGTGGGCGGTCGCTGAAGTGAGTCGGCGCTTCGCCGTCGTCCTGGCGGTCGTGCTCGGCGCGATGGCCTTCCTCGTGGTGCAGGGCCTCGGCAACGCCACGACCTTCTACCGCAACGCCGACGAGGCGGTGGCCAAGCGGGCGTCGCTCGGCACCCACCGCTTCCGCCTGCAGGGCGTCGTCGTGCCAGGGTCGATCAAGGACAACGGCAACGCCCTCGACTTCACGGTCGAGTTCCACTGCGCCACCGTGCCCGTGCACCACTCCGGCACGCAGCCGGCGCTGCTCAAGGACGGCATCCCGGTCGTGCTGGAAGGCGCGTTCGTCGCCGGCTCCGCCAAGACGTTCGACAGCGACCGCATCCTCATCCGCCACACCGAGCAGTACCGCACCAAGGCGTCGGAGAACGCCGAGGTGACGGCGAAGGAACGCTGCTCCTCGTGAACGTGTCGGCATCGTTGGGAACGCTCGCGGTCGCGCTCGGCTTCGCGAGCTCGGCGGTGGGTGTGATCACCCTCGCCATGGGCCTGCGCACCCGGCAGGCCCGCATGCTCAAGGCCGGCCGCGCCTACGCCGGCATGGCGCTCGCCGCCGCCTTCCTCGCGTTCGTGGTGATGGAGCGGGCGTTGCTCGCCCACGACTTCTCGCTGCGCTACGTCGCCAACAACGGGAGTCGTGCGACCCCGACCATCTACACGTTCGCCTCGCTGTGGGGCGCGCTCGAAGGCTCGATCATCCTGTGGTCGCTCGTGCTCACCATCTACACGGTTGCGGTGTGCGTGCGGTTCCGGGAGCGCGTCACCGACCCGCTGGTGGCGTGGGCCACGTTGACGATGCTCGGCGTGTCGACGTTCTTCTTCGCCCTGATGCTCGGCCCCGCCAACCCCTTCCGCGTGATCAGCGGGTTGGTGCCGGCCGACGGCAACGGGCCCAACCCGTTGCTGCAGGACCACCCGTTGATGGCGATCCACCCGCCGTTCCTCTACCTCGGCTACGTCGGCTTCACGGTCCCGTTCGCGTTCTGCGTCGCCGCGCTGGTCACCGGGCGCGTCGGCGAGGGTTGGCTCGCCATCACCCGCCGGTGGACGTTGCTGGCGTGGGGCTTCCTCACCGTCGGTATCGTGCTCGGCGCCTGGTGGTCCTACGAGGTGCTCGGATGGGGCGGCTTCTGGGCATGGGACCCGGTCGAGAACGCGTCGTTCCTGCCGTGGCTGACGGGCACCGCGTACATCCACTCGGTGATGGTGCAGGAGCGCCGCGGCATGCTCCGTGTGTGGAACCTCTCCCTGCTGCTCGCCACGTTCTCGTTGACGATCCTCGGCACGTTCCTCACGCGCTCCGGGGTGCTCGACTCGGTCCACTCGTTCACGCAGTCGTCGATCGGCGTGTGGCTGCTGTCGTTCTTCGGTCTCGTCGTCGCCGTGTCGCTCGGGCTCATCGCCTGGCGCGGCGATCGCCTGCGCGCACCGGGTCGCATCGATTCGCCGCTGTCGCGTGAAGGGGCGTTCCTCGCCAACAACGTGCTGTTCGCCGGGTTCGCGTTCGTGGTGCTGCTCGGCACGGTGTTCCCGCTGGTCTACGAGGCGCTGAAGGGCGACCAGATCACGGTCGGGCGCCCGTACTTCGACCGCATGACGTTGCCGATCGCCATCGCGCTGCTGTTCATCATGGCCGTGGCTCCGGTGCTGCCGTGGCGCAAGGCGTCGGCCGAGCTGCTGCGCCACCGCCTGCTGTGGCCGGCGTGGGCCGGCGCCGCCGCCATCGTGCTGGCCGTGCTCGCCGGCGCCCGCGGTCTCGCGCCGCTGCTCGCGTTCGGGCTCGCCGGCTTCGCGGCCGGCTCGGCGTGCCGGCAGCTCGTGCTCGCCGCGCGCGCGGCTCGCCGCAACGGCGCGTCGATCTTCGGTGCGCTCGTGGGGCGCGCCAACGGCGGGATGGTCGTGCACCTCGGCGTGATCGTCATCGCCGTCGCCTTCACCGCCGCCACCTCGTTCTCGCACAGCAACGAGTTCCGGTTGACCGAAGGCCAGACCGCCCACATCGGCGGCCACTCGATCACCTACTTGGACACGGTCACGAAGAAGACCGCGCGCGAGACGAAGATCACGGCGCGCGTGAAGGTCGACGGCGGCCAGGTGTTCGGCCCGGCGCTCAACCAGTTCCCCAACGCCACGCAGACGATCGGCACGCCGTCGGTCGACGTGGGTCTCCGTCGCGACGTCTACCTCACGTTCGTCGAAGCCCCGAAGACACCGCACGGCTCCGCGCTCATCGGCGTCGTCGTCGAGCCGCTCGTGTCGTGGCTGTGGGCCGGCGGCCTGCTGATGGCGATCGGCACGCTGCTCGCGCTCGTCCCGGGCCGTCGCCGCATCCCCACCGCCCCGGTGTCGGAGCAGCCCGTGCCGGACCGCACGCTGACACCAGCATGAAGCGGCCCGCGGTGTGGGTGACGGCGGGGATCGCCGTCGTCATCGCCCTGCTCGTCGTCGTGCTCGCCACGCGCAAGCCGGCCACCGATCGGCTGGTGAAGAGCCCCCTCGTGGGCAAGGACGCGCCCGCCATCTCGACCACGACGATCGACGGCAGCAGCAGGTACGCGCTCGCCGACCAGCAGGGCAAGTGGGTGCTGGTGAACTTCTTCGCCACCTGGTGCGTGCCGTGCCAGCGCGAGCACTCCGAGCTCGTGCAGTTCGCCAACGCCCACGCCGCGACGAACGACGCCGCGGTGGTCAGCGTGGTGTTCAGCGACGAGGTGTCCAACGTCGTCAGCTACTTCAAGCAGCGCGGTGGCGGCTGGCCGGTGGTGCGCGACGACAACGGCGCCATCGCCACCGCTTGGGGTGTCGCTCGCGTCCCCGAGTCGTACCTCGTCGCGCCCAACGGCCTCGTCGTGATCAAGATCACCGGGGGCGTGACCGACGACTTCCTCGAGCAGCAGATCGCCAGGTTGGAGTCGGCCAAGTGACCCGCCGGCTCGCATGGCTCGCGCTCGGGCTCGTCGTCATCGGCGCGCTCGTCTACGGCGTGACCGACCGCTCCACGGCGACGGCCCACGAGCGCGCCCAGAAGCTGGGCCAGACGATCATGTGCCCGGCCTGCAGCGGGGAGTCGGTCGCCGACTCGCAAGCGCCGGTCGCCGTGTTCATCCGCCACCAGATCGCGGACATGGTGGCGAAGGGCGAGTCCGACGAGCAGATCCGCGACAGCCTCACCGCCGCGTATGGCGACCGCATCATCCTCAACCCGCCGAAGTCGGGCGTGGCCGGCCTCGTGTGGGTGCTCCCCGTCGCGGTGCTGGTCGCGGCCCTCGCTGGGCTCGTCGTGGTCTTCCGCCGGTGGCGCACGCCGCTCGACGCCCACGTGACGCCCGACGACGTCGACGCGGTCGAGCGGGCGCGGCGGGCGGAGGGGTCGTGAACCCCGACGAGCTCGCCGAGCTGGAGGAGCAGCGCGGCTTCCTCGTGCGCTCGCTCGACGACCTGGAGCGCGAGCTGGGGGCCGGCGACATCGACGCGCTCGACGCGACGACGTTGCGCGACGACTACACCCACCGCCTGGGCGACGTGCAACGCGCCATCGAGTCCGGTCACGTCGCCATCGCCGAGCAGTCGTCACCCCGGCGCCCGGGTCGAACGATCGCCGCGGTCGTGATCGTCGCGGCCCTCGCCGTCGGCGCCGGCGTCGCGGTGGCCCACACGGCGGGCAGCCGCAAGCCGGGGGAGTCGGCCACCGGCAACATCCGCGACAACACGAACAACCAGCTGAGCGAAGCGGCCGGGCTCGCCCAGCAGGGCAAGTTCGCCGAGGCGCTGAAGGACTACGACGCCGTGCTCGCCACCGATCCCCGGAACGTGGAGGCGCTCTCGGAGAAGGGCCTCCTCCTGGCCTCGCTGGCCGGCCCGGCCGAGAGCGAGCAGTTCCTCTCCGACGGCGAGACGTCGGTGCGAAAGGCGCTCGCCGTCGAGCCCACCAACGCCCGCGCCCTGTTCTACCTCGGGCTGATCCTCCGCCTCGAAGGCGACACGAAGGGCGCCGTGCAGGCCTTCGACGCCGCGCTCGCCAACCACCCCACCGACGCCCTGCGCGCCCAGATCGAGCAGTTCCGGACCAGTACGGGCGAATAGTCCTCAAGGCGCTCCACCGCCGCTCCGATCCTCGAACGCATGGGGTGGATCAGGCGCTGGGCCTTGCCATGGATCCTGTTCGTGCTCCTCGGCTGCGGCGCGGTGGCGACGAGCCAGGTCGTGCAGGGCGTGATGGCCGACCAGGAGCACCGTCTCGTCGTCGGGCACGCCAACGAGGGCGCCAGCTACCTCGCCTCCACGATGGCCGGGCTCGCGTCTCGACTGACCCTCGCCGACCAGCTGATCACCTCCGGCAACCCACGGGTCGACGCCCTGCGGGCGGTCGGGGGCGGCCTGCCGATCACGGCGGTGCGCGCCACGACCGCTGGGTACGTGATCGACGTCGACCCCAGCCGCGCCGCAGGCTCGCCGACCTCGGAAGCCGAGACCGCGCTGCTCCACCGCTCGGCGACCGAGCACGGCGTCGTGTCGACGATGGTCGCCGACGGCGCCGATCACCGCTTGGTCTTCGGCTTCGCCAGCGGCACGAGCGGCTACCTCCAGGCGCTCCCGCTGAAGCCCACCACGCCGCTCGCCACCCCGCTGTTCCGCGACCTCGACGGCCAGGTCTACGCGGCCCGCTCCGCCGATCCGGCCCAACTCGTGTTCACGTCGGCGCCGCTCGGCCTCCGCCGGCACGGGCCCGTCGTCACCCAGCTGACGACCGTGGGCGCCTACCGCTGGTACGTGGTCGTGTCGGCCCGTCATCCCCTCGTGGGCGGGCTGGCGTCGCGCATGCCGCGCCTCCTCCTCATCGGCGGTCTCCTGGCCGCGCTGCTCCTGGCGACGGTCGTCGGATTGCTCACCCGCTCCCAGCGGCTCAAGGCGGCGCGGCGAGCGGCCGAGGCGGCGAACGCGTCGAAGAGCGAGTTCCTGTCGCGCATGAGCCACGAGCTGCGCACGCCGTTGAACGCGGTGCTCGGCTTCGCGCAGCTCCTGCAGCTCGACGATCTCGACGAGCACCAGCAGGAGTCCGTTCACCAGATCCTGCGCGGCGGCCGTCACCTGCTCGATCTCATCAACGAGGTGCTCGAGATCACCCGCATCGAGTCGGGCAACCTGTCGTTGTCACCCGAGCCGGTCAGGCTGTCCGAGGTCGTCCGCGAGGTCGTCGAGCTGGCCCAGCCGCTCGCCGCGCACGCCGACGTCACGCTCGTCGACGAGACGACCGGCGACGTCCACGTGCGAGCCGACCGTCAGCGCCTGAAGCAGGTGCTGCTCAACCTCACCTCCAACGCCATCAAGTACAACCGCCCGCACGGTTCGGTGCGCATCCACTGCGACGCGCTCGACGAGGAGCGGTGGCGCATCGCCGTGACCGACACCGGGATCGGCATCGCCGCCCACGATCGATCCCGCGTGTTCACGCCGTTCGATCGCCTCGGTGTCGAGCAGACCGGGATCGAGGGCACCGGCATCGGCCTGTCGCTGTCGAAGCGCCTCGCCGAGGCCATGGACGGCGAGCTCGGCATGGCGAGCGTCGAGGGTGAGGGCAGCACGTTCTGGATCGAGCTGGCGGGCAGCGAGCACGCGATCGCCGATGACGACGACGATCACGCGGACGCGTTGCCGGCGCTGGTGGGGCGGCGCACGGTGCTCTACATCGAGGACAACCCGACCAACCTGCGCCTGATCGAGCGGGCGCTGGAGCGAGCCGGCGACGTCGACGTCATCGCGTCGATGCAGGGCTCGCTCGGTGTGGAGCTGGCCGTCGAGCATCGCCCAGCGCTCGTGCTCCTCGACCTCCACCTCCCGGACACGAGTGGTGAGACCGTGCTCCAGCGCCTTCGCTCCGATCCGCGCACGGCCGCCATCCCGGTCGTGGTGCTCACCGCCGACGCGAGCCCGGGCGTCCTCGATCGCGTGCGCTCGCTCGGCGCCGCCGCCTGCCTGTCGAAGCCGGCCGACCTCGGAGCGTTGCGCCGGCTCCTCGACGAGCACATGCTGGTGTCGTCGTGACTCCGGTCGACACGCTGGACTGGGCATCGGTGCTCGTCGTGGACGACGAGCCGGCGAACGTCGCCCTGCTGGCGCAGCTGCTCATGCGCGTCGGTGTCGCCCAGGTGCACACGAGCGTCGATCCGCGGCAGGCGCTCGGCATGTACGAAGCGCTGCGGCCCGACCTCGTGCTGCTCGACCTGCACATGCCGGGCATGGACGGCCTGGCGCTGATGGCCGCGATCGCCCGGTCGACCGACCCCGACGACGCCGTCCCCGTCGTGATCCTCACCGCCGACTCGACGGCGCCGGCGCGCGAGCGGGCGTTGGCGGCCGGCGCGAGCGACTTCCTCACGAAGCCGTTCGACCTCACCGAGGTCGAGCTGCGCGCCCGCAACCTGCTGCAGACGCGAGCGCTCCACTCCCGCCTGCGCGCCGAGCTCGAGGAGCGGCGGGCGGCCGAGATCGAGGCGCAGGAAGAGGCCGAGCGCCGGCGCGCGGCCGTCCAGCGCGTGCTCGATGCGGGCGGTCCCCGCATGGTGTTCCAGCCCATCGTCATCCTCCCCACCGGCAAGGTGGTCGGCTACGAGGCGCTCGCCCGGTTCGACGACGAGCCGGTGCGCCCGCCCGACGAGTGGTTCGCCGATGCCGCGTCCGTCGGGCTCGGCGACGCGCTCGAGCTGGCCGCCGTCGATGCCGCGCTCCGCCACCTTCCGTTGGTCGAGCCCGAGCACATCATCGGCGTGAACGTCTCGCCGTCGGTCGCCGCGTCGGACGAGCTCGACCGGTTGCTCGCCCGCTACCCCGCCCACCGCGTCGTCCTCGAGGTCACCGAGCACGTGCCGGTCGCCGATTACGACGTGCTGCTGGCGGCGCTCGATCGCCTGCGTTCGCGCGGGGTGAGCCTCGCCGTCGACGACGCCGGCGCGGGCTATGCCGGCCTCGACCACATCCTCCGGCTGCAACCGAACTTCATCAAGCTCGACATCTCGCTCACCCGCGGCATCGACACCTCACCGGTGAAGCGGGCGCTGGCATCCGCGCTCACGCGGTTCGCGGCCGAGATCGGCTCGCACATCACGGCCGAAGGCATCGAGACCGGCGCCGAGCTCGGCACGCTGACCGATCTCGGTGTCACCGCGGGGCAGGGGTACTTCCTCGGCCGGCCCGAGCCGCTTCAGGCCTGAACGACGTCGAGGACGGCGCGGGCGAACGGGCGGTCGTCGTCGGGTTCCAGCCGCCAGACCGAGCCCTTGTGGCACGACCACTCCGCGGCCTCGATCTCGGCGCCGCGTCGGTGCACCCGGTCGAGGATGGGGCTCAGGATGTTGCCGTGGCTGCACACCACCGCGGTGGTGTCCGACAGCGCTTCGAGCAGGTCCCATGCGTCCTCGATGCCGGCCTCCTCGGCCAGCGCCGGGTGGATCTCGATGCTCACCCCGAGGCGCGTGGCCAGCGGCTCGACGGTCTGCACGCACCGGGTGTACCGGCTGCTCAGGATGCGGGCGATGCCCGCCGCCTCGAGCACGTCGGCGATGTGCTCGGCCTGCTCTCGTCCCTTCTCGGTGAGCGGACGACGCTCGTCAGGATCGTGGGAGGAGCGCGAGCCCGCCTTGGCGTGGCGCACGGCGTAGACGGTCATGGACCGGTCCAATGTAGGACCAGCCGCGTCCGGCGCGAAACCGTGGGTCAGCGATGGCGGATGGCGTGGGTCAGGGCGGCGGCGCTCACGGGACGACCGGTCAGCGCGCCCTGCCCGTACCGGCACCCGAGGCTCGAGAGTCGGTAGCGCTGGGCCTCGTCGTCGATGCCGGTGGCGGAGATCACGACGCCGAGCTGGTCACGCTGGTGCAGGAGCAGCGCCACGCTCGTGAGCACCGCGGGCTCGTCGAGCCGGGCGACGAGCGACGCGTCGAGCCGGACGGAGTCCACCGGGAGCCGCCGGAGGAGGACGAGATCCTCGGCGTGGGTGCCGAACCGATCGAGTGACACGCGGAACCCCGCGTCGCGCAGGCAGGCCATGACCTGCGCCATGCCGGGTGCGTGGGCGTCGACGGTCGAGACCTGGATGGTGACCGTGCGGGCCTCGATCCCGAGCGCGAGCCACGCCGTGAGCTCCTCGCACCACCACGGGGCGAGCAGCTGGTGGGCGGTCGCCCGCAGCCGGAGCCCGATGCGGGGCGCGCGGGCGTGCCAGCCGGCCACCGACGCCAACGCGTCGCGCAGCAGCTGGCGGGCCACCGGTTCCGCATCGGGCTCGTCGAGGAGCGCCTCCCAGCCCGGTTCGGCGCCGCGCCACTCCGGCAGGGCTTCGCCCGCGACGACGGCGTAGGTCGAGAGGTCGACGATCGGTTGGAAGAGGACGGAGACCTCGCCGTTGTCCAGTGCGGCGAGGAGCTCGAGAACGGACGCGGCCATCGCGCGGAGCACCTCGGGGGGTCGAGGGGGAAGGGGTGGGACCCTCGGTTGGTCGCGCCGAGGGTCCCGAGCCAGGGTGGCGGGAACGTCCTCGATCGAGGCTGGCTACAACGTCACGCGTCCTTGGACGAACCGTTGGTCCCACGCAGCCGCGTCAGCAGCGCTTCCTGGGAGTGCACGCCGAACTTCCGGAACGCAGCCGACAGGTGGTTGCGCACGGTGTTCTGGCTCAGGAACATCTCGCGGGCGATGCCCGGCACCCGCTCACCGCGCCGGAGCCGCCGGACGATCTCGGCCTGGCGCTCCGGCAGGGCGGCGAGGATGACCGCCGCGTCGCCGGGGATGGGCTGCTCGATGGTGTCGGCCAGCTCGCTGCGCACCTGCATCACCAGCTGCAACAGGGCGCGCTGGACGGCGTCGGACTTTGGCGTGGCGGGCGACCCCGGCCAGGGGGCCACGATGACCGCCGCGGCGCCGGGCACCGTCGGCCGGGGCGCGAGGAGGACGCTCACGGGGTGCGAGAAACCATCCGGCCGGCGCATCTGGACATCGAGCGCAACGGTGGTGGACTCGGCGAGCACGTGGGTGATCGTCGTGGCCAGGTCGGCTTGCTGGGTGGGATCGACGAGGTCGAGCAGGGGCCGACCGCGGAGATCGGCGAGGGAGTAGCCGAGCACGGCGTCGACGTCCGTCGAGGCCCACTCGATGTGCCACGTGCGATCGGTGAGGATGAGGGCGAACCGTTCCGGGGTGGGCCAGTCGAGCGGCGACCCGCCCACCGCACCGGGATGCTCGTCGGTGAGCACGACGGCGTACCGGCGGTCGGGGCGCCCGGTGTCGACGGCGCGCACGCGGTACCGCACCGGCAGGGTCGTGCCGTCCGCGAGGTCGAGCGTCGTGTGCTCCTCGAACCCGTCGATACGACCGGCGCGCAGGAGGGCGGCCGTCTCGCTGTGCTTGGGCAGGAGCGCGATCCGCTCGAGCTGACCGACGGGGCGCCCGAGCCTCCGGCTCGTGAGCTCGGCGCGCGAGGGCGACGACGCCACCATCTCCAACGAGACGAGGTCGACGAGCGCCGCCATCTGCGGCGAGCCCAGCACGGTGTCGACCCACCGCCTGGGCGGCGCCTCGCGCCGAGCCGGTGCGACCGCAGTCGTCATCGCTCCGAGTGTGACGCGCACCACCAATGGTGTCTAGCGACGCGCCGAATCAGGTCACGTCGACGAGGACCTTTGCCCGCCGGCCTTGGCGCAGGGGCGTGAACCCCTCGCCGACGATGTCGTCCCACGCGATGTGCTCGACCCAGCCGTCGGTGGCGTAGTGGCCGGCGGCCATGAGGTCGACGACGCGCTCGAAGACGCCGGGGGCGTAGGCCATCGAGCCGACGACCTCGAGCTCGCCGGTGATGAGCGGGAACGGCGAGAACGTCACCGGCTCCTCGTACAGGGCGACGATCACGACGCGTCCGCCCGGCGTGACGATCGACAGCGCGGTGTTGAAGGCGTTGGCGACGCCGGCGCACTCGAAGACGGCGTCGGCCCCCCGCCCGGCGGTGCGGGCGCGGATGACCGCGGCGACGTCGTCGGTCGTCGGGTCGAGCACATCGGCGGCGCCGAGGCGGTCGACGACGTCGCGGCGCACGGTCGAGGGCTCGACCACCACGGTGTCGGTCACGCCGATGGCGCGCAGGCCGAGCAGCACGCCGATGCCGATCGGTCCGCCGCCGAGGACCACCGCCGTGCCACCGGCCTCGATGCGCGACTGCACGATGCCGTTGAACGACACGGCCATCGGCTCGACCAGCGCGCCGAGCTCGAGCGACACGGTCTCGGGCAACGGGAACGCCGTGACGCGGGGCACGACGCTGCGCTCGGCCAGCCCGCCGCCGGCGACGTTGCACCCGATGAAGCGCGGCGGGAAGCACCGGTGGGTGTTGCCGGCGGCGCACTGCTGGCAGTGGCCACAGGCGTCGATGGGGCGCACCGCGATGCGGGTGCCGACGGCGAGGTCGGTGACGCCTTCGCCGAGCGCCGTCACCGTCCCGGCGAACTCGTGGCCGAGGACGGTGGGGGCCACCGGACCGGTGGCGTAGTACATGTGGAGGTCGCTGCCGCAGATCCCGTTGTGGGCCGGCCGCAGCGCGATCTCGCCCGGGCCCGGCTCGGGATCGTCGACCTCCTCGAAGCGCAGGTCCTCGACGCCGTGCAGGACGCTCGCTCGCATGGAGCGTGTCTAACGCGTCCGACCCAGGGCGAGCAGGCGATCGAGCACGGGGGGGAGGGCGGCGAC
>Ga0068858_100002999_pt1 | contig 16925 bp, 21 predicted proteins | sample KBSSwiS12_FD_66589 | JGI IMG/M metagenome (GOLD analysis project Ga0068858, IMG submission 66589) | Switchgrass rhizosphere microbial communities from Kellogg Biological Station, Michigan, USA - KBS Switchgrass S1-2 | ecosystem: Host-associated > Plants > Roots > Rhizosphere > Soil ...
TGACACCCCAGGAGGTACTGGACACCATGCGCAAGTATTGGTCGCTGGATCGCTACTCAGTGGTCGAGGCAGGAGACTTCAAGTCCTCTGTAGCCGCGGCAGGGGGCTCCGGCACCCCGAACGCCAACAACGTGCGCTGACCTTATCCCTGGCTGGACCCCACTCCCTTCTCCCCCAGGGAGAAGGGCCGGGGATGAGGGTAACGAGAAAAAATTACCCAAACCCTACTTCCACTTCCTATTACTGCAGGTTTTCGTAACGTATTTCGAGCACTTCCAGTTCATCTAATGCTGCCGGCGTCTTCAAAATAACTATGTCCCCTTCGCGTGACTTTAGTAGCGCGCGCGCCACCGGCGACACCCAGGAAATGCGCCCGCGCGGCGGGTCCACCTCGTCCACGCCCACGATGCTTACCGTGCGTTCCTGTCCCGCGCGGTCGGCGTAGGTCACCGTGGCGCCGAAGAACACGCGCTCCTGGTCCTGGTCGCGCGGGTCCACCACCTCGGCGATTTCCAGGCGCTTCATGAGATAGCGGATGCGCCGATCGATTTCGCGCAGCCGCCGCTTGCCGTAGATGTAGTCGCCGTTTTCCGAGCGGTCGCCGTTGGAGGCGGCCCACGAAACCGTGCGCACTATTTCCGGTCTTTCCCGCTCCACCAAGCCCTTGAGTTCGCTTTTCAGGCGCTGGTAACCCGCTGGCGTGATATAGTTTTTCGCGCCCGCGGGGATAGCGGGAGTGGTGGCGGCAAGTGCGGCCTCGGAGGCGTCCAGTTCTTCGCCCTCGGGTTCGCGCGTGAAGGCTTTGCTCATGAGGAAATTATAGTCCTCGCCCAGGCGGCAGCCGGGTGCGGGACCACCAGGGAGGCTGCATGCAGATCAGCAATCGCGTTCGCGAGTTGTCGCTGTTCATTCTGGTCGGGATCACGGCCGTCATGGCCAACCTGCCCCAGGCCTGGCTGGACCAGTTGAGCATCAACCGCAATTACCTGCTGGCCGTTCTCGGCCTGCTGGTGTTCATCGGCCTGTTCCTGTTCCTCAAGTTCCAGTTCTTCATCCTGGTGGTGCTGCTGGCCCTGGGCGCGAACACCCCGTCGGAAGTGGCCGCGTCGCTGGGCATTTCCACCCTGCCGCTCATCATCGCCATGGCCGCCATGGTGGGCATCTCGCTGATCAACTACGTGGTGGACCTGCTGCCCACCGGCCTGGAGGAGAAGCCCAAGGAGAAAAGCGCCGAGGGCATCAAGGCGCTGTTCTACGCCATCGAAAAGGGCAACCTGGTGTACGCCCAGAAGGTGCTGTCCATGAACTTCGATCCCAACCTGCGCGCCGAGAACGGCTACACGCCGCTCATGTACGCGGCGGCGCGCGGCGACGCGCGCATGTGCGAACTGCTGCTGCGCAACGGGGCCGAGGTGGGGGTGGTGAGCGCCGAGGGCGACACCGCCATCGAGCTCGCCCTGCGCGTGGGCTCGCAGGAAGTGGCCGACCTGCTCAAGGCCGCCCGCGCCGAGGAACTGGCCCGGGCCGAGACGGCGAACGCCAAGCCTCAGCCGGCCTAGTCCTAGTCCACCAGGCATCCCCGGCCACCCGGCCCGGCCATCCCCTGAAGCTGTCCGTTCACTGATGGTGACGATGCATGGAACTCCCTGATTCCGGGTAACAATTTGTAATCCCGGTGCGACAATCGAACTTGATTCGGTCGGACTACTCCAATAGGGAGTCTCCATCCCCATATGTGTTCTGTCGCCTGAACGGGAGTTCATTACCATGACAGCTTCATCCCGCCTTAACCGGCCCGCGCTGAAGTTCGCGGCCGTGATTTTCACCGCCGCCGTGGCCGCCTCGGTCACCGCCGGGCTGGTGGTCCGCCACCCCCAGCAGTTCGACCCCATCGCGGCCACCCGCGCCGCCCCCACCACGCCCAACGCCATCAACAACCCGGGCACCGGCAGCCAGTTGCTGCCCGACTTCACCACCCTGGTGGAGAAGAACGGCGCCGCCGTGGTGAACATCAGCACGGTGCAGAAAATGCGCACCCCTACCCAGGGCATTCCCATCCAGCCGGGTGACCCGTTCTTCGATTTCTTCCGCCGCTTCGGGGGACAGATGCCCCAGATGCCGCAGCAGCAACAGCCGGTGTACGGCGTGGGCTCGGGCTTCGTGGTCTCGCCCGACGGCTACATCCTCACCAACGCCCACGTGGTGGCGGACGCCTCCGAGGTGACGGTGAAGTTCACCGACCGCCGCGAGCTGAAAGCCAAGGTGATCGGCGCCGACAAGCGCACCGACGTGGCGCTGATCAAGGTGGACGCCAAGGACCTGCCCACGGTGAACATCGGCAGCCCCGACAAGCTCAAGGTCGGGCAGTGGGTGGCCGCCATCGGCTCGCCCTTCGGCCTGGAGAACAGCGTGACCGCCGGCATCGTCAGCGCCAAGTCGCGCTCGCTGCCCGATGACAACTACGTGCCCTTCATCCAGACCGACGTGGCCATCAACCCCGGCAACTCGGGCGGCCCGCTGTTCAACCTGAACGGCGAGGTGGTGGGCATCAATTCGCAGATCTACAGCCGTTCCGGCGGTTACATGGGCCTGTCCTTCGCCATTCCCATCGACGTGGCCATGAACATCAAGGACCAGTTGCAGAAGACCGGCAAGGTGAGCCATGGCAAGCTGGGCGTCACCATCCAGCCCGTGACCAAGGACCTGGCCGAATCCTTCGGCCTCGCCAAGGCCGAGGGCGCGCTGATCTCCAACGTCGAGCCCGGCAGCCCGGCCGAGAAGGCCGGCCTGCAAAGCGGCGACGTGCTGCTCGCCATCAACGGCAAGCCCGTGGACCAGTCCTCGGACGTGCCGCGCGCCATCGGCGACATGCACGCCGGCGACCGCGCCAGCCTCAAGGTGTGGCGCAAGGGCGCGACCCGCGACGTCAGCGTGGCCCTGGGCGAGATGAACCAGGAGACCGTGGCCGAGGCGCCCGAGGCCGCGCAGGAAGGCGGCAAGCTGGGCCTGGCGCTGCGCCCGCTCTCCCCGGATGAGCGCAGCCAGATCAAGTCCGACGGCGGCCTGGTGGTGGAAGAAGCCAGCGGCCCGGCGGCCCAGGCCGGCATTCGCCAGGGCGACGTGCTGCTGGCCTTCAACGGCGAGAAGATTTCCAGCGTGGAGCAGTTGCGCAAGCTGGTGGGCAAGGCCAAGGGCAAGGTGGCCGTGCTGGTGCAGCGCGACGAGGCCCGCATTTACGTCCCCATCAACCTGGGATAGTTAAAGGTAAATCGGGTCTGGCATCCCGGCAAAAAGCCGGAAGCCAAAGCCGGGGTAGACTGCGGTCTGCCCCGGTTTTTTTTATTGCCTGAAGGGAACCAGTGTGAGCACGCATGACGGCACCGCGTTGATCCGCGACAACGAACTGAGTTTCGACCCTGGCGACAAGCAGAACGGCAGCCTGTATGTATGCAGGCCGCCCTCCTCGCCCGCCTCAGCGTCCGACACCGCCATCGCGCAACTGCGCAAAGCCGGCCTGTGGTCGGACCAGCCGGTGAAAACCGTGGCCGACGACCAGAAGCCGGCCTATCAGGCGCAGATGATTTTCGTCGAAGCGGTGGATGTCAGCGTCGCTGGTCAGAAACTCATCCTGGCCCGCTACAACCATCCCAAGTTCCCTTCCAGCGCGGAACGCTTTGCCGCGTGGAAGGCCTGTCTCGGTTAAAGGTCACTTCGCCTCAAGCAGCTCCACCCAATTGCCATCCGGGTCCTCGGCCATGGCGATGCGCACGCCGGGGCGGATTTCACGCGGCTCCCAGGCGAGCTTGTAGCCCGCGCCCTTGATCTTGGCCGCCATCTCGTCCAGGTTGGAGATGGAAATGGTCCAATAGCGGTTGCCGGTGGCGCCGCCCGTGGGGCCACCGGACGCCGCCACGGTCTTGGGCGAGGTGCCGGTCCAGATCTTGATCTGCGACTCGCCGCAGGCCAGCCGCACGATGACCGCGCCCGTGGAACCCCCTTGCTCGCCGATCTGCTCCAGCCCCAGGGTGTCGCGGTAGAACTTGACCGCGGCCTCCTTGTCCCGCACAACGATGCCCAGGTCAATCGCTTTCTTCGCCAGTTTCACGCCCATCGCCTCTCCTTGAATGTTGGGTTTGCGGAGCCATTGTATAGTCCCCGCAGACAGCGCGAAAAAGAGGAGCCAACATGGATCAGCGCAGCATCGGATCGTTGAAAGTGTCGGTCGTGGGCATGGGCTGCAACCAGCTCGGCACCAAGGGCTGCGAGCCGGCCCTGGCCGAGCGCGTGGTGCGCGAGGCCATGGACGCCGGCATCACGCTGTTCGACACCTCGGACGAATACGGCCGCGACTATTTCAACCCCAGCGACAACAGCGGCTGGGGCCGTTCCGAGGAAATCCTCGGCCGCGTGCTGTCCGGGCGGCGCAACGACGTGGTCATCGCCACCAAGTTCGGGCCGCTGGAATCGACGCCGCAGAACCCCGGCGGCACGCATCCCTGGGAGCGCAGCGAGGCCAGCGCCCGCGGCATCGCCATCGCCGTGGAAGAGAGTCTCAAGCGCCTGAACACCGACCGCATCGACCTGTATCAACTGCACTTTCCCGATTTCCGCTTTCCCGTCGAGGAGACGCTCACCGCGCTGGACAAGCTGGTGCGCGATGGCAAGGTGCGCGAAATCGGCTGCTGCAATTTCTCCGCCGAACAACTCCGCGAGGCCGCCGGCAAGGCCGACCAGCGCTCGCTGCGCCGCTTCGCCACCAACCAGTGCCCGCTCAACGTGCTGCAGCGTGGCGTGCTCGCCTCCACCATGCCGGCCTGCGAGGAACTGGGCACGGGCTTCATTCCCTACTACCCGCTGGCGAGCGGCGTGCTCACCGGCAAGTACAGGCGCGGCCAGGGTGCCGCCGCCGGCACGCGCCTCGCCGAGCAGGTGGACGAAGCGGCGCGCGGCCGCATCCTGTCCGCCAAGACCTTCGACCGCGTGGAAGCGCTGGAAGCCTATGCGCGCGAGCGCGGCCGCACGCTGCTGGAACTGGCCTTCGGCTGGCTGCTGGCCTTCCCGCGCACCGCCACCGTCATCGCCGGCGCGGCCAAGCCGGGACAGGCGGCGCTGAACGCCAAGTCGGGCGGCTGGCGCATGACGGCCGCGGAGCGCGACGAAGTCACGCGCATCGCCGCGACCAAGGGCTGAACACAAAGATTTTTGAACTCAGGTCGCGTGGACCCGCGCGTTTCCGCGATGACAGAGACCGAACCAGCGGCCTACAAAATAAGCACCAAGAGCGCCAAGAGCCTGTCCGATGATGAAGCCCGGCGCATCTGCGGGCCGTATCCCCGAGAAAGTGTCGGTCATGGACCGCGCCAGCGTCACCGCCGGATTGGCGAACGAAGTCGACGCCGTGAACCAGTAGGCGGCGGTGATGTAGGCGCCCACCGCATAAGGAACGCTAGGGGGCCGGTTTCGCGACACCGCCAGGATGACGAACACCAGCCCGAAGGTGGCGACGAATTCAGCCCAGGCCTGCGGCAGCCCGGATCTGATATGAGTTGACGCCAACAGCAGCGGCTTGCCGAACATGGCATGCGCCATCACCGCGCCCAGCAGCGCTCCGGCGATTTGAGCCGCGACATAGGCCGGTGTCTCGCGCCACGGCAAGCCGCCCCGAGCGGCTTCAACCAGCGTCACCAGCGGATTGAAATGCGCTCCAGAGAGTGGGCCGAAAGCCATGATGAGCGCCACGAGGCCGGCGCCCGTCGCCAACGTATTGGCCAGCAGCGCGACGGCGACATTGCCCTGCGCGAGGGTCTCACCCATGATGCCTGAGCCGATGACCGTGGCAAGCAGCAACGCCGTGCCCAGCCCTTCGGCAACGGCCCTGCGAAACAGCGTCACCACACTCTCCCAATATCCTGCAACCGCTTTCTCCGCGCCGTCGGGTCAAGAGTATCCAGAGGCAGGCTCAGGAAAAGGCGCACTCGCCGCGCGATCTTCCCATACACCTCCGCGAACTTGGCCCGCTTGGCCTCGTCGCTCCCCTGCGCGGCAGCGGGATCTTCGAACCCCCAATGAGCGCTTACGGGTTGTCCCGGCCAGACCGGGCAGACCTCGCCCGTGGCGTTGTCGCACACGGTGATGATGAAATCCATGCGCGGCGCGCCTGCGGCGGCGAACTCGTCCCAACTTTTGCTGCGCAGGGATTCGGTCGCGTGGCCGTTGGCCTGCAGCAGTTCGAGGGTGAACGGGTTGACCTTGCCCGTCGGATGGCTGCCGGCGCTGAAGGCCCGGAACCGTCCGTGCCCGAGCTGATTCAGCAGGACCTCGGCCATGACGCTGCGGGCGGAGTTGCCCGTGCACAGGAACAGCACGTTGTAGGCACTGGCGGCCATGGTTCAGCCCGCCGGGCAACAGGCCTTGGGTTGCGCGGTGGGTGGCACGTTCGCATCCTCGCCGAACACCGGGATGGCTTCGAGGGTGTGATACGTTTCCCACGGCGTGCCCTGGGGATCGGTGATCCAGTATTTGTCCGACTTGGCGTAGCAGCAGGCCGCCTCGCGCTGCGCCAGCACGGGAGCCTGCGCTTCAATCAGGCGCACCCGCATCTCCTTCAATTCGGCATCCGACTCCACCTGGATGCCCACGTGATTGACACCCGGCTGATGCCCTCGCGCCGAAATCGCAAAGTTGATCCGGGGGTCATCCACCATCCACTTGGCGTAGTCCTCGCGCTCCACGCTCGGCCGCATGCCGAACAACGCGGAGTAGAAGCGGATGTTCTGCTGGAGGTCATCAACGGCAACATGCATGTGAAAGCGTTTCATGCGGATTTCCTTTTTGATTTGGGCGGCGCGCAGATCGGGAAGCATTGGCTCGCATTGCCGCCGCAGCAGTTGAGGGTGAGGAATTCGAGCAGCGAGTTCATACGTCCGAAGTCGGCGGAGTAGATGAGGGAGCGCCCTTCTCGCCGGCATGCCACCAGCCCGGCATGTTTGAGCTGGGTGAGGTGAAAAGACAGGGTTGGAGCAGGCAGACTCATGCTGTCGGCGATCTGTCCGGCTGGTAGCCCTTCGGGCCCGGCCTGGACCAGCAGCCGGAAAATGCCCAGCCGCGACTCCTGGGCCAGCGCTTCGAGGGGAACCACCGCCTCTTTAATTTCCATATTTCCAAATATATGGAAATATTAGCCTGGCGTCAAGCGAGCGGGCCACGCAATTCCCGGTCCCTACTCCTCCGCCGGTCCGTGGTCCTGCATCTGCGGGGCCGGCGGCTGGGCCATGCCGCATATCATGGCGTGGCCGAACATGCCGCGGCTGTCGTGCAGGTGCGTGCTCGAGCTGATGATGCCGTCCTGGTCGCCCCGCCCTGCCGATTCCACGCAAATCCATTCGCCCTCGGCCGGGCGGTGCAGGACGATGCTGATATCGGCGTTGATGGAGTGCAGCCGCGGATGGCGCGACATCATGCCGATGGCGCTGGCGAAGTCCGACACGCCGGCCGCGCGCTCAAGCGGCGTGAGCGGCCGGTCGGGAAACAGCGCGGCCGCCACGCGCATCCACACCGCCATGGGTTCGCCCGGCCGCTCGGGATCGACGCGCCGCACTTCCATGCGGGCGTGGTAGAACTCGGTGCCCTCGATTTCCGGGCGCACGAAATGCTTGAGCGGCACATCCTGCCAGCGCGGAATGGGGCGGCGCGAGGCGGAGGTCACCGAGCCTTCGGGCGCATCGGGCGCGCACCGCAGCATCAGGCCCGAGGCGCGCGCCACCTCCACCCCGTCGGCCAGTATCCAGGCATCGGCCAGCTTGATGCGCTTGCCCTCGCGCACCACGCGCGTCTTCAATTCCAGCGGCGCATACGGCACCGGGCGGAACAGGTCGATGGTCAGGCGAGCGACGCGCATGTCCGGGTCGGCGCACTCGCCCTCGATGGCATGCGCCAGCAGCGCGGCCGGCGGCCCGCCGTGCAACAGCTTGGGATCCCAGGGCCCGCGCGACATGCGCGCGGGAACGTACTTGCCGCCTTCGCGGCTGAACAGAAACGCGGTCATTCAGTGAATCTTCTAAAGGAATTCAAAAAAGCGGCGACGGTCACGCCGTGCGGTAGCGGCCCCGGCCATAGAAGCGATCCAGGCTGTCGGGCTGGGCCATCTTGAGCGAATCGCGCGTGGAGCGCAGGATGTCCTTGACCATGACGTCGCAGCGCGCCACCCCGGGGCGCTCCCGCAGCCGCGCCACCCAGGCGGCCACGCCGGGATAATCGTCCAGGTTTATGCCAAGCTGTTTGGCATAGCGGCCCACCCAGGGATAGGCCGCCATGTCGGCAATGCTGTAGTCGTCGCCGAGGAAGCTGCCGGCCGACAACCGGCGCTCCAGCACGCCGTACTGGCGCTTCACTTCGGTGAGGTAGCGGTGCACGGCGTAGTCGTTGGCGCCCTCGTCGCAACCGGTGGCCGCATAGCGGAAATGAAGCGCCTGGCCGAACATGGGGCCGATGGAGGCCATCTGGAACATCAGCCATTGCATGACGCGTGAGCGCGCCGCGGCTTCGGTGGGCAGAAATTGTCCGGTCTTCTCGGCCAGGTAAAGGAGAATGGCGCCGGACTCGAACACGGTATGCGGCGCGCCGCCCGGCCCGTCGCTGTCCACGATCACCGGGATTTTGCTGTTGGGGTTGAGCGCGACGAACTCGGGCGTGAACTGCTGCTCGGCGGTGACATCGATGGGATGCAGTTCGAAGGCGAGGCCGGTCTCGCACAGCATGAGCAGCACCTTGGCCACATTGGGGGTGCCGCCGGAATACAGCGTGATCATGGTTCCTCCCGAAGTGGTCCCGCGTCCGTGACAGGCGGGACGGATCGATTCTAGCAGCGGGCCCTCGCGACCCGCCGCACGAGGACACGCTACGCGGGCTACCAGCCCGACAGGTCGGCCACGCGCGCGCGATGCACGGCCGGCGCCCCCATCCACGCGAAGTCGAACAGGGCGCGCTTGAGGAAAATGTGTGCGTCGTATTCCCAGGTGTAGCCGATGCCGCCGTGCGCCTCGACGCAATCGCGCGCCACCTGCTGGTAGCGGTCGGCGAGGTGCGCCTTGGCCAGCGCCGCCGCGTAGGGCGCGCGCTCGGGAATGTGGTCGAAGGCATGCGCCGCGTACCAGTACAGCCCGCGCATGGGTTCGGTTTCGATGGCCATGTTGGCGAGTTGGTGGCGCAGCGCCTGGAAGCTGGCGATTTTTACGCCGAACTGTTCGCGTTCCTTGGCATAGTTGACGGCCATGTCCACGCAGCGGCGGGCGCCCCCGAAAGCATCAGCGGCAAGCAGTACAAGGGATGCATCGCGCAGTGCGGCGGATTGTTCCTTGCCTTGCGGCAACAACTCCACCGAGGCGCCCTCGAACCGCACCTCGCCCAGCCGGCGGGTACGGTCCACGGCGTCGAGAGCAGTGCGCGTCACACCCGAGGCATTGCCCTCAACCAACCCCAGTTCTTCGCCTGCAAGCCCGACTATGAACAAGTCCGCTTCCATGGCATTGGGCACATTGCTTTTAATCCCCGCCGGCTTGCCGGCGGGCACCGTCCACTGCTCGGGCAGCCATACGGTGCCGCCCTCGCCCAACGCGACGGTGGCCAGCACCTCGCCCGAGGCCAGCTTGGGCAGCCATTTCGATTTCTGCTTAGGACTTCCGGCACGCGAGAGGGCGATGCCGGCGAGCGCATGGCCGAGAAACGGTGCAGGCGCGGCTTGATAACCAAGCACTTCGGCGATCAGCGCCAGGTCAATCATTTCGAGGCCAAGTCCACTATATTCAGTATGAATGCATGTGCCGGCGGCGCCGAACTCGACCAGCTTTTTCCATAGATTGGCGTCGAACCCGTTCTCGCCATCCATGACGGCATGCACCCGGCGGATATTGCAGGTGTCTTCGACAAGGCGTGCGAGTGATTGCTGCAGCTCGGCCTGCTGCTCGGATAGGGCGAAGTTCATTTCAGATTCTCAATGAGGGTCATACGCTGCGCGGCAATCCAAGCCCGCGTTCGGCGACAATGTTGCGCTGGATGTTGGACGTGCCGCCGGCGATGGACAGCGCCAGCGACGACATGTACTGCGCCACCCATTGCTCGTTGCCGCGGCGCGTCCCCTGCTTGTCATCGCGATCCTGCCCCGCAGGAGGCGCCAGCAACAGGTCATCACCCAATAGATCGCGCGCCAGCTTGGCCATGTCCTGGTTGGTGTTGGAGCCGGCGATCTTGGTCATGAAGTTGAACATGCCGGCGTCCTGGCCGCGCAGGTTCATGGACAGTTGCCTGAAGCTGGAATAGCGGAACGACTCGATGTAGCCGAGGATGGCGGCGAGGCGCTGGCGCACGTCGAGGTCCTCGATGGCCGGTTTGCCGTTTTTCGTGCAGCGCCGCGCCAGGCTGACCAGGCTGGCAAAGGTGGCGCCCTGGCGTTCGGCGCCGGCGATGAAGCCGCGCTCGTGCTTGAGCGTGGAGCGCGACACGTTCCAGCCCTGGCCGCGCTCGCCCACGATCCAGTCGGCGGGCGTCACGGCATTGTCGAAGAACACCTCGCAGAACTCGGACTGCCCGGTCATCTGCTTCAGCGGGCGGATGGTGATGCCCGGCTGCTTCAGGTCCATGAGCAGGTAGGAAATGCCCTCGTGCTTGGAGCGGTCCGGCTCGGTGCGCACCAGCACGAAAATGTACTGGCAGCGGTAGGCGAAGGAAGTCCAGATTTTCTGGCCGTTCACCACCCACCGGCCGTCGCGCAGCTCGCCGCGGGTGCGCAGCGACGCCAGGTCGCTGCCCGAGCCCGGCTCGCTGTAGCCCTGCGCCCATTGGTATTCGCCCGACAACGTCTTGGGCACGAAGCGCTCGCGCTGCCACTCGGCGCCGCGCTCCAGCAGCGTGGGCACCAGCATGGACACGCCGTTGCCCGGCATTTCCAGCGGCGCGCGGGCGCGGTTGAACTCTTCGCGGATGATGTCGGCGCGCAGCACGTCGGGCGCCTGCTCCGAGCCGCCATAGCGGCGCGGCACGTTGCGATACAGGTAGCCGGCCTCCACGGCCTTCGCCCGGAAGGCGCGCTCGCGCTCAACGCGCGGCAGCACGGCCAGCGCTTCGGCCGCCGAGCCGGGGGGTGTAGTTTTCGAGGGCCAGTTCGCCTTGAGAAAGGCCTTCACCTCGTCGCGGAAGGCCGCGTAGGCGGCGCCGTATGCCAAATCCATGCTGTCTCCTGGCGGCCACGCATCGGGAATTGGGCCGCATTAAATAGTTTACTATTTATTCATCCTGCTTGCTCCGCGGGCCGGCCGCAACGGCGCGCGGGCATTTCTCGCATAATGACGGCTCTCTCACCGCATTGCCATGGCCGATCCACACGACTCTAACGGCGACGATTCCACCGGCGGCGACTCCAGCGACGATTCCACCCCATCGGCGCCCCGATCGGCACCTGAGCCGGCGCGCGCCGAGCGCGTGCGCAAGGCCCTGCTCACCGCCATCGAAGACCAGTTGAAGCGCGGCGATCCGCCCGAAGCGCGCCAGACCCTGGCGCGCCTGCTGGCCGAAGGCCACACCAAGCAGGACGCGCTGCAGTTGATCGCCTTTGCGCTGGTGGCCGAGGTCACCGACGTGCTGCGCAACAACTCCAGCTATAACCGCGAGCGCTACGTGGCCAACCTGAACAGGCTGCCCAAGCTGCCCTGGGAAGGCGACGAGGGCGGCGAGGCAGGTTCCTGAGAAATTTTATCCGGCCTGTCGAAATGGGCCGGTATGGACCGTCATTGTCACAGTGGAGCGCTTTTGCCCCACACCAACCGATCAGGAGCACACCATGCAATACATGCTGTTGATTTACGGCAGTGACGCCAAGCGGGCCGCCGCCAGCAAGTCCGATGTGGACAAGATGATGAGCGCCTACGGCGCCTACACCGAGGCCCTGAAAAAAGCCGGTGTGCACAAGGCCGGCGATCCCCTGGAATCCTCGGCTTCGGCCACCACGGTGCGCATGGCCAACGGCAAGACCGAAGTGCTGAACGGCCCCTACGCCGAAACGCGCGAGCAGTTGGGCGGCTATTACATCATTGACGTGCCCGACCTGGACAACGCCATTTCCTGGGCCTCGCGCTGCCCCGGCGCCAGCTTCGGCACCATGGAAGTACGCGCCATCCAGGCGATGTAAGTCTTCGCCAGCCAAAGATGCGTCAAGGTCCCGGCGAACCCATGGACCTTGACGCCAAGGCGTCCCCGACCGCCGAGCCCCCTGCACAAGCGGCCTTGGCCGCCGAAGCTTCAGCGCAGGCGGCTGAAGCCGCGGCCCGCCGCAGCTACGGCAAGCTCATTGCCTTTCTTGCCGCGCGCACCCGCGACGTGGCGGCGGCCGAGGACGCATTGTCCGAGGCCTTCGCCGCGGCGCTGGCCGACTGGCCGAAGAACGGCGTTCCCGACAGCCCCGAGGGCTGGCTGCTCACCGCCGCGCGCAGGCGGCAGATAGACGGCCTGCGCCGCGCCCGGCACGCCGAGGAAGCAGCCGGGCACCTGCTGTTCGCGGCCGAGCTGGCCGAGGGCGAAGACGGCGCCGAAGCCATTCCCGACGACAGGCTGCGGCTCATGTTCGCCTGCGCCCACCCGGCCATCGACGCCGCCACGCGCGCCCCGCTCATGCTCCAGACCACGCTGGGCTTCGACGCCGCGGCCATCGCCTCGGCCTTTCTGGTGTCGCCCGCCACCATGGGCCAGCGCCTGGTGCGCGCCAAGCAGAAAATCCGCAAGGCCGGCGTGCCCTTCCGCTTGCCCGAGCCCGCGGAGTTGCCGGCTCGCCTGGAAGTGGTGCTCGACGCCATCTATGCCGCGTTTGCCGAAGGCTGGTCGGACCCCGAGGGCACCGAAGCGCGCCGGCGCAACCTCGCCGACGAGGCCATCTGGCTGGGGCGCCTGGCGGCCTCGCTGCTGCCCGAACCCGAGGCGCTGGGGCTGGGTCGCCCTGATGCTGTACGCCGAGGCGCGCCGCAAGGCACGTCGCGGACCCGGCGGCGAATACGTTCCGCTGGCCGAGCAGGACCCGAAGCTGTGGGACGCTGCGCTCATCGAAGAAGCCGAGGCGCTGCTGTTCCAGGCCAGCCGGGCCAATGCCGTGGGCCGCTACCAGCTCGAGGCGGCCGTGCAGTCGGCGCACGTGGTGCGCCGGCGCGAGGACCGCGAACAGGCCGACTGGAGCGCCATCGTGCAACTCTACGACGCCCTGCTGGCCATGACGGGCTCGCCGGTGGTGGCCATCAACCGCGCCGTGGCGCTGAGCGAAACCGAGGGAGTGCAAGCGGGATTGGCCGCGCTGGATGCCTTGGCCGCCGACCCGCGCCTGGCCGAATACCAGCCCTATTGGGCGGCCCGCGCCGATGTCCTGGCGCGAGCAGGACGCACGACCGAGGCCGACAGCGCCTTCCGGCTGGCCATCGGGCTGGAAGCCGATCCCGCGGTGCGGCGCTTCCTGCAGCACCGCCGCGAGGCGATTTCAAGGTGAATCACATAGAGACAATACTCACAGCAGCACGGGTGCTGCTATGCTATTGGAACAAGCACTTGGTCCCTGGGAGGGGTTCATATGTACATCGGCTACGGGAATTCCGCCAACGGCTCCGCCCCGCTGCCCACGCTGTTCGCCCACAACGACGTCGAGGAGGCGGTGGTCGAGCACAGGCGGCAAGAGGAATACCCCTTCATCACCATTCAGAAGTTCTCTCCGCGCATCTCCACGGCCATCGAGCTGATGTGGGGCAATCCGGAACTGGAAACCTACTTCGACAAACTCATCGTCGACGACCGCGGCGGGCGGGCCGGCTTTCCCAAACCCGTCATGGACGCCCTGCTCAAGCTGTACAACGACCACACCCGGCGCTTCAACTTCAAAAAGGTCCCGGACTTCTGGGCGCACGACCCCCTGGCGGCGGCCAAACACTGGGGCTTCAGCGTCAGGCAGTAGCCATCGCCCTCGGATTGGCGAATGACAGGCCCGGGCGACCGGGCCTTTTTGTTGCGGCGAAGTTTTGGTGCGGCGCGGTTCTTGTAGGGCAAACGCGCGGGCTAACCTTCCAGCGCCTATCCTTCCAATATAGCCGTGGCGCCCAGCCCGCCCGCAGCACAGATCGAAATCAGCATTCGCCCCGACCGTCCCGTGCTCTTGCGGTGCTCGGCCAATTGCCTCGCCGCGCCGGCCAGGATGCGCGCCCCGGTGGCCGCGAACGGATGCCCCATGCCCACCGAACTGCCGTTGACGTTCAGCTTGGCCCGATCAATTGATCCCAGCGGCGCATCCAGGCCCAGGCGCTTTTTGCAGTAGTCAGCGCTCTCCCACGCCGCCAGGGTGCACAGCACCTGACCGGCGAACGCCTCGTGGATTTCGTAATAGTCGAAGTCCTGCAGCGCGAGGCCGTTGCGCGCCAGCAGCCGCGCCACCGCGTGCGCCGGCGCCATCAACAACCCTTCGGCGTCGGGGCCGAAGTAATCGACCGCGGCCGTCTCCGCGTCCACGAACCAGGCCTGCACTTCGTGGCCGTTGGCCTGGGCCCAGGCGTCGTTCGAAAGCAATACCGCAGCCGCGCCGTCGGTCAGCGGCGTTGAATTGCCGGCCGTCAGCGTGCCCTTGCCCGAAGTGCGGTCGAAGGCAGGTGAGAGCTTTGCGAGTTTTTCCAGGGAGCTGTCGGCGCGCAGGTTGTTGTCGCGCGTGAGGCCCTTGTAGGGCACGATGAGCGCGGGATGAAATCCCCGCTCGTAGGCCGCGGAAGCGTTTTTGTGGCTGGCCAGCGCCAGCTCGTCCTGGGCCTGCCGGGTAATGCCCCATTCCTTCACCATGAGCTCGCAGTGCTCGCCCATGGACAGGCCGGTGCGGCGCTCGTTAACATTGGGAATGCTGGGAGCAAGCATGGACGGCCTGAAGGCGGCCAGCGCGCCGAGGCGCTCGCCCGTGGAGCGCGCGCGGTTGAGGCGCAGCAACAGGCTGCGGAAGCGCTCGCTCACGGCGATGGGGGCGTCCGATGCCGAGTCCACGCCGCCGGCGATGCCAACTTCGATCTGGCCCGCGGCGATCTTGTTGCCCACGGCGATGGCGGCTTCGAGCGAGGTGGCGCAAGCCTGCTGCACGTCGTAGGCCGGGGTCTGCGGGGCGAGGCCGCTGTTCAGCGCCGCCTCGCGCGCGATGTTGTGGTCGCGCGAGTGCTTGAGCACGGCGCCGCCCGCCACTTCGCCGAGGCGCCGGCCCTTGAGCCCGTAAGCCTCCACCACGCCGCCCAGCGCCGCGCTCAGCATGTCGATGTTGCTGGCGGTGACGTAGTGGGTGTTCTGGCGCGCGAACGGAATGCGCTTGCCGCCGAGAATGGCCACGCGTTGCAGGGGTTGGGGGGATCGCATGAGGTCTCCGGGAGTTGTCGCGTCCGAGCCTCTCAGTATAGGGGCGCCGGCACGGGCACGGCCAGCCGCGCGGGCTGGGCGAAGCCGCTGCCGCCCGAGAGGAAGTCCGCCAGCGCGCGCCCCACGTGCTCGTCGGACAGGATGCCCACGTGTCCCAGTCCCTCGGTGCGCAGCAGCCGCGCGCCGCGCCAGGCCGCCGCCAGCGCCTCGCCCTGGACCAGGGGCACTTCGCGGTCGCCGCGGTCATGAATCACCAGCGCCTGCGCGCCCAGGCGCGCCGCCAGATGCGGCGGCTCGAGTTCAGTCCAGCGCAAGCCGTAGCGCTCCTCGACGGCTTCCTGCATGCGGCGGCGCACGCGCTCGGGCAGCCTGAGCAGGCGCGCGAAGCGGCGCGAGAAGCCGCTCATGTCGCTGGGCGCGTTGATGAGCACGGCGCGCTTCACCCGCGAGGACAGGTCGCGATACTGCGACAGGGCGAGCGCCAGCGCGGTGCCGCCCAGCGAATGGCCCACCACCGCCGTGACGCCGCCGTAGTAGCGCGCCACCGCGGCGATGGCCTCGGCGAAGTCCGGCAGCCCGGTGAGGCGCCCCTCGGACAGGCCGTGCGCCGGCTGGTCGAAGGCGATGACGCGGTAGCCCGCGGCGAGCAGCGGCCGCACCAGCGGCACCATCTGCGCCGCGCGCCCGCCCCAGCCGTGCACCAACAGCACCGCCGGCGCGTCGCTGTCGCCCCAGCGCCAGGCCGCAAGGCGCAGGCCGCGATGCGGCACGAAGTCGGAGCGCGCATCCATGAAGGCGAACAGGTCCATGTCCTCGAAGCGCGTGGCGGGCGGCGTGAGGAACAGCCGCTCGGCCCACTGGCCGGCCAGCGACGGCGCGATGTACGACGCGGCGCGCAGCCCGGTGCGGCCGACGGTGGCCGAAAAGGTTGGGCTGTCGGGCGCTAAACGAACGATCGTGCTATTTTTGAGCGTCTTCAAGGCCATGCTCAACATGGATGCCTCCATCAAAAACCAGCTAGGGGATTAACTGCGCGATCCCGCGCGAGCGGGCGAAACGGAAGATGCAGTGGAAGAATCTGGCAAGTGCTGCGACACCAGCCTGTCGAACGCCGCCATTGCGCGGTCATGGGCTTCACGATCACCAAGCAGGCGCCTGTACAAATAAAAGGACAGAAGGAAGCCGTACAGTTCGAATACCAACTGCTTCACATCAGTGTCGGCGCGCAGATGGCGCTGCTCGACGGCAATGCGAGCGGCTTTTTCAACGGTGCCCACGCCCAGGCGCTGTAGCGCGGCCACGGTGTCGCGTATGCGGCCAGGCCGGTCGTCGTATTCGAAGGACGCAGCCAGGATGGGGCAGCCGCCCCCGAGGCCGGCGCTCTCGCTCCAGTTCAGCCAGAACTCGAACATGGCGCGCAGGCGCGGCAGGCCGCGCGGCACCTTGAACGAGGGCTGCGCGACCACGTCGGCGAAGCGCTGCGCGGCGTCTTCCAGCACCGCGAGTTGCAATTCCTCGCGCGAGCC
>Ga0068858_100003006_pt1 | contig 16909 bp, 12 predicted proteins | sample KBSSwiS12_FD_66589 | JGI IMG/M metagenome (GOLD analysis project Ga0068858, IMG submission 66589) | Switchgrass rhizosphere microbial communities from Kellogg Biological Station, Michigan, USA - KBS Switchgrass S1-2 | ecosystem: Host-associated > Plants > Roots > Rhizosphere > Soil ...
CGAGCCGCCTTCGGGCGAGGGTCGGCCACGCTCGAAGAGCGAGTCGGACGGTCCCGGACTGAAGGGCGCCACCCCCGGCGTCGACCAGGCGCGCTTCGAGGCGCGCTGGAGCGCGTCCGGGCCGCGCATCGAGGCCGTCCGCGCCACGATCAAGACGTTGGGCACGGTGCTCGACGGCCCGCTGCTGCAGGCGATCAAGTCGTTCGAGGCGGCCGACGCCGTGCTGGTCGCCGCAGTGGCCGGCGGCGACCCCGTGGCGGCGCTCGCCGCGATGCCGGCGCTCGAGGCGGCGGTGAAGGCCTACGACGCCGCCTTCCCGGCCGAGAACGCGACCGCCCAGGCCGCCTACCTGAAGCTGGCGACGGAGCAGAAGGCCGAGACCGAGAAGATGGACCGGGCGGTTGCCGCGAACGCCTTCGGCAGCCCGCCGATCGCCGCCTTCGACGATCCGGTCGGGCGGTTCACCCGCAACCGTGCCGCCGAGCAGCAGGCCGTGCACGATGGCAACTACCTCGCCGCGCACAGCAGCGCCCGGCTGACGGTCGCCGCGCGCATGCTCATGAAAGGGGCGCTCGCCCGGACCACGACCGAGCTGAAGGCGCAGGTCGCGGCCAGCGCCACCACGGTCGCGCTCGCCTCCGGAGGCGCGCTCCCGGGCGCGGCGGGCAAGGCGCTGACGACGGCGCATGGCGCGGCGGCGGCGGCGGTGGCGCGGATCGACTCGCACCTCGAGATCGCGGCCGCCTACGCCGCCGTCGATGCGCTCACCCAGGCGCTGCAGGCCGCGCGCCAGGACGTGGCGAAGAACATCCTTGCCGGCGGCGCCGGCAAGGGCGGCGCGAAGGCCTCACGGGAGAAGGCGCTCGCCTATCTGAAGCAGGATCCCGAGGCGCTGAAGTGGCTGCAGGCCGAGCCCGGCGGCAAGGCCGCGCTTGACGCGATGGTCGGCGACCTCGGCGGCGCGGCGAAGAGCAAGGAGGACAAGGCGTTCGTCCGCGCCGCGATCGAGGCGCGCTTCGGTCCCAAGCTCGGCGACACCGACCTCACCGCCAAGTACCTGCCGCGGCTCTACAAGTCGCTCGGCATGGTCCCGGAATCGCACACCAAGAACAACCCCAAGCTGACCGAGATCAACCGCACCCGGGTCAAGCTCATGCCCTCGGGCGACTACAGCTTCGACGAGGCGACGAAGAAGGGCGTCATCAACCTCGCGACGCCCAAGACCGGCAGCGTCGACTGGCTGCAGAGCAAGGTGATGGCGCTCGGCGCCGACAAGATCGTCGGCCACCTCGGCGGCAAGAACATCTCGACCTTCGACGCCCTCACCCTGCACGAGGTCGGGCACGCGGTCGACGAGGAAAAGGGCTTCATGGACGGCAAGGCCGGCAACGTCACCTACGGCGGCTGGCAGGCTCATTCGATCGAGGAGGTGGCCGCCGCCGTCGGCACGGGCAAGGGCTTCTTCAAGGACTTCGCCACCCTGCCGCGGGCCTTTCTCGACGCCTACCTGAAGGCGGTGCTGGAGAAGAAGAAGCCGGCCGACGAGAGCGGCGTCACCGGTGAGCTGAAGCCCGGCGACAAGCCGGACTGGAAGGCGCTGGCCAGGCATCCGGCGGTCGAATGTGCCGAGCACATCCGCCTGAAGAACTCCGACTCGGGCCTCTGGGACCGCGGCGACGGCGGCGCCGCCAAGTACGCGATCGGCAGCTCGGTCTACCAGGAAGCCTACGAGGGCCAGTGGGTGAGCTATGCGCTCGCGGCGCGCGGCCAGATCCTCTGCAACTACCAGTTCCGCTCGGCGGCCGAATGGTTCGCCGAGCCCTACGCCGCGTTCTTCCTCGGCAAGCTCAAGCCCTCGCATCCGATGCACGCGATGCTCAAGAGCGACCAGGACGCCGGCAAGGCCGCCGAGCGCGCTGCCCGCTGAACACCCCAGGAGATCACGCCATGTCCCGCGTCTTCAGCGAAACGTTTCCCTGCCCTTGGTGCGACGCGCCCCAGGAGATGGGCATCGTCGTCAGCGTCAATGCCGACCGGCGGCCAGACATGAGAAAGGCGATGCTCGACGACAGCTTCCAGCGCGGCCGCTGCGAGGCCTGCGGCACCAAGTACCGTGCCGAGCCCGATCTCACCTACCTCGACGCCGCGCACAAGCTGTGGGTGCTGGTCGAGCCCGCGCGCCAGCTCGAGGCCTGGCCGACGCTCGAGGGCATGGCCAGGGACGCCTTCGAGCGCGCCTACGGCCCCGAGGCCTCGCCGAGCGCGCGCCGCCTCGGCGTGGGGATGCGCTCGCGCATCGCCTTCGGCTGGCCGGGCTTCCGCGAAAAGCTCCTCTGCGCCGAGCACGGCCTCGACGATGCGACCCTCGAGCTGCTGAAGTTCGCCCTGATGCGCATGCTCGACGACCTGCCGCTCGCCGACGACGCCGAGCTGCGCCTGGTCGGTGTCTCGGGCAAGAAGCTCGAGCTCGCCTGGGTCCGCGCGAACGGCGACCACGTGCTGGAGACCCTGACGGTCTCGCGCGAGATGTTCGACGACATCGAGGAAGACCGGGTCGGCAACTGGGCGCCGCTGCGCGAGGCGGTGTCCGCCGGCCCCTTCGTCGACGTCAACCGGCTGCTGATCGCCGCCGACTGAAAGCGCAGTCAGCGCGGCGCCGCGTTGGCCTCTTCGCGGCACGGCGGCGGCAGCGCCGCGCGCTTGACGCCTTCGCCCGGGATGCAGCGCCAGACCAGCTTAGGATCGTTCAGGTTCTCGGGCACGAACACCAGGTCGCCCTGCGGCGTCTCGACACTGAGCACCATCTGCTCGGCGTCGAAGCTCAGGGTGCTGCCGTCGGGAAGCGTCGTCGGCAGCCCGGCCTCCTGCAGCGACGCCGGCGCCTCCTTGTTGTGCTGGACGTACCAGGCGCCGAGCGCCTGGCGCACCGGCTCGCTGCCGAGGTAGGCGCCGGTGAGGCGGGCGCGGACGGTGTAGTCCTGGTACGCGGGAATGGCAACCGCTGCCAGCACGCCGATGACGGCGACGACGACGATCACGCCGCCGAGGCCGCCGCCCGCCCGCCCGGCATAGGGCACGAACACGGCGAGCAGCCAGGCGAACGGGTTGCGCCGCGGCACCGGCGCGGCCGGGTCGAGGACGCGGGCGGTGCGCTTGGTCATCCACGGATAGCCGTTGATCAGCTCGTGGAACGACATCCAGAACCCGGTGCTCAGGGCCGCCTGGCCGGCGTAGGCGGGCAGGTCGACCTGGCGCCAGCGGCGGGCGCCGGCCGCCAGCGCCACCAGCGCCCGGGCGGCCGCCTCCGGCGAGGCGCAGCAGGCCCGGCCGTGCCGGTCGCAGGTGGACTCCTTGGCGCGCGAGTAGGCGGGGCCGAGGAGGGGCAGCCAGAGCACCGGCGCGCGCAGCAGGTTGCCGGTGAGGTGATGGCGGCGGATGTGGCCGAGCTCGTGGCCGAAGTAGAAGTTGACGCCGTCCGGATGCTCCTCCATCGCGTCGACGATGTCCGACAGCAGCACGACGTAGTTGCGGCCGAGGAAGCGGGTGGCGAAGGCATTGAGCGCGCCGCCGCCCTGCATCAGGTAGGCCTCGGGCATGTCCTCGAGGCCGAGGCGGGTGCAGCAGGCCTCGAAGCGCGCCCGCAGGTCGGGCAGCTGGGCCTGCGAGAGCAGCACCGCGTTGCCGCGCAGCCAGGAGATGAAGGCCGAGTGGGCGAAGACGTAGAAGACGAAGCCGATCAGCAGGTAGACCAGGGCCAGGCCGAGGGTGCCGACGATCAGCAGCAGCCAGCCGATCAGGCCGAACACCAGAGTGATCGCGCCGAGCGAAATCTCGCGCGGGTAAACCAGCTCGTCCTTCACGAAGTCCTCCTCGGCGTGGGGTCTGGCACGGGTGGCGCGCCCGTGCGGCCGGCCTCTAATGTAGGGCCCGCCGGTCATGCGAACATCCGGTCCGGGACCCGGGAAAGACATGGCCGAGAGATCGTTTGTCGAGGAAGTGAAGAAGCTGCGGCTCGGCGCGGGCGAGGTGTTCCGCGGCGAGGGGATCCTGGCCGTCACCAAGGCGCTGCTCGAATCGGGCGTGTCGTACGTTGCCGGCTACCAGGGCGCGCCGATCTCGCACCTGATGGACGTGCTCGCCGACGCCCAGGACATCCTTTCCGAGCACGGCATCCGCTTCGAGAACTCGGCCAGCGAGGCCACCGCCGCGGCGACCCTCGCCGCCTCGGTCAACTACCCGCTGCGCGGCGCGGTCACCTTCAAGGGGCCGGTCGGGGTCAATGTCGCCGCCGACGCGCTCGCCAACCTCGCTTCCGGCGGGGTCACCGGCGGCGCGCTGGTGATCGTCGGCGAGGACTATGGCGAGGGCTCGTCGATCATGCAGGAACGCAGTCATGCGTTCGCCATGAAGTCGCAGATCTGGCTGCTCGACCCGCGGCCGAACCTGCCGGCCATGGTGGACGCGGTCAAGCACGGCTTCGCCCTCTCGGAGGCGAGCCACACGCCGGTGATGCTGATGCTGCGCATCCGCGCCTGCCACGTGCACGGCCAGTTCGTCGCCGAGGCCAACCGCACCGCGAGCTTCCTCGCCAGCGACGCGCTCGCCGCGCCCCGGCGCGACACCGCGCGCATCGCCCTGCCGCCCGCCACCTACGTGCACGAGCAGGAGAAGGTCAAGGAACGCTGGCCGGCGGCGCTGCGCTACATCGAGGAGCACCGGCTCAACGAGTTCTTCGCCGACGGCAGCGACGACATCGGCATCATCGTCCAGGGCGGCAACTACAACACCCTGGTGCGCTCGCTCGAGCGCCTCGGGCTGGCGGATGTCTACGGCCGATCGAAGATCCCGCTCTACGTCATGAACGTCGCCTATCCGGTGGTGCCGGCCGAGGTGACGCGCTTTTGCGCCGGCAAGAGGGCGGTGCTGCTGGTCGAGGAGGGCCAGCCCAACTTCATCGAGCAGAACCTGGCGACGGTCCTGCGCCAGGCGGAGCTGCAGACGCTGCTCCACGGCAAGGATTTCCTCGCTCCGGCCGGCGAATACACCGGCGCTGAGGTGCTGAAGGGCGTGCGCGCGTTCCTCGAGCACTACGGCCGGGTCGAGCCGGCGGCGCCTCGGCCGAAGCCGGCGCGGGTGATCCCGCTGGCGATGGAAAAGCCGATCGCCGAGGTGGTGCACGGCCGGCCGCCGGGCTTTTGCACCGGCTGCCCGGAGCGGCCGATCTTCAGCGCGATGAAGCTGGTGGAGCGCGAGCTCGGCGCGCATCACGTCAGCGCCGACATCGGCTGCCACCTGTTCTCGATCCTGCCGCCGTTCCACATCGGCAACACGACCATGGGCTACGGCCTCGGCACCGCCGGCGCCTCGGCCTTCACCGTCGATGCCAGCAAGCGGGCGATCTCGGTGATGGGCGACGGCGGCTTCTGGCACAACGGCCTGACCAGCGGCATCGCCAACGCGGTGTTCAATCGCAGCGACAACCTGACCATCGTCGTCGACAACAACTACACCTCGGCCACCGGCGGCCAGGACCTGCTGTCCTCGAAATCGGCGCATCCGACGCGCAGCACCGGCCATGCGATCGAGAAGGCGGTGCGCGGCGTCGGCGTCGACTGGGTGCGCACGATCCGCCGCACCTATGACGTCGCCGGCATGCGCGACGCCCTGCGCGAGGCCCTGACGACGAAGGAGAAAGGCCCGAAGGTGCTGATCGCCCAGTCGGAATGCCAGCTCAATCGCCAGCGCCGGATCAAGCCGCAGGTGAAGGCGGCGGTGGCGCGCGGCGAGCGGGTGGTGCGCGAGCGCTTCGGCGTCGATGCCGACACCTGCACCGGCGACCATTCCTGCATCCGCCTCTCCGGCTGCCCGTCGCTCTCGATCAAGGCGAACCCGGATCCGCTCCGCACCGATCCGGTCGCGACCGTGCTCGACAGCTGCGTCGGCTGCGGCGTCTGCGGCGAGGTCTCGCACGCGGCGGTGCTTTGTCCCTCGTTCTACAAGGCGCGGATCGTCAGCAACCCGAGCGCCTGGGACCGCTTCGCCGAGCGGGTGCGCGGCGCGGTGATCGGCTGGCTGCAGCGGCGCGACGCCCGTGCCCGCGCCCGGCTCGCGTTCTGAGCAACACGTCGCGACCAAGGAGGCCTGAGGCATGATCTTTCGCCAGCTGTTCGAGCCCCTGTCCAGTACCTGCACCTACCTCCTCGGCTGCGAGGACACGGGCGAGGCGGTGCTGATCGACCCGGTGGTCAATTCGATCGAGCGCGATCTCGCGGTGGTGGCGAGCCTCGGCCTCAAGCTCGCGTGGACGCTGGACACGCACATCCACGCCGACCACATCACCGCGGCGCTGCACCTGAAGCAGCGGGTCGGCAGCCGGATCGCCGCGCCGGCGATCGATCGCCTCCCCTGCACCGACCACGGCGTGCTCGAAGGCGTGCCGTTCGCCGTCGGCGGTCTCGCGTTCCTGCCGCTGCACACGCCCGGCCACACCGACGGCCACTTCGCTTACGCGCTCGACGACCGCGTCTTCACCGGCGACGCGCTGCTGATCGACGGCTGCGGCCGCACCGACTTCCAGAACGGCGACGCCCTGGCGCTCTACGCCAGCGTCACCGGCAAGCTCTTTGCCCTGGCCGACGAGTGCCTGGTCTACCCGGCGCACGACTACCAGAACCGACGCGTCTCCTCGATCGGCCAGGAGAAGCTGCGCAATCCGCGCCTGGGCGGCGGAAAGACGCGCGACGAGTTCGTGCAGATCATGGCCGAGCTCAAGCTGCCCTATCCGAAGTTCATCGACTGGGCCGTGCCCGGCAACCGCCAGTGCGGCGTCTGCCCGGACGACGTGCCCGATCAGATGAAGGCCTACTGCGGCCGCATGACCGAGAGCCCGCAGGGCTGAGCGGCGACCGAGGGGATTCGACATCGTGCAGCCGCTGAAGATCGCGATCATGGCCATGGGCGGCGAGGGCGGCGGCGTCCTCGCCGACTGGATCGTCGACCTCGGCGAGGCCAATGGCTATTTGGCGCAGACCACCTCGGTGCCCGGCGTCGCCCAGCGCACCGGCGCCACGATCTACTACGTCGAGCTCTATCCGGCGGCACGGGCCGAGGCCGACGGCGCCCGGCCGGTGCTGGCGCTGATGCCGCTGCCGGGCGACGTCGACGTGGTGCTGGCCTCGGAGCTGATGGAAGGCGGCCGGGCGATCCAGCGCGGCCTGGTCACGCCCGACCGGACGACGCTGCTCGCCTCGACCCACCGGGTGTATTCGATCGCCGAGAAGAGCGCCCTCGGCGACGGCCGGGTCGACAGCGACGCGCTGCTGGCGCATGCCGCCGCGGCCGCGAAGCGCTTCGTTCGTTTCGACATGGCGGCGGTGGCCGAGGAGAACGGCAGCGTCATCGGCGCGGTGCTCTTCGGCGCGCTCGCCGGCTCCGGCGTGCTGCCGTTCAGCCGGGCTCAGTTCGAGGCGACGATCGCCCGCAGCGGCGTCGGCGTCGCCAGCAGCCTGAAGGCGTTTGCGGCGGCTTGTGCGCAGGTGCAGGGCGGCGCGGTCGACGCACCTGCGCCTGCGGCCGTGCCGCTGCACGGCGACATCGTGGCGCACCCTGCGGCGGCCGCGCTCGACGGCGCGACCGAGGCGCCGCCCGGGATCTCGTCGACGGCGCCGCCTCGGGGGGCGGCCGCGGCGTCGCTCGGCGTCGCCAGTGTCCCGGCCGGCGCGCTCGACCCGAGGGTCCGGACGCTGCTCGGCCGGATCGAGGGCGAGTTTCCCGCCGCAGCTGCGCCGATGCTGCGCGAAGGCGTGCGCCGCCTGATCGACTACCAGGATCCGGCCTACGCCGAACTCTATCTCGATCGCCTGGCGAAGATCGCGGCCCTGCCCGGTGGCGACGGCCTTCTGCTCGACGAGACCGCGCGCCACCTCGCGCTCTGGATGTCCTACGAGGACACGATCCGGGTGGCGGCGCTGAAGACGCGCGGCTCGCGCTTCGAGCGCGTGAAGAGCGAGGTCCGCGCCGGACAGGACCAGGTGCTGGCGATCGACGAATACCTGCACCCCGGCGTGCGCGAGATCGCCGAGACCTTGCCGGGCGCGATCGGCCGCGCCGTCGAGCGCCCGGGGTGGCTGCGACGCACCGTCGAGCGCTTCACCCGGAAGGGCCGGATCGTCACCACCAGTTCGCTCGGCGGCTTTCTCATGCTGCGCGCCGTGGCCGGGATGAAGCGCTGGCGCCGCTCGACCACCCGCTACGCCGCCGAGAACGCGGCGATCGAGGCCTGGCTGGCGCGGATCGCAGCGACGGCCGCGACCCATCCCGAGCTCGCCGTCGAGGTGGCGCAGTGCCAGCGCCTGGTCAAGGGCTACAGCGACACCCACGAGCGCGGCGTGCGCAACTTCGAGACCGTGATGGCGGCGGTGCAGAAAGCCGGCATGGCGCTTTCGCCCGCCACCTTGCGCGAGCTGCGCGAGGCCGCCCTGGCCGACGAGCACGGCAGCCAGCTCGCGGCGACGCTGGCGCGGCACGCCCTGGCCTGAACTGAAGAGAAGCCCGGAGCCCCGTCATGGCCCATTCCTACCGCGACGACCCCGAGGCGATCCGGGCACTGGTGCAGCCCGACCGGGTGCATCGCGATCTCTACATCGACCCGGAGCTCTTCGCCCTGGAGCAGGAGCACTTCTTCGCCAACACCTGGAACTACGTCGGCCACGACTCGCAGCTGCCCAAGGCGGGCGACTGGATCCGTGCCGATATCGCCGGCCAGCCGCTGATCGTCGTCCGCCACCAGGACGACACGGTGCGGGTGCTGATGAACCGCTGCGCGCACAAGGGCTCGCGCCTGGTGACCGCGCCCTGCGGCCATGCCGGCAAGCACTTCCGCTGCCCGTACCACGCCTGGACCTTCCGCACCGACGGGTCGCTCCTCAACATCCCGCTGAAGAACGGCTACGACGGCACGGCGCTGCAGGAATGCGAGTCGGCCAAGGGCCTGGCGACGGTGAAGAACGTGCGCCTCCATCGCGGCTTCATCTTCGTCAAGATCAACGACGTCGGTCCCGGCTTCGAGGAGTACTTCGGCGACTCGCTCAGCTCGATCGACAACATGGCCGACCGCTCGCCCGAAGGCCGGCTCGAGATCGCCGGCGGGTGCCTGCGCTTCCTGCACCAGTGCAACTGGAAGATGTTCGTCGAGAACCTCAACGACACCATGCACCCGATGGTGGTGCACGAGTCGTCGGCGGGCACGGCGAAGCGGATGTGGATTGACAAGCCCGCCGATCAGCCCAAGCCGATGGCCATCGAACAATTCACGCCTTTCATGTCCGATTACAAGTTTTTCGAGGACATGGGCGTCAGGGTCTTCGACAACGGGCACAGTTTCTCCGGCGTGCACTTCAGCATCCACAGCAAGTACTCGGCGGTGCCGGCCTACGACGCCGCCATGAAGGCCGTCTACGGCGAGGAGCGCGCGGCACGGATCCTCGGCCTGGCGCGACACAACACGGTGTACTACCCGAACCTGACCATCAAGGGCGCGATCCAGGCGATCCGCGTCGTCAAGCCGATTGCCGTCGACAAGACGGTGGTCGAGAGCTGGACCTTCCGCCTCGCCGGCGCGCCACCGGAGATGCTGCAGCGCACGGCGATGTACAGCCGCCTGATCAATTCGCCGTTCTCGGTCGTCGGCCACGACGACCTGCAGGCCTACCGCGGCATCCAGGCGGGCCTGCATGCCAGCGGCAACCCGTGGGTCAGCCTGCACCGCAACTTCGATCCCGCCGAGGTCGGTCAGGCCGACGTGACCACCGTCGGCACCAGCGAGATCTCGATGCGCAACCAGTACCGGGCCTGGGCGCGCGCCATGACGATGTCGATGGAGACAGGGCAGTGAGCGACGTCAGCGAGCGCGACCTGGTTGACTTCGTGGTGCGCGAGGCGCGGCTTCTCGACGACCGGCGCTACGCCGAGTGGAACGCGCTCTTCACCGACGACGCGATCTACTGGGTGCCGCTGGTGCCGGGCCAGCCCGAGGGCCTGGACCACACCTCGCACCTCTACGAGGACAAGCTGCTGCGCGATCTGCGCATCGAGCGGCTGAAGAGTCCGCGCGCGTTTTCGCAGCAGCCGCCGACGCGCAGCCTTCACCTGCTGCAGACGCCGACGGTCGAGCCCGGCGATCCGGCGCGCGCCGACGAGCATCTCCTGCGCACGGTGTTCCAGTACACCGAGTCGCAGGGCGACGAGATCAACACCTTCTTCGGCGTCTGCTGGCACCGCCTCGTCGTCGAAGGCGGCGCGCTGCGCATCCGGCAAAAGCGCGTCGACCTCATCAACAGCGACGCCGCCTTGCCGGCGGTGCAGCTCTTCATCTGAACATGTCCACCGTCTACGCCGAATTCAAGCGGGTCGCGGCACGCCGCGGCGACGCGCCCTTCATGCATGTCGAGCCGGTCACCGCCGCCGCGTACGGCATCGAACCCGGTCCACGCACCTGGCGCGAGGTGGCCGGCGAGGTCGAGCGGCTGCGCACCGCCTACGCCAACGCCGGCTATGGGACGGGCCACCGCGTCGGCCTGCTGCTCGAGAACCGGCCCGCGTTCTTCACCCACTGGCTGGCGCTCAATGCCCTCGGCATCAGCATCGTGCCGATCCACGAGGACATGCGCTCGGCCGAGTGGGGCTACGTCATCAGCCACAGCGAGATGGTGCTGGCGGTCGTGCAGCCGGGGCGCGAGAGCGGCCTGCGCGAGGCGGCGAGCTCGGCCGGCGCCCTGCTCGACACGATCCGGCCCGAGGTGGCGGGGCGGATCCCGGACGCACGCTCGCCGGCGCGCGGCGTCCAGCAGATCATCGGCCGCGGCACCGAGTGCGCGCTCCTCTACACCTCGGGGACCACCGGCAAGCCCAAGGGCTGCCGCCTCGCCAACGGCTACTTCCTGCGCGCCGGCGAGTGGTACCTCGGCCTCGGCGAGCTGGCGACGGTGCGCGCCGACGTCGAGCGCTTCATCACGCCGCTGCCGCTCAGCCACATGAACGCGCTCGCGTTCTCGTCGATGGCCGCGATCCTTTCCGGCGGCGTCATCGTCCAGCTCGACCGCTTCCATCCGCGCACCTGGTGGCAAAGCGTGCGCGAGAGCGGCGCCACGGTCGCGCACTACCTCGGCGTCATGCCGGCGATGCTGCTGGCGGCGCCGCCCGGCGAGGCCGACCGCATGCACGAGCTGCGCTTCGGCTTCGGCGCCGGGGTCGACCCGCGCCACCATGCCGCGTTCGAGGCCCGCTTCGGCTTCCCGCTGCTCGAAGCCTGGGCGATGACCGAGACCGGTGCCGCGGCCTGCATCATGGCCAATCGCGAGCCGCGCCATGTCGGCACCCGCTGCTTCGGCCGCGCCGATTTCTTCGTCGAGACCCGGATCGTCGACGTGCGGGGCAACGACACCGAGGTCGACGTGCCGGGCGAGCTGCTGGTGCGCGCCGTCGGCGACGATCCGCGCGCCGACTTCTTCCTTGGCTATCTCAAGGACGAGATGGCGACCGAGGGCGCCTGGGCCGGCGGCTGGTTCCACACCGGCGACGTCGTGCGGCGCAGCGCCGAGGGCGACTTCCATTTCGTCGACCGGCGCAAGAACGTCATCCGGCGCAGTGGCGAGAACATTTCGGCGGTGGAGGTGGAAAGCGTCCTCGACACCCACCCGGCGGTGGCCGCGAGCGCCGTCGCCGCGACCCCCGACCCGACCCGCGGCGACGAGGTGCTCGCCTGCATCGTCCTGCGCAAGGCAGCCAACCTGCCGGCGCCGGAGAAGATCGCGGCGAGCATCGTCCGCCACGCCCTCGCGCGCCTCTCGTACTTCAAGGCGCCGGGCTATGTCGCCTTCGTCGATGCCTTGCCGCTGACCTCGTCGCAGAAGGTGCAGCGCGGCGAGCTGGCGCAGCTCGCCAAGCGCCTGCCGAGCAGCCCGCAGTGCCACGACATGCGGATGCTCAAGCGTCGGCAGAAGCGGATCGACGCGGCCGCCGGCCAGGGCGGGGTCTCCGCCCTCGGCACGCTGACCAGCGCGGCCGAGCTCTCGGCCGCCGGAGAGCTGAGCGGCTCGGGAACGCTGAGCGGCGCGGGCGGGCTGACGCGCGCCGGCGAGCTCACGGGGCCGGACCCGGGCGCCCTCGCCGGCATTGCCGGGATCACACCGCCTCCCGTCCTCAAGCCGAGAGCGCCCGCCGCCTCGCCCGCCAGCCCTCCCAGCGCCGCGCCGAAGGGCGACGACGACGGCGCCTGACGTGCCGCGCGCGTCGTATGCGGGCGTCGCCGTTGCCGTGCCGGTGACGGTGCCCTATCGGCGTTACTCGACCCACGGCGCGCACTGGTTCATCGGCCAGGCCCTGGAGGCGCTGGTCGAGCGCTCCGGCATCGCCAAGGAGCGGATCGACGGCCTCACCGTCAGCAGCTTCTCGCTCGGCCCCGACACGGCGGTCGGCGTGACCCAGCACCTGGGCGTGAGCCCGCGCTGGCTCGACCACATTCCGACCGGCGGCGCCTCCGGCGTGATGGCCCTGCGCCGGGCCGCGCGCGCCGTGCAGGCGGGCGACGCCGATATCGTCGCCTGCATCGCCGCCGACGCCAACCACGTCGAGTCGTTCCGGCAGATGCTCGGCGGCTTCTCGCACTTCGCCCGCGACGCGAGCTATCCCTATGGCTCGGGCGGGCCGAACTCGATCTTCGCCTTCATCACCGCCGCCTACATGCGGGCGCACGGCGCGACCCGCGAGGATTTCGGCCGCATCGCCGTGGCGCAGCGCGCCAACGCGCTGAGGAACCCGAACGCCCTGTTCAAGGTGCCGCTCACGCTCGAGCAGTACCTGGACGCGCGGCCGATCTCCGACCCGATCCACCTGTTCGATTGCGTCATGCCCTGCGCCGGCGCCGAGGCCTTCCTGGTGATGCGCGAGGAGCGGGCGTCGGAGCTCGGTCTCGCCCACGTGCTGCTGCGCGGCGCGATCGAGCGGCACAACGCCTTTGCCGACGACCCGGTGCTGCTGCGCGGCGGCTGGCTCGTCGACCGCGACGACCTCTACGCCCAGGCGGGCGTGCGGCCCGAGGCGGTGGACTTCGTGCAGACCTACGACGACTATCCGGTCGTGGTGATGCTGCAGTTCGAGGACCTGGGGTTCTGCGGCAAAGGCGAAGGCCCGGCCTTCGTGCGCTCGCGCACGCTCACCCACGACGGCGATTTCCCGAACAACACCAGCGGCGGCCAGCTCTCGGCCGGCCAGGCGGGCTGCGCCGGCGGCTTTCTCGGCATGACCGAGGCGATCCGCCAGCTCACCGGCGAGGCCGGGGAGCGCGCGGTCAAGGATGCCGAGATCGGCCTCGTGGCCGGCTTCGGCATGGTCACCTACGACCGGTGCCTGTGCACCGGCGCCGTGATCCTCGGCAAGGCGTCATGACAGGGGCGGCGTCGACATGACCATGCCGCTGATGAAGTCGCGGCGCAAGAACCCGGTGCTGCGCACGCGGCAGATGAACCTGCCGCCCTGGGCGCGCGGCCGCACCGCGCTCGGCATGACCGCGGCCGCCGCCGAGGGCCGGTTCGAGCTGCAGGTGTGCAAGCGCTGCCAAGCGGTGCAGTACCCGCCCCGCGACGCCTGCCACCGCTGCCTCTCGCCCGAGCTGAAGTGGACGCCGCAATCCGGCGCCGGCGAGCTGCTCGCCGAGACCGTGCTCCACCACAGCAACGACCCGTTCTACCGCGAGCGGCTGCCATGGCGGCTGGGCCTCGTGCAGCTCGATGTGGGCCCGACGGTGATCGTCCACCTGCATGGCGACGTCGCGTCGCCGCTGACCCCGAAGCCGGTGCGCGTCCACGTCGGCGCGCGCCTCGACCGCGCCGGCGCCGCGGTGCTGATCGGATTTCCGCCCGAGGAGACAGCGAACATGGCCGACGACAAGATGCTGCGCGAAATGACCAGCGACCCCAAGTTCCGCAAGATCCTCGTCACCGACGGCAAGACCGAGGTCGGCCAGGCGCTGGTCAAGGCGCTCGTGAAGGCCGGCGCCGAGATCGTCTGGGTCGGCCATGCCGAGCCGTGGAAGAAGCTGCCGGGGCTGGACGACATCACCGTCCTGCCGCAGGTGACCCTGGTGCCGCTCGACCTGACCAACGGCCGCTCGGTGGCCGAGCTGGCCGGGGAGATCGGCGGCAAGGTCGACATCGTCGTCAACAACGCCGAGGTCCACCGCGCCTTCGGCATCGCCGCGCGGCGCGGCACCGACGTTGCCAAGGCGGAGATGGACATCAACTACTTCGGCCTGCTGCGCCTGGCGCAGGAGTTCGGCCCGGCGCTGAAGGGCCGCTCGGCCGACGGCAGCACGCACGCGGCGGCCTGGGTCAACCTGCTTTCGGTCTACGCGCTCTCCAACTTCCCGCCGCACGGTACCTTCTCGGCCTCGAAGGCGGCGGCGCACTCGCTGGCGCAGTGCCTGCGCGCCGAAATGCGTCCGGCCGGCATCCGCGTGATCAACGTCTTCCCCGGGCCGATCGAGGACGAATGGAACCAGAACCTGCCTCCGCCCAAGGTCGCGCCCGCGGCGCTGGCGGGGGCGATCGTCAAGGCGCTCAAGGAGGGCATCGAGGACGTGTATCCCGGCGACGTGGCCCAGGAGTGGCTGGAGCGCTGGCGGGATAATCCGAAGGTGCTCGAGCGGGAGCTGGCCGCAGGCGGTTGAGGCAACGGCCCGGGAATAGGGGGGTGGCGACGCTGGAATGCGAGCCGGCTTCCGGGGGATGATCGGCGTCCCGTTCGTCGGATGGCCGAGCTCCGGGCGCGGTTTTTGCCTTAGAACCTTCCAATTCAATAGGGGCACGTCATGCACCACTGGCTCAGAGCGTTTTCCTTCTCCCTCGTGCTGGCCCTCTCGGCCTGCGGCGGGGGCGGTTCCTCCTCCGGGCCGGCCAAGACGGCACCGACGGCGAACTTCGGCTTTTCCTGCGTCGACCTGGCGTGCACGTTCATCAACCTGAGCACCAGCCAGGACACCGGCGACACGATCATCGCCTGGACCTGGACCTTCGGCGACAACTCGGCCACGGTGACCACGCCCGATGCCGCCCACACCTACGCGGCCGCGAGCACCTACACCGTCAGCCTGCTCGTCATCGACTCGCAGGGGCTGCGGACCACCGCCACCAAGTCGATCACGGTGACGGCACCGGCGACGGCGGCCCCAGGGCCGCACGCCGGCTTCAACGTCAGCTGCATTTCCTTCGACTGCACCTTCACCGACACCAGCACCTACGACGCCGGCAGCCTCCCGCAGTCGCGCCTGTGGGACTTCGGCGACACGGTCACCCTGGCGACGACGGATCCGGCCACGCACACCTATCCGACCTTGACGACGACGAAAGACTACACCGCGCGCCTCACGGTGACCGATGCGGCCGGCCACAGCAGCACCATCGTGCGGACCCTCGTCGTTGCGCCGCCGGCCACGACGCTCGGCTGCGCGTCCACCAGCTGTTCCCTCATGCTCACGCAGCCAGCGCGGGTGACGGTGACGCTGGTGAGCCACTCCTGCTCCGCCCGGCACGACACCGTCGTCTTCACCGCCCCGGTGACGCAGACGGTCTTCTCCGACGGCTGCGTCGACCGGACGGGCGTTCCCATATCGATCGGCGGCGGAGCGCAGTTCCCGGCCGGCACGGCGCTGCAGTTGTCGGTGCTCTCCGGCACCCTGCCGAACGTGGCGATCGCCTTCACCCCGATCCTCAAGGTCAGCGGCGACTTCACCCAGGGCTGGACACTGATCTTCGACGACGGCTACGGCGGCCCGGGCGAGCCCGACTTCAACGACCTGGTCATCCTGGTCAAGGCGACGCCGTAGCCGGGAGGCGCTCGAGAAGCTGCACAGCGAGCCCTGCGAGCTGTCGCTGCTCGAACTTGGAGATGCGCTGACGGCGGCGGCCTGGGGCCGCCGGGCAGGTCGCGCATCACTTCGTGATCTTCGTATCGGCGGTCGCCGCGATCGCCATGGCGCCGCGTGTCGCAGCCAGATGATCGGCGCGCTCCGTCTTGGCGATCAGCACGCTGCGCTGCGGCTCGGCGATGGCGAACACCGTGTGCAGCAGCGTCAGCGTGATGGTGACGGAGGCGACGGCGGCGAACAGGCGGGCGGTGCGGGAGAGGGCGTTCATGGTGCGGCTCCTGGTAGGCGACATCGACGTGTTGTCGATGGCGCTACTGTCCCGCCGCCCCCCCTTTGCCGTCCTTTGCCCGGCTGAAACCGATGCTTAAGCGTCCTGAAGCGTTCTGGGCGCATTCGCCGGCGCCGTGCCGCGAATCCGCTCGGCCGCGCTCAGCAGCGTGAGATGGAGCACGTCGCGCTGGGCGTGGCTGCCGCCGAGGCGGCGCGCCAGCGGCGGCAGCGCTGCCAGGAGCGAGACCGCCAGGGCATCGTCGCCGCGACCGTGGGCCATCAGGGCGCGGCAGGCCGGCAGGCCGAGCTGGCGCGTGGTCTCGGCATGGCGCGTCGACAGCTTCTGCGCCGCGGCCAGCCGGCGCTCGAGGCGCTTCGCCCGGCGCCAGTCGCGCGCGGCGACGAACGCCAGCATCGCGTGCAGGTCGTTGAAGCTGCAGAAGCGGTCGTCGATGTGCGGCGCCCAGGCATCGGCGAGCGCGCACGCCCGCCGGCCCGTCCCGCTGCCCTGGAGCTGCACCCGCCAGAGCAGCGCCGAGGCATCGATCAGGTCGGCGACCTCGACCGAGCCGCCGGCGCGGATGCGCTCGTCGTAGAGCGCGAGGGCGCGATCCGCCTGCCCGCAGGCCAGGTGGAACAGCGCCAGGTGCCACCAGAAGTGCGTCGCGGCGATGCTGTCGGCGCTCCAGACCGCGCGGTGCGTCGTCATCCAGCGCACCC
>Ga0068858_100003013_pt1 | contig 16894 bp, 14 predicted proteins | sample KBSSwiS12_FD_66589 | JGI IMG/M metagenome (GOLD analysis project Ga0068858, IMG submission 66589) | Switchgrass rhizosphere microbial communities from Kellogg Biological Station, Michigan, USA - KBS Switchgrass S1-2 | ecosystem: Host-associated > Plants > Roots > Rhizosphere > Soil ...
GTAGCCCGTAGTCTGGAGTCTGAAGCCGGTTTTTCACACGCTCGATAGCCGGACGTCAGGGCTACCGACCGACGACTTCGTAAGACCCCGCGGCTGGCTTGTGGTCTGAATACCGCATGACCGGCCGCCCCTCGACGAGCTCCATCGTTTTGTAGATCGTGCGGTCGCGAACCGGCTCGGGAGGAGGCGTGGCGAGGAACTTGATTTTCGAGACGTAATCGCGAGTCTCGCGGTACGGGGGGATGTTCTGGCCGTGCCGGTCGACTGCGCCAGGGCCCGCATTGTAGGCGGCGAGCGCGAGCTGCTCGTCGTTGTCGTAGCGATCGAGCAACTGCCGCAGGTACGCAACGCCGGCCCGAACGTTCTCTCGTGGGTTGTACGCGTCCCTCACGCCGAACTGCCGGGCCGTTGCGGGCATCAGTTGCATCAGGCCGATCGCCCCTTTCGGGGACCTTGCGCCCGGATTGAACCCCGATTCGACCTGCACGACTGCTCGCACCAGATCGGGGCGCACGTCATTCAGCCGTGCGTGTTCGATAATCAGTCCGTCGTACTCACGGTCGCGCGTCGCGGGGACCGACCGGGTCACGCGGACAGAGTCTGCCTCCGGCACGGCGTAGGTATGCTCGACGGCGCCAAGCGGACGGTCGGACAGGACCAGGTGTCCGGCCCCGTCGCGCCAGGAGTAGATCTGCGCGCTTGCCGGCCCTGGAACGGCGAGGAGTATCGCCGCTAAAACGATGTAGTGCAACCCCTTAGGTTTGATTTTCCCCAGGGCGATGTCGTCCGGACGAGGTGTGCGTTTCGCTACGACGGTGTCGTGCAAACCTTCAGGTTTGCCTTTCGCGTGCCGGCCGGCCATTTCTGGGAAAGTCACCAGTTTAACGTATCGGCCTGCCGTTCCGGAGCCAGTAGGGGCGCACCCTCCCCATGCGTGAACCCCCCGCCGAATACCTGGTCCACCTGCTCGATCCGGCGCACCGTTGCACGCCCCGACGCACGTCGCCGACGGACCTGACTGAGCCGACGGACCTGACTGACCTGGCCGACCGACCCGGCTGAACCGACCTGGCTGAATCGACTTGGCCGACCCGACCCACCGGGCCGACCCGACCGTTTATGCCAGTAGCTTGGCGATCACCGTTTCACTCGCGGCGAGCATCGCGTCGATCTTTTCCGGCTGCTTACCCCCAGCCTCCGCAAAATCCGGCCGACCGCCCCCGCCACCACCGACAATCGGAGCAATCTCTTTGACGATCTGTCCCGCCTTGATTCGAGAGGTGAGATCCGGGGTCACCGACACGACGATCTGCACTTTGCCGTCGTTCGTCGACGCGATCACCACGATCCCGCTCTTGATTCTGGCCTTCAAGGAGTCTGCGAGCTGACGGAGCGCGTCCTTGTCCATGTCGGCAACTTTCCGGCGCACGAGTCGGACGCCGGCGACTTCGATCGTATCGCCGGCGTCCGAAGGCCCTCCGGTGCCCATGGCCAGCTTCGTCTTCAGTTGCGTCACGTCCCGGCCGAGCCGCTTGTTTTCCGTCTGCAGCTTCTCGATCGCCTCGACCGCCTGATCCTCGTTCACCTGCAGCGCGCCGATGAGACGCGCGAGCGCGGTCCGCTGACGCTGCGCCCACTCCACGGCGCCTGCGCCGGTAACCGCCTCGATGCGGCGGACGCCCGCCGCCACGCCCCCTTCGCTGACGATGGCGAAGAAGCCGATGTCGCCGGTGGCGCTCACGTGGGTACCGCCGCACAACTCCTTGCTGAATCCAGGAACGCTGACGACGCGCACGGTGTCGCCGTATTTTTCGCCGAAGAGGGCCATCGCGCCGGCCGCAATCGCGTCCTGCGTGGATTGCACGTCGGTCTGCACCGGCGAGTTCCGGCGAATCTCGGCGTTGACGATTCGCTCGATGCGCTCCCGTTCGTCAGGTGTCACCGGCTGAAGGTGGACGAAATCGAACCGCAGGCGATCAGGAGCGACCAGCGATCCCTGCTGCTTGACGTGACCACCGAGGACCTCGCGCAGGGCGGCATGCAGGAGATGTGTCGCCGTGTGATTGCGACGCGTCGCATTCCGCACCTCCGGCTCGACTTCGGCGGTGACGATGTCGTCCACATGAAGCGTGCCGCGGACCACCTGCACCTGGTGAGCCCTTGGCCTGTTTGTGGGGACCCGGATCACTCCGTGCACCCTTGCTTCGGCGTCAGGCCCTGAGATCCGGCCGGTATCGGACACCTGGCCTCCTGATTCGACGTAGAAAGGCGTCTCCTTCAGCGAGACGAATCCCATCGATCCTTCCTTCAATTCCGCGACCGGGCTCTTGCTTGCGTCGAACAGCTGGACAATCGGCACGCTTCGCACTTCGGTGGTCGTGTAGCCCTTGAATGCGTCGTCGGTTTCGAGGAACTGCGTGCTCACCTGCCCCGTCCAGGGGACGGTCTCGGTGGTTCTCTCAAACGAGCTGCTCGCGCGGGCCCTGTCCCGCTGGCCCTCCATGGCGCGCTCGTAGCCGGCGCGGTCGACGGTGACGCCCTTGGTCGCGGCCGTGTCCTCGATGAAGTCGTAGGGCAAGCCGAACGTGTCGTAAAGCCGAAACGCAGCCGTCCCGGGCAAGACACGATCGGAGGAATCGATCGCCCTGGCGATCTCGGCCTCGAGCTTGGGCAGTCCATCGGTCAGGACGGAGTCGAACCGCTTTTCCTCGGCGAGAATCGTCTTCTCGATCGCGTCGCGATTGCTGCGGAGGTTTGGATAGACGTCGCCCATCTCGCGATCGAGCACCGCGACGAGCCGATGGAGAAACGGCTCGTCGATCCCCAGATCCTTTCCGTGACGCATCGCGCGGCGCATGATCTTGCGGAGGACGTAGCCGCGCCATTCGTTCGACGGCATCACGCCGTCGGCAATGAGAAACGTGGTGGCGCGGATGTGATCGGCGACCACGCGCATCGACACATCGGGATGATCGGGATCGAGGCTGCCCGTGTACTCGCGGCCGGCACGCTGGCCGATCGCATCGAGGATCGGCGTGAACAGATCCGTGTCGTAGTTCGAGAGCTTGCCCTGGATCACGGCGGTCACGCGCTCGAGTCCCATGCCCGTGTCGACACACACGGCCGGCAGCGGCGTGAGGGCGCCGCTGGCGTCGCGATCGAACTCCATGAAGACGTTGTTCCAGACCTCGACGTAGCGCTCGCAGCTGCACTCGAGGCCGCGGCATGTCGGCTCCGCGCACGGGACGTCGTTGCCGCGGAAGTAGAGGATCTCTGAGGAGCGGCCGCAGGGGCCGGTCTCGCCCATCTGCCAGAAATTCTCGCTCGCCGGCAGCTCGGTGATGCGTGACGGCGGCACGAGCGTCGACCAGACCCCGAACGCCTCGTCATCGCGCGGAATACCCGCCTCGCCCTTGAAGATGGTCGGGAACAGACGTTCGCCTTCGAGGGCCCAGACCCTGGTCAGGAGCTCCCAGGCGAAAGGAATCGCCTCCTTCTTGAAGTAGTCGCCAAACGAAAAGTTGCCGAGCATCTCGAAGAACGTGTGGTGCCGGAGCGAGGGACCGACGTTGTCGAGGTCGTTGTGCTTGCCGCTGACGCGCATGCACTTCTGCGCCGTCGTGGCGCGGACGTAGTCCCGCTTCTCGCGCCCGAGAAGCACGTCTTTGAACTGATTCATTCCCGCGTTGGTGAAGAGCAGCGTCGGATCGTCGGCCGGAACGAGCGGCGAGCTCGGGACGATGCGGTGGCCGTGCCGCTCGAAGTACTGCAAAAAGGACGCGCGGATTTCGTTCGATGTCATTGGTTTCATTGAACCACGAACAACAGTTGAATCACAAAGGACACCGAACTCCTCGCGTCTCGCACTCGCTTGTGATCCGACGTTGGCCACGAAAACACGAAGACTCGAAGAAGAATCTACATGTTCCCTTCGTGCTTTCGCAGTACGAGGTCACCGCAGAACTCTCAGAGCTCGCCGAGCCGAATCTGTTCGGCGGTTGATACGTCCCGCTACTCTTCGTGATCTTTGTGCGCCTGGTGGTTCCTGAGGATCGCCAGCACCCGGTCGGCCTCGAAGCCTTGTCCGATCAAGTACCGATACAGCCGGTTGAATTCCGCGGCGTCGGCGATGCGGTCACGTCCGCGCAGGCGCCTGCCGAGCGCGGCGGCAATCAACGCCTCAGGATCGAGCGATTCGAAGACTTCGTCGGTGACCCGCCGGGCGAGCGCGGGGGCAATCCCCGCCTGCTCGATCTGCCGGCGCACCCGCAGCTTGCCCCGGCGCTTGACCGAGGTCTGCGTCCGCGCGATCGCGTCGGCCACGCGCCGGTCGTCGATGGCGCGTTCCGCGCGAAGGCGCTCGACGGCGGCCTCGATATCCTCCGCGGCGTGCTGGCGCCGCTCGAGGCGTTGGCGCACCTGCGCCTCGGACAGTTCCCGCCGCCCGAGCATCCGCAGCGCGTCGATGTACGCGTCAGCCATCGCCGATCGCGATCAACGCGGAAACCGCGGAGAACGCCGGGAAACATGAAGCGCTGCCCACTCAGGGATCTCTCTCGTTGCCCGTCGTGACCGTCAGCTCCCGAAGCGCGTGATTTGCGGCACGCCGATGACCGCCTTGGCCATCTGATCGCGGCTCATGTCGGAGGTGGTGGAGATCCCCTGCACCTTCAGCTTGAACTCGTCCACGTTCGTGGCCCAGCGCAGCGCTTCGTCGTAGGAGACGAGGTGCCGTTGGTACAGGCCGAAGATCGACTGATCGAAGGTCTGCATCGCGTACTGGGACGTGCCCGCCGCAATCGCGCCGTTGATGAGGTGCGTCTTCTCTTTGTCGACAATGCAATCACGGATGAACGGCGTGCTGATCATCACCTCGACCGCCGGCGCGCGTCCCTTCCCGTCCATTCTCGGCATGAGGCGCTGCGAGACCACCGCCTTGAGCACGCTCGCCAGTTGCAGGCGGACCTGTTTCTGCTGATGGGGCGGGAACACCGCGATGATGCGGTTGACCGTCTCCGTCACGTCCAGCGTATGCAGGGTCGAGAGCACCAGGTGTCCGGTTTCGGCCGCGAGGAGCCCGGTCTCGATGGTCTCGAAGTCGCGCATTTCGCCGACCAGGATGACGTCCGGATCCTGCCGCAGCGCGCTGCGCAACGCCTGCGCGAACGAGCGTGTGTCGACCGAGACTTCGCGCTGATTCACGATCGCCTTGATGTCCCGGTGCAGGAACTCGATCGGATCCTCGACCGTCATCACGTGCACCGATCGCGTCCTGTTGATATGGTCGACCATCGCGGCAAGCGTCGTGCTCTTGCCGCTGCCAGTCGTGCCGGTCACGAGGACCAGGCCACGTTCCTCCTCCGCGATCTTATCGAGCACCGCCGGCAGACCCAGCTCTTCGACGGTGCGAATCTGCATCGGGATCACCCGGAGCACGACGCCGACAGTGCCGCGCTGCTGGAAAATGTTGCAGCGAAAGCGTCCAAGGCCGGGCACGCTGTAAGCGAGGTCGACCTCCTGCGCTTCCTTGAACCGCTGGCGCTGGGCGGCGGACATGACCGCCTCGCTCATCTCGAGGACATCCGGATGGTCCAGCCGCTTGTCTTCGCTCGTCGGCATCAGCACCCCGCCGACGCGCATCATCGGGTAGCTGCCGACTTTCAGATGGAGGTCGGAGGCGTTCTTGTCGACGGCGATCTTCAGAAGGTCGTTAACGTGCATCAGTCCATTGTAAGGACCCTGGCGAGCATAAAGTGTGCACAATGGATACCTTATTCTTGCCCGGATCCTGAGCCTGGGTGCATCCCCTGACTCGACACGTCAGGGCGCTGCACATCGTCGCACGCCGGCTACTGCGCTTCGCCGCAGAAGGGGCAGCGATCCGAGCGGGCGTGGAGCGGCTTGCGACATTGCCAGCAGAACCGTGGCTGCGGCGCCTCGCGTGCTCGCAGCCGGGTGTGAATATCCTGGACGGTGTCGGACTCGGTGACGGTCGCCGCGGCGGGACGGCGCTTCCCACGGGTTCCGGCCGCGAGGACATCGTCGAGGAGGTCGCTCGCGCGCTGGTAGCGTGCATGGATTTCGGGCGCCATGGCTTTGAGCACGATGTCGTTGATCGCTTTCGGGATCTTCGAATTCTTCAGTCGAGGCGCGGTCAGCAGGGCACCGCGCATCAGGCGGTCCAGATCGGCCGGGGAAGGGGTGTCGTAGGGCAGCACGCCGGTCAGCATCTGGTACATCGTGACGCCAATCGAATAGAGGTCCGACGCAAACACGGCTTTGCCGTGAAACTGTTCCGGCGCCATGTACGGGGGGCTGCCGATCACCGTCGTGCCATGCGCCGCGATTTCGAGAAACCGCGACGTGCCGAAATCGGCGACTTTCAGCATGCCGGTGTCCGTCACGAGCACGTTCGACGGCCGGAGATCGCGATGCAGCACGCCCTGTCGGTGCGCGTGATCCACGGCATTGCAGATCTGGCAGGTGTAGTCGAGTGCGACGGCCACATCGAGTGCGCCGTCGCGCGCGAGAATCCCCTCGAGTGTCTCACCCGGCACGAACTCCATCACGATGAAAAAGACGTTGTCCTGCTTCTCGGCAGTCAGGATCGAGACGACGTTGGGGTGGTTGAGGGTCGCGAGCAGCCGCGGCTCACGCAGCAGTTCGCCGAAATCGACGCCTTGTTTGTGGGGGACCTTCAGCGCGACTTTCTTGTCGATCCAGGTGTCTTCGGCGAGGTAGACCGTGCCGAAGCCTCCGCTGCCGATCGTCGACAGGACCTTGTATTTGCCGACGATCTGGCCCCGGAAAAACACCGGGCGAGTATAACGGTATTTGCGCGCACCGGCCCCGGCAGGAGAAGATGGAAGGACGAGAAGCCGCATGAAGATAACCAACCTCACGAAACCAAGCAAGCCCGATCAGCCGCTCGACCCGCTCCAGCTGGAGTTCGGCAAGATGTTCACGCCGAACTTTTTCGTGTCGGAGTACCGCAACGGCGAGTGGCGCAATCCGCGGATTCAGCCCCTGGAGCCGTTTTCGCTGCATCCAGCGTCGCTCGTCTTCCATTATGCCCAGACGGTCTTCGAAGGTCTGAAGGCGTTCCGCCAGGCTGACGGCCGCGCGGTGCTGTTCCGCCCCGAGATGAACGCGAAGCGGTTCCAGTTGTCCGCAGACCGCCTCAGTATCCCGCGCGTCGACGAGACCTTTTTTCTCGAGGCGACGAGCGAGCTCGTCGACAACGAGCGGAACTATCTGCCGGCCGCTCCCGGCTGCCTCTACATCCGGCCGACACTGATGGGCGTGGATGCGACGCTCGGTGTGAAAAGCGCCAGCGAATTCATCTTCTTCATCCTCACGCTGCCGTCGGGCGGGTATTTCAAGGGCGCGAGCGCCGCCGCGGGCCCCGGAGGCATCGATGTGCTCGTGACCAGGTCGACGGTTCGTACTGCCCCCGGAGCGATGGGCAGCGTCAAGGCCGGCGCCAATTACGCGGGGACGCTGAAGATTACCGAACAGGCCAAGGCCGCGGGCTGTTCGCAAGTGTTGTTCCTCGACTCCCATCATCACCAGTTCATCGAGGAGATGGGCGGCATGAACATCATGTTCGTCGAGGGGAACCGCCTGCGCACACCTCCGCTCACCGACACGATTCTGCGGGGCGTCACGCGCGACTCGCTGCTCGTTATCGCCAAAGAGCAGGGGCTCGAGGTGAGCGAAGCGCCGATCACGATCGACGAGGTGACGGCCGGGGTCCAGGCCGGCACCATGTCCGAAGTGTTCGCCTGCGGCACCGCCGCCGTCGTCATCGGCATCCGCAGTCTGCGGTTCGAGGATGGGTCGTCGATACGGACGTCCGCAGCTCCCGGTCCCGTGACCAGCCGTCTGTACGAGACACTGACCGGCATTCAGTACGGTCGGATTGCCGACTCGCATGGATGGGTCCACGAGGTGTCTCCCGCGCACGCCGACGCCCGCTGATCCACGCTGCGTCGCTGATCGCGCCGGCGGGACGAGCGGCGCCGATATAATCCGCGTGTGTCGCTCCACCGGTTCTTCGCGCCGGACCTTGACCCTGGCGACGACACTGTCGCGCTCCCCCGGGATGAAGCCGAGCATCTGACGCGCGTGCTGCGGCTGTCGACCGGCGACACTGTCGCGGTGTTCGATGGCCGAGGACACGAGTATCTCGGGCAGGTGGCCGGCACGACGGGCCGGCGCGAAGTGCGCGTGCAGTTGCAGTCGCGCGTCGAACCTGCCGCAGAGTCGGCCGTCGCTCTCACGCTGGTCCAGGCGGTACTCAAAGCCGACAAGATGGACGACATCGTCCGCGACGCGGTCATGCTGGGCGTGGCGGCCATCCACCCGATCATCACGACGCGAACCGAAGCGACTGTTGCGGCGGTGATGAAAGGATCGCGCATGGATCGGTGGCGACGCATCGCGCTCGCCTCGGTCAAGCAGTCGCGCCGTGCCACGCTGCCGGAGATTCGCCTTCCGCTGCGGTTCGAAGACTTCCTCGACGAGCCGCCGGCGTCGATGCGCCTGATGCTGGTCGAGCCGAGCGCGTCCGTTCACGTCGACTCGATGGGCGCCCTGCGCGGGGAACCGGCTCCGAACGAGGCCGCGGTTCTCGTGGGCCCCGAGGGAGGATGGACGGAAGAGGAGTGCACCGGTGCCGCGGGACGTGGCGTCCGTCTGATGACCCTCGGTCATCGGACGCTGCGCGCTGATGCGGTGCCCGTCGCGGCGATCAGCGTGCTGCAGTTCTTGTGGAACGATCTGTGACTGAGAATCGGGTAATCGAATGACCAGATTCGAGTGTCATCGCGTCGAGATCTTGAAGTCGTGCGTCTTGATGTCGCCGTCGCCCAGTGTCACGCTGGCCGCGCCGATCCGCTGCTGGTCGAGGAACGCTGGTTCGAACCACTCGCCTTGCTCTGCCGGATCGACTGTGGCGACGTAGTAGCGGCCGGGCGGCAGGCTTCGGATCTGGAACTTGCCGGTCTGGTCGGGACGGGCGGTCGCGATCTGTCGCGCGAGCGGTCGCCAGAGGTTCGGATCGACTGGAAACGCGAGCACCGTGAAATCGGTGATCGGCTGGCCTTTCTCGTCGGTCACCGTCCCGTTGATCTCGGTCTGCCTGCTCGTGAAGACGACGGAGACATTGTTCAGCTGCTGACCGCTGCGGAGCTCGATCGGGGTATCGACCACATCGCGGTTGTCCACGATCACCGACTTGAGCGTCCAGCCGCGAAGTTGTCCGGCGGAGCGAATCCAGTGCAGACCCGCCGAGATGCCCTCGAGCGTGAACGCTCCCTCTTTGTCGACGCGGGCGTTCGGGTTCGGACCGACCGAACCGCCGATTTCAGCTGATGGCGCGACGAGCCGCACCTGCGACATTTCCGGAGCGTTCGTGCCTTCAAACGCCACGGTTCCGCTGATCGCCGCGCCGGGAGAGAGAAGCACCGCGATGTCGGTGACGTCGCCGCTGGCGACCGTTACCGGCAGCGCGGCGTACAGCGGAGGGTCGCTGTCGGTGCCTCTTGCGCGGAGAATGTATCGGCCCGGTGGGACGTTGGCGATCGAGAATCTGCCCTCCCAATCGATGCGGCTGCCGTAGTTCACGCCGAGTTGGCCGCGCCCGCCCGCGCCGCCGGTTTCCGGCGACAGGTTCACTTGCCCGCTGTATGTGATCGAGCCGTCGGTGTTCATCACCGTTCCGGCGACGTGCGCCGTCCGCACGAGCAGAAGACTGAAATTGACGTCGAGCAATTGCTGGCCGACGCCTACCGTGACGGGACGCGATTCGTTGATTGAGCCGACTCCCGGGTAGTACGTCGGCGCGTAGGCCTTCGCCGTCTCATCGTCGGCGCCGAAATCGAGGAACCCCCCGGGGGGCGCGCCGCGACCGCCTCCTCCGCCGCGACCACCGCCGCCTCGACCCGCAAAACCACCCGCTCCGCCGCCGGCTCCCCCGAAGACCGCACCGGTCCGTCCACGCGGTCCGAAGTTGAAGTTTCGCCCGACCGCGTTGACGTAGTACTCCCCGGGATTCAGGTCCCATACGCGGAAGGCACCCTGATCGTCGGTTTGCGCCGTTCCGGCCGCGACGAGTTGGCGCTCGCCCTGGGCATACTGATAGCGCATGACACGCACCGTGGCGCCGGGCATCGGCTCGCCGGTTTCGTCGTAGACATGTCCGGCAACGACGCTGCCGCGAGGCAACCGGAATTCGATGCCGGTCATCTGCTGGCCCTCGGCGAGTTGCAGCGGTGTTCCCGCCTGAAGCGGCCGCCGTTGGCCGTACGAGAGCGCCACGAACCCGGTCTTCGAGACGGTCAGCGTGTAACGACCCGCAGGCAGGTCACTCAATTCGAAGATGCCGTCGTCGTCTGTCAACGTACCGCGCCCTTCGAACTGCGCGGCGCTGACGAAAGCTCGCGCACGCCGGACGGGGCGTCCGTTGTCCGCGGCCAGCACGCGGCCCTTGATTTTGCCGCTCGGAGCGGGCGGTGCATCCTTCTGGGCAGGCGTGTCCCTTGACGGCTGGGACGACTGGGACGGCTGGCCGGGCTGTGTGCTCTGGGCCGAAAGGACCGAGGCGCACAGCAAGGCAAGCGCGGGGACGACGGTGCGGCGAAGCATGGACCTTCTCAATTAAACCAGACAACGGCCCGTGCACGCATCCGTCACATTTTTTTCATGGTCAGACAGACCCACTCGTCCTCCTGGTCGCGTTGAAGGGTGTCGGCGGCCGCAAATGCGTCGATGACGTCGTGCTGTTCGGCCGCGAGGATGCCGCTGACGATGATGGCACCTCCGGTTCTGGCGGCGCCGAGCAGCACACCGGCGGAACGAACGAGCATGGCCCCTGTCAGATTCGCCATCACGATGTCCGCATGAGGCAGGTTGACAGCCGTCAGGTCGGCAACCGCGAAGGTCACGTTTCGCACATCCGGATTGAACGCGAGATTGTTGTCTGCCGATTGGACGGCGTCGGCATCGATATCGATGGCGTCCACCCGCACCGCTCCAAGCCGCGCGGCCGCGATAGCCAGAATCCCCGAGCCCGTCCCGACATCCAGCACCACCGCACCGGTCACCTTCAGCCTCTGAAGCGCCGCCAGACACAGACGGGTCGTCGCGTGATGCCCGGTGCCAAAGCCCATGGACGGCTCGATCACGATGGTGATCGTGGAGGGATTGGCCGCCGCGGCTGCGCCGCTCTGGCGAGCCTCGCCGAAGCTCACCTGTGATGTATGCGAGCGGAGGCGGGGGATCGGGGATTGGGGATCAGCAATGCCAGGAATCAGGGTTGCGGGATCCGGGTTGATCGTGATGCGGCCGATGGTGATCGAGGTGAGATTCTGCTGCGAGCGCGCGGCCCAGTCGTCGTCGGGCACATCGACCGCGACGGCGACAAGCTGACGCTCCGAGAGGTGTGCTCGTGCCGCGTCACGGCGATCCGGGGTAGCAAAGAACACGCGCACGCGCGATTCGAGCTCTTCAACCGCCGTTGGTCCGAAGTCGTCGAGTGCGGCCAGCACCAGTTCATCGGCTCCGGCGAGGTCGAGAGCTGGCCACAATCTCAAGACATCACCCCATTCCCCTGCTATTCGAATTCCCAATTACCCGATTACTCGATCATTCGCCTCCGCCTCTATCCGAACATGTTCTTGACCCGATCGAACAGGTTCCGCTCGTCCTGTTCGTCTTCGCGCGGGCGGGGATGGAATCTTTCCTGCGGCAGCTCCTTTGCCAGTTGCTCGAGCAGACGCCGCTGATCTTTGGTGAGTTTCTTCGGCGTTTGCACCTGCACCGTGGCAAAAAGGTCGCCTTTCGCCGAGCCGCCAACGTCCGGCATCCCTTTCCCGCGAAGCCGCAGGGTGGTGCCGGTCTCGGTTCCCTCGTGAATCTTCACCGTTTCACTGCCATCGAGCGTCGGCACCTGGATCTCGCCGCCGAGCGCCAGCGTCGTGAAGTTCACTGGAATCTCGCAGAAGAGGTGCTGACCGTCGCGTCGAAAGAACTCGTGCTCCTGGACGTGGACGACGACGTAGAGGTGTCCGGCGGGGCCGCCGGCTGCGCCCGCTTCCCCTTCGCCATGCAGCCGCAGTTGCTGGCCGGTCGCGATGCCTGCCGGGATCTTGACCGTGATCTTCCGCTCGCGGCTCACGCGGCCGTTCCCGCGACAGCTCTGACACGGAGTGCCGACAATTCTTCCGGCACCCCGGCATTGCGGACAGGTGCGCGCGACCGTGAAGAAGCCCTGTTGGAATCGCACCTGTCCCTGGCCGCGGCACTGTGGACAGGTCGTCGGAGACGATCCGGCCGCCGCACCCGACCCTTTGCACGATTCGCAGGTCTCCTGCCGGGGAATCTGGATGGTCGTTTCCGTGCCGGACGCGGACTCTTCGAACGTGATCTCGAGGTCGTAGCGAAGATCCGCGCCCCGTTGCGCTCCCCCTCGCCGCCCGCCGCCCCCAAACACGTCGCCGAGCCCGAAGATGTCGCCGAGATTGCCGAACAGATCCTCGAAGCCGCGGAACGTCGACGGATCGAACCCGGCGCCCGCGCCGGCTGCGGAACTGACCCCCGCGTGTCCGAACCGGTCGTACAGGCTTCGCTTTTCGGCGTCCGCGAGAATCGCGTACGCCTCGGCGGCTTCCTTGAATTTTTCCTCGGCCGCATGGTCCCCGGGATTCCGATCGGGGTGGTGCATCATCGCCAGCTTGCGATAGGCGCTCTTGATCTCGGCGTCGGTGGCCGTGCGCGTCACGCCGAGGACGAGATAGTAATCGCGCTTGCTCACGACTTTGCCACCCGCACCATCGCCGGTCTGAGCAGGCGTTCGCCGATCATGTAGCCGCGCCTCAGTTCCCCGATCACTTCACCTTCGCGGTGATCCGGGCTCACTTCCTGGATCACCGCCTGGTGGATGTTGGGATCGAAATCCGCGCCCAGCGCGTCGATCGGCCGCACGCCATACTTGCGCAGCAGATCCTGCAGCTTCGCGTGGATCAGCTCGACCCCTTTGCGGTAAGCGGCCGCGCTGTCGTCGTCGCTCGTCACCGTCAGCGCGAGGTCGAAGTCGTCGACGACGAGCAGCAGATCCTGCAGCAGGCCAGCGACGGTCTCGTCGGCCTGCTCGCGACGCTGCCGGTCGACGCGCTTGCGATAGTTCTCGAATTCGGCAGTCTTGCGCAGCCAGCGATCGTGATAGTCGTCGCGTTCGCGCTGCAGTTCGGAGACCGGCTCGGTCGCGACGTCGGCTTCGACCGCTTCCGGCTCAGTCGTGTCAGTTGTGTCGGCCGCGTCGGCGTCGATAGGAGATTTGTCAGCCATACATCATCTGGTCAATTGGTCATTTGGTCATTTGGTTATTTGGCATCTGGCAACCGGCGGGATGAACAGGACACGTCGCTAGTTGGAGTCGCGCAACATCCGGGATATCGCCTGTGCGGCGCCGTCGACGACGGCAATCACCCGGGAGTACCGCATACGCGTTGGCCCGATGACTCCGATGGTGCCCGTCCCGGCAGAGTCCTCGTAGGTCGAGGCAATCAGGCTGAAGGAGCGGAGCGTCGGATTCAGGTGCTCGGCGCCGATGACAATCGTCAGGCCGGGGCCGTCGATGTACTCGTTGAGCAGCGTCACCAGGCGCTGCTTCTCTTCAATCATCTGCACCAGCGTCTGCAGCGTGCTCACCGTGACGCCCTGCAAATCGTCGAGGAGCGAGGCTGTCCCCTCGACGTAAAGCAGCCGTTCGTCTGCGAGATCCTCGAACGTCGACGTCGCGAGACGCATCGCCCGTGCGAACAACGCGTCGTAGAGCGAGCGTTCCTCATCGATGCGCTCGACCACGGCCTCTCGCGCGCGCGACAGCGGCAGCCCGGCAAACTCGGCATTCAGGTAGTTGGAGGCCTGCCGCAGGTCGTCGGCGCTCAGCGTTTCGTGCACTTCGATCACTTTTTGCAGGACCTGCCCTCCGAGGGCGACAATCACGACGAGCACGCGGCCTGAACCGACCGGCACGAACTCCACACGATCGAAGACCGCGGATCCCTGCGCCGGCGGCAACGCGAAGCCGACCAGCCGCGACGCGCGCGACACGACGTGCGAGGCCTGTGAGAGGAGCGAGTCGGGAAGCGGGCTCGTCCGATCGCGCCGCAGTCTCGCCTCTACGGCGTCGGCCGTACGTGTGGACCGTTTCGTTTCGAGGAGCAGATCGACGTAGAACCGGTACCCGCGGTCGGTTGGCACCCGTCCCGCCGAGGTGTGCGGTTGTTGGACGTAACCGTCGCCTTCGAGGCGCGCGAGAATACTGCGGACTGTGGCCGACGACACGCCGAGTCCCGCGGCGGTGACGAGCAAAGAGGAAGCGACCGGCTCGCCCGTCGCGATGTATTCGCGAATGAGCGCGGCGAGCACGCGCTTCGAGCGGTCTTGAGTGTCCTGCGTCATTGGTGCTTCTGGGGCACTTCGCCTAGGCTTGCCGTTAGCAGTCAAGAGCCGAGACTGCTAAGTCATTATACATCAAGCGTCTACGCGAGAACGCCGGCTCGGGATGCCAGCGCTCGCGCGACCGCCCGCGCCTCGGTCGCCACCTCGGCCCGATCGACGCGCGCGGGGGTAAAGTCGTCCACCAGCACCTGGCCGTCCACAATCGTCGTCCGGACGTCGCTGCCGCGCGCCGCGTACACGATCGCCGAGTACGGGTCGGGTCCGGGCGCCAGATGGGGTCGCTCCCGATCGATGACGATCAGATCGGCGCGCTTGCCGGGCTCGATCGAACCGATCTCGCTGTCGAGGTTCAGCGTCCGTGCCCCGTTTCGCGTAGCCATCCACAGCACGTCGCGGGCCGGCAGGATGCCCGGCCCACGGCGCACCGCCTGCAGTACCGCAGCGAGCCGCATCTCGTCGAACATGTCCAGCCGGTTGTTGCAGGCGGCGCCATCGGCGCCCAGCGATACCGTGATGCCGCGCGCCATCATCTCGGCCACCGGTGCGATCCCCGAACCGAGCTTCAGGTTCGACCCGGGACAATGCATCACCTTGACATCGTGTTCGGCGAGCAGTCGTTGCTCGTTTTCGTCCACCCACACGCAATGGGCCGCACACAAGCGCGGCGAGGCGAGCCGGACGCTCGCCAGGTACGCCACGTTGTCCAATCCGCCCGACAGGTTTCTGACGATGCCGATCTCTTCCGGCGATTCGGACGCGTGCGTGTGGACAAGCGCCTGATCATCGGCGGAGAGTGCCGCCACTGCCTCGAGCAGCTCGCGCGAACAGGACACCGCGAATCTCGGTGCAAAGGCCGCCCGCAATCGCCCGTTCGCGGCACCGTGCCACCGTTTCCGGAGGGCGATGCTTTCATCAACGGACTGGCGCGTATCTTCCTGCAGGCGCTTCGGGACCTGCGGATTGGAATCCATCATGCACTTGCCGATGGTGGCGCGCAGTCCGCTTTCGGCGACCGCCTCGAATATCACGTCGGTATCGTGCACCGTCTCCATCGTCAGCACGGTGGTGGTGCCGCTCGCGAGCAGTTCCGTGGTGGCCAGACGCGCCGCCACGCGAAGCGACTCCGGTGAATGCGCCGCTTCCATCGGCCACACGCGCTGACGCAGCCAGTCCATCAGCGGCAGATCGTCGGCGTACCCTCGAAACAGCGTCTGACAGAGATGGATGTGCGTCTGAATGAGGCCGGGAAGGATGTACCCGCCGCGCGCGTCGATGACCCGGTCGTGCCGCTCGGGTAGTGGCGCACCGACCGCGGCAATGTGGCCGTCGCGAATCGACACGTCGCCTTCGACCACGTCGAAACGGTCGTTCATCGTGACGATGAGGCCGTTTCGGATGAGGATGGACATGCGCCAGGGATTAGGGGTTCGGGCTTGGGGATTGGGAATGCCTTGCCAATCCCTAAACCCGAACCCCCAATCCCTTCAGGTTCGGTGGCAGCCATTGCATCGACCGCGCTCCGGCGTCTTGTCCTCCCAGCTTGCCGTGTTTCACCGCGATGAGCTCGGCGAGGATGCTGATGGCGATCTCCGGCGGAGTGACGGCCCCCAGATCGAGCCCGATCGGCGCGTGGACGCGCGCCAGGCCCTCGGCCGGGACGCCGTCGGTCCGCAGAGCTTCATAGATGCGCGCCACCTTCGCGCGGCTCCCGATCAACCCGAGATAACGGAGGTCTCGCGTTGCCAGCGCCCGAAGGGCTTCGAGATCGTTGGTGTGCCCACGCGTCACGATGACCACGTAGGCGTGCGGCGGAAGGTCTGTACGGGCGAGCCAGGTCGGGATGTCTTCCGCGACGACTTCGGTCGCCTCCGGGAAACGCTCGCGGTTCGCAAATTTTTCGCGGTCGTCAACGACATGGACATGGAAGCCGGCGGCCTGCGCGAACGTCGCGAGCTGGGTCCCGACGTGACCGGCGCCGATGACGTACAGTTCCGGAGACGGCTCGATCGGTTCGATGTAGACGTCCATCTGCCCGCCGCAGACGAGACCGGTTTCCTGTGCGAAATCGTCAGACAACTCGTAGTGCAGAAGCTGAGGCTTGCGCGCGGTGATCGCTTCGCGCGCTTTCCAGAACGCGTCGTTTTCGTAGCACCCTCCGCCGATCGTTCCGACGATTCGACCGTCGCCGAACACCAGCATCTTTGCGCCGACGCGTTGCGGCGTCGATCCCGTGGTGGAGACAATCGTGACGAGCGCCGCCGGTTCGCCACGGTCCAGCGCCTCGGCGACGGCCGCGAAGACTTCTTGATTCACGTTCCGTCGATTATACGAGGTCGGGTAGGTCCGGTAGGTCGGGTCGCGCGGGTCGGTCCAGGTCGGGCGGGTCGGTCGCGGCCGTCAGGTCGGTCAGGTTGGTCGGGTTGGTCGG
>Ga0068858_100003015_pt1 | contig 16890 bp, 18 predicted proteins | sample KBSSwiS12_FD_66589 | JGI IMG/M metagenome (GOLD analysis project Ga0068858, IMG submission 66589) | Switchgrass rhizosphere microbial communities from Kellogg Biological Station, Michigan, USA - KBS Switchgrass S1-2 | ecosystem: Host-associated > Plants > Roots > Rhizosphere > Soil ...
AGGACCAGCCGACCGCGGCCGACCGCGGTGCGGTTCGCGCGTCCGTCGGGCTCGGAGAAGGCGAAGTAGATCAGGCCGGTGCGGGCGTAGTCGGGATCGATCGCCAGCCCGAGCAGGCCGCCTTGCTCGCGCGAGTCCACCCTGGGCATGCCGCGCGCAGGCGCCGACAACCGGCCGTTCTGGAACAGGCGAAGGCGGCCCGCTTTCTCGCTGATTAGCAGGCCGCCGCCCGGCAGGAAGGCGAGCCCCCAGGGCTTCTCCAGGCCCCCGACATAGGTCTGCGCCTCGTAGGCGACACCGGACCGGACTTCCGGCCCACGGGTCTGGCCCGCGAAGGCTGGATTCAGGTTCAGGGCGTTCGGCGGGTCCGTGCGCACCGCACGGTGGGTGGTCTGCGCCGCGCCTTGCGTCTCGGCCTGGCCATCGCTTCCGCCGCAGGCCGCGAGGAGGGCGGCCACGCTCACCAGCGTCATCACCCGCAGCATCTGAGGACCTCCGTCTCAGATCGGTCCGACGATGCTCTCCAACGCCTCGTCCGGTGCGGCGCCCTCAAGGTGGATGCGCGACCAGACCGCGAAGAACAGCAGCGGCCACCGGCGCCCGCCCAGGCCGCTAGCGAAGACGTTCGCCGCGGCGTCCGGTTCCAGCACGCGGCGAACCGCGGCCACGTCGCCGATCCGCCCGGCGATGTCGCCGGCGCGGGGCGTGATCCAGGCCTCGACCGGCACGGTGAAGCCCTGCTTGCGCGCCCAGGGCTGGGCCGCCGGGCAGCGCTGCTCCAGCCACTTGCGCAGCAGCCACTTGCCGTAGCGCCCCCGCACCTTGAAGCGGTCGGGCAGGGGGAAGGCGAAGGCCGCCACCTGCGGGTCGAGGAAGGGCGTCCGCCCCTCCAGACCGTGGGCCATCAGGCAGCGGTCCAGCTTGAGGAGCAGGTCGTTGGGAAGCCAGGTGGCCATGTCGGCCCACTGCGCCTGCTGCAGCGGGGTGAGGCCGGAGGGGGCTTGGGCGGCCTGACGCCACCGGGCCAGGGACGCCGCGCTCGCGCCGCGCGGCTCGGCAGGCCGACCGCCCAGCCACGCCGGCCTGAGCGCCCGCCTGTAGCGGCCATAGCCGCCGAACAGCTCGTCGCCCCCTTCGCCGGTCAGCACCACGGTCAGGGTTCCCTTGGCGGCCTCGGCCAGCTTCCAGGTGGGCAGGACGGCGTAGTCGGCGGTCGGGTCGTCCAGCGCCCAGGCGGCCTGGGGAAGCACCCGCCAGAAGTCAGCCTCGCCGAAGCGGGTCTCGCGCCAGTCGAGGCCCAGAGCGCGCGCCACGCGCTCGGCCTGAGCCCGCTCGTCGGCGGCGCCCGGCGCGTCGAAGCCGCAGGTGAAGGCGGTGACCGGGCGCGTGTTGAGCCCGGCCATCAGGGTCGCGATCGAGGCCGAGTCGATGCCGCCGGACAGGAACAGGCCGTAAGGGACGTCCGACCGCTGATGGACGGCGACGCTGTCCTCCAGCACGGCGTCCAGCCGCGCGATCAGCGCCGCCTCGTCGGCGTCCGTGGAACCCACCGCCGGCCGAGCGAACGCGCAGCCGCTCGACGCCTCCGCCACCCGACCGTCACGCACCTCGACAATCTCTCCGGGCCGAAGCTTGCGCACCCCCTTCCAGAGGCTGGAGCCTGTCAGCGCGTAGCTGAAGCCGAGAAGCTCCTCGGCGGCGTCGCGGTCCAGCTCCGGCGCGATGAGCCCGGCCGCGGCGAAGGCGCGGGGCTCGGAGGCGAAGGCGAGGCCGGTCTCGTGCTCCAGCAGGTACAGCGGCTTGATGCCGAAAGGGTCGCGAACCAGCCAGACGCGCCCGTCGTCGCCCAGCAGGCAGAAGGCGTACATCCCGCGCAGCCGCTCGAAGGCCGCCCGCCCCTCGCGCGCATAGAGATGCAGCAGGGGTTCGAAGTCGGAGCCGGTGGCCAGCTCGCCGTCCAGGCCGAAATCGCGCGCCAGCTCCAGGTAGTTGTAGATCTCTCCGTTGCCGATCACCGTGGAGCCGGCTGCGTGCAGCGGCTGCCAGCCGCCTTCCAGGTCGATGATCGACAGCCGGGCGTGGGCAAGGGACGCCTGGTCGGTCCGTTCCGTCCGCACGCCGTCGGGGCCGCGGTGGCCCAGGGCCGCGATCATCCGCCGGGCCGCCTCGCCGTCCGCCGGCCCGGCCGGAAGAAGCCCCGCGATCCCGCACATCAGCCGGCCCCGTGGTCTTCGAACAGGGCCATCCACTGGGCGACGATCGCGGCCTTGGAGAACTCCAGCTCCACGCGCTGGGCGCCGCGACGGGCGAGCCGCCGACCCAGGGCGGAGTCCGCGATCAGTCGCGCGGTCGCCGCGGCCAACGCTTCGGGGTCGTCGATGGGGACCAGCAGGCCGTCCTTTTCGGGCTCGATCAGGGCGCGGGGCCCCTGGCTGGCGGCCGCGATGACCGGCAGGCCGTGCGCCCAGGCCTGGATCACCACATTGCCCAGCGGCTCGTAGCGCGAAGGGAAGACGCAGACGTCGGCGGTCCGGTACAGGGCCGAGGCGTCCGTGCGCCAGCCCAGGAAGCGCACGCGCCCCGCCACGCCCAGCGCCTCGGCCATGGCCTTCAGCCGCCCCTCCTCGGGGCCGACGCCGGCGATCCACAGCCAGGCGTCGGGAAGGCGGGCCAGCGCCTGCAGGGCGACGTCGTGGGCCTTGGCCTCGTGCAGCCGGCCCATGGCCAGCAGCAGCGGCGCATCGGCCGGCGTCGCCAGGCTCGCGCGGTCCAGCGGCGCGGCGTCGGCGGGCGCGGCGGCGAAGTTGGGGATCACCCGCACCCGGCCCGCCGGCCAGCCCTGGCCCACGATCCATTCGGCGATGTCCTCGGTGTTCGCCACCAGCTCGTCGAAGCCCGCGTAATACTTGAGATTGTAATAGCCGCCGAGCCGGCCCACCCGCGCCCACGGCCCCTTCGGGGTGTGCCGCGCCGCCCGGTTCATCCAGGCCAGGGCGAGCTTCGCTCCCTGCAGCTTGGCGTAGCCGGCCGCAGCCGGACGGGTCAACACGTCGAGCGGCCCGCCGAAGCCCAGCACCTTCACCGGCACGCCCGCGGCCTTCAGCGCGGCCTCGCGGCCCGCATGCCGACGTATCGCCGCGGCCTGCGATGCGCCGGCCGGCGCCAGCGCCCGCACGAGGTCGAGGAAATAGGTCTCCGCTCCGCCGTCGCCGGACGTCCCAAGGAGGTGCAGCACGCTCATGAGGAGGGGCAACCTAGCCGCTCCCGCGCCTGCGCCCAAGCCGCTTGAAGGCTCGGGCGTCCGACCCTATAACCCGCGCCTCTCGCGAGACCCGTGGCTGGGTAGCTCAGATGGTTAGAGCGGTGGATTCATAACCCACAGGTCGGCGGTTCGATCCCGCCCCCAGCTACCACACCTCCAGACCCAACGTTCTCAGGACGTTCGTTCAGGAGGGTCATGAGTGTGCCTTCGATCACCACGTCAATGGGGCCACCACGCTCCTGTGTGAGAGGTGTGATCACGATCCGATCAACGAGGTGTCTGACGCTCTCGTCGGCCCTGCGCTCGTTCTCCGTCAAACCGGGGGTGCAATCGCGTAGGTGGCTTTCAAGATCGGCTACCATCGCGGCGTACGCTTCTGCGGCGCGCGGGTGAAGTTCCACCTGAGGGGCGGCTGCATCCGCCGCGTCGAGCTTCGCTGTGAGCTCGACCTTTTCGGCCTCGAGGGCCATTAGCCTGTCCTTCACAGCGGCTGTGGCAGTCCCGTCCAGGATCGCGTCCACAGCCCTCGTGATCCTGCGGTCAACCTCGGCCAACCGCTTCTGAATAGGCAATTTCTCAGCTTGAGCCTGCTTCTTCCGGTGAGCCGCGGCCTGCTGGTAGGCGCGCAAGTAGGTGGCGGTGGCTTCGGGCGACAACATCTGCTCCCGCAACGCCTCCAGCACCCGCGCCTCAACAGCGGCACGCTTCGGGGTGCGTCTGTTGGTGCAGGTTCCTCGTTCGCGATAGGTCGCGCAAACGAGCTTGCCTGAGGTGTAGCTGGTGTACGAGCCGCCGCAGACGCCGCATTTAAGAAGACCGCTGAACAGGCCAGGGCGGCGCTGGGCGGCGTGCGGGCTCGCGCTAGCTTGCGACTTTCGCGCCCGAACCGCCGCCCACGTCTCGTCATCAACGATCCGGAGGTGCGGCACGGGCGTGCGCTGCCATTGGTCCGGCGGCACATAGTTCTGCTGCCGCTTGCCCGTCGCGCGATCCTTCCGGGGGTGATTACGTCCCCACACCTTCACGCCGACGTACATCTCTGTGTGGAGGATGCCGTTTCCCCGCTGTCGTGAGCCCCCAATTGTGGAGGCATTCCACAGTCCACCTCTCGGACCGGGAATGGCATCCGCGTTGAGTGTGGCGGCAATCTCTCGCGCGGTGTCACCGGCGGCATACGCCTTGAAGATGCGGCGAACCACCGTTGCCTCTTCTTCGACGATTTCCATCTGTCCGCCCGGTTGGGAGCGGTAGCCGTAGAGCCGAGCACCCGTGGCGAGCCCCTTCTCAGCGTTCGACCGCATGCCGCGCTTGGTTTTCGCGCTCAGATTTCGGAGGAACTGCTGGGCGAGGAGGCCTTTGAAGGCGACATGCATGTCTGTCACCTCACCGGAGGAAATCGTCGCCAGGCGCACCCCGGCTGCTTCCAATCGGTTGAAGACGTGCCACTGGTGTTCCGCGTCCCGCGCGAACCTGTCCTCATCCTCAGACAACAGAACGTCGAACTCGCCGCGCTCAGCCGCCGAGAGCGCTCCTAGAAGCCCTGGGCGGTTCGCCATAGCAGAGCCTGAAATTCCCGCGTCTGAGAACTCGGCGGCGACATGCCAGCCTTGCCGGTCGGCATACTCGCGACAGATCGTGAACTGGTCAGCGATGGAGCGCTCGTTCTGCCGGTCCGAGCTGTAGCGAGCGTAGATGGCGCAGCGGGTCATTGAATGATGGCCTCCTCGCCGCACGAGCGAGCGTGGTCACGCTCTTCCTGCACCCTGGCGAGCGCTTCGACCAGGGCAACGATGTCGGCATGTAGAGGGTCCCGGTGAGGGGGAGAGGCACCAGCGATCAGGTGCGGTCGCTCTTGAAGGTTCATGAGATTGGCGTTTGGGGGCCGCTGGCCCCGAGGGTGTCTGACAGCCTAAGCCATCAGCGAACGGGCGCTGCGAACGCCCTGGTCAGGAGAGCTGAGCCTCCTGATGGAGCCGTATCCGGCTGAACCGTAATTATAGCGGGTTGTGATCCAAAAGCCAGGCGCGGAGAGCGCGATTACAACGCCATAGCGGGCAAAAGGGGCGGCCGCTACGTGAGTGAGTAGCCATTAAGCTCGGGTTCCCGCCAGTGAGCTTCCCTTAGGCGCGAAGGGGCAAATCAGCAGCCCGACGATCCTGATGCGCGAGGCGTTCGATGCGCATGCCGCCTCCGGCACTTAGAGTGGGCGATGAGCGCGGAGCCCGAGCGCCCAAACGAGAATGACGATCCACCAGAGGAGAGCGGCCGCGCCCGCCAGGGCTCCGATTGCGAGCTTCCACGGCGCGAGCCTGAGCTGCTGCTCCTTCAGCTCCCTGTCTACGCACATCAGCTGGAGCTTCAGTTCGCGCTCTTTTCGCGCAAGCCTCAGCCCTGCGTCGTCGGTTGACTCCTCAGGCATGCCAAGCTCCGCGTTCCGACGTAATCACCGGAGCCCGCCTGGAACCGCGAGGTCTCGCGCAACAGGCCGCCGACCATTGCCAGCGGGATAGTTAAGGCGAAACCCCCACTCACCATCGACCTCATCCGGCAGCAAAGCTGCGACAAACGTGCCCTCATCGAACGGGAGCGCTCTCCCATCCCGCTCTTCACATCGATAGACATGGAACACGGCGGGCTCACCCCCTGAGCGCCGCATCTCCGCCAACCCCGTCCCAAGACCGACGCCGATGGCGTACTGATCATTCTTCAATTCCAGCGTGACGGTTACGAGCGGTATCCCGACCGCCCATGAGACCACGGTGTATTTGGGCATCTCGCGCCTCGGAAAAAAAGGATCGCCTGGCACCCGATCCAAAATGCAAAACATAAGACAGCGAGATATTCGTATAATGACTCTCGTATTAACTCAAACTGGGAACATTAATAATCATCCGTGACTGAAAATGCCGCATATGTAAGCGGGAAAATCTATTTACATTGGAAAAAACATAACGATTTACTCACACGAACGGTGGAGCCCAACGTGGGTTAGCGAACTTATACCGCCGCAACGGACCTTCAGAGACCGGCCTGCGAAACCGATACGACCTCCCCGTTTTCGAACATCACGATCACGTTGGAGCCGTCAGCGTTTTCCCATTGGTGGATGGTGTTGACCGTGCGGGGCATTGCACCGGGGACCGGCGGCACCTCTGCGCGAGAGACCTCCTTTCCGGCGCTGCCGAGAACGGCGATCACGTCATCGACCCTCATGCCAGGCCTGATAAGCAGATAGGCTTGGTACGATATGACCGACCGCCTCTGTGCGGCGGCATCAACTCGGGCCATCACCTCCGCAAGCTTGCGTTCCTCGCGCACATTGTAGGCGGTGACCGCGCCAATGCCGACAAACGCGACAAGGGCGATTAGCAGGACGGAGCGGCGAGTCATCGGCCAGCCACCGCTTTGGCTTCTAGCGACAACCGCACGCTGCGAGTCACGATGTAATCGGCCACAGGCATAGACATCTGCGCCTTGATTTGCCCGACCTGATAGGGCGGCATCGTCGAGGGCAGTCGTTGCCCTAGGTACTCACTAGCGAAAATCCCGGTGGCCACCGTCAGCTCCGTTTCGCTCACCTCAGAAGGTTGCGCCGCGATAAAGGCAACTAGCTCAGCCTCGCTTGGGCCACCCTTGGCTGCCACCACTGCGAGCGCCGCCCGTTCGGCACCGTAGTACTGAGCCAACATGCCACCGAAGGCAGCATCTACTCCGCAGGCCCTCGCCGCCATGTCGACCTTCCGCGATCGCGTTGCTGGCAACCTGGCGGTCGGACTTCGCGCAATAATCGCCTCTCGATCCGCATCGGATAGCTTCGCCCAAATGCACTCGGCCGGTGACGCATGTCCGCTACCGCCTACGAGCGCGACTGCGACGCCGAGTGGACACACGCGCCTTGCCGACCCGATCACACCGATCCTCCCCAGGCCTTCGCACCCATGATGGGTGCACAATCCGCGCATAGCAGAAGCGGCGCTGCGGCAACAGGCAGCGTCCCATGCAGAGACCTTGGGTCTCCTCGAAGGCTTACGAGGCGGCCATCGCCTTCTTGATCAAGCAGCGAGAGGGCCAGCAGCTCACGCAACGCGAGTTCGCCGAGCGCCTAGGGAAGCCGCGCTCATTCGTCTCCAAAATCGAGGGCCGAGAGCGCCGCATCGACGTGGTCGAGTTTGTCGCCATTGCGCGCGCCCTTGGCTTGAGCGCTGGCCTGCTGATGGACGAGTTGTCGAAAGAACTTCCCGAGAAGCTGGATTTCTAAACCCATAAGGGTATTGCACGCCCCCGAACGGCGACAAGAAAAGGAAGGCGGGCGTAAAGAAGTACCCTTTCCTATAAGGCAGCAGCGCGCCTGGACCACCGGCGACATAGCCGACCCCCATCCGCAAACCGCCCCAAACTCTAGGGCTTCACCAAGGGACAGATCGTTCTTGCGCTTCGCAGGGCGATAGACCTCCGAGATCGCGAAGTCCGGCTTCTCCGCCACGAGCCACCGCGTGTTCCAACCAGGACCTCAGGGAGTCCTTCTTGAGCCAAGCGAGTTGGCCGACGACACCCTCGTCCGGCGAGTCGATCACGGCGTTGTCGAAGGCGCACCTGCTCATCCCTCTCGCGATTCCGAGAACCGCCTGCGCCACTAGAGCGCGCGCGCGATCATCACCGGAGAGAGTCGGATCGTTACGGAAGTAGCGTTTGGCGCGCTCCGAGGGAGCTCGAATGCGGAGGCGAAACGGTTGCGCGCTTTTCAATTGAACGTCCCAGCCCACCCGGGTCCACAGGAACCCGATAGCGCGGCGAAGCTGCACCTGCGTGAATTCCGCAGGAGGGGGCGCAGTCGGGGATAGTCCGTGGGCTGGAGCGGTTGTTGGAGCCGAGCTACTGGGGTGGCTGACCGGGCTTCCACCGAAAGCGCAAATTCCACTCGCGGACGAGCCCCCGTGGGCATTGTCGCCGACGTTTGAGAGGATGTCGGGGGCAATGTTGGAAGGCATCTCCGCGAGAAGCTCTTCCAGTAAACCCAGCTTCGGTCGTGGCTTTGAAACCCGAGGCTGAGAGGGCCTTCGCTTTCCTTGGTTGGGAGCAACTCCGGAAGGAGCATCAGGGTGACGCCGCGAAGCGAACGTCGCGGACTTAGTTTCAGGGCTCATCTCAATGTAACGGAAAATCCGAGGTTCTCCCCTCGGAGCGCAAAAGGAAGCCGTGGCTTCCGGAGACCGAGAGAGGGCGCGCGTAGCGCGGCCTCCGGTCGAGGAAAGCCACGGCTTTCGAGCGATGCCGCACAACGTGCGGCAAGCGAGAAGCCTGCTTCCCTTGAGTGTCTGCGCTTTCCCTTTTTATATGTATCTGAGTTTAGATATATATATTAGATAAAACGCAGGCGGAAAATATACGAATACCAGCCGATTGTCAAGCTCGTTTTGCGCGCAGTCGGTATATTGACGCTCGCCCGACGCCGATACGCTTCGCAATTGCTGCCGGGCCGAGCCCTTGCGCTTCCAGTTCCTCCACCAGCTTGCGATCAATCGACGGCGGTCGGCCGCGGTATTTGCCGGCATCCTTTGCCTTCTCGATTCCGTCCCGCTGACGCTCCTTGCGAATGTCGGTCTCGAACTCCGCGAATGCGGCCAAGATGTTCAGCATCAGGCGACCTTCGGACGAGGTCGTGTCGATATGCTGCTGCAGGCAGCGGAACCCCACGCCTTTCATGTTCAGGGCGTCGATGATCCGCCGGAGGTCGACAAGGGACCTGGCGAGCCTGTCAAGCCTGGTGACGACAAACACGTCACCATCCCGAACCCAGCGAAGCGCCTCTTCAAGGCGTTCCCGGCCCTCCGTTGTTGTACCCGACCTTTTCTCGGCGAAAATGCGCTCGCATCCGGCTTGCCGGAGTTGCTCCCCTTGGACTTCCAGCGACTGACCAATGCTGGACACGCGCGCATAACCGACAATGGCCATCGAACACCCCGTCTCGTATAGGTCTAGACCTTGAAGCTTTAGCGTCTCGCAATTTGAATTTCAACCCAAATGAGACGGCTGCGCTGGGCGGATGAGACGTCTTGCCGGGGTATACCTATTCGAAGCGCAAGCCTGGTCAGGTGTGCGGGATCACTCGCCCTTGCCAGTTGCGGTCGTGGAAGATGCGCGCGATGTGGTGATGGTTGCTAAGGACCTGCGCCTTCGACAACCGAGAAACGGCCTGCCAATTGCCACCGAAGACATAGGTGGCGTTGTCCGGCATCACGCTCTCCAGCACCGCCGTGCCTTTGCCGTTGAAGATATATGCCACGTACGAGCGGAACCCCCCATTTCCGATCCACACCTCGTCGGGGTTGCGGCTGGCCATGAACCTCAAGCGCCCCAGTATCGGACCCCGGAAGCTTGGTGCGGCCCGATTGACGATCTGCTGCACGTGGGCCGTCACCGCCTGAAGCGACTGCGGGCCAGGTGGAAGCATTTGCCAATTTACGCGACGAGCATTCGGAGGGCTCAGGGCGGCCAGATTGGCGTGTCGCACTTCACATTCGCCGAACAACTCCAAGAACAAATTGATGGCGTGAAGAACGTCAACGGATGCGGTGACACCCCACTCCATCTGCTCCGAAACGATCAGACGCACCCCTTGATGAACGACCACCGTCAACTCAAGGGCCGGAGGCGGCACAAACGTCCGTGGGAAGCAGTCGCGATAGATGTCAACATCCGAGGTGACCTCACGGGTTTGCCCGGGGCCTGCCCATTCTCGCCTCGTCCATGTGCGCGTGCCCACGAACCGGCTCGTCTTCGGCTGTGTCCGGTCAACTTCGTACCGGCCTTCCGAATTGAAGCGGCTCACCCTTCCCACTCCGCTTGGAAGCAGCCTGTCGCCGGAATTCAGTCCAGCAAAGCCGGAAGAGTTGAGCTTCCCCGGCGGAACATTCGCGGCGTCCACGACGAGCCTAAAATGCGTGTGGGGGACAAGCGTACCTAGGTGGGCCGTGAGCTCTCTGACACGGGTTTGGCGGATGAGCATTCGCAACCTGGCTTCAGCTAAAGACGCTCAATTATAAAGCGAGTCGATTGCCGAGTTGAATCTTTGGGTTGTTAGACCCGGAGGGAAGCCTTCGAAGGGCGGCCTGTCGCGACGGTGCCGCCCCGGACAGTCGCATGCGATGCGGGCGCAAGTCGCACAACTTCGGTATCTTGTCGTCTCGCTATGGCAGCGGAGCCGGCACCTGCTCCCGTAGAGTTGAGCGGTCCCGCGTCGGAGAGTTGCATGGTTTCCAAATCGACAGTGCTTGGTGCCGCCGGCGAGCACTACGTAATGTGCCAGTTGCTCCGTCGAGGCCTCATTGCCGCCCTTGCGCCCGCGGGCGTGCCCAATGCTGACATCGTGGTCACGGATGAAATCGGCGCACGACTATGCGCGGTGCAGGTGAAGACCCGCGTTGAGAAGGGCACCGACGGCGGGTGGCACATGAGCAAGAAGCATGAGGCCATTCAGTCAGACACCCTCTTCTACGCCTTCGTGGATTTTGGCAGCAGCCTGACTGACCCCCCGTGCTGCTTCATTGTCCCGAGCGCCAAGGTCGCCGAGGTTATCCAAACGTCTCACCAGGTCTGGCTCATCACACCAGGCAAGGGGGGACAGCAGCGGAGAGATACGGAGTTTCGTCGGTTCCTTCCCGACTATGATCGCATGGGGCTACGGTTCGGCTGTGGCAGTGGCTGGCTGGAGCAGTACCGAGAGAGTTGGGCCAACCTTCTTGCTGCTGTCGATTGACGAGACGACTCGTTGGGGGTGCATTGTGGGGAGCGCGAAATGCTCAGCCTCACTCGCTAAGATGCAAGACTCGCTTCAAGCGGACCTCGTTCATGCAGCTAATTGCAATCCGCTGAGTTCGTACGAGCTAATTAGAAAGCTCCTACGATTGCAGCTAATTGCAATCCGCCGAGTTCGTACGAGCTAATTTAAAGCTCCTACGATTGCAGCTAATTGCAATCCGCTGAGTTCGTACGAGCTAATTTAAAGCTCCTACGACTGCAGCTAATTGCAATTAGTAATTTATAACCAAGCTAACTCGCTTGAATGCGCTCTCAGAGAAGTCTCCACAAATCATCGCATTTTTCGGTTCGCTGATAACGTTAGCAACTCGGGGAGCACCGGCACTAACGCCGCAAACGATGACAAAGCGGCGGCACGCGAGCCCCCGTCCGGCTGCCCAAATCTCTTGTCCTATCAACCCTGAGTTGCAATTGGGCGCGCCAAAATCTTGGCCAATACACGGCTTTTGCGCTTGCGCCATGCTTAACGGCGCAGTAGGGAGGTGTCGGGGCGCTTGCTCCAGCCCGGTCGTAGAACGGATACTACACCCCCGCCCATCGCCACGGCTCTCACCCGCGGCACAGACTAGGGGGAAGTGCGGGTTCGACTCCCGCCCGGGCTGCAAGCTCCATAGACCAGCCTCCCTCGAAAGACTAGCCCCCCCCTCGAAGAGCGCCTGCTCCGCATCGGCCTCTTTGGGGGGTTCGCCAGGTGCAGTGACGCGCGAAGTGGCCGCCGCAGCGAAACGCGAAACACCGGACCGTGGAGCTTTAGCCCCCACAACCTGCCCAGCCGGCCCGGGGCACCAGCGCCTGCGCCGATCACAGCTTCGTCAGCCCGAGCCCTCGCAGGCCGTGGCATGGGGGAGCTCTCAACGGCAGGTTGTCGGCCGAGCCCCGGCCCTGTGGGACCGTAGCTCCGGGTCCCTGTTCGCAAAGCGCCACTTTGGGCTACCCTCACGTAGTGATGAGTCGATACGACCGGTCGGGAGAGCCTTCTGTTTGACGCGCTGACTCAGTCCGGCTTTCAGATCGGCTTTACGTCGCACGCACGCGCCATTCTGACGCTTGATTTCCCTGAGTTGGAAACGGAGCTGACTGAGGCCCTGCTCGATCTCAGCATTCCGATAACCGAGATCATTGGTGGGGGCGGGGGCGAAGCAAAGGTCACGGACCGGCTTAAGCGTAAACTATGGGCCGCCGGCTGGCCGAAAACGATAATCACGATCCGCAAAATCATAAACGGCGTCGAGCGGGAGTCAGTTACTCACGAAATCGACCATGTGCGAACGTTCCAGGAGGGCACGGCCGCTCTGGAAATCGAGTGGAATAACAAGGACCCCTTTTTCGACCGCGACCTGGAGAATTTCAAACGGCTGCATGGCGAAGGTGCGTTTAGCGTCGGAATCATCGTCACGAGGGGCGAGAGCTTCCAATCCGAAATTCGCTCGCTGGTATTGCGCTATGCGCGAGAGCGGAATGTCTCGGACTTCGGCCAATTTCCCGCTGAGCTCCGCTACCGCCCCAGCGAGCGCTTCCGTGAGGAGGTGACGGAGCTGGTCCGGAAGGGCAGGCCGTTTCCGCAGGTCTGGGCCGAGCGGTTCTGTTCGGACAAGTATGGGCAGTCCACAACCCATTGGAAGAAGCTCGAAGCACGCGTGAGCAGGGGCGTCGGTAACCCCTGCCCGCTGCTAATGATTGGCATTCCGTCCTGCGTGGTGCGGTTCTGACGAATGCATATCCACGTTTTCAACTACCGGCATGCAGAGGAAATCCTTCGGCACCCGCGCAACGACGATGCCTGGCGCGAAATCTTCGACATCGTTGCGAACGTTCCGTTGTTCTTGCACTCCAACAAGGGGAAGGCCCCCGGCGGTGGGCAGCTCGATGTCGAGCAAAGGTGTATGAACACCTACTTCGACCGGCTGTTCGCTGTGGAACGAGATTGGGAATTCCACCCTCTAGCGACCCTCATCGAAGACTCTGGCCTGGCGGCTGACTATCGGAAGTCCTTCCAGAACATCCGGATTCAGGTTGAGGTCCAGTTCGGCAACGCCAGCCGCCTTTATGCCGATGTGTTCAAGTTCCAGGCTGCCTTTTCTCAAGACGTGGTGGACCTCGGCCTGTGCGTTATTCCCATGGCGAGCCTTGCTAAGCGAATGGGACAAAACATCGTCAGCTTCGAGCGAGTGACCAAGGAGCTCAAGGCGGCGAAGTCATTCCTCACGCTGCCAATCCTCGTTCTCGGAATCGAACCGAACGACGAAACTAGCGAGATAGATATTAGACAGTCGTCTCTCCCCCTCACTTCCAAGGGGACTGTGAAGTTGGACGGGGACAACGCTTATCGGATTACGAACGCGGTCTTTGACGGTCTTCCCGTCTCAGGCGTGATGGCCGCAAGCCCCATTGGGCCAAAGCCTGGGGCACTGGTGCCATTGGAGCCCGAGGAAGAGGCGGATCGCGGCGAAGACTAAGCCGCTACCCTTTCGGGCTCTCTTTCGAACTCCGCATTGAACCAGCATCCCACTATGAGACCAGAAAGGATGCGCAAGGCGTTGCGCTTGAGCTTCGGCACGCTCGGCAAGTCTGCGCTTGTCTCATCCGTTGCGGCAACGCTGACGACGAACGCTTCCACCGTCTGGTCTTCCGCTGCCGCTGCAACAAGGCGTCCGTAGACCTCATCGGCGAGCGTCCCGAGCGCGTCTGTGATCTCGAACGGACCGACGCCTGCAACACGCTTCGTCCACGCCCGCTGGAGCAAAACCGGCGTTGAGCGCCTGATTACATTCGATGCCCGCTCGAAAGCGGGAGCTAACTCGCTCACGACTGTGGCGACGAGGGGGGAGCGCTGGAGGTCGCGACCAAGCGCGTCGTCCATATCGACCTGGCGAACGTCCTTGGACGGGCCAAAGTAGAAGCGCACCTTCCAAACCGGGCCTCGCGGCTCGAACTGATTTGACAGGTCGAACCGCATACCGCTCTTGAACCGGAGGTACGGTAGCGCAGCTCTGAAGCGTCGCTTTTCCGGGAAGGTTCGTCCCTCTTCGTCCGGGGTGGTCGGCAAGGGCAAAGTGTCCGGGAGGCGGAGGTCACCACCTGCCTCTTCGAAGGTGCGGAGCCTAGTTGCAGGCGTCCCCTGCACCGCGCAAGCCACCAAGTATGTGAAAGGCGGCGGGATCGCGTTGCCAGCCATCTTTGCCTTTTCGCCGAACCGCTGCCCATAAAACTGATAGGTGATCGGGAAGCCCTGGAGTGTTGCACGCTCGCGTATGGTGAGCCGACGGAATGAGCCTTCCCGAAGCGGGTCCGCGATCACGATGCTCTCGCGCGAGACGCGGGTGCATGTCGCGGTCACCGTCCTCGCCGGCGCCTCAAAATCATCTGGGAAGGACATATTATTGTAGACGGGATGGTAGAGCTTCGCCTCACGGTTCATCCGAAGCTCTTCCGCATTCAGCGGAGCTTCGGTCTCCATTTCGGTGAGCTGATTCCGACTGAGTTCCACCCCCCAAACGGGATCAACCACAATGTCCGTGGAGAACGCAGCGACTACATCGCCGAGGGTCCTGCGCCCGACGACAGCCGAATAGGACTGCAGAAGATCAAAGCGGATGTTGCCTGCGATGCAGCGCTTCCGAGCCTGCGGAACCCCGAAGTCGGACATGTCGAAGATGTTGATGTCCGAGCGGAGGTGCCGGAAGCGGTGGAGCGGATGGCCAATGGTGTCGAAGCCATGGCGCAGCACCTCCGCGACGCGGGGCACGTTCTCCATCACCCACCAACGCGGCTTAAGGCATTCGACCACCTCGAAGAAGCGAACCAAGTCCTTCAGGCCCTCTTCAAGATTCCCATTCCCTCCGCGGTTGGAATAGGAAAATTCGGTGCACGGCGGACTTCCGACCACGAGGTCTATGTCGCGGGGAAGTGACGCCCGGTCCATGGTCCGAATGTCTACCGGTTTCGCGCCGCCGCCATGGTTGCGGTTGTGGGTCTCAACCGCGCGATCCCACCACTCGTATGAGGCGACGACCTCAATACCTGCCAGTCGGAGCCCAAGGCTCCACCCCCCCACACCCGCATAGAGATCAATCGCGCGCACGCTCAGTATCCTCGTTGTCGCAGCGACTCGCCCCCGCTCCGCAGAGAAGCGTAGGGGGCGGCGGCAGCCGTGCAAACCTGATAAGGCGGCTCGTCCACAAAAGCGGACGTAGCGCTTCAGCTTAGGCGGGTCGGACCGAGGAATTCGAGAAGCCGGCTCCGCAGACTAGCCCCTTCAACGGCCTCGCACTCCCAAACAACGAGGGTGCTCCAGCCGAGGCTCGATGCCTGTGCGAGCAGCCGCGCGTCTCGTTCCTTGTTCTTTGCAAACTTTTCCGCCCAGAACGCTGTCCGGGTCGCCGGAATCCGCGCGTGGCGACACCCTTGATGCTGGTGCCAGAAGCAGCCATGGACCAAGATTGCCTTACGCCTCTTTGGGAAGGCCACGTCCGGTCGGCCGGGGACCCCTTTGAGCTGGGTTCGAAAACGATAGCCGTACCTATGCAGCAATCTGCGGACCACCAATTCTGGCTTCGTATTTGAGCGACGGATGCGCGACATGAGCGCGCTTCGTTGCTGCGGGGTCATCTAGCTGCTCCCGGCAGCCCGACAAGAGGCTCAGGAAAGCGGCTCAATGGGCGGTGCGGGCGGCAGGTGACCATTCCCTTGCAAGTTCACCAACTGCGAGATGGTCACAACGTGCTTGTTGTCGCGGGCGGAATACCGCGCGCGCTCCCTGACGGGAGCGAAGGGGCCGTAGTAGAGCTCCTCGTACTGCCCCGCCGGATTGATGCGTAAGCACAGGAGCAAATCAGCTTCACCGCGGAAGCCGATCATGCTCGCGGCATAATTCGTCTTCACCTGGACTGTCCGACCATCGGCGGTCGTTGCGTCGTAGCCGTTGGCACCTTTCGGAGCAGGCATGAGGCCGTAGACTTCGACGGCCAGGAACTCTCCGTAGTCGCCAAGAAGATTTCCAAGCCCGGACCATCCAAAGTGCGGGGCAAGCGCTTTGAGCGCACGTTGGCTGGCGAATAGCGATGCGAGAATACCGGCGACGGCCTCGATCCGATCTTCCTTCGAAACCGGCGCTAACTCGCCATTCTCAGCCATGATCTTGCCCCCCAAATCCGGCTCCCGGTCCAATTTACACCGAGACACTTCGGTGTTGATTTTCTTAGGGGGTTTCAGCGCTCGGTTTACACTTAAGCAGTTGTTCTGCCTCGAGAAGTTTGAGCTTGGGAAGCTGGTCCGATTGGAGCAGCGATGACCGGAAAAGATGAGTCTTATCAGTAGCGGGTGGGGAACAAAGGTGGACTGTCGCGTTCGGTTTACCGCACGGTTTACAGCCATGTTCCAGGGAAGTTCTGCCAGATGGAGCGGGCGGGGGGAATCGAACCCCCGACATCAAGCTTGGGAAGCTGACTTTCTGGGGGCTTAGTGGTGGGCAGCCAGCAGGGCTGCCCCGCCGAAGAGCACCAGGCCCACGATGAACCCGCTGATCGGCCACAGGCGAAGCTTCCAGACCTCGCGCTTCCATTCGGGGCTGTCGATCTTCATGGGTGCATTCTACCGCCGCGAACACGGGTGTCACTAAAGGCGTCGCCGGATCACAACGCGAACATCGGGCGGTCTGGTTATGTAGCGCGCCCCAGCTACCACAACTTCCAAGCGTGAACACTCGCGCCTGATCTGCATCAAGCAGCGCCCGTTTCAATTCAAACTGAGACACGACCTGCGACAACCGGGTGATGTGGGGGGCAGGACTCCCCCACACGAAGAGCACTTTG
>Ga0068858_100003026_pt1 | contig 16850 bp, 7 predicted proteins | sample KBSSwiS12_FD_66589 | JGI IMG/M metagenome (GOLD analysis project Ga0068858, IMG submission 66589) | Switchgrass rhizosphere microbial communities from Kellogg Biological Station, Michigan, USA - KBS Switchgrass S1-2 | ecosystem: Host-associated > Plants > Roots > Rhizosphere > Soil ...
GTTTTGGCCGCCGCCTCTCCACCCGGTTCAAACCTGCACCGCGTGCGGGGCTGTTCCAACGCTGGGCTATGCTGTATACAATATCCGGTACCCTACACATGCCGGCATCGCGCCGCTTTTTTCCGGAGGAGTCATGAGTATCTTCACGGACCACAAAGTTACGCGCCGTTCCCTGTTGTTCTCGACCTGTTGTTTGGTTCCAGGCATCCGCGTCTTAAACGCGCTCGATGCCCCGGCGATGACTGCACGGGATTACACCGTGAAGCCGGTGCCGCTTACCCAAGTCGATATTCACGATGATTTCTGGGCTCCGCGCATTGAGGTGAATCGCAATGTTTCCATATGGCACTGCTTTAAGAAGATGGAAGAGTTCGAAGATTTTGGTGCCCCGAAACTAATCGAAGCGGCTGCTTACATGTTGGTCAAGCGTTCTGATCCAAAGCTTGAGGAATACGCGGATCGAGTGGTCGACCGGCTGGTGACGCAGCTGACTCCTCGCCTTGCCGACCCTGAGAAGGCGGTACGGGTGTCGGGTCATTTCTTGGAGGGCGCGGTCGCCGACTATGCCCTTACCGGCAAGCGGAAGATGCTCGATGCTGCGCTCGAAGACGGCAAAGTGATTGATGCGAATTTCGGGCCCGGCAAACGAGACTACATCTCTGAGCACGAGGGCCAGAAAATCGGATTGCTCGAGCTTTACCGCCAGACCGGCGACGACAAGTATTTAAAGCTAACCAAGTTCTTCATGGATGGACGTGGCAAAGACAACTATCCGCGAACTGGCGAATACGCCCTTGACCGCACCTACGCGCAGGACCACGAACCCGTGGTGAAACAGGACAAAGCCGTAGGCCATTGCGTTCGCGCCATGTTCTTATATATTCCCCTCACCGATCTCGCAGCTCTGACGGGAAGGTTGGAGTATCAGGAAGCCGCGGACAAGATATGGGAAGACCTTGTCCACCATAAGCTGTATTTGACCGGGAGCATCGGGTCGATTCGTTTTCATGAGCAATTCGGCGGTGCTTATGAGCTTCCCAATCTCAGCGCCTGGAACGAAACTTGTGCCTCCTACGGAAATATTGTGTGGAATCAGCGTATGTTCCAGTTGCATCAGGACGCCAAGTACATCGATGTGTTGGAGCGCGTTCTTTACAACGGCTTCGCGGGCGGCGTTTCGCTGAAGGGGGATCGCTTCTTCTATCAAAATCCTCTGCGCTCCTTTGGCAACTACGAACGCTTCGAATGGATTGACGTTCCCTGTTGCCCTCCCAATGTAGTGCGACTGATTGCTTCCCTGGGAAGTTACATCTATGCGCAGTCTTCCGATTCGGTTTACGTCAACCTCTTCGTTGGAAGCAATGCAAAGGTGAGTCTCCCCGGTGGAAACACTGTTGCCATTCAACAGGAGACTCGATATCCGTGGGACGGAGGGGTCAACATCAGCCTGAATCCCGAGCGAACCGAAACATTCAGCATGCTGGTGCGCATCCCTGGTTGGGCGCAGAATGAAGTTGTTCCTGGCGACCTCTATGAATACGCGGACAAGTTTGATGAGAAACCGACGCTCAACGTGAATGGCAAGTCGGTCGAGTTAAAAGTGGAACGCGGCTATGCCCGCATTGAACGAAAATGGGCAAAGGGAGATAAGATCCAGTTGCATTTGCCCATGCCCGTGCGCCGCGTGAAAGCTAATGCCCAGGTGCACGAGGATCGCGACATGGTGGCCTTGCAGCGCGGTCCACTGGTGTATTGCGCGGAGTGGCCGGACAATAACGGACACGCCTTAAGCCTGATCGTTCCCGAGAACGCTCAGTTCGAGAGCCAATGGCGTCCCCAGCTGCTGAACGGCGTCCAGGTTGTGACCGGCAATGTCGAAGCGTTGCAGCGGGAAGACAACAGCAGTGAACTGAAGCAGCAGCCGCATCAACTGGTGGCGATTCCCTATCATGCCTGGTCCAATCGCGGGCCAGGAGAGATGGCAGTTTGGATGTCCAATACGCCGCGTAAGGCATGGGTCGCGTCTTTGCCTCCGGAGCCCATACATGCGGTTCGCTCTTCGGGTGGAGTTCAAAAAGTTTGGACCGGCTACAACGATCAGAACGATGACATCCGCGCCCTCTATGACGGCAAAGACCCACTCAGTTCTGCCGACGAGTCTTATTTGTATTTCAGGATGCGGCCCGAAGCCGGAACCGCCGCATGGATTGAATACGAATTTAAATCGCTGGTGAAGGTGTCTTCTGCGCAAGTGTATTGGTTCGACGACCGGCGATTCTGCCGCTTACCCACGTCCTGGCGCGTCCTATATAAGGATGGGAATGACTGGAAGCCAGTGGCAAACGTGGAACCCTACGTCGTGGCCAAAGACAAATTTAATGCTGTAAGTTTTTCACCGGTGACAACAGTTGCCATGCGTCTGGAAGTAGAACCAGCAACCGAGTTCTACAAAGCCGGTCAAATCGGCCCGCCGGCTGCCATGTTCCTCGACAAAGACACACAGTGGCGGGAGTTCGGGCTCCTTGAGTGGCGCATCTCAGTTTCATAACAATCTGGAGACATTGTCTGCCGTGCTGAATATGCTGGCGTAGTTTTGCATGCCGCCACTACGTCGTTTTCCCGAAAACAGCTTGGGAACTTCCCCGTGCGCAATATTCGGTCAACCGCGCTCCCCAACGATCTCAAACTTCTTCTCTCCACCCGTTAGGATGATGACAGTGTCCCCGTGCGGACCACCGAGTCTGGCGGCGCGGCCATTTACCGTAACGCTTCGCAACTTGGTTTCCAACGGAAGACGCAATTTGAAATTTAGTTCCGCCGGCGGATGGGCTCCGGTAAATTCAACCTGCCCCACGACCGCGCCAGTTTCGAGCTTTGTCTGTAAGGTGAAGCTGACCCGACCCCAGCGAGTGGGAGCTTGCTCAATACTAATTTTCTTTCCTGATGCCACCCACTGGCGGGGAACGGCTTTGGCAAGGTGCAGCCGGTCTTGGTCCGAATCCTCGAGTACCAGCATCCAGCGTTGCATGAGTGGAATGGTCTGTTGCGCGGGAATGCAGTAGAGTGCGGAATCGCCCGTAATGCCGGTCACCTCGCCGGCTGTCCAGCTGCCTCGCGTGTGCCCGTGATAGCGATGCGCGTAGAGAAACAGCAGGAACTCTTCGATGCGGTCCAGCCGCAGCAACATTTGCGCATACCCATATGAAATGAAACCTAGAATCTCACGTCCGTCCTCATGGACGCCCCCCACGTTGGCCACGACTCCGACTGTCGTAGCCCCGTAAGCACGCATGCAGTCGATCACAAGATTTGCCAAGTTTGCGGGCAACACGTCGGCCTGCAGCAATTCGGCATAGGCACGGTGTGGCCATTGCTGGGGGCTGGGTTTTTCTGTCTCGAGCGATTCGCGAAAAGTGAGTGTAGTTCCGGGGAACAATCCGATGTAGGGCGGCGTCTTGTCGCGTTGAATGTTCTTTTCAATGCTTTCGACGGTACGGCGGCGCAGGCTCTGGCTACGCTGCGACCAGTCGGCCGCGAGTTTTTCCATGCCGGCAGCGTGTTGTTTGCGTCCAAGTTCGGTCCAGGTCTTGGCGATGTCGTTGAAACCTCGAGCGGCGAAAGCGCTGTTGGCGTAGTATGCCTGCCAGTACAGCGACGGATCCTCCATCAGGCATGAATCGGACTCGCTCCATCCGCGGATCAAGCCGTGTGCGGCATGTTCTTGCGGCAGGCTCAAACTCTCGTCGTGCATGTCGGCCAACAGCTTGGCGGTGGCTTCGATCTTCGCCCGGTGCTTCAGCAACAAGGAAGTATCGCCGCTATAGTTGAAGTAACGAGCCAGCAGGGAGAGAGTCATCCCGAACTGCGCGGTTTCTGGACCGCGCATATCGATCATGCCTTTCGAGTCGACGAAATCCGTGAAGTAATTGTCGATGTACAGCTTCGCCGTATCCAGCCGTCCCCACTCCATGTTGGTATAGATTGCACTCGTGAAGATGTCCTGAAAGGCGTCGTATTCCGAGCCGGCGTAATCACGATCCACCGCCCCGTATTTGGGATAGATTCCTCCCGGCCGGGTCATCAGCTCCTTGGCGAAGGCATGCTTGGTCAAATCCACCCAACCCCGGTCAGGAAGCGTCATCGGGACCATTTCATTCAACTGCTGGTCCCAATACTCGGCGAAGCCCAGCAGAGCCGAATAGAACTCTTCGGGCGATGGATCTTTGCGAGCCGGGGGAAACGCCGGATAACTTTGCCCGTAGGCCACCTTAGCCACCTTGCCATCTTCGATCCGTGCCGTTCGGTGCCAGGTGTGGACGATGTATTTGGTCGTATTAACGCCGACATCGCCAAACACAACTACTTCCCAATAGACGCGGTCGGATGAAGGAATAACTTTGCGGACGGCCGGCGTCCAGCCGCCCAGCAGGCCGTCGTATACATTGCCCTGCTCCACCGCCTTATGAAGTTCGGGTGCGTACTGAACCGGATGATAGGTGCGCGTGCTCCCGCTCCGGTACACTGGCGTGACGTCGTATGCTTCCTTGGTTCCGACAAACGTCGTCCAGTTGCGAGGATTCTTATCGGTGGACGCCATTGGGGGAGCCACCGACTTCACCGCTTCAGGGTCTGGATCCCCATCTTTCAGCGCGCGATCGCCGAGCAGGCGGTCGGCCAGCAAATCGGCCGGCGCCAAGGAGACTTCTTTCAGGGTGAGGCCAAGGTATGGAGTGCTTTCCGCCATGGACGCTTCGGCGCTTTTGGTGAGTTCCCGCGTTTCTCCGGTGGAAGACACGAAGACCATGGCTCCATCGCGCGTGCGCAAATCTTCGTACACCTTCCATGACACCGAACGCCGTTTAAACTCGCACACGAGTGTGTAACCGTCGGTGGATACCGGGTCACCCGACGGGCGCCCCGGATCCTTTGCAAGCGCCAAGAGTTCCAAATCCGCAGCGACCGCACTGCTTCCCAGGGCTTCGAGGCTCGCGGCTGCCGTCGCCATTGCCTGCAAGAAATTACGTCGGTCCATATTCCCCCTTTTTAGGCCATTCAACAGAAAATCGTCTCTTCTCAAATTTTCCCAGCAACAACAGACCGGAGGCATCGTTCGCCCCCGTCCCTGCTATTTCAGTACTGCCCTCGAAATATGCAGCGATTTCGCATCCTCCACTGGCACCTCAAACCCAAGCTTCTCTGATCCCCGCAGGCGGACTTCGGAGCTTTTCGTCCCCAGTAGATACTCGCCAGGCTTCAACCCCTCGATGGTTACAAGCACAGTCTTCACCATTCCGGTGGTGTCTTCGATTTGCAAATTCACCTCCGACGTCTTGCGGTCGAAAGTCAGTGACTTGATTTCGCCCCGCCGCAAATTTACCTGCAATTTATCAGGGACAATCAACAATCGTTTGCGCACGCCATCTTTGGGGAACACGCGGACCTCGTCGCCTTGGTTCTCCACCCGGCATCCATAACCTATCCAACCGAAGCTGGGATCGTTCACCACATAAGATTTCGCGGCTTGCAGAAAAGCCCACAAACCCGAACCTCCCTCGAATGTTCTCGGTGGTTCACAGGCAAAGACGCCGGGATCGAGTTTGAACCATCCAAAGCCCATGCCATCGGGTAGCACGTTGTGGAGGACGCTCATCATTCCTGCATAGCCTTTCAAAAGTAGCGAGGCATCGCCGGTGTCTTCGAAGGCCTGCATTAATGCCATGCCGTTCAAACTTTCCGAATGCCAGCAGGAAATCTGGCCTCGCAAGTCGGGATGGGCAAATAAATCGTTACCGTACAAAAACCAGATGGGCTGATTCCCGCCACGCATGGCCTGCAAAACTTGCCGAACTTCCGCATTCCTATTCCAGCTTTCAGCATCGCCGTGGGTTTTGCCGAAGTAGCGAGTGAAAAAGTAAACCTGTGGCTGTGCAGTTTCGTCGATCTGAATCTCAGAGCTGTAGGGGTAAGGATCCGTCAGGAAAACCTGGTTGGTTTCTTTCATCAGCGCAAGAATCGTTTCATACTCCTTCTGCCATCCTTCGCTCTTGAGGTCTTCGACGATGTTCACCGCGTTCAAGCCGGTAATCAGGCCAAAGCGACTGTAAGGACCCGTAGTAAACCATTTTCTACACGTTTCATAGCAGAGCCGAAGATAGTCGAGCGCCGTGCGATGCGATAGAACATCGTATTCGCGCCCAATGTGGTACATGGCGTGATAAATATTGGTGACGAAGGCGTAGTTGAAGGTCCGCCACGTGGCTTCGCTTCGTTTCTTCGACCAGCTTCCCCACGGACTCGACGGTGTCCTCACTTTCCAGTACAGAGATGCGCGTATCTCGTAAGTAGCGGGGTTCTGAATGTAGTTGAACAGACAATCGGACACGAACATTTCCAGTTTCTCGACCTCGTCGAGTGAGGGAAGGAACGAATTCTTCGCTGCCAGAAATAAGGGATCACCGAAGCCGGGATCGTCGGTGCCTCCTACTTCCCAAACGTCATCGTTGTCATCAATGCGGGTGGCACGCCGATAGTCGAACGGCAGGAACATGTGATGGCGGTGGTAGGGGTCGTCGGGATTCACCACGAATTGCCGCTCCGCCATGAAGCGGGCTCGTGCTTTCAGCAACTGCTCCGCATCCTCGACGCAGAAAAAATGCAGGTTGGTCCAGCGCTTTCCGTTGTACAGCAGCCGGAGACTCTTCTGTCCTCGGCCGTGAAACGACAAGGTTAGCAGCGTGGATTCATCCCTACGCCTCCGCTCTTTGACGGTGATTCCATCCGAGTGGATTTCGAGACCCTCAATGTCCTGGGCTGAATTCAGCTCGACGTGAGCGTCCGTGTCCTCTTGCACGACCATAGAGGGCACGATGCGGATTCCCAGATTGCCCGCCGCCATTAATTCCTTTGCGATTCCGGAATACTCATCGAGAAACACAAATCGCATGTGGTATGACTTTTTTTGACCAGGCTCCAACACGAGCGAAGAATGCCCGTTCACCCAGGGATTCCAGCCCCAGTTCCGCAAATCTTTGGCGGCGTTGGAGTGCACCGCGAACAGATCGGTCCCGATCCAGTCGCTGCCCTGGGCGGGTGTTTTGTAGATGCATTCAAACGAAGTGTCTTGCAGGCAGTGAAACAGGAGAAACGGGGCGTCCCCGCGTGGACGTTGCAGTAGTGCGTAAGAACTGTGACCGGCTACAAACCAATGGCAAAGGACTTTTTGTTCGTGAACGATCTTTTGCATCGCGGCCAGTTTCCCGGTTGTGTTCACCATGGTCGAGGTAGCCCCCGCATAAGGCGCGGCATAATCGTCGTTGGCGCGCAGGGGGAATGCGAGTTCGCCGAATTCCAGAGTGCGGCCGGTCGTATTCTGAAACTGCACCTCCCACAGCAGCGAAGCATCATCCGCAACGCGATAGCTCATGTTGAGGGCGTAGCTCTGGATGCTGTGTTCTCTTTGCGAGCGGCCTTCATACTTGACCGTGAACACCTTCCCATCAAACTCAACCTTGCGAACATCCGGCGAATCCAGAGTCGACTCGTGTTTCCATCTTCCCGAAATCCGGTATGGAACAAAGCTCTCCTGCTCGCGAATCCATTCCGGTGTTTTCAGTTCCCAAATCGTAGTGACGATGTCGCCGGTCCAATGCGTGTCTGCGCTCTTGATCCCGAGCGTGTTGTCGGAGTTCCCCAGGAAATTTGTCCCCAGCGGATCGCGCGCCTCACTGATCGAGTAGAGAGTGCCGATCCGGCGGTCAAGCGTCACGATCATCCGGCCCGAGGAAAGCCGCACCAGGTCGGACCGGTGGGTGGCTCGCGATGCTTGAGGAATCGAGTGAGAAAGCAGAGGTGTTTCCGCGCCGACCTCAGGAACCAGCGAAGCAAAACCGGCTGTTCCGATCGACTTGAGTACCTGACGACGAGAAAGTTTGCTGTTCATGGGAGTTACGAGGGCTTGCAGGTCTTAATCTTCTCGCCCCTTAAAAATCTGCTCACCCCAAAACCGAATACAATATACAATCTCGCGGTGTATAGAAGAAGTAAATGTCAGAAATCGAGAAGTGAGACCGGGAGACAGAATATGGACCGCCGCGATTTCCTTAAAGGGCTAGCAGTTACGGGCATGCTCGCCAGTGTGCCTGCCCACTCCGACACCTCCCCATCCGACATCGATCCACGCGTGACGAAGATTAACGCTTTCGACTATGACGGCGTACGCCTGCGCGACAGTCGCTGGAATGACCAGTATCTGCACGCCCGCGAGTTCTACTTCAACGTGTCGAATGATGACATCCTGCAGGGATTCCGCGCCAAGGCGGGATTGCCGGCGCCAGGCAAGCCGCTCGGAGGTTGGTGCGACGAAGACAGTTCCACCGTTTTTGGCCAGTGGCTGAGCGGAATGTCGCGCATGTATCGCGCGACCGGCGACCAGGCAATGCGTGATAAGGCTGCGTATCTTCTGGGCGAGTTTTCCCAGACCGTCGGCCCTGACGGCAATTGCAGAATGAATGTCTATCCTTACGAGAAGCTGGTTTGCGGCCTGGTGGATATGCACCAGTACGCAGGCGATAGTCGAGCCATGCCTCTGCTCGAAAGGGTAACTGACTATGCCAGCAAGACATTCGACCGCACCCGGCAACCGGCCGCACCGAAGCCCTGGGAAATGCACTCGGGCAAGCCGCTCGAATGGTACACCCAACCAGAAAATCTCTTTCGCGCCTATCAGCTCACCGGCAACAAGCAATTCAAGGATTTCGCCGAAGCCTGGTTGTATCACTCTTACTGGGACAAATTCACCAACACCTCGTCGCCGACGGATGCGAGTGGCGTTCATGCCTACAGCCATGTGAACTCGTTCAGCAGCGCGTCCATGCGATATGCGGTCACCGGCGATCCTGCGCATTTGCGCGTGGTGGAGAACGCCTACGACTTTCTGCAAAACACGCAGTGCTACGCCACCGGAGGCTACGGACCGGTGGAGAGAATCATGCCTGCCGGAAGCTTGGGAGCAGCGCTCGATTATCAGCTCAACAGCTTTGAAACTCCCTGTGGATCGTGGGCAGGATTCAAGATGTCGCGCTACCTGATGCAATTCACGGGGAAGGCGCGGTATGGCGACTGGATGGAGCGCCTGCTCTACAACGGAATCGGGTCCGCATTACAGATCAACGGCCACGGCCGCCATTTTTACTACGCCGATTATCGCGTCGGTGGTGGTGTCAAAATCTTCAGCCGCAACCCTTACACCTGCTGTTCGGGAACATACATTCAAGATGTCGCCGACTTTCACAACCTTATCTACTACAAGGATGATTCCAGTCTGTACGTCAATCTCTATGTTCCGTCGGAACTGACCTGGAAGCGCAGAGACGGAGCGGTGAAACTGGAGCAGGACACACGATATCCCGAAACTGAAACCAGCACGCTGACGCTGCAGATGGACCACAGCATGAAGTTCCCCTTGCGTATGCGGATTCCCGAGTGGGCGCAGGGTGCATCGGTAAAAGTGAATGGCGCGCCGTTTCAAACCGCGTGCCAGCCTGGAACATGGGCCACCGTGGACCGCGCCTGGAATTCCGGCGACAAGGTAGAGATCACCATTCCGCTGCGAATGCGCTGGCAGCCCGTGGACGCGCAACATCCACACCGCGCCGCTGTAGTTCGTGGGCCGGTCGTACTGGTACAGGATGGGATGATCCACGAACCCATCTTCAAATTGCCGGAAAACAACGACGATCTGAACAAATATCTTGTTGCCGACAACGAGGAAGGGCCTGGCGTTTTTCGCTTCGCCCCGCCTGACGGCAGCAACGTAATGGCAAAATTTCGTCCGTTCTACTTGGTCGGAGGCGATTACTACTACCGGATGTATTTCGATCTGGACAAATTGCCGGTTGTGCTCTGGCAGTAGAAGCTTGCTATCGACCGATCGATCCAGGGATTCTTCTCTGCTGGTGCGGCTGATCGACCGCATCGGCAATCACCCGTTTGTTTGTGGAAAGGCAGTAATACGCAACTTCGCGCCAGCGTATGGAACGAGAGTGATTTTTTCTTCGGGCTCGTTGCTTGTTACTGGACTTCGTGGAACCGGAGTTGCCACGCCTTCTTCTGCCCGCCACTCTGGCACTTTCTTCGCTCGCAATTGGAGTCTTACAGGTGCCAGGGCCGGCCGCAAAGGGATGGCTTTGTTCCAACCATGGATGAAGCGGTCGCACAGACCTTCTCCGAAATCTGAGCGGACAACTGCAGAGTACTCAGAAGACCAAGTTATTTAAGAAATTCGCGGCGACTGGAATTATCAAATGATGACCAGGACAATGGCGTGCTCCTTCCGAGTGTGCCGCCTATCCAGTTGTCTTGTTACACACTCATCTTTCGAAATCAGGCAAGCAAAGAATTTGACTACCGTCAGAAACCATGCCACGTGAATCTCTCGAATCACCCCTTGGCGCTGCCCAATTCGCGTAGAGCTTCACCGGCGCCTGCGAGATTGGTGAGTTTCATTTCCGCATACTTACGCGACAACACCACCCCTGGTGCGCCAGCGTGAAAAGCGGCCAACACGGCCGCTTTGACATCCGCAGGCTGCGTCCGCTTTTCGTTCAACCCTGTGGGAATGTCGATATCAATGCCAGGATAAATCGGCACTGAATTCTGCACATCCGCAATCGCGCGCCGCGTCTCCCGGGCCACGTAATCAGCCGAGAGGCCTGCGGTTGGCAGTTTGTCGAGGCTCGGTTCATCCTCGTAGCCCAAAACTTTGTAATGCAGTTCGAGGACTTCTTCAGGAGTGCAGTCGCGGAAGACAGTGGATTGAATGTTCCTGATGTACTGCGCAAAACGCGGGCCTCCGCAATTGTTGTATGTCGAAGGCTTGATGTAATCGGCGTAACGCGCTTGCCGGGCATAGTCTTGCTCGGCACGAAAGAACGGGCTCATCGTCACAAGATGCATGATGTGCCACCCTACCTGCGCCTTGGGATTTGCTTCCTTGGTCGTCCCATACAACAGTCCGTAGACTTCTTCCTGGCTGAGGAACCAGAATTTTTCCCACGCCAGAACCTCGGGATAGTCCAGAAGCAGCCGCCACAGCGTCACAAAACCGCCCTCATTCTGAGGAGGACTGTTCAAGCTCTGCTCTACCCAGCGATCCAGCGCCATATATCCTTCGCGCGCTCGCTCGACATTAATTCCGAGATCTTTTCCTTTTCGCGAACAGTGCACACAAAAACAATTGATGGACCTGCGTCTCCCAATTTTTCCGAAATGCGCTTCGAGTGTGTTGTTCAGGGGACCTTGGCGCTCTGATTCCCACATCATGCCGTCGAGATCGTTTGTAGTGAGCCAGTCGCGCACCATGGAGGTAAGAAAAGTTCGCGCATCGGGATTGTTGAGGCAGGTGCTGGCTCCTATCCGTCCGTAGACATCGACCTCGGCGATCTTCTCAAAATTGGGAATCAACCGCGGGTTATAAGCTTCTTCGAACAGACAATAAACCTGCATGCCTCTGGCTTTCGCTTTTGGAATTACATCCGACAAAATGTCGAAATTCCCGAGCTCTGGCGCACGGAAGTCCTTGATCACCGAATTGGCGTAAAACTCTGGATGAAGCTTTGTATAGCTACCGCCGTGAATTTCGTCATACTCTTGTACTCCGTGGTCAGGCAAAGGTTGGCCAGGAACCTGCCGACCCGCTAAGCCGCGCCCATAGGTAAAGACTGTGGGCATGAGAACGTTGACACCAGCTTTGTCCTGAATTGTGTCCAAACATTTCTCAACACCTTCATCTACGAAGGAACGCGCTCCAATCTGGAGAGCAACAAATCGCTGGTTTGAGGTGTGTGCGGTTTTGGCAGCCTGCTGCATATTTGCGTTTAAGGGCAGGACTTGGGTTTGACTGCCAAAACTTCTGCCAGCGGCTAGAGCTATCATCGGGAGCGACCCCATCCCTTTAAGGAAATTACGGCGAGAGGATTCCGAGAAGTTATTGTTCGAATCGTTCAATTGCTCTCCTTATTTATTTCTTCTCAGCCAGCGAGAATTAGAGTTGACGATTGGATATTGTATATATAAAATCCGCAGCGCTTGTTGCGTATTGAAATTCGAATATTGAAATAAAAAAGCTCAGCTACCTACATCGTCGGCATTCTCGCCTGGGGGCGGGCGGAATGCCGCAGAGAATTGTTAAGGACCGAGCCTGGTTTGGTTGACCCGAAAAACGGCTACGGCTTCAACGGGTCCAACACGTCGTCCATAGGCGCAGCGTCAGATACTGCAAATATGCCGGCTCCGTATTCGAACGAATGCAGCAGCGCCCTCTCTTACGATCTTTGGTCATCACAGTACAGCTTCTCTCGCCGTTAATGTCATTGGTCATTGAGGAGACTAAGAAATCATGCAATGGTCTAAGCCGATGCTCAGATCATTCGTAATGTATACGATCGTTGTTATAGCAATTTCACTGTTAACCGTTGCTCAAAAGCACGACGTAAAGATTGGCAACTATTTCGTCGATTCTCCCTACGGTATTGCCTTTGTCGTAGATGACGCGGCCGGGTTTCTGATCGACCCCGTGTGGCAGGAAAAGGGCGCCAAAAGCAAATGGTTCTCGAATGACGCCGCTTACGTCCCACCGGCGGTAACCGACCCCGATTTCTCTTTCTCACAATCCAAATTCCGCACATCGGGTGCAAACATTCAGTTCACATGGGGCCGCGTCGGTAGTGCAGTTGTCGCTAAGCTCGAAACTGATAAACCGGTTACCTTGACCTTGCGTTTGCCGGGCGGCACTTGGCCGCATTTTCATTCCGTCTATAGCGATGCGGGCAATGGTGTCACGGGCTGGGGAATTACTTCGGATGGCAGATTCGTCCCGTTCACCCTTCGTGCACAAACCTCGGTGGCCTATGTTCGCGCGAATTTAACGTTTGGCGCAGAAGTCGAACTTAGCCTCACTCCTGGCACGCCGACGCGGTTCGCAGCCGGCATCGGAGAACTTCCCTCTTTCGACTCGATCGATGCCACTCTGGCAGGCGCCGAAAAGCGCTATGTCGCGAATCGTGTTTCTGCAGAAGGCGACTGGGGCGATTTTCTTGGCGCCACCATGGACAATATCAACAACGTCAGGCTCTACAGTAGCGACAACAAGCGCGTCGCGCATGCCATCGGCCGCGGATGGTGGATGGGCAATGATCCCGATCTCATTCCGTATTTCGTTTGGGATCTATTTTTCAACGGTTTGATTTCTAGTCTCGAGGATCCCACCGGTGGAAAGAACACCGTCCGTGCTGTGCTGGGCTTTCAGAATCCCGATGGCCGAGTGCCCAGTTTTTCCCATTGGACCGCCGAAGGTGGCACCTACAACACAGTGCATCGTTCCATGCCTCCGGTTGGTGCACTTTGTGTTTGGAAAATGAACCAACGCCATCCCGACAAGGCGTTCGTTGTGGAGGTCTACCCCAAACTCGTGCGCTGGCACGATTGGTGGGTGAAAGCTCGCGATGGCAATCACAACGGTTTACTTGAATGGGGATCCGAACAGCATTTCTGGCAAGGTGCACAGTTTGAAACCGGTTGGGATGACAACGTCGAGTTCATGGGCACGAAGCTTGTCGGCACCACGATGAATGCCGACGCTGTTGATCTGAGCTCACTGTGGTCCATGGATGCCGAATATTTGGAAAGGATCGCCGCCTATCTTGGAAAAACCGCCGATGCCGCGCGATTCAAGTCCGAACACCAAGGCATGAACCAGCGCATCAATGAACATCTTTGGAACGAAGAACTTGGAATCTATTGCAGCCGCTTCTGGGAACTCCAACCGACCGAGTCTGCCGACATCGATCCCGAAAGCATCTTCAAGTCCGGCTTTGACGTGACATTCTCCTCTGATGCGGGATTCAAGAACCACACGAAAAAAGACCACCCCAGCAAACTCGACTATGACTGGGGGGAAAAGAGGACCGATAACGGCCATACGACGGAGGCCTTCGCCAATGTTCAAACCACCTTCACCGCACCAGCCACGGCCACGTTTCGTTTCAAACTTGGTGGCGGCGATTTTCGCGATATTTCAATCGGACAAAAAAAGGTGGACGAATGGGTTGTCGATGAGAGGGAGCAACGTGTGGTTGACGTGTCCTGTGAAGCGGGCACCAGTTATCCCGTTTCCTTTTTGTATGCGCGTGGTTCCACGGGACCGGCCCGTTTGCGGTTGCAGGTTGTTCAACTCACGGCTGGAAAGCCCGGCAGCGACTGGCTCACGCGCCTTACGCCAATGAATTTCTATCCCCTGATTGCGGGCGTGCCAGATAAAGCACGCGCCGAAAGGACTCTGTCATGGATGTATCGTGAAGATAAGTTCTGGCTCCCCAATGTGCTGCCAACCGTGGCCAAAGACGACCCACTCTGGCCCGAGCAGGAATATTGGCATGGCCACATCTGGGGTCCCGCTAATTATCTTGTCTGGCAGGGAGTTAAGCGTTATGCCGACGATGCTCACCAGGCTGAATACGCACGACGGAATGTGCATCTTTTCATGCGTAATTGGAATGCGAATCGTGTGAGTTGCGAAAGCTATAACAGCACAGACGGCGCCTGCGGAGTCGATCATCCTCACTATAGTTGGGGAACACTCCTCAATATCGTCGCCCTCGAATCGCTCGTCGAGGTCGGGCCAAATTTTGAGCCAGTGCCCCGCACGGGAAGCGCGATCACCGAAAACATCAAGCTTCGGAATGTTCCCTTCGGCGGCAAGCTTTATAGCATTGAGGCAAAAGGAGGCAGAGTTACGGCAAAGATCGAGGCGGCGAAGTGATCGCTTGGTATTTGCCGTGTTGCTCACCCAATTGCTGAACTCTCAAGAACGAACTACACTTTCGCCCGATTCTGATGCAATGCTGGTGTGAATACGTTTCACAAAATGCTTTTGCACATCGGTTGGATTTTTTTGGGTGGGGATTTATCTGCATCTGTATCAATGGAAGTGAGGTTTACTGATTTTAAACTGTGTAGCCTGCGCTAAGAAGACTTGTGTGACTTTGGTTCCATTTGCTGGTTCTGGAGGAGTCACAAGAAATGCATTTAGGAACGACGTTTGAGGCTGCCATTCCGCTTCAGCCGCTTCCTTCCGCTGTAGCGGACAAGTTGCGCGACCAAATCATCCGTCGAGAAATCATCGAGGGCACGCAGCTCCGCCAGGATGCCATCGCGACTCACTATCAAGTCAGCAGAGGCCCCAGTGCGCGAAGCTCTACGGCAGCTGGAAGCCGAAGGATTGACTACCATCATTCCAAATCGCGGGGCGGTAGTTCCGCCACTTTCACAAGATGATATCGAAGAACTTTTTTCCATCCGCTACCTGCTCGAACCAGAGGCGTTAAGGCGCTCAATTCCCCACCTCACAGAGGAAGATCTTTCGAGAGCAGAGGCGATCCTGAAAAGCTTCATGAGTGAGATTGGTCGCGATGGCCGGCTTCTTAGTTGGGGACGGCTGAACTGGGAGTTTCACGCGACGCTATACTCCAAAGCTGCCAACCAACCGCGTCTCATGATGATGATCCGCAATACCAATAACAGCGGAGGACGTTACACCGTCTGCAGCTTGCCTTAACCAATGGCATCAAACGCGCCAATGAAGAACACTACCGCATCCTAGAGTTTTGCCGGAAGCGAAGTATCACACCGGCCTGCAACCTGTTGCGGGAACACATTGACTACGGTCGTCAGTCTCTCCGCCAGATGCTGAACGAGCGACCCCCATATAAACTGAGTCCGCAATCATGCCGCCCCACCAAAGAGGGCTAGTCTATTTTTTCTAGAACGCCGGCATAGGCTCCCACAACCCAACCGTATGTTTAAGATTACATTGGACTTCCCATAAACTGACTGGCCCTTGACGAAAGAACGAGAAAACTTTTGCTTGACAAAACTACTGAATAAAGTATACAAACCCGCACATTACTGAGCACGAAAGACTTGCCAGGTTGCGCCTAAAACAACCGAGCAGGATCATCAGCGGATCGCGACAGCCAGGAATGAACCGTAATGAACGGTGGTCGCTCTATTTTGGTGTTCATTGATCGTGTCAGCTTCTTTTCGTGGTTGGGGTGTGTTTGTCTTCGTCTGGCGGAATCCATGGAGAGAAATTTAATGTTTGCGGAGCCTGAATTGAGTTGGGTCTAGAAGGGGGAACCTATGTCCCAGAGCTTTTTACGTCATCTGCTTTCCGGTGCGTTGCTAACTTTCTGTCTTCTCATAGAGTTTTGCGCCTCACCATCTTCGGCGCAAATCACCCAAGGTAGTATTTCCGTTTCTGTAGCCGATCAGAACGGCGCAGTGATTACCGGAGCGGACCTTGCGCTCCAAGATCTTGCCACAAACTCCACCCGCGCGGGCAGTACGGGGTCTTCTGGCGGCTATACCTTCCCCGCGCTTTCTACCGGAAGTTACAGGCTTACGGTAACCAAGGCAGGCTTCGAGACCCAGGTCATTGAGTCGATCACGGTTTCTGCGACACGAATCACGGAACTCAAAGCTACCCTGAAAATTGGATCCGTGTCGCAGCAAGTAGTTGTCAGCGCCGAGGGCGTCCAAGTACTTGAGACGGACTCCAACGCCATCACTGGAACCATCGACATGAAGCAGGTTGAAGGCCTGCCCCTAATTGGTCGCGACATCTCTGCGCTGTCGCAATTGGTTCCCGGCTACGCCGGTGGCACCTGGAACGGTCTGCCCTACATGGCGACGGGAAACAACGTTGATGGTGTCGTAGGTACCACGCAGCGCATGAAGTTCGCCGGTGCGGCCCAGCCCCTGGTTCAGGCGCGCGTCGAGAACATGGAAGAAATGAC
>Ga0068858_100003034_pt1 | contig 16824 bp, 9 predicted proteins | sample KBSSwiS12_FD_66589 | JGI IMG/M metagenome (GOLD analysis project Ga0068858, IMG submission 66589) | Switchgrass rhizosphere microbial communities from Kellogg Biological Station, Michigan, USA - KBS Switchgrass S1-2 | ecosystem: Host-associated > Plants > Roots > Rhizosphere > Soil ...
TCGCTTCGGTACCACTCACATTGAACAGCATGCGGTCAACGACTCCCTGGTCCGCCGCTACCTGCGTTACAAACAGGACGAGCCGTTTGATCTCACCGAAATCCTGCGCACCCAGTTCGCGCTGGATGACGCGCAATACTTCGCCAACCTCGAAGTGCTGCCCGGTGAGCCGGACCGTAACGCCCACGTGGTCCCGGTCAACATCAAAGCCGACCTCAACCGGCGCAACTGGTACTCCGTCGGTGGTGGTTACGCCACCGACACCGGGCCGCGCGGAACCCTGACCTGGGAAAACCGCCGCATCAACTCCCGCGGTCACCGTTTCAACGTCCTGGTCCAGGCGGCCCAGGTCACGAAATATCAGGTTCAGAGCAACTACATCATTCCCATCGGCGACCCGGCAGTGGAAAAATTGACCTTCCAGGGTGTGGTCGAGCAGCGTGACCTGGCGGATGTCACGACCCGGAACGAATACCTGCAGCCGGGCATCACGAAAGTCGCAGGCAACTGGCAGTACGTCTGGTTCCTTCAGGCCATGAAAACGCAAGGCGAGTCAGCCGCGGAAACGCGCAGCGACAAGCTGCTGATCCCGGGCATCGACATTGCCTCGGTTCCCAAGGGCTACCTGGGCGAGCCCCTCTTTCAACATGGGCTGTTCCTCGAAGTCAAAGGCGCGGACGGCCTCGTGGGCGCGAATACCCGCTTCCTTCAGGCTCACCTGACCGGCGTGCGCGTCTTCAACATCTTCCCGAAGTGGCACCTCCTGCTGCGAGATGAGATAGGTGCCACATTGGTGTCGCGCTTCAGTAATCTTCCCGTGGTAGAGAGATTCTTCGCCGGCGGCGACAACAGCGTGCGTGGGTTTGCCTACAACGCCTTGTCACCTACCCAGGATGTCTGCGAGAGAGATTCGAACGGCCAGCCCATCCTCAATTCCCTGGGCGGGTGCGCCAACAAGCTCGGCACGGCCAAGGTCGGCGGCAAGGACGTCATCACCGGTACGGTCGAGGTGATCCGCGATCTGCCGCGCAACTTTGGTATCGCCACGTTCTTTGACTACGGCAACGCATTCAACGCCTGGGGCAGTGCTTCGTTGGAGTACTCTGTGGGTGTGGGATTCCGGGTCCGGCTACCTGTCGTGACCCTGGGGGTCGACATCGCGGAACCCATCTCGCGGCTGCCGGCCAGCCCACGCCTGCACATCAACTTCTCGCCGAAGCTCTAGATTGCCATGCGCCGCCTGCTGCTGATCATCGCCGGTATCCTGATCCTCACAGCAGTGGCGGTGCCCAGCGCGGCAGTCTACTACTTCGCCTTCACTGAAGAAGGCCTGCAGTATCTGTTCAGCAAGATTCCCCATAAGGCCGGCAACACGGGACTCGAGTTCCTCGGCGTCCGTGGCACGATCGCCCACGGCCTTCACATTGACCAGGTTGAAATCGACCATCACCTGGTCCACCTGACCTTCAAAAACCTCAACGCTCGCATTGAGCTCACGCCACTGCTGCTGCAGACCGTGCGCACCAAGGGCGCCTCAATTGAAAGTGCGGCGGTTGAAATCAAACGCCGCAGAATCCCGCCGAAGCCCTCGACACCGTTCTTCCTGCCTCACTGGTTGATTGTCAGCGCGGATCACCTGCGGATCGGCAACATAACTCTTGCCGTGTACAACGGCTTTCACATGGAGTTCAGTAACGCGGAAGGATCCGGCATCGCCCGTTACCGCAAGATCCGACTGTATCGAGCCGCAATGGAGTCAGGCAAGCTGCACATGGAGGGTGTCGGTGAGTTGTTCGCGTACGATCCCCTGCGCTTCAATTTCGAGAACAAGTTCACCTGGACTCCCGACGATCAGCCGGCCTGGACCTTCAACACCGTGTCCAAGGGCGATCTGAATCGCCTGGATGTCACTGCCCACACCCTCGCGCCGTTCCGGTCCGACATCACCGGCCAGTTTCTCAGCCTGACCAACCAGTGGCACTGGCAGGGCAATGCCATCGTGCACGATCTCGACGTCACGTCCTGGGGTGGCAACCACATTCTCGGCCTGATCTCAGGCCAGGTGGCCATGAAGGCCAACGCCAACGGCTTCATCCTCCACGGCCCGTTGAATTCCGCTGGCCTCAATGTCGGTCTTTTCGACTCTGAGTTTCAGGGGGCTTACAGCAACCACGTTCTGTGGGCCAAGCGCATCGATGTGACCCATCGCACATCCGGCGCACACGCCACGGCGGGCGGTACCATCGAAGTTGTCAAGAACGGTCCGCTGCTCAACCTGCGGGGTACCTGGCAGAACTTCCAATGGCCCCTGATCGGCAAGGACATCCCTTTTCACAGCGCCAGCGGTGAATATACGTTGGCAGGAACCTGGCCCTACTCCGTGCATGCAACGGGAATGGCGCAGGCAAAAGAACTTCCACCCATGCAAACAACCATTGTGGGTGCTCTCGCGAGAGATCGATTCTCATTCATGACGGGCGCCGTAGACCTATATGGCGGTCATGCCACGGTCAGCGGCGAAACCGTGTGGAACCCGGCCGACACCTGGTCTTTCGCCGGACACATTTCCGATGTCAACCCGGCCCAGATTCGCAGCGACCTGCCGGGGAAGCTGAGCTTCAATTTCGCCACCCAGGGTCAGAAGTTCGACGGCACGGGCGACTTCTCAGTGGATATCCGCGATATCAACGGCCGCCTGCGCAATGTACCCGCCAGCGGCAGCGGAAAATTCACCCGCACCGGTGCCACCTGGCAGTTCGACAAACTGCGGATGGTGCTCGGTACAACCAACCTTGCAGTCGACGGCCACCTGGATGACACGTTCGACCTGCGCTTCGGCGTCAATGCAAAGGACCTGAGCCTGTTGGCACCTGACAGCCGGGGCACGTTGGAAGCCAATGGCACCATCCGCGGCACTCCCAAGGACCCGATCGTTGCCGCAACCCTCCATGGCAACGGCATTCAACATGAGGGCGTCAGCATCCGGGATCTGTTGGCTGACATCGATTTCAATCCGAACCCTGCGTACGAATCCAAAGTCACCGCCCATGTCCACAGCCTCGTGTACAACGACCGCGCGCTCGATGAGCTGAATTTCAAGCTGAATGGCCGCTCGAGCAACTATGACGTGCGGCTCGATGCCAAGGGGCTCGGGCTGTCGCTGGCCGCGGCTGCCAATGGGCCTTTCACCAATGGCGCGTGGCGGGGGCAACTGCAGTCGATGCAGATACTCGGCACGGACTCGCTGCGATTGAACCTCGAGCATCCCGTGGGACTCGTGGTGTCATCGGAAGAAGTCCGGGGCGAGCCGATGTGCGTGCTGGGCCAGTTGGGCAGCCTGTGCGCCCTGGGCGAATGGAATCCGCGTCAGTGGAACGCCTCGTTCGATGCGAAGAACATGCCGCTTTCAACGGTCACGGCCGGTCTCACGCGCGCAGTTGAATACACCGGTCAAATCAACTTTACGGCACGCGCCTCCGGTGTCGGCGGCGAGCCGGCCCAGGGAAGCCTGCGAGCCGACCTCACCGACGCGGTGCTGTCGCACAAGCTCACGAGCGGGCGCATCGATCACTCCAAGATCGGATCCGGATTCATCACCCTGAGTGCCAACCGAAACGCTATCAGCGGCGAAGTAGGGCTGGCCTCCGGCGATGTGGGCACCATCAAAGGGACGTTAGTGGCGCAACGTTCCGGGGACACATGGCAGGCCATGCCCGTGCAAGGCGAGCTCCATGCGCACACGGACCAGTTGGGCCTGGTGACGCTCTATGTCCCGGATATCGACCGCGCCGCGGGCCACCTGGACGGCGATATGAAGATCGCCGGAACGCTCGGCACGCCATTGGTGGATGGCACCCTGAAGATCACGGAAGGCGAGATCGATTACTACCAGGTGAACATGGGGTTGCGTCAGGTCGCATTTGACGCCCGCCTGACAGACAACGGTGTTGATTTCAAAGGCACGACCCGCATCGGGTCCGGCGTCGCCAATGCGACCGGCCGCCTCGAATGGCGCGACTCGCTGCCCTACGGGAAGGTCAACGTTCAGGGATCCAACCTGCGGGTCATGGATGTCCCGGAAGCCCAGATCGACGCCTCGCCCAACCTCCAATTCAACATCACCGGACGCAAGATCGATGTTGCCGGGGTCGTAAAGGTCCCCTACGCCAAGATCGTACCCGCCGACCTGACCGGCGCCGTCCGCTCATCGTCGGACGAGGTCATTGTAGGGCAGGGCCAGACCGACCCGTCCAAACGGTTTGAGGTCACGAGCACAATCACCCTGGGCCTGGAAGACAAGGTCAATATTGATACATCCGGGCTGACTGGCCGCCTGACAGGCACCATCACCGTGCGCAGCGGCTACGATGAGGCCACGACCGCCACGGGCGAGCTCAACATCGAGCAGGGCAAGTACTCGGCGTATGCCCGCAAGCTCGATATCCAACGTGGCCGCCTGATCTACTCCGGCGGCCCGGTCGCCAATCCCGGCCTGGATATCCGCGCGGTGAAGGAATTTCCGGACGTGATCGCCGGCGTGAACGTTCGCGGCACCCTGCTTCAACCGCGGATGAGCTTCTTCTCGGACCCCTCCCTGACCCAGTCGCAGATTGCCTCGTTGATCCTGTCGGGCGGATCGTTCGAATCAGCGCAGGGCAAACAGTCCGGCGGCAACGAAATGCTGGCCCAGGGCGGCGCCATCCTGGCGCAGCAACTGGGCTCCCGCGTGGGAATTGAGGACGTGAGTCTCGAGTCCGATCTGACAAACGAGACATCCTTGGTGTTAGGGCGTTATCTTTCGCCGCGGCTCTACGTGAGTTATGGCATTGCCCTGACCGAACAGTTGAATGTGCTCAAGTTGCGTTACAGCCTGGGCGATCGCTGGACGATCAAGACCGAAGTCGGCCAGGCCCGTGGCGCCGATCTGGTATATACCATTCAGAAATAGCGCCTTCATAAACAGATGGCGCAGACAGGGAGTTGTCCATGCACGGTGAGAGTCCCGCTTCCCCCAGCGACAACCGCTACGCGGTCAGTCCGGCGACTGCCTCTCAGGCGGAGTATCGTTCCAGCGGGTCGATTCCCTACGCAGGGTTCTGGAGGAGAGCCGGCGCATACTTCATCGACTACATCATTGTCGCGGTCGTGGGGCGGGCTTTTGCCCTGGGCTTCGGTGGACCGGCCCATCAAAGTACCAACTCACTGTTCCTACTGATTTACGTCATTGCCGCCTGTCTGTACTACGCGCTGTTCGAGTCCTCGCAGATGCAGGCTACTCCCGGCAAGCGCGCGTTGGCTCTGAAGGTCACCGACCTGCAGGGTGAGCAGATCAGCTTCGGACGGGCCCTCGGCAGACTGTTTGGTCACCTGGTGAGCTTCCTGACTTTCGGTGTTGGCTTCGCCATGGCCGTCTTTACCGAGCGGCGCCAGACCCTTCACGACATGATGGCCGGCACTCTGGTCGTCCGCCGCGAAGAGACTTCCGAGGATATCGCGCAAGCGGGAGCCGCTCCGCCGGTTCCGCTGTGGCAATCAATTGCCGCCGTGTTGGGCGTGGTGCTGTTCAACCCCTTCGGTATCGGCGTGCTCGCCGCCGTCGCGATCCCGGCGTATCAGAGCTATACGATCAGGGCGCAGATCATTCAGGGACTCAATGTCGCCGCACCTTACAAGACGGCCATCGAGAACGCGGTTGCCTCTGGCACCCCACTCGACTCGATCGACTCATCCAAGGTGGACGTGTCGCTTCCGGACACGGAGAAATACGTGGATGCCGTGCGCGTGCTCCGGGGCGCCATCGATATTCAGTACGGCCGATCCGCCAACAAGAAGATTGCCGGTGGACACCTGGTATTGATGCCCGGCGTGACAGGCACCAGCGTGCAGTGGTTCTGCGGCCACGCGACTCCCGCGGCCGATGCCACCGTGCCCATCCAGGACTACGAGAAATTCACCAACATCCCGGATAGTCTGCTGCCGACGTCCTGCCGAGCCCTGTAGTCAGGCACGCCGCGCGGCATTGGCCTGGCTGACCAACGCCGCGCGAACTATCACGTGACTACTTCGCCAGCTGGAACAGCGGCGACGGTACCCAACCTTCGTTACCCAGCTCGTCGCTGACCTTCCACCAGATCTTGTCCTTCTCACCAGTGGGGTACAGTGTCGTGCCGGCATCGAGGTCACGGACTACCTTGGACTTGTTGTCCGCCTTCTCATACAGCTTGCCCGGCTTCGCCATGGTCACGGACTGCTGGACGTTATCCGTCTTCGCATCGTGATCCATTGATTTGACGTCATTCACGAGCTTCGAGAACGCATCCAGGTAAGCAACCGCAACCACCTGGCCAATCTCAGTGTTCGCATAGCTGCTGGCGCCCGCGGCCGCGAAGGCCCCGAAGAACCCGGCGCCGCCGCCCGCCCAACCCAGGTCAGTCTTCTTGTAGTGGCCCTGCTCGAGAGCAACCTGCTCGGTCGAACGAACGTCAGTCAAAGTAAGTACGACGTCGGCCGTCTTGCTCTTCATGCTGACGCCGCCGGCAACAACACCGGCAATGCCGGGCAATAATCCACCCAACATGCCGCCGATCTTCTTGCCACCCGAGTCGTGGTTCTTCATCGCAACATCGGGGACCAGCACGTAGTCAGCAGCCTTCATCTGGCCTTTGCCGATGTTGGAGCCCCCGCGCATCTCCCCGCTGCCCGCCAGCTCCCGCTCACCCTGCGCCGCCGCGAGGCCTTTACCCCGATCAACGAGAGTGAAGCACTTGGACTTCGACACATACACCTTGATCAGCGCTTCCGGGGACTCCAAGTTGTATTGAAGCCACCACTGGTCCTGCGGCTCGGTCACGGCCAGCGTGCCGATCTTCTTGTCGCAGGTCGGTATTTCCGGCTGCGGCGCGTCCGCCCGTGCGACGCTGTTCGCGACCAGCAATGCCACTGTGAGCGCGGCAGGCAGGGCCGCCGCGGGCCGCAGGCCCATCGCCGGCCGCAGGCCAACGCTCTTTACCTTAGGGTGCAACACTTCTTAGACCCTCCCGGGATCAAACTATTTTTTATCGAAACTGTTGTGCCAACGCCGCAGTTTAAGCCTAACGTCCAGCCATGGGAACCGCACGGCCCCGGGGATGGGATGGACGTCGCACCGCGCCCTTTCCAGCCCCATCGGGTCGATGTCCGTTTTTGACCGACACGTGACTGATCACCCTATGGCGACCGCACAAAAGCCACGGCATCCTATGTCCATTCCATCAATACCGGAAGGGTTCATGAAAACCGCCACCCGCAAGGCTGCTCTGCTCGTCATCGATGTACAGGAATCATTTCGCAAGCGTCCCTATTGGCAGCCGCAGGACGCGGGCGGCTTCCTCGCAAACACGCAGGCACTGATTGATAACTGTCGTCAGGAGCGAATTCCGGTCATCCAGGTGTTTCACCAGGAGCCCTGGGAGGATCCGCGGAACCCCTTCCACCCCGGCTCCGGATTTGTCCGCCCCATGCCGGAGCTGAAACTCGAAGCGGATGAGGTCTTTTTCAAGGAAGTCCACTCGGCTCTGTACGCCAGGACCCCTTCCGGCACGACCCTGGAAAGCTGGCTGCGCGATCACGGTATCGAAGAGGTTCTGGTCACCGGGATCCGCACGGAGCAGTGTTGTGAGACAACCACGCGACATGCCTCCGATGCCGGTTTCAAAGTGCAGTTTGTGAGCGATGCGACATTGACCTTCCCCATGCAGTCCCGCGCGGGCCGTCATTTCTCCACCGCGGAGATTCGCGAGCGCACGGATCTCGTGCTCGATGGCCGGTTTGCGCGGGTGGTATCCACCGCCGAAATACTCGGGTAACCATCGTGAGAGACGTCTACTTCCTCGTGTTGCCGCAGCTGGTCCTGCTCGACCTGGCAGGACCGGCGGAAGCCTTCAGGATGGCCAACAAGAAAGTGCCCGACAGCTATCGTCTGCATTTCGTGGCGCCTGCGCGCTCGGTGCAGGCGGCCATTGGCTTGCAGTTGGGATCACTGGATCCGTTGCCAACAAAGCTGCCTGAAGATGCCATCGTGGTGGTGAATGGCGTCAGCGGTGAGCCGGTTGATTTCGAGGACGCCGCCACTCAACGGGTGGTAGCGTGGCTCGGGTCGGGAGTGATCGGGGAAGCGATGCTACTTTGCATCTGCGCCGGCAGTGTGATTGTTGGGAAATCAGGCTTGCTGTCAGGTCGCGAGTGCACCACCCATCATTCCCATGTTGAGGAGCTGCGCCGAATAGACCCGTCGGCGCGCGTTCTGGACAATCGCATTTTCGTCGAGGATGGGTCCGTGTTGAGTAGCGCCGGTGTTACAGCGGGACTGGATCTCGCGCTGCATGTTATTGGAAACCAGCTCGGACCCCGCGTAGCAGCCGATGTTGCACGAGACCTCGTAGTGTATCTACGGCGCTCGGGTACCGATGCGGCGCTTTCGCCGTGGGTACAACATCGAAATCACCTGCACCCGGCTGTTCATCGAGTGCAGGACGCGGTCACACGCAAGCCCTCAGCCTCCTGGACGTCCAGTGAGTTATCGGCCGTTGCATGCACCAGCTCACGCAACCTCGCCCGCCTGTTCGCCGAACACGCGCATTGCTCGCCCCTCGACTATGTGCAGTTGATCCGCTTCGCCTTTGCCAAGGAGTTGGTTACACAAAGCAAGCTCGACCTGGAACGGATTGCCGCGCGGGCCGGATTCAGGTCAGCGCAGCAGCTGCGGCGGGTGTGGGCTCGATGGGAGCCCCGCAGCCCCAGCGCATTTCGGGCGGCGATGGATCTCGAGTCGCATCCGGGGGCCGGAGCGACACAGTAAAAACGGCATCAGCATAGAATTTTTTTCGCGCGACACCCCGCGGGCGGGTTCGCTATAGTCCGGGCGTCTTTTCTCACTCCCCCCAAAGACGCACACTCTATGACCGCCACGCTGCCAGGGATCCGCAGTCTTCTCGTCGCCAACCGCGGCGAAATCGCCATTCGAGTGATGCGGGCAGCCAATGAGCTGGGCATTCGCACCGTTGCCATCTACTCGCAGGAAGACCGCTTTTCTCTGCACCGGTCAAAATCCGATGAGGCCTATCTCGTAGGGCGCAACAAAGGTCCTGTCGAGGCCTACCTCGATATACAGGACATACTCCGTGTTGCACGTGACGCCCATGTTGATGCGATTCATCCGGGATACGGCTTCCTGTCTGAGAATCCCGAGTTTGCGGAAGCCTGCGCCGCCGCGGGCATAAAGTTTATCGGTCCGACACCGGACACGATGCGATCGCTGGGCAACAAGGTCGCCGCGCGTAACCTCGCCACCCGAGCCGGTGTACCGGTGATGCCGGCCACCGCGCCACTTCCCGCGGACATCGAGGAGTGCAAACGGCTGGGAGCCGGCATTGGCTACCCCGTGATGCTGAAGGCGAGCTGGGGTGGGGGTGGTCGCGGCATGCGCGTGATTGAGAGCGACACGCAACTGGCCGAATTGGTGCCGGTGGCACGACGCGAGGCCAAGGCCGCTTTCGGCAATGACGAGATTTACCTCGAGAAGCTGGTCCGACGTGCGCGGCACATCGAGGTACAGATACTCGGTGATAGTCACGGTGGCCTCGTTCACCTTTTTGAACGTGACTGTTCTGTGCAGCGCCGCAATCAGAAAGTAGTTGAACGCGCCCCTGCTGTGTTCCTGACGGAGGCCCAGCGAAAAGACTTCTGCGACGCCGCCCTTGCGATCGGCCGGGCATCCAACTATGTCAACGCGGGTACAGTTGAGTTCCTCCAGGATGCGGACACTGGCGGCTTCTACTTCATCGAGGTAAACCCGCGCATCCAGGTCGAACACACGGTGACCGAATGCGCAACCGGTATCGACCTCGTCAAGGCGCAGATCCGGATCGCCAGTGGCGCCCGGATCGGGACGCCTGAAAGTGGCGTGCCTCCACAGAACGAGATCCGGATCAACGCACACGCACTGCAGTGCCGGATCACCTCCGAGGATCCCGAAAACAACTTCATACCGGACTACGGCCGGGTCACGGCCTACCGCAGTCCGGCCGGCTTCGGCGTGCGGTTGGACGCCGGCACCGCCTACACCGGCGCAATCATCACCCGCTCTTATGACTCCCTGTTGGTGAAGGTCACCGCCTGGTCGCCAACCGCAGAGGAAACGATTGCGCGTATGCATCGCGCGCTGTGGGAGTTCCGGATTCGAGGTGTCGTAACCAACCTGCGTTTCCTCGACCAGCTCATCACGCATCCAGCGTTTGCGAAGGGCGAGTACACCACCAAGTTCATTGATACGACGCCAGAGCTGTTTCACTGGCCACGCAAGCGCGACCGCGCAACCCGCATACTCAAATTCATTGGCGAAACCATCGTCAATGGAAATGTCGAAACGAAGAGCCGGGCGCGGCCCGCGCAGTTCAGTCTGCCGCGCCTGCCGACCGTTGCACTCCAATCGCCACCCCCGGCAGGAAGTCGGCAGAAGCTCGAGGAGCTCGGGCCCGAGCGATTTGCAAAGTGGATGTTGGGCGAGAAGCGCGTACTTCTGACTGATACCACGATGCGTGACGCGCATCAGTCGCTGTTGGCGACTCGCGTGCGGACGCAGGACATGGTAGCCATTGCGCCCTACTACTCGAGCCTGCTGCCGCAACTGTTCTCAATGGAATGCTGGGGCGGCGCAACCTTCGATGTAGCCATGCGATTCCTGAGCGAGGATCCGTGGCAGCGACTCGCGCAGTTCAGGGAGCGGATGCCCAACCTGCTGTTGCAGATGTTGCTGCGGTCAGCGAATGCCGTTGGCTATACCAACTATCCCGACAACGTCGTGCGATTTTTCGTCGAGCGCGCCGCTGCAAACGGCATCGACGTGTTCCGCATTTTCGACTCCCTGAACTGGGTCGAGAACATGCGGGTTTCGATTGATGCCGTTCTGAAGTCCGGCAAACTGTGTGAGGCGGCGATCTGCTACACCGGAAACCTGAGCGATCCACGCGAGAAGAAATACACACTGGATTATTACCTGAAGTTGGCGCGTGAGTTGCGCGATGCCGGCACTCACATCCTCGGCATCAAGGACATGAGCGGTCAGTGCCGTCCAGAAGCCGCACGAGTACTGGTGAAGGCGCTGAAGGACGAGATCGGTTTACCGATCCACTTCCATACGCATGACACCAGCGGTATTGCAGCCGCCAGCGTGCTGGCCGCAATCGAAGCTGGCGCGAATGCCGTGGATTGCGCAATCGACTCCATGAGCGGCCTGACCTCTCAGCCCAACATGGGCTCGATTGTGGAGGCGCTGCGCTTCGGGCCGCGTGATACAGGAATTGATCCCGCCAGGATACGGCTGCTGTCTTCGTATTGGGAGCAGACGAGAAAGCTCTACAGCGCGTTTGAAAGCGACATCCGTTCGGGTGCGTCCGAGGTGTATGTACACGGAATGCCCGGCGGCCAGTACACCAACCTGCGCGAGCAGGCGCGATCGCTGGGCATCGATGATGCACGCTGGCCGGAGGTGGCGCAGACCTACGCCGACGTGAACGAGATGTTTGGAGACATCATCAAGGTCACGCCGACTTCGAAGGTCGTAGGCGACATGGCGCTGCTGATGATGACCAGCGGGTTGACCAAGGACCAGGTGCTCGATCCGGCAAATGATGTTGCCTTCCCGGAATCCGTTGTGCAGTTGTTCCGTGGCGATATCGGCCAGCCTTACGGCGGCTTCCCGGAAGTGCTGCAGAAGAAGATTCTCAAGGGGAAGAAGGCGCTGACGGAACGACCAGGGGCGCACTTGCCACCGGCCGACCTCGATGCCGAACGGAAGAAGATTCAGGAAAAGTTGCCGCGCGCGGTGACGGAAGAGGACCTCGCGTCATACCTGATGTATCCCCGCGTCTGGATGGACTACATCAACGACCGCCTGCAGTTCGGCGATGTCAGCATCCTGCCCACGCCTGTGTTCTTTTATGGCATGGATGCGGGACAGGAAATCAGTGTCGATATCGAGCGAGGCAAGACGCTGATCGTTCGCTACGTTGCGACCAGCGAGGTACACGAGGATGGCACACGGACCGTGTTCTTTGAGTTGAACGGTCTGCCGCGCTCAGTGCGAGTCCAGGACCGCAGCCAGGTGGCCAAGCGAGCCCCTCAGCGGAAGGCTGAAGTTGGGAACATCAAGCAGGTAGGTGCACCTATGCCGGGCACCATTGCCACAGTTGTCGCGACTGTTGGCCGCAAGGTCACACGCGGTGACGTGCTCGCCACGCTGGAAGCCATGAAGATGGAGACGGCCGTGCGAGCGGAGACCGACGGTGAAGTCGCCGAGGTGCTCGCCCGGCCGGGACAGCAGGTCGACGCGAAAGACCTTCTGGTCGTGTTGAACTAAGCCGCTTCTCGGCGCCGACTCCAAGCGGTCTCGAATCGAGTTGACGCGCCGCGCTCATTAGTATCACAATGTAGTCCTTATAGGCGCGAGGCGGCAAAGCGGCCTTCGGATTTTGCCTGCCTGGCACATCGTGATACGGGCATGGAAACTTACAACTTAACAGTCAACGGCGCTCGGTACGCTGTCGCAGTGGGTCCGGAAGTGCCGTTGTTATTCGTACTGCGCAATGAGCTCGGGTTGACCGGGCCCCGCCTGGGGTGCGGGATGGCTCAGTGTGGAGCTTGCGCGGTGCTGGTGGATGGCGAGGAAGTTCGGTCGTGCATCACCCCGGTGTCACTTGCGGTAGGTAAGCAGGTGACAACGGTGGAAGGGTTGCCAGCGCTTTGGGCCGTGACCCGACGTGAGGCAACGACCCGGCGCGACGCGCTACATCCGGTCCAACAGGCGTGGATCGACGAGCAGGTCCCGCAGTGTGGCTACTGCCAAAGCGGGATGATGATTGCGGCGGTCAGCTTGCTGAGGAAGAACCCGAATCCCTCCATCGCCCAGATCAAGGACGCCTTCACCAACACACCGCCCTCGCCACACCTGTGCCGCTGCGGCACTTACGCAGCAATCATCGCTGCGGTGCGCAGAGCCGCCAAGGCGATGCAAGGCTGAATGGTATGGACAGCAGTCCATGTGAGGTCCAGCTGACCCGACGCTCAGTCGTTAAAGGTGCGGGCGCACTGTTCGTGTCGTTGTATTTCGCTGAGCAGTCCAGCGCCGGACCCAACCCGTCCAACACGCCAGGTCTCCCGACCCAACGGCCGGCTGATGCTCCTGCTGGTCCCGCGGTGCCGAGTAACGCACTCGACCCCAGCCAGCTGGCCTCCTGGTTGGAAATCCGGCCCGACAATACGGTGCTCGCCCGCACCGGCCGCACGGAAACCGGCACTGGGATGAGCGCGTACTATGCGCAGGCCATTGCCGAGGAGTTGCGCATGCGCCCGGAGGCAATTTCACTGCTCATGGGTGATACAGACAGGACCCCGGATGGCGGCTACTCGGCTGGATTTGTGTACGGCATGAACAACGTCCGAAAAGTGGCCGCGTATACCTATCAGGCATTGCTCACCCTGGCTGCCCAACAGCTCGCGGTGCCGATCGAGAACCTGACTGTCGTGGATGGAGTGGTTGCAGGTGGCGGGAGGAATCTGACCTATGGTCAGTTGGTTCGAGGCAAGAGCCTGGACTTGAGGATCCCGGTCTCCGGCAAGCCGGCAAGAGCTGACCCATCGGCATGGGTCGGCGTCACTTCGCTCGATGGCATGACTGTGCTCGGTGACCCGCCCCTGAAGCCGATGAGTCAATTCGAGGTCATCGGTCAATCGCACCCGCTTCCCGGTATCCCGGACAAGGTCACCGGCCGAACCCGGTGGACCTGTGATGTCCGCTTGCCCGGCATGTTACATGCCCGGATGATGCGGCCGCCCACGGTGGGCTCGACGCTCATCGCACCCCCTGAGGTAGATAAGAATCGGTTCCCGACAGCCGCCGTGGTCAGAAAGGGCAACCTTCTCGCGGTCGTCGCTGCAAACGAATGGGAAGCGATCGTCGCGGCCCGGACGCTTGCTCCATTGACGAAATGGACGGACTGGAGTGGCCTGCCCGGTAGTGAGAATCTGACGAGGACACTTCGGCAACACAAATGGGGCCCTCCTCAGTCCACGGGGAATTCCCGAGAGGTCATGGACGCATTCGCGGCGGCCCATAAAACATTGTCGGCGAGTTACGAGCAACCGTATGTTCGTCATGCGCCGATCGGACCGTTCCTGGCGGTCGCGGATGTCCGCACGGATGGCTCGGTCACTGTATGGACACATTCCGCTCAGTCCCAGGGCTTACGCGCGCGTCTTGCTCATGCCTTGGGTGTACCGATCGAAAAGGTCGTTGTGCGTTGGTTGGAGCACTCAGGGCAATATGGGCGCACCACCCTTGGGGGCGATGGTGCGGAAGGCGATGCAGTCATCCTTTCTCAACTGACTGGAAAGCCCGTGAGGGTGCAATGGACGCTGCAGGAGGATATGGCCTGGTCGTCGGCTTCTCCAGGTTGGGTATCCGATGTTCGCCTGGCTCTCGATGAAATAGGCCATGTGACCGCAGTGCATAGCGCCTTCTATTCGCCTCATATGATGGATGTGCGGCCGCTGGGCATGTTGCTTGCCGGTGCGCCTTGCAACACGTCCGAGCCGAGAGGGTCGGTCGCGATTGAGTGGCCGTATGACAAGATCAAAAACAGGCTGGCGGATGGGTACGGGATGGCGAATCTGGGGGCCGAGGCTGCCTCCGGCGGATTGCGCGGCAATATCATGCGCACGCCCGGGCAGCGTCAACTGGTTTTCGGGTTGGAATCGCTGGTCAACGAAGCCGCTGCCGCATGCCAGATCGACCCCATTCAATTTCGCATTCAACATACCAGCGAAAGGCGGTTGATCGATCTCCTTCGGGCCGCGGCCAAGGCGGCGGGGTGGGTGGCGCGCCCCTCCCCGCGACGGGCGGGAACAGGGTCCGCGGGAACCGAGCCCCTCTCGGGCCGTGGTATGTGCGCCGTGGTCCGGCAGAACTCCTATTGGGTTGGAATCGCCGAGATAACGGTTGTTCCCGCTACCGGCGTCGTTCGTGTCACGAGCTTCACTATCGGGCTCGATTGCGGCAAGGTCATCAATCCCCGTCAGCTCGAGCGCTGCATGCAAAGTGGCGTGGTGATGGGTCTGAGCGAAGCTCTCAAGGAGGAGGTTACGTTTGATACGCAAAAGGTGACCAGCACTGACTGGAGCCGCTATCAGATCATGACAATGGAGGAGATGCCTGACATCGAGGTGGTGCAGATCTCGCGTGAGGATTGCGGGTTCGGTGGCGGATCGGAGGCTGCGAACGCGGTCTGCCCCGCCGCGGTGGCGGCGGCCTTTTTCGACGCAACAGGCATCGAGGCGCGTAGGATTCCCCTAACACCCGCTTACGTGTCCAAGCTGCTGAGCACGGCCACGCCCAAAAACGTCTAGTACCGTCAGTGCCCGGGCGGAGTGAAGAAGGGAATCGGCGCGCTCGCATACACATTCTGCGGCAGCTGCCCGTTCCAACGCTCCGCCTTCACTTTCTCAACTTCGATGCGCCGCAGCTCCAGCACGTCCTTGTTCTGTGACAAGGCGCTGTTCTGGATCTTCAGCGCTTCCGCCTGGGCGGTGGCGACTTTGAGGTTCGCGTAGGCATCGCCGTCGGCGCGGGCGCGGACGGCGGAGGCTTCTGCTTCGGCGACCGCTACTTTCTGTTTCTGCTCGGCCTCAACGGTCTTCAGGCGATTCTCGGCGGCCAGGCGCAGCTGCTCCTGGGTCACCTTGTCATTGATCGCGTGCATGTACGACTCCGAGAACTCGAAGTTGCGCATATCGATGTTGATTACCTGGGCGCCGTACAACGACAGTTTGGTCTGTAGGGCGGCATTGATGTCCGCGGAGACTTTCGCGCGTTGTGAGATCAGGTCCGGAGCGCTGTAGCGCGCCGTGACCGCCTTGAAGACTTCCTGGGTGGCGGTCTGGACGTAAGAAGACAGGTCACCATTGTGACTGTACTTCTCGTACACCTCGGCGACTTTGTCGGTCATGATGCTGTATCGGACTGTCAGGCTGACACTGACAGGCTGAGTGTCCGAGGTGGACCCGCCCGCATTATCGATGTTGGCCTGCTCGGCCCGGATGCTGAAAATCGCCAGTTTCTGCCAGGGTGGCAGAACCGCGAGTCCCTCGGCCTCGATGCCCACGATCCGCCCGAACTGCGTGACCACCCCACGGCTTCCGGTTGGAACCGAGTAGAATGGCCACAACATCTTCAACAGCAGCAGCGCAACCACCGCGATGACGGCGTAAATGATGCCCTTGTTTACCGTGAATGAAGTCGCAGCGTTCATGATCCCGTCTCCCCTGGTATGAACTCTCCGCCGGCCCAGCGCGGGCTGAAGCGGAGCACTGGGACCATCATCTCACGGACACCGGCCCGTGTAACCGATTACCGGCGGTTGCGTGCGGATAACCCAACCAATCCCATCAGCACGCCCAAAACGCTCAAATCCATCGCGCCGCCACCCCCGCCGCCCGCGTTCGAAGAAGCATTGGCAGTGCTGCCGGGCTGTGTTGGAGTGGGCGGCGGCGGTGCCGCTGTGATTTGAATGGTTACATCTGCCGAGTTGTTGGTCGAAACGTAGTCGTTGGGTGACGCAACAGCCACCGAAGCGACGCTGCTGCCCACCGTGCTGCTGGTTAAAGTCAGATCAATCTGTCGCGTCTCCTGAGGCGCCATATTGCCCAAAGAGCAGGAGATCGTCTGGCCCTGAGCCGTGCAATTACCACCGGCGGCCGTGGCACTCACGAAAGCTATGCCCGATGGAAGTGAAG
>Ga0068858_100003035_pt1 | contig 16821 bp, 13 predicted proteins | sample KBSSwiS12_FD_66589 | JGI IMG/M metagenome (GOLD analysis project Ga0068858, IMG submission 66589) | Switchgrass rhizosphere microbial communities from Kellogg Biological Station, Michigan, USA - KBS Switchgrass S1-2 | ecosystem: Host-associated > Plants > Roots > Rhizosphere > Soil ...
AGATCACGACCTCCCAGATCGACTTCGTCGATCTGGCAGGAACCCCGTTCGTCGATCCCGCAGGGACCCCGTTCGTCGATCCGCGGCCAGACCTCCGGACTCGAGCGTTGGCCCGTCGGCAACGATGGGGGGCATGCGCCTGGTCGCCGAGTCCGCCCTCGGCTCGCTCATCGCCTCGTCGTTGGAACAGCAGACAACCGCGGAGGGACTGGCGGCCTCAGGCCGCCAGCCGGCCGGAGAACGGCTGCCGCTCGTGGTGGCCTCAGGGAACTGGGCCACCCCCGCCGTTGCCCTGGGCGCGCTCGATGCGGTCGTGCCGTCCTACCGGCTGTTCGTGCTCAACGGTCAGCGGGGGCTGCCGGCCCGCGCCGGGGTCATCCCGGTGACGCCGTTCGTCGGGCCCGGGATGCGCGGCCAGCCGGGCCTGGAATATGTCCCCGCCCGGCTCAGCCTGGTGCCTCGGCTGCTGACGGGGCCGTACCGGCCAAACGTGGTCGTGATCCAGACGAGCCCACCGATCGGTGGGCAGGTGTCGCTCGGCACCGAGGTCAACATCCTGCCGGCCGCGATCGAGGCGGCGCGAACGGCCGGCGGTCTGGTCGTCGCCCAGATCAACCGCCAGATGCCGTACACCTTCGGCGACGGCGAGTTGCCGGTCGAGGCCGTCGACCTCGCGGTGGAGGTCGACCTGCCGCTGCCGAGCCCGGCCGTCGCCACGCCGGACGACACCAGGAAGGCTCTCGGGGAGCGGGTCGCCAGGCTGGTTCCCGACGGCGCCACCGTGCAGCTCGGCATCGGGGCGGTGCCCAACGCGACCACGGCGGCGCTCACCGAGCGCCGCGGGCTGCGGGTGTGGACCGAGACGTTCTCCGACGGCGTCCTGGGGCTGGACCGGTCGGGGGCGTTGGATCCCGACGTCGAGCTCGTCAGCTCGTTCGTCCTGGGCTCCCAGGAGCTGTACGGCTGGCTGCATCGCAATCCGCGGGTCCGGATGCTGCGGACGGAGACGGTCAACGATCCCGCGATGATCGCCCGGCAACCCGGGATGACGTCCATCAACACCGCGCTGCAGGTCGACCTGCATGCCCAGGCCAACGCCTCCTACGTCCGCGGCCGGGTGTGGTCGGGCCTCGGCGGACAGCCCGACTTCGTCGCGGGCGCGCTGCACGCCCCCGATGGCCGGGCGTTGATCGCCCTGCCAAGCTGGCACGCGAAGTCAAGCACCTCGACGATCGTCCCGGCGCTCATCGAGCCGACGACCAGCTTCCAGCACAGCTACATCCTCAGCGAACACGGCACGGCCGCGCTGTGGGGCGTCAGCCACCGCCAGCAGGCCGCCGCGATCGTCAGCCACGTCGCCGACCCGAGAGCCCGCGAACAGCTCACCGCCGCGCTGCCCCGATAGCCGCGCGGCCAGCACACCCGGCCGACGACGCGCCGGCCGCCGCGTTCACGGCCGGTGTGCGCGGGGTGCCTCCCCGCGGCGTGCCGCACCTCGCGGGAGCCGATCCAGGAGTACGTAGCGGACCTGACGCCGCGGCGCCTTTGTACGGGTCCGGACACGCTCTGGCCGGTCGGGGTCCGTGGACCCCGACCGGCCAGAGCCAGCGACGAGGGAGAAGGCGCACCTCGCGCTGGGCGTTCCGACTGCCCGGGATGCTCCGGTCAGCGGCGCGGCCCTCGCGGACCGGCCGACGTCGTCACGGGCGAGTCGACGGGGAGCCGGCGCGGTCGCGATCCGCCGCCTGGCTGGCCTCGGCGTCCATGGGCGTCGCCGCGTCCGCCGACGCCGAGTAGCCGCTGCCGGGCAGCGACGGCGCCGTCGGAGTCTGGGGAGCCAGCTCCTCGTCAAGATCGGCGCCCGCCGGGACCTGCGGACCAGACTCGAAGAGGTAGCGGCGGGCGGCCACGGTCGCGGCCGCGCCGCCGCCGAGCAGGAGCACCGCGACCAGGCCGCGCCGGCGATGCCTGTGCACCCGGGCCAGCTTCCGCTCGGCCTTCGCGAGCCGGTTCTCCAGCACCAGCGCGGCCTTGTCGGCTTGCTCCCTGGCCTTGTGCTCGGCGCGGATGGCCCGGTCGGAGCGCGCCCGCTCGGCTCGCAACTCGGTCGCCGCACGGGCCCGCTCCGCCGAGAGCTCCGCCGCGCCGCGCGCCTTCTCGATCCGCCGGGCGGTGCGGCCGGAGACGACCGCGGCCTTGGACGCCGTTCTGACGGCCCTGCGGGCCGGAACCGTCGGCGTCGTGACGGAGTGCAGGCCCTTCACAGGATGCAGGTTCGTGACGGACCGCAGGCCCGCGCTGGAGCCGTCCGCCACCTTGCCGGCCAGCGCGCTGCTCTTGTCGGCCAACGCGTTTCCAGCATCCAGGGTGGCGGTCGCGGCAGTGTGCCCCGCCCGAGCGAGGCCATGGCCGGCCTTCGCCGTGGCGTCGGCGACGCCGAGACCGGCCTTGACCGAGGCATCAGCCACCGCATGCCCGGCGCGGTCGGCGACGTGCCCGGCCCGGTCGACTACGTGCCCGGCCCGGTCGGCGGCGGCGCGCGCCGTGTCGGGAATCCGGGTTGCTGGAACGGTCTCTGTGACGTGTGAAAACCGGTCCTTGATCGTGGTACTCATCGGTCTCCCTTCACGGTGCGCCCCTCGCGGCGGGGCCCGCGCGGCCGGGGCGGTGACCCGCCGCCCGGCCGTCAAGATCTGACGACCGTGCCGTACCCCGAGTCGCGCCTAAACAACATCCGGGGCCTGGCCGGCCGCGGCCCGGCGGAGGCCGGCGGCGCGGAGCGCCCGTGCCGTCGGGGTTGCCACCCGTGCGCCGCCCTCGCCGCCTGTTGACTTCAAGACCGCTTGAGGTCTTACCGTTTTCCTGAAACGACGCGCCAACCGAAACGAGGACGCAGATGCCCGTCACGTCGGGGTTCAACCACATCGCCACGATGACAGCCGACCTGGACAAGATCGTGAAGTTCTACGCCGACGCGTTCGAGGCGAAGGTGACGTTCGAGATGCAGGCGCGGGAGGACCATCCGCGCATGGTGATACTCGACCTCGGTGGCGGCGCCGCGCTCAACATCTTCGAGGTCCCGGCCGACCGCATCGTCGGGGACAGGAGCCGCCAGGGTGGGCGCGGCCCGATCGACCACTACGGCCTGGCCGTCGACTCGCTCGTCGAGCTTGAAGCCACCCGTGACCGGCTTCGCGAGCTGGGGGCCGACACCGGAGAGATTCAGCGGCTCGGGTCCGAGTGGTCGCTGTTCTTCCGCGACCCCGACGGCATGGAGCTGGAGGTCTGCTGCCACGCGGCCCAGTGATTCGAGCCGATGACGCGGCCCGGTGGCGCGGTCGGCGGTCCGGCTACGTCCGCCGCGGGCCGGCCGCGCGCGGCGCCGGAATCCGGGCCCGTGGGTACCCGGTAGGCTGCCGCCGTGCGGGCGACGCGGCCGCGGCCCGGGCGTCCTGGGGCCGGCGAGCGGTCCTTTCTGAAATGGGCTGGCGGGAAGACGCGGTACGCCAGCGTCCTCGTCGCGCTGGCGCCGGAGTTCTCGGGGATGTATCGGGAGCCGTTCCTGGGCAGCGGCGCCGTTTTCTTCGAGCTGCGGCCGGCCAGGGCGGTGCTGAGCGACGCGAACCGGGAGCTCGTCGTCTGCTTTCGGCAGGTCCGCGAGCGGCCCCGGGACGTGATGGCGCTGCTCGACACGATGCCGAACACGGCGGAGGACTTCGAGCGGGTCCGACGGCGGGACCCGTCCGGGCTCTCCGAACTGGAGCGGGCCGCCCGGGTGATCTACCTGAACAAGACCAGCTTCCGCGGCCTGTGGCGGGTCAACCGCAAGGGCGAGTTCAACACCCCGTACGGCGCCTACGACCGGCCCTATTACAACAAGGCGACGCTGTCGCGCGCGGCCGAGTCACTGGCCGGCGCCGTCATCCGGGAATCGGACTTCGAGGCCGCCGTCGACGAGGCGCGGCCCGGTGACTGGGTCTTCCTCGACCCCCCATACGTGCCGCTCGGGGGCTGGTCTGATTTCAAGCGGTACACATCCGACCAGTTCGGCGAGAGCGACCACGTCCGGCTGTGCGAGGCGATGCGGCGCGCGGACCGGCGCGGCGTCCACCTCATGCTGACCAACAGCGACACGGCGTTCGTCCGCGAGGTGTTCGGCGCGCATTTCCGCGAGCTGCGGCTGCCGACGCGCCGCGACATCAACCTGGTCGCCCGTGACCGCGGCAGCTGGGACCTCGTCTTCACCAACTACGAGGTGCCCACAACCTACGCTGCACTCACGAGCGACCCGGCCCTCACGACAGCACGGAGGATCCGGTCGTGACCGCCGAAGAACCGCCGGGCATCCGCCTGGAACGGGTCGACGTCGAGGAGACACTGGAGCTGCGGCACCGGGTGCTGCGCCCGCACCAGCCGGTCGAGGACCTCATCTTCCCGCACGACCGCGAGCCCGACACCGCGCATCTGGTCGCCCGGCTGGCCGACGGAACGGTCGTCGCGACGGCGACCGTTCTGCGCGAGGAGTCCCCATGGGGTGAGCCGGGCTGGCGGCTGCGCGGCATGGCGACCGACGAGAGGGCCCGGAACGCCGGAACAGGCTCCCGGCTGCTGGCCGCGGCGATCGAGCACGCGCGCGCTCAGGGTGGCAGCCTGATCTGGTGCAACGCCCGCGTCCGCGCCATCCCCTTCTATCAGCGGGCCGGCCTACAGACGCGCGGCGAGCCCTGGGAAGAACCCCTCATCGGTCAGCACATCGTGATGTGGCGCCGGCTCTGACCGCGGCCGGCTGGCTCCCCTGGCCGAACAGCGCTCAACGCGACTTCTCGGCGATGCCCTGATAGAGATACGAAGCCAGCCCGGAATAGCCGATGCTGCCCCGGTCTATGGACCGCAGACTCAGGCCGGATTTCTCGATGAGCTCATCAATCTGCCGGTTGAGGTGACATCCGCCGACGAGCCGGCCCCAGATCGGGGTGAGCCGATCCTGCCAACGCGCGACCCGAGGTCTCGGCGACCGTCCGTGCTCGACGAAGTGCAGCGTGCCGCCCGGCCGAAGCACCCGGTTCACCTCGGCGAGCGCCCGCTCGACGTCGGGGATCGTGCACAGGGTGAACGTCACCAGCGCATGGTCGACGGACGCGTCGGGGAGGGGCAGCTGCTCGCCGGTCTCCCCGATGAACTCCACCGGAAAGGGCGCCCTGGCAATCCGTCGGCTGGCGAGCTGGACGCCCACCCGCGCCGGCTCGACGGCCAGCAGCCGGGTGACGTCGCCAGGCAGATGGGGAATATTGCGTCCAGACCCGAAGCCGAGTTCCAGCACCTCCCCCGACAGTCCTTCCGCGACCCGCGCCCGGACCGGCTCCATGGGCCTGCCGAGGGTCAGGTCCGTCAGCCTGGGCAGCACCTGGTCGCCGTAAAAACCCATTGCCGCTCCTTGTCGCCGCAGACCGTTAGTCTGCGGCAACCCTCCGGCACCGTCCACCAATAGGCACCCGGCCGTGGGGGACCCGGAGCGAGTTGACAGGCTCGGCGGTAGCTATAGCGCGCTGGGGCTGACAAGTCTGTGATCACCTGCCAGGACAGCCACGAAGCGGGCACACCTTCGCGGCTACGGCACCAGGCCCGTCGGTCAGGCAGCGCCGACGCCCCGACAAGACGCGACGAACAGCGCGAGTGCGGGCACGCCCGGCCGACCGACCGGGCGTGCCGCACGATCTCACTGAACCATTTCCATTCATACGCCGCTCATTCACGGTTGTAGACGGCAATGGAAAAGGTTCACTGCCCCCAGGCGACGACGGCCGGACCGACCCCGGCGTCGTTCTTCGCGGCGACAGTCACCCGGAAGTACGGGTCAGCGGCGCTCGGGGCGGTCCGGGTGTAGCTGTGGCCGGAGACGGTGTAGCTCTCCGAGACAACCCCCGACGGGCCGGTCCGGAACACGGTCACGATGTACACCAGGGTGACGCCGTTGCCGCCGACCTCGGCCGGAACGTTCCAGTTGACGACCAGATGCCCGTTCCCGTCCGGGACCGACAGAATTCCGGTCGGCTGGCCGGGCGGCACACACCCGAGCGCCTGAGCTGGCGCGGACGGCTCCGAGACCCCGCCGGGGCCGCTCGCGCGCGCCGTCACGGTCACCGCTGCGCAGGCACTGGCAGGGACCTGGAAGATCCCTGGTTTCGTCAGGGTGCGGGCGCCGCCCGGGTTCGACGTCACCTGGTACGACGTCACCGGACCGCCGTTGAACGGCGCGATGACCGTGACGGTCACCCCACCTGGCACCGACTGCAGGAAGATCCCCGGAACGCCCGGCTGGTTCCCCGGGGGAGCCGGGGGCACCGTGGCGGTCGGGCTGGCCGAAGCCGCCGGGGTCGGATCGCTCGCCGCGGTCTGGGTGGCCGTCGCGGTCGGGGCCGGACCCGACGGGCGCGCCGACGGGGTGACGACGGCGAGGGCCGTGGCCCCCACGGAACCGCCGGACGACTTCAGGGCGATCGGCACCAGCGTGGCCACCAGTGCCACGACGGCCGCCACCAGGATGGTGATGTTGCGCCGCCGCCGAGCGCCACGGCGCGCCGCCGCCGCCCTCGCCCTGGCGCCGGGCCGCCCGGGCAGCGACAAGGGCATAGTCGGAGGGCTGCTGATCGGCCCCCCAGTCGCCGCCGCGTCGGCGGACAGGGCGTCAACCGGTACGGCGTCAACCGGTACGGCGTCGGCCGGCAGAGCGTCAACCGGCAGAGCGTCGGCCGACGGCACGCTGACCAACGCCACCTCGGCTGACATCGCGGCGCCCGGCGCGACCCGCGCCGGCTCGTCCGCCATCGGCACCAGCTCGGCGGAAACAGCCGGGGCGACCGTCGCCGGCTCAGGCGTCGGCAGATCGACAGATCCCGGCTGGAACGGCTCGAGCTCGGTAGACCGGCCGGGCCACTCGACCGCCGGCCACCGCGGGCCGACGACGGCGAGATCCTTGCCAGCGCCGGGAGCCCCGGCCACGGGCTCCAGATCGACCTCGCCGTCCCACAGGGCGTGCAGCTCGGCGAGCCGGATCGGCGCCACGGGCGGTTCGGAGCGCCCGCCCGTCTCCTGAATCCAGTCCGGACCGACGTCGATGACACCGTCAACGTCGATCTCGGTGTCCGCCGCGCGCGCGGCGAGGACGCCAGGTGGTAGCAGTTCCGCGATCGCCGCGACCGGGTCCGACCACGGCGCCAGTCCGGACCCCGTGGCAGGCGCCGGAACGGCCGCCTCGTCCGCGGCCACAACCGACTCTGTCAGCTCCGCGTCGACGGCCGCCGCGCCGGAGCCGCTCTGGTCGGCGTCGCCGCGGTCGGCGTCGCCGCGGTCGGCGACGACCAGGTTGGCGTCGCGGCGGTCGGCGTCGCGGCGGTCGGCGACGACCAGGTTGGCGTCACGCGACCCGGCGCCCGCCGGGCCGGCGTCACCCGAGCCGCCGACCGCCGGGTCGCCGGCGGTGGCGAGGCCCGAAGTCGGGACGACAGCAGGCGAGACGCCCGCAGTCGGGACGACGGCCGTCGCGTAGCCGGTCTCCGGGCCGGCGGGGTTCGCTGCCGTCAGATCCGGCGCGCCGCCGAACGTCTCGCCCGCCCTGGCCCGGCTGGCCGCCAGGTGTCCGAACGCGGCGCCCGTCAACCGCGGCGTCGTCGCCATGATGTCGTATCCCGCCGCCGGAGTCCGCGGAGCCTCCGGCACGAGCCAGGACACGGCCTCGCCGAGATTCGCGACCGTGATCTCGGCCGCCGCTTCCTCAGTCCCCGGCAGCTCGGTCGCCGGCAGCTCGGCTGCTGGCGTCACGGCTGCTGGCCTCTCGGCTACCGGCCGCTCGGCTATTGGCGTCTCAGCCACCCTCGCCTCGATCGCCGGCAGCTCCGCCGCTGTCTGCTCAGCTGCCGCCTGCTCGGCCGCCGGCAGCTCGACCGCCGCGACCTCGGCGACCGTGATTTCCGCGATGTCCGCGCCAGCCCAGCCGCCGGGCAGCAGATCTTCGATGGCGATATCGACGTCTGGCAGCGGCTCGTCCGCCGCGGCAGAGACGGCCGGCCCGGTCTCCAGGACCGGCCCAACCTCGATCCACGCCCCGACCTCGGCATCCGGCCGGACTCCCGCCGGGCCGTCCCCCACCGGCCCCGCCACGACCGCCGGCCCGACCACGCTCGCCGGCCCGACCACGCTCGCCAGCACAGACGCGTCCGTCCCCGCGGGGACCTCCACGTCCGCGACCACGATCTCGTCCGAGATACGCACGGCGGGCGCCAAGGCGTCGGCCGCGACGTCCGGGAAGGCGCCGACGACGTCCGCGAACACCGATCCCGCGACGTCATCCCCGGCCTCGCCGCTGGCCTCCAACGCGGCCAGCGGGGCGAACAGCGGGTCGACCAACTCGGCCTCGTCGACCGGCCCGACCTCCGTCGCCGTCTCGCCGACGGGCTCGACGGGCTCGACGGGCTCGACGGGCTCGACGGGCTCGACGGGCTCGACGGGCTCGACGAGGGTCAGCGGTCCGAGCGCCTCTTCGATGGAGCCGAGAACCGGCACCGGGTCGGCGGACGTCTCGTCGCCGAGCGCCGACACCTCGGCCGACGTCGCGACCGTCTCGGTCACATCCCGAACGGCACCGTCCGTCGAGTCCCCGGCAATCCCGTGAGCTTCGTCCGAGCATCCGAAGCTGACGGCGTCCCCCGACCAGGCGCCGGTCGGGGCGGATTCCGCGTGCGCGCCCTCGCCGGGCGTGGCCACGACCCCAGCCGTCAGGTCCGGGTCCGGTCCGCCGCGGCCCACGGGTGCGGCCGGCATCGGGATCGGCGGGAGGGTCGGCTCCTCGAGCGCGAACGCGAGGTCCGCCGCGGGCTCCAGCTCCAACGGACGCCCGACAGGTACCGGCACTCGGCCGGCTTCGGCCGATGCCGATCCGAACGAGGGCACCGACGGGACGGATCCCACCTCGGACGGCGCCTCGAGCGACGGCGCCTCGAGCGACACCGCCTCGGGCGGCGCAGCCTCGGAAGCCACGGACCCGACGGAGGCGGCCTCGAAGGACGCGGGCGCGACCGACGCGGGCTCGGCGTGCCCAGGCCCACCCGACGAGGCCAACTCCACCGGCACGTCATCCGCGGCCACGGGCCAGAGCGACGGTGTCGCCCCGACTGGCGATGCCAACTCGGCCGGCCCTGCCAACTCGACCGATACCGCCTCGGAAGGCACGGCCTCAGCCAAGGCAGCCTCAAGAGGCACGGCCTCCACCGACGCAGCCTCAGCTGGCGCGGACGCGGTCGGCGCCGGCGACCCGGCGGCCAGGAGCGGGACGGCGGCCGGCGGAAGCAGCGGGGGCATCGGCAGGGCCGGGACGGGCGGCCGCTCGGCCGCCGGTGGCGCGGGCGGGTTCTGAGCCGACGGCGGCATGTCCGCGCCGGGGGCAAGGGGTGGGACAGCGGGCGCCGCGGGGACGGGCGCGGGTGGCAGGGCCAGCGGACGCTCAGGGTCGCGCCGGGCCGACTTCTCACCCATCAGCATGAGCAGCAGGTCGCCCGCGGACGGGCGGTCCCGCGGCTGCTTGCTGAACGCGGCCTGGACCAGCGGAACCAGCTCATCGGGCAGCGCGCCGAGGTCGGGGGTGTCCAGAGTGACCCGGCGCAGCAGTTCCTCGGGGCTGCCCTCGCCGAACGGCGGTACCCCGCTCGCGGCGAACGTCATGACGGCGGCCCAGGCGAAGACGTCGGCCGCTGGGCCGGCCTCGTCGCCACGCGCCTGTTCGGGAGCCATGTAGCCAGGCGTGCCGACCTGCGTCGCTTCCTGAGCCTGCGCACGACGGCCGCGGCCTCGGCCGCGGCCGCCCCGCCCGTGCTGATGGCTCGAGGCTCCCGCCTGGTCGGCGGCCTGGCCGTTTCGTCCCGGCCCGCCGAAGCCGCCCGCGATGCCAAAGTCGATCACACGCGGCCCGGATGGCCCGAGCAGCACGTTGCCGGGTTTGAGGTCGTGGTGCGCGATGCCGGCGCCGTGGATGGCGGTCAGCGCGGCGGCCATGCCGACGGCGAGCCGGGCCAGGTCACCGGTGCCGAGCGGGCCGCCCGCGTTGACTGCGGCGCGCAGCGTGGGGCCGGGCACGTACTCAGTGACGAGGTAGGGCAGCGCCGCGTCCGGGTCGGCGTCGAGGACCGCGGCGGTGTACGCCTCCTCGACCTGGCGGGCATGCGCGGTCTCGGCCCGGAACCGCTCGCGGAACTCGGGGTCTCGCGCGTACTCGGACTGGATCACCTTGACGGCGACCCGGCGGCCGTCGACCGACTCGCCAAGGTAGACGGTGCCCATTCCGCCCTCGCCAAGCAGGCGCAGGACCCGGTAGTCGCCGACGAACGCCGGATCCTTGGGGCGGCGCGGGAAGCCCGGCTCCGGCTCGGGAGGCGGAAGCAGCGTGCTCTCGTCGGTCTCCCGGGCGCGTGGAGACAACCGCGTCAGCAGCCCCACAGAACCACCCGATGACGAGAAGCGATCCGACTACACGAAGCCACCCGACAACCAGTCAGCGACATCCATCGGGCGGTACGGTCGGCGAGATCACCGAAGTCGCGATCTCGACGTCGCATAGGGTCCTCCCCCACCCGGAGCGTGGAACCGGCCTCGCGGACCGCGGCTCCACCTGTGGTCATCGGGGCCAGGTGCGGCCCGCGGGCCAGAGCAAGCGGCGCACGGCTCGAATGACCCGATTTTGCACAGACCAGCCGGGACCCGGACGGGCCGCCCAACCATCCTTCCGACAGCTTCATCCCTTGCCCGGACTGTTGCGCCATCGGTGTGGTCCATTTCCGCTAGCGGCGGCCGATTGATGGGCAAGAAGTGAGATAACGCCCAGAGATGGCCGGCGCAACGGGTGGCGATAGGGCCAATGGAGCGCCGCAGTCCACCTCCTTGCGGCCCGCGTAACGACGATTCCGTGACCCGGCCCGGGCGCAACCGGCACTCCGGCGACGGGGGTGGCCCACCGTGAGGCCCGACCAGGCTGCACACTGTGCCCCGTGCCGGGACTGCTGCCACCGCCCACCGCCGGTTTCTCCGTCTATGGCCTGCGCCCAGGTCTTCTGGAGCCACACTGGCTGGAGGTGTGGGATACCCGGCGCCCACGGTCGGAGCAGGTCTGGCGAGTGAGTCTGGGGCATGGCGACCCGACGAACGCCGAGCCGCGGATCGTTGTGACGACCGTGCCCCGGTTGCCCACGACGCGGGTTGGCGAGGTTGACTACCCCCCGACGGTCGCCGACGACGCGATCGGCTGGGCTCAGCGGAACATGCTGCATGCCGCCGCGCCGACGTTCACCGCGGATTCCGTCGATCGTCAGGAATGGTGGCGCTATCAGCTGGACCTCGCCGGCTGGCTATCCACGAACCTCGATGCCGAGGACTGGGCGACAGTGCACCTTCCGGTCGACGGCCAGCCGCTGCCGTTCCTGCTGCGTCAGCATGGTCCCGCCTGGGCCGGCTTCACCGAGATCGAGAGCGGATGGATCGCGCTGGACGGCATTCACCGCGGCGCGGCCGGCCTGGTCCTCGAGACCGTTCCCGTGGCCGCTTACGTTGCCACCCCCGTCTGACCAACTCCTTCTTGACCACGCAACGTCACCAGGCGGGATGGGAGTATTTGCCGCTTCCCTGACACTTTCGGGCTAGCAGGAGGCCGGTTCGTGCCACCGCGTCTAGGTGGCGAGAGCCACCGGCAGGTCGGACGGTGGCGCTATGTAATTGCCCTGGCCGAGCCGCACCCGGGCCGCGCGTACCGTCGCCAGCTCCTGCGGGGTCTCGATGCCCTCCGCCAGCATGCTCGCCCCGATCTCGTCGGCGATCCGGATGAGTGCTCCCGCGATCACCTGCCGAGCCGGATCCGCGTCGATCCCGTGCGTCAGAAACCGGTCCATCTTGACCAGATCTGGCCGCAACATCAGGAACTGTGAGAGACCGGCGTACCCGGAGCCGACGTCGTCCGCGCCGATCCGGACGCCACGCGCCCGGATCTCGCGCAGCACCTCGAACGCCGCGGATTCTTCCTCGAGCCGGTTGTGCTCGGTGATCTCCAAAAGCAACCGACTGGGGTCGACGTCCCGAATCAGTTCAGCCAGTTCGGCCCCCACGGTGCCCGGCGAGACGTTGACCGAAAGAAAAAGATCCGCCGGCAGGCGGGGCAGCCGCGCCAGCGCGGCTCGCACGGCCGCGAGCTCCAGCTCGACGCCCAGGCCGACCGCCGCGGCCGCGGCGAACCAGCGCTCCGGCTCGGCAGGCCCGACGGCGTTCCCACCTCCGGGCCCCGCGGACGGAGCCTGATCCGAACCGGCCGGACACTCGCCCGACGGCGGAGCCTCATCCGACGGCGCGGCCGGGACGGCCGCCACCTCGGCCTGGCAGAGCTCCACGAACGGGGGAAACCGAGCGAGTGCCTCGACGCCGATGATGCGGTCGCGCGCGCCGAGGTCCGCGATCGGCTGGAAGACGATGGTGGGTCCGCCCGCGTCGATGACGGCACCCACCCTGTCCCAGAAGGCGCGGCGCCCCTCCCAGACCCGGCGCAGGTCCGAGACGGAGTCCGTGATCATCTCGGCGGCCAGGCAGAGGAAGCGGGCATCCCGTTCCTGCAGATCGGGCCGCCGATCGTGGGACAGCGCGGAGAGGGTGCCGTAGAAGGCGCCATCGCGCTCGAACACCGGCGCGGCCACGTAGGCGCCGGCCCTCAACGCCCGTGCGGCGGGCGACCGCCGCTGGTCCTTGATGCCGCGGACGTCGCGAATGATCTGCGGAGGGCCGCCCGTCATGACCGGCGGGCGGGAGGTGGCGGAAACGTGGATCGTCGCGCCCGGCTGGACCCCGAACGACGAGTTGTCACCGTCGATGGCCTCGATGACGAGCAGGTCGCCGTCCGACCGGGCGAGCCAGGCGACGTCCATCCGCAGGCGGTGCCGTACGGCCTCCAACAGGTCGGTGACCGCCCGGTCAGGCTCCGAGACGGCCAGGACCGGCCCAAATGTCGACTTTCGGTCCATCGTCAGGGACTTCCCTCCCGGCCTACCGCCCAGGCCGGACACCGCCCGGGCCAGCTACCTCGTCAGAGGCATTCCCCGCCAGGCGCGGTTCGCTCACCTGCGCCAAGGGACCCTGGCCGCGACGAGAGCCCGCGCGGCACGACAGGCCGGACGGGCACTCGGACGGCATGACGCGAGCCGACGGGCTCCAGGCAGCACAAGGACGGACGGCATGACGCCGTCCGTCCTTGTGTTGAGACCCGGCCGCCCTGCAGGGCCTGCCGGCTCGTCGCCTCAGGACTCCCGTCGGGTCGCGCAAGGCGCGCGACTGCGACGGCAAAGCCCCTGCTCCCGATCAGGCAGATCGGTGGGACGAGCGAGTACCCCACCGAGCCGGCACGTCAGAACGACCGACGACCCTGGCCGAAGACCAACGGCTCATCGGTACGGGCAGGTTGACATGCCGTGCCCGGATACCCACCCAGTCGGCGCGCTCCGCTCCGACCCCGGCCACCGTCCCCGTTGGCGGCCTGCGAGCTTCTTCAGCATGCGCACCGAGTTGATCGGTCCGCCTAGAGGTCGCCTCCCATACTGGGGACGCCCTTGAGCAGGGCTCGAACTTCCGCCTCCCGGTAGCGCCGATGGCCACCGAGCGTACGGATCGACGTCAGCTTCCCGGCCTTCGCCCACCGGGTGACGGTCTTCGGGTCCACCCGAAACATCGTCGCCACCTCAGCAGGCGTCAGCAGGGGCTCGGCGTCTGGCGTTCTCGTCGTCATTGTGTTGGCCTCCCGTCACAGAGCGTCGCTCCGTCCCATACAGATCGTGCATCCTTCGGGGGCATTTCGGACATGGCACGTCGGGACCATCTGCTGACTAGTCACGGCTCGTCCGAAGCGGGCGACGACTCTCTGTTAGCAGACCGCGGTGCTCAGCTGGCGGATTCCCGTGACTGCAAGGGGCGCCACCGGACGAGGACCCGCTCGTAGGCCTCCGCCGCCCGCTCTGTTCGCCCTTGGCGTAACGACCTGACCGCCTCGGCGAGGTCCTCCACCGAGCTGTCCCGGCGCAGGACGTCGTCGTCGAGCAGGTCGACCAGCCCGTCGTAGTCCAGCTCAACCCGGCTGCGCGGGTGGAAGCCGTCGAGCCAGCGGGACAGCTCCGTCACGCCCTCGACACTGGCGGTGTCCGGCATCGATGATCGCATCGCGGTCACCGCCTCGGTCGCCTCGGCGACCCGCCGGCGGGCCAAGCCGATCTCGGTCCGGTAGACCATCGAGCGCTCGGCCGTGTCGCCGGTGACGAGCATCCGCTCGGCCGGGTCGAACAGCAGGAACCACGGCGCGGGGACGGTCCAGGTCGACGTCTGGATGTGCACCTTGAGCTCGGGCCGCCGGGCACGCCAGCGGTCCAGCTCGGTCTCGGCGGAGTCGACGATCCGCCGCGGCAGGAACACGTCGGCGACCCGCTCCGGCATCCCGCCGCGAAACTCCAGGGCCGCCTGCCACACCCGCAGCTGCGTCGACCACGGGCAGACGAACATCAGCCCGTCGACCATCTGTACGAACGCGGACTCACCGGCGACGTCGAGCGACGGGCGCACCGTCGCGACCAGCGCGACGACCCGCTCTCGGCGGGTGCCGGCCCGGCGCGAGGGCGGCGCCGTCGCCGCGAACCGCTGCCAACGCAGCCGCTCGGCCGGCGAGAAGGCGGCCAACGGCTCGTAAACCCGCAGATATGCCGCTGGAGAGACGACTGGCACTCCTTGACCCCCTCCCCAGCCGATCCGCCCGACGCGAGGCTATCGCGCGGCGGTCGGCCGGGGCGGTCGGCCGGAACCGGGCGCGGAGCGCCCTCCGGCCGCTCCGCCTCGGGGTCCCGGCCGGATCGGCGACAAGGTCCCTGCCGGATCGGCGACGGGGTCCCTGCCGGATCGGCGAAGCCGATCTGGGAGGTCGGCGATCTGGGAGGTCGGCGATCTGGGAGGTCCGGGACGCTACGCGTCCTCCCTGAAACCGGGGCCGACCCCGAGCACGGTCGGCGTCCTGGCTGGGTCACGTTGTCCGGTCACTTTGCCGGGGCAACGTCCCGCTGCTCGGTCACCCGGTGCCAGGCGCTCTTCGGCCGCTCCGGCAGTGGTTCCGAGGGTCGGGGGATGAGGGCGGCCGTAGGGTTTGAGGCATGACAACGGTGTCTGCCTACCCTTCGAGGCCGGTCGACGAGCCGATCGCCGTGTCGGCGGTGTTCGACGCCGCCGCCGAGCACGAGCAGGTGGTCTTCTGCTCGGACCCAGCCTCCGGGCTGCGCGCCATCATCGCGATCTACTCGACCGCGCTCGGACCGGCCCTCGGTGGAACGCGCTTCTACCCGTACGCGAGCGAGTCGGCCGCGCTCGCCGACGCCCTCGCGCTGTCCCGGGCGATGGCCTACAAGGCGGCCTGCGCCGGCCTCGATCTCGGCGGCGGCAAGGCCGTCATCATCGGCGACCCGGCCAGGGACTCATCCGAAGCGCTGCTGCGCGCCTACGGCCGCTTCGTCGCCTCCCTCGGCGGGCGCTACATCACGGCCTGCGACGTCGGCACCTACGTCGAGGACATGGACCTCGTGGCACGGGAGACCCGCTGGGTCGTCGGGCGTTCCCCGGCGCACGGCGGCTCCGGCGACTCGGGCGTGCTCACCGCGTACGGCGTCTTCGAGGGGATGCGAGCGAGCGCAGCCCGGGTGTGGGGAAGCGCCAGCCTGGCGGGCCGGTCGGTGGCGGTCAGCGGCGTCGGGAAGGTCGGCGCCCGGCTGATCGAACATCTGCTCGCCGACGGCGCGTCGGTGCTCGCGAGCGACGTCAACCCGGCCGCGCTCGCCCGGCTGCGCGACCGCTACCCGGAGGTGGAGATCGTCGACGACCCGGACGCGCTGATCGGCGCGGCCGCCGACGTGTACTCGCCGTGCGCGCTTGGCGGCGCGCTGACGGAGGAGACCGTCGGGCGGCTGCGGGCGAAGGTGGTGTGTGGCGGAGCCAACAACCAGCTGGCCCATCCCGGCGTCGACAAGCTGCTCGCCGAGGCCGGAATCCTCTACGCGCCGGATTTCGTCGTCAACGCCGGCGGGCTGATCCAGGTCGCCGACGAGATCGAGGGCTACCGCCCGGAACGGGCGAAGGCGTCCGCTAGCCGGATCTTCCAGACGACGCGCAGCGTCTTCGAGCTCGCCGAGTCGGAGGGCCAGCCCCCTGGCGTGGCCGCCGTAACCCTCGCGGAACGCCGTATGACCGGAATCGGCCGCCTGCGCCAGATCCTCCTGCCCTGAGCGACGCTCAGCCGCTCCGCGAAGCGCCGTGGCGAGCAAGTGTGGGGTTGGCGTGCCGACCGGCCCGCGATCCCTGTAGTCTCGGTAAGCACGAGACTGTTAGAGCACCGGGGCGGGTCCCCGTCGTCATGTTCGAGGGGGTCGAGCCATGGGGCGCGGCCGAGCGAAGGCCAAGCAGACGAAAGTCGCCCGCGAGCTCAAGTACAACTCGCCGTCGATGGATCTGGACCGGCTGAAGGCGGATCTAGGCGTCAGTGGGTCAACCACTCGGAACACCACCGAGGATGACGATCCGTATACAGACGACGAGTACGACGACGCCTACAGTGCGTACCTCGACGACGACGAAGAAGACGACGAGCCGGGTCACTCCGCTCGCTGAGCGTCAGTCACCTTCGTAGCCGGCGCTCCAGGTCCACGGCGGTTTGGGTACGCCCGAACCGATTCGAGCCGGACCGATTCGAGCACCAGAACTCGTTCCAGCCTGAACCGGCGC
>Ga0068858_100003037_pt1 | contig 16820 bp, 16 predicted proteins | sample KBSSwiS12_FD_66589 | JGI IMG/M metagenome (GOLD analysis project Ga0068858, IMG submission 66589) | Switchgrass rhizosphere microbial communities from Kellogg Biological Station, Michigan, USA - KBS Switchgrass S1-2 | ecosystem: Host-associated > Plants > Roots > Rhizosphere > Soil ...
AGCAGCGCCTTGCCGGCGGCCAGAGCGTGGGTCGGCTTCAGTTCGCCCGGCTCGATTGCGTATCGCAGCGCCTGGGCGCTGGCCTCGGTGACCAGGGCCGCCATGTCCCAACCTTGACGCACAAAGAACGAAGCGGTCTCGTTGAGTTCGCTGCGGATGGCGCGCAGGAGCGGGGCGACCCTGTCTTCCAGCGAGAGCTCGTCGAGCGGGACCCGCAGGCGCTCCAGGCCCGGCCCCGGCAGGTACTGCCTGCCTTCGCGCCGCAGGTAATCGCGGTCCGCGAGGGTCGCCAGCAGATAGGACAGGCTGCTGACCGGGATCGTCAGCGCCGCGCCGATCTCGTTGGCCGTGATCCCCTTGCGATGGGCGACCACCAGCTCGATCACGTCGAGGGTCCGCATCGCGGACTTCACCGGGGCGGGAGCGGATCCGGCCATGTCAGCCGCCGAAGCTGAGCGAGCCGTGTCGCTCGGCGAAACGCCAGCCGTCGGGCGTCAGGACGAAGCGGTCGCGGAACCAACCGACGGCAGGCGGACCGTCACCGGTGTATAAAAGCATCGCCGAGACGCCGCGCGCGTGCGCCGGGCCGTCGACGTCGATCACGACGTTGCTGCAGACGTGGCGCGTCTTGCGCGCTGGCCGGGCTCTGAACGCCGCGAGGATCGCTTCGCGGCCTGCTATCGGGACATCGGGAGCGGTGGGCCGCAACAGCACGCCGTCTTCCGCAAAGAGCGCCGCGACCTCTTCCCAGCGCGCCTCGTCATTGAGATTGGCGTAGAGCGCGATCAGCCGCGCGCACCGCCATTCAAGTCTTAACTGCTCGTCCGGATTCAAGAACACGCCCCTGCCCTTCGGCGCCCGCCGCGCCCTGCCTCTGTTGTCTGTCATTAACGCGCCGATTTTCCCAGGCGCGATCGCCACGGCGCATCTCGACTTCGACCCCGGCCGCCCCTCCCTCGTAATCTCGCGCCAGCTCTCCCAACGCGCGAGCACCGCCTCGTCGTGGGTCGCATAGACAAGGCCGCAACGTCGAAAGCCGAGGTCCAGGCCGATATCGGCCGTCAGGTCGTCCCACAGACGCATGGAGATCACCGAAAGCGGCAATTCGCGCCGGTCGCGGTTCTGCTGGCGACACCAGCCCCAGTTGCAGCTCGATTGTTCGCAGGCGACTTAGCCCTTCTCGAGCAGGGCGACCGAGCGGCCGCGCTTCGCCAGGTGATACGCCGCCGCGCAGCCCACAATGCCCGCCCGCCGACTCCGCGCCGCCACGCACCGAAAGCGTCCCTGCGCCACGGCGTCGCGCGTCCCTGCGACGCGCGCCCGTCGCCTTGGGTATAGAAGAATAGGCATCGATCTACCAGCGGTAGTAATCTTCGCCTGCAAAGTGAATTGAATGTCTGGAACCGGACAGACAGAAATGTCGCAGACTAAATGATCATTATACAGTCGCCCCCGACACGTTTCGTCCATAATGTGCCCGCATCAGGGCACATTCATGTTCGACACGTCATTGTTCTACATCCAGACGGCGGGCCAGGCCTGGAGCTATTCGCTCACCGGCGGCACGACGCGTTTCGAGCTACGGTCGGGGGACCATTGGTCGGGCGACAGTGGGACCGACCGGGAGCGCGCCGAAATCGCCGAGGTGAACACCTTCGTCCCCGGGCAGGGCTACCACATCGAGTTCGACGTGATGATCGAGCCCGGCGCCGCCAACACCGCCGGCTGGCTCACCCTGGCGCAGATCCAATCCACCCTCGACCCCGGGGAGGACGGACATAGCCCGCCGTTCGCCATCGAGCTGGTCGGCGAGCGGATGCGCATCGTCACGCGGGCGTCGAGCGCGGCGCTCTCGACCACCGCCGACACCACCTATGTGTCGCAATACACCGACGGCGCTGACATCGTCCGCGGCCACACCTATCACTTCAGCATCGACGAGAAGTTTGACCCGTTCGGCCAGGGTTACCTGAAGGTCTGGCGCGACGACGCCATGCTGGTCAACTACAAGGGCGCGCTCGGCTTCAACGACCTGACGGGCGGCTACTGGAAGGAGGGCGTCTACCGGGCCGCCTCGCCGGAGACCCTGGCCGCCGACTACAGCGGCCTCAGCATCAGCCCGGAAGCCTCCCTGTTCGCCTCGGCGCTGATCAACCCGCTGTCCCTGCTGGGAACGGCGGGCGCCGACATCCTGACCGGCGACACACTCAACGACACCCTGCTCGGCATGGCCGGCGCGGACTTCCTGAGCGGCGGCGGCGGCGGCGACCTGCTGCGCGGCGGCGACGGCCGCGATACGCTGGACGGCGGCGCGGGAGCCGACACCGCCGACTACAGCGACAAGACCGCGGGCGTCAGTATCGGCCTCACCCCCACCGGCGACACCGTGGTCGTGGTCGGCGGGCTCGCCGAGGACACCTTGCGCAACGTCGAGCACCTGACCGGCGGCGGCGGGGCGGACACCCTGACCGGCAACGCCCTGGCCAACTCGATCCTCGGCGGCGACGGCGACGACCGGCTGAAAGGCGGGCCAGGGGTCGACACCCTCGACGGCGGGGCCGGCAGCGACACCGTCGACTACACCGACAAGACCACCGCCGTCGCGGTGACGCTGAACGGCGCGAACGACGTCGTGGTGCAGGTCGGCGGCGCGGCTGAGGACGTGCTGCGCAACGTCGAGAACATCACCGCCACAGCCGCCAACGACACCCTGATCGGCGACGCCCGCGACAACCTCTTCATCGGCGGCGCGGGCGACGACCTGCTGATCGGGGGAGCCGGACGCGACGTGATGGACGGCGCCAACGGCGTCGACACCGCCGACTACCAGGACAAGTCCCGGTCCATGGTCGTCACCCTCAACAACAACCTCGACGCCACCGTCTATGTCGGCGGCGTCGCCGAGGACGTGCTGCGCAACGTCGAGAACGTCAACGGCGGCGCGGCGGGCGACACGCTGACCGGCGACAGCAAGGACAACACCTTCCTAGGGTTCGGCGGCTCGGACTATCTGCGCGGCGGCGTCGGCAATGACGACCTCCGCGGCAACGCCGCAAACGACACCCTGGACGGCGGCCTTGGCCAGGACACCCTGATCGGCGGCGCTGGCGCCGACGTGCTGACCGGCGGGGCGGACAACGACCTCTTCCGCTTCCAGGCGCTCTCCGAAAGCACGCCCGCCGCGCCGGACCGCATCACCGACTACGCGGTCGGCGACGTCATCGACCTCTCGCTGCTTGACGCCAACAGCCTCGCCGCCGGCAACCAGGCCTTCACCGTGGTCACCGCCTTCACCAGGGCCGCCGGGCAGCTGATGCTGTCCTACGCCGGCGGCGTCACCACCGTCCTGGCCGACGTCGACGGCGACGGCGCCGCCGACTTCGCCCTCCAGCTGACAGGCCAGGTCACGACGACCTCGGGGTGGCTGCTGTAGCCGTTCGCGTCAATCGCGACGGCCTGATCCGAGATCTGCTTGGGCTGAGCCGCGCGGCGGGCGCAGCCCCGGGGCCGGCTCCGCATGACACGCCCAGTTTGAGCAAGCGGAGCCGGCAGACCGCCACAGACCGAGGGCTCGTTGGGGCGATCGCCTTCAGCTTCCGCCGCAATCGGCCGGCGCACAGCATCATTTGACACAAAGGGGTTCGATGCCCCCTCCCGGCGGTGGAGCGCTCGCGCCAGCCGGGGCCGCCCGGGGGCGGGGCGGGCGCCCAAGCTGTCTCTATCTTACCGGGAGGAAACCCACTACCTTGAGGTGAGCGGAACCGGTTCCAGCTTAGGGGCGACTCAAGACCCCATAGTGTCCGGGCGGCTCTGGGAGGGAGCAGGGTTCCATGGGAACGCCAAGGCGGGGATTCGGCGGATCCGGAGACGCCGGGCTGGGCGAATCGTTGGCGGCCGCCGTGGTCATGGTTCTGTCGGCAGCCCTCCCCGCGCGGGCCATGGAATTCGCCTCCGCCGGATCGCCAACCGACTTCCGCCAGCTGTCCATCGAGGAGCTCGCCAACATCGACGTCTCGTCGGTGTCGAAGGCCGACCAGCCGCTCAGCGACGCGCCGGCGGCCATCTATGTGATCACCCACGACGACATCATCCGCTCCGGGGCCAAGCGGCTGCCGGCGATGCTGCGCCTAGCGCCCAATCTCCAGGTCGCCCAGGTCACCGCCACCAGCTACGCCATCTCGGCGCGCGGCTTCAACGGCACGGCGGCCGGCAAGCTGCTGGTGCTGATCGACGGCCGCAGCATCTACTCGCCGTTCTTTTCCGGCGTGTTCTGGGACATGAACGATGTGCCGCCGGAGACCATCGACCGCATCGAGGTGATCAGCGGCCCTGGCGCGGCCCTGTGGGGCGCCAACGCCGTCAACGGGGTGATCAACATCATCACCCGCCACTCGCGAGACACCCAGGGCGTCGCCCTGGACCTGAGCGGCGGCGCCCGTGAGCGGCGCGCCAGCCTGCAGTATGGCGGGGCCTTGGGCGCCGGGCTGACCTACCGGCTCTATGCGGAAACCGCCGACCAGGATCACGACGTCACCGCGGCCGGCCAGGACACCCGCGACGGCTGGCGCCAGAGCCAGGCCGGATTTCGGCTCGACTGGGCGCCCGGCGCGGACCTCCTCACGGTGCAGGGCGACATCTACCACGGCGCGCAGCAGCAGGAGGTCGTCGACACCCAGGTGGTGACCGGGCACAACCTGACCGCCCGCTGGAGCCGCCAGCTGGCCCACGGATCGAGCCTGCAGGTGCAGGCCTACTACGACTATCTCGAACGCAGGACGCCCGGGGTGTACGGAGAGTTCCTGCACACCTATGACCTGGACGTGCAGCACAGCTTCACCCTGGGCGGCGCCCACGAGATCGTCTGGGGCGGCGGCTATCGCCGCACCGACGACCGCTTCCCGGTCGTGCCGGGCAACATCACCGCCGCACCCTCGGTCCAGTTCTTCAGCCCGGAAAGCCGCAGCCTCGACTTCGGCAACCTGTTCGCCCAGGACACCGTCGCCCTGGCGCCGAACCTCAAGCTGGTGGTCGGGCTGAAGCTGCAGGACGACCCCTACAGCGGCTTGGACGCGCTGCCGAGCGTGCGGCTGTCGTGGAAGGCCAGCGACACGGCGCTGCTGTGGGCGGCGGTCTCGCGCGCCGTGCGCGCGCCGTCCCGGCTGGATCGCGATTTCCACCAGGTGCTGGGGCCGATCGACCTGATCGTGCCGGGGAACTTCCAGCCGGAAGAGCTTGTCGCCTACGAACTGGGCTATCGTGGCCAGCCCACAGCGCGCAGCTCCCTGTCGGTCTCGGCCTTCTACAACGTCTACGACCGGCTGCGGACCTTCGAGGCGCCGCCGGGCGCCGACTTCCCGATCAGCATCGCCAACGAGATGGAGGGCGAGACCTACGGCGTCGAGGCCTGGGGCGCCTACCAGGTCCGCGACTGGTGGCGATTGTCGGCCGGTGCGAACTGGCTCCGCGAGGACCTGCGCTTCAAACCGGGAAGCCGCCGCCTGGGCGGACTGAACGTCGCGGGGAACGATCCAAAGTACCAGGCCTCGGTGCGCTCGAGCATGGACCTGCCCAAGGGCGGATCCCTGGACCTGCAACTGCGAAGGGTGGGCGCCCTGCCCGCGCCCGCCTCGCCGGCCTACACCGAGCTGAACGGACGCTTCGCCTGGGCGCTCACCGAGGCCCTGGAGGTGGCGGTGGTCGGGACCAACCTGCTGCACGCCCACCATTCCGAGTTCGGCGACAGCATTTCGAACGTGCAGATCGGCGCGATCGGCGTCGACACCGCCCGCAGCATCGTGGTCGACCTTACCTTGAGGTTCGGCGGATGAGCCTGGCCTCGCATCGCGCCGACGGGGTGGCCGGCCTGGCCCTGATGCTGTGGACGCTCGGCCTGGCCAGCACGGCCCGGCCCCAGGACCGATCGATCGAATACGCGGTGAAGGCGGCCTACCTCGAGAAGTTTGCGCCCTTCGTCGCCTGGCCGCCGTCGGCCTTCCCCACCGTCTCCAGTCCGTTTGCGGTCTGCGTCCTCGGTCGCGACCCGTTCGGCGCCAATCTCGACCAGGCGGTGAGCGGCCAGTCGGTCTCCGGCCACCCGATGGTGGTTCGGCGCCTGGACCGCGTGGACGGGGCCAGCGGCTGCCACATCCTCTACGTGGGCGCCTCCCGCAGCCAGAGCGCGCCCGAGGCGCTGCGCTCGGTGCGGGGCGCGCCGATCCTGACCGTCGCCGACGGCGCGGCGGACGGCGCCGTCATCCAGTTCGTCTTGAAGGGGAGCCGAGTTCGCTTCGACATCGACGTCGGGGCCGCCGCCGCCAATCGGCTGACGATCAGCTCCAAGCTGCTGAGCCTGGCGACCTCCGTCAGGCCGGACACCGGCAGGTCGTGATGCCAGCCTGGCCAAGCCTCCGCGCGCCGAGCCGGCTGACGTCGCACTTCGCCGTCGCCGTCGCCCTGGCCGTGCTGCTGGCCGGCCTGCTCATGGCGATGCTCAACGAGAGCCAGCTGCGAGGCCAGAAACTGCGCGAGGCCACCGCCCAGGCGGAGATCCTGGCGGGCAGCGTCGCCGGCGCGCTCGCCTTCGACGATCCAGAGACCGCCGCGCAATATGTCGACGCCCTGCACGCCAACCGGGACGTGGAGGCCGTCGGCGTCTACGACAGCCAGGGTCGGCTGATCGCCGGGTCCGCGATCGGGGGCGGGCGCGCGCCCGCGGTCAACCGCGTCGGATCGCCGGCCTTCGACGGCCCGCGATTGACCGTGACGGTTCCGGTGCGGCAGGGAAACAGCACGCTGGGCTCGGTCTACCTGCGGACGGTGATCGAGCCCTGGCCCCGCCGCGCGGCGCGCTATGCGGCTGTCGGCGCGCTGATCCTGATGGCCTCGCTGGTGATCGCCATCTTCGGTGTGTCCAACGCCTCCCTCGCCGCGGCCCATCGCCGGCTGCAGAGCGAGATGGTCGAGCGGGCGAAAGCCGAGGAGGCGCTGCGGCTGAGCCAGAAGGCCGAGGCCGAAGCCCAGCTCGCCATCGCCACGGAGCGCGGGCGCTCGGCGTTGCATCAATCCGAGCAGCAGCTGGAAATGGCCCTGCACGCCGGCCGGCTTGGCGCCTGGGTGCTGGACCTGGCGTCGGGGCGGATGATCGCGTCCGAGCTTTTTCGCGCAAACTTCGGCCTCGGCGTCGAAGACCCCTTCGACCGCTACGCCCATCTGGTCGCCAGGGTGCACCCGGAGGATCGCGCGCGTCAGCAGCGCGAGATGGACATCGCCATCGCCCAGCACACGGACCTGGACAGCGAGTACCGCACCATAAGGCCGGACGGCGAGACCCGCTGGGTCCTGATGCGGGGCCGGGCCGGCTACGACGCGGAGGGAGCGCCAGTGCGGATGACCGGCGTCTCGCTGGACATCACCGCCCGCAAGCGGGCCGACGAGCGCCAGGGCCTGTTGCTCGACGAGTTGAACCACCGGGTGAAGAACACGCTGGCCACCGTGCAGGCGATCACCCTGCAGTCCGCGCGAGAGGCAGGCGCCGCGCCGTTCGTGCGCGCCCTGCTCTCGCGGATAGCCGCGCTCGCCCGGGCGCACGATCTCCTGACCGAGGTCGCCTGGGAGGGCGCCGACCTCAGGGAGGTCATCGCGCGCACGCTCGCGCCGCACGAACCCGAGGGGCAGGCGGGCCGCATCCATCTTTCCGGACCCCCGGTGCAACTGGGGCCCAATGCGGCGGTGAGCCTGACCATGGCCTTCCACGAACTGGCGACCAATGCCTGCAAGTACGGCGCCCTTTCGGCCTCCACCGGCCAGGTGCACGTCACATGGAGCGCGGACGGCCCTCATGCCCCGGCGGCCGTGAGGATCGACTGGACGGAAACCGGCGGTCCGGAGGTGTCGCCGCCGACCCGGCGCGGCTTCGGTTCGCGACTGGTGGAAATCGGCCTCGCCCGGGAATTCGGCGGGCGGGTGGAGCTGATCTTCGCAAGGCAGGGCCTGCACTGTTGCATGCGCCTGCCGCTCTCCCGGAAGATCCAGATGGCGGCTTGATCAAATGAGCAAGATACTCATCGGCGCGCGACTGCTCGTCGTCGAAGACGAAGCCCTGGTGGCCATGATGGTCGAGGACATGTTGTCCGACCTCGGCTGCGTCGTGGTCAACGTCGCCGGATCGGTGTCGACGGGCCTCGCCCTCCTCGCCGATCCGGACCTGGCGCTCGACGGCGCCATCCTCGACGTCAACCTGGGCGGCGAGCAGGTCTATCCCGTGGCCGACGCGCTGAAGGCCAAGGGCGTGCCCTTCATGTTCGCGACCGGCTACGGGATCGGCGGCATCGCCCAGTCCTACGCCCACCTGCCGGCGCTGGCGAAGCCCTACGACCCGGGATCGCTGGAGCGAACGCTCGCGGTCGTGCTCCAGCCGCCGAGCGACGGCGGGGAATAGCCGCGGCGCCTGCGAGGCGAATGAGGGTGGCGAGGGGCCCGGCGCCGCGGGGTAGCTGACAGCGGCGCGGCGCCTGTGTAGGCGGATCCGATGAGCGCCGCTTCCCTCACCATCCGCCCCGCCGAGATCTCCGACGTCGCGCAGTTGCACGCCCTGATCGAAAGCGCCTATCGCGGCGACAGCGCCCGCGCCGGCTGGACCCATGAGGCCGATCTGCTGGAGACGCCGCGAACCAGCGCCGAGACGCTTGCCGGCGTGATCGGCGATCCCGACGAACTGATGCTGCTGTTCCTCGACGGGCCGGCCCTGGTCGGCTGCGTCCAGCTGACCCGGCGCTCGCCAAGCCGGGCCTACCTCGGCCTGCTCACCGTCGATCCGAGGCGTCAGGCCGGCGGGCTCGGCAAGCGCATTCTCGCCGCCGCCGAGGCCGAGGCGGCGCAGCGCTTCGGCGCCGACGTGATGGAGCTTTCGGCGGTTTCGCAGCGCGCCGAGCTGATCGCCTATTACCAGCGGCGCGGCTATTCCCCGACGGGCGAACAGCGCCCTTTCCCGGTCACCGTGGACCCGCCGCTGACCTTGCTGGTGCTCGAGAAGCCGCTGCAGCCGGGAGCCTGATCCGGCCGCGCCGCGCCTGCGCCTCACCAGATCCCCGGCGCAAACCGGAACCGCACCCTGCGGGCGTAGTCGGCGTAGCCTGGCAGGCCGGCCCGCAGCAGGGCCTCTTCGCCCAGCGCCCGGACCGCCAGCAGCGGGACGAAGACCGCCAGGCCGGCCAATCCCCAGAGCGATCCCAGCAGCAGCGGCGCGCCGAGCATCAGCAGGATGTCGCAGGCATACATCGGGTGGCGGACGACGGCGTAGGGGCCGGTGTCGACGACCGTCTGCCCGCGGTCGGATTGCAGCTGGATGGTCGTCGCCGCGAAGCTGTTGGCGCGGAGCACCCTGAACCAGCCCCAGAAGGTCGCCACCACCAGGCCGGCGCCGAGCAGTTGCGCCCAGGGCGGCGTCTGCGACCAGCCGAACCGGCGCGCGTCGAGGGCCATCAACACGAACCAGCCGACGAAGGCGACCAGGATCAACGTCATCACCGCCCGATCGCGTGACGTCTGCCCCGCCGCCAACGGCGACGTCATGCGTGCGGCGAGCAACGCGGGGCGGTTGCGCAGCAGCCAGATGTCGGTGGCCAGGCTGCACCCGGAAAACAGTCCGATGAACACCCAGCCCTGAGGCCAGGCCAGGGTGCCGGCGGGCAGGAACAGCAGCATGGCGCTGAAGGCGAGACCGGCCAGGGACTGGATGATCATCCACCGGACGCCGCTCCCAGCCGGCATTGTCCACCTCCCTGCCCAAGCGCGACCCGTGCGCGGCGAGCCCGCCCGTAGCTATGCCGTCAATTCGACGAACAAGCGTCGGGTTCCCGCGGCGCGTCAACTCCGCCTCGCTTTGCGGCTGCGCAGGTTCCAGGCGATGCGCCGGACTTGCGTCTGGCGCGCCGGTTGCGCGTTGCCTGCCTCGCGGCCTGAAGCTACGGTCCGGCCCATGCACGAACGCGCTGGACAGCCCGCCCGCCCGGAAGACCTTGTCGACCTGGCCGCCTTGAATCGCGCCTATTTCGACGTTCACCCGGACCCGGCGGATCCCAATCAGAAGGTGACGTTCGGCACCTCCGGCCATCGCGGCTCCAGCTTCGACGGCGGTTTCAATGAGGACCACATCCTCGCCATCACCCAGGCCATCGTCGAATACCGGGCGGCGAGCGACATCGGCGGCCCTCTGCTGCTGGGCCGCGACACCCACGGCCTGTCGGAGCCGGCCTGGCGCACGACCCTCGAAGTGCTGGTCGGCAACGATGTCGAGGTGCTGGTGGATTCGCGGGACGGCTTCACGCCGACCCCGGCGGTGTCGCACGCCATCCTCAAGCACAACCGGGCCGGCCAGACCCAGCTCGCCGACGGCGTCCTGATCACCCCGTCGCACAACCCGCCGCGCGACGGCGGCTTCAAGTACAATCCGCCTTCCGGGGGGCCGGCGGGCTCGGACGCGACCGGCGCGATCGCCCGGCGCGCCAACGAGCTGCTGCAGGGCGGCCTGCGCGACGTCCGGCGCATCCCCTTCGAGCGCGCCCGCACCGCCGCCGGGTCCTACGACTTCCTGGGCGCCTATGTCGACGACCTGCCCAGCGTGCTGGATATCGACGCGATCCGCGCGGCCGGGGTGAGGATCGGCGCCGACCCGATGGGCGGGGCGAGTGTCGGCTACTGGGGCGAGATCGGCGAGCGACACAGGCTGGACATCACCGTGGTGAACCCGGCGGTCGATCCGCGCTGGTCGTTCATGCCCTTGGACAGCGACGGCAAGATCCGCATGGACTGCTCGTCACCCGCCGCCATGGCCAACCTGCTGCGCACCATGCAGCAGGACGCCCGTTACGACATCGCCACCGGCAACGACGCCGACGCCGACCGGCACGGCATCGTCACCGCCGACGGCGGGTTGATGAACCCCAACCACTACCTCGCGGTGGCGATCTCCTACCTGTTCGCCCATCGCCCGCTCTGGGGCGCGGAGGTCGCGGTCGGAAAGACGCTGGTCTCGTCCTCGATGATCGATCGTGTGGTCGCCGCCCTGGGGCGGCGGCTGCTCGAGGTTCCGGTCGGATTCAAATACTTCGTCCCCGGCCTGCTCGACGGCGGCGTCGGCTTCGGCGGCGAGGAATCGGCCGGCGCCTCGTTCCTGCGGAAGGACGGAAGCGTCTGGAGCACGGACAAGGACGGACTGCTGCTGAGCCTGCTCGCCGCCGAGATCAAGGCCGTGACCGGCCGCAGCCCGAGCGAACTCTACCGCGGGCTGACCGACGAGCACGGCGTCGCCGCCTATGCCCGCGTCGACGCGCCAGCGTCGCGCGAACAGAAGGCGCGGCTGGCCGCGCTCAGCCCGGCCGACGTCACCGCCGGCGAACTGGCCGGCGAGACGATCACCCAGATCCTCACCCGCGCCCCGGGCAACGACGAAGCGATCGGCGGCCTCAAGGTGGTCACCGAGAACGCCTGGTTCGCCGCCCGCCCCTCCGGCACCGAGGATGTCTACAAGATCTACGCCGAGTCTTTCCGCGGCGAGGCGCACCTGCGCCAGGTCCAGGAGCAGGCCCGCGAGGTCGTCGCCCGGGCCGTCAGCGCCTGACGGGCCCCGATCAGCTGTCGCCCGGGCGCTGCGGGTTGAACGGCGCGATGAGCGCGGCCATGACCTCGCCGATGGCGGCGCGGCCGGCCCGGACGTCGGCCAGCGCCTGCGCGGCGCCCGCCTCCGCCTGGGTGACGCGATGGGCGTGGCATCTCATCCACGCCGCCTCGAAATCGACGATCACACCGCCGAGCGACGGCTGGCGGATACTCGCCGGCAACTGCTGGCCGCCCATGGCCCCGCCCTCCCCGAGTGAGGAGCGGAGGCTGATCGAAACCGCCGCCGCCGCCTAGGCGGAGCCGACCAGCAGTTGTGGATGTCCAATCCACATCTGTGGATAGGTTCAGCGCTCGCCGTGCGCGCCAGCCGGGACCGAGACTCAGGCGGCTGCGATGTGATGGCGGGAAACGGCCGCCATCCTTGCGAAGGCGAACCGGCGGATGGCCGCGGCGACCGCCTTTGGCCGGATGCCGGAGACGGTGGGCGCGCCGTAGAAGGCGGCGGTGTTCGGCGCGATCCCGAAGATCATCATGGCCTCGTCGAGGCTGAGGTCGAACGCTTCGGCCGCAAGCGCCAGGGTGTCCTGGGTCAGGCCGCCGCCATCCAGCCGAACGATGTCGGCGCTGCCGGGCTCGCGCCAGCGTAGGCCGATCACGTCCGGCAGGGCGGAGACGCCATGCCCGAGGGCGCACATCGCCCAGCCCCCATCGCTGCACTGCCGTCGCCATGTGTCATGGTCGTAGTCCTGGTCGCTGACGGTCTCCAGGTGGTTGGCAAGGGCCAGCAGCCGCTGGACGCCCTGGTTGCCGCTGCCGTCGAACGGGTCGATGTCGTAGGCCATTGTTCGCTTCCTAATTCGGGCGAGATTCACGCTCCTGAATCACGAACACTCCAGCTAGGGCTCGGTAGCGCGACCTCGCTCAAATGTGACCGGCGTCAAGCTGCGAACTTGCCGTCAAAGCGCGCTGCGGCAGACGTCGCAGAAGCCCTCGACGTCGGCGGCGTCGTGGTAGATCGCCAGGCCGATGCGCAGCACGTCCTCGCGGACGTCGGTCGTGATGTGGCGCTCGGCCAGGGCCCGGGACCAGGCGGACGCCTCGGGATGGCGGAAGGCCAGGAACCGCGCCCCGGGCCGATCGGCCGGCGGATTGAGCAAGCTGGCCTGCGAGAGGCGGCCCGCCCGGCCGGACGCGATCATCGAGAGCAGCTGCGCCTGCAGTCCGGCGACATGCTCGCTCACCGCGGCGGTCGTCAGGCCGTTCTCCTCCAGCATCCGCGCCGCCGCGACGAAGCGATAAAGCCCCGAGGGATCGAAGGTCGCGCCGAGGAACCTGCTGGCGTCGCGGCCGTAGCCGACGGCGCCGCCCGGTCCCTCCAGCTCGGCGAATTCGGCGTACCAGCCGCTGACGAGCGGACGCGGCCCGAACCCGGGCGGGGCGTGAAGGAAGGCGGCCCCCTCCCCCGCCATGGCGTACTTGTAGCCGCCGGCGAGATAGAAGACGCGATCGGCCACCTGGGCGAGGCTGGTCGGCACGGCGCGGAACCCATGATAGCCGTCGACCACCAGCCATGGCCCTTGCGGCCTCGCCAGCTCAGCCAGCGACCAGATGGCGCCGAACACGCGACCCGTCTTGAAGAACACCTGGCTGGCGAAGATCAGGTCAACGTCACCGCCGCGCGCCGCCTGCAGGAAACGCTCCTCGAAGCGCGGGTCCTCGGCGGCGACGAGCGACAGCTCGATCTCGCCGGCCTCCGCCCATCTTGCCGCCTGGCGGCGAAAAGAATGGAACTCGCCGTCGCTGGCCAACACCCGTAGCGGCCGGCGCGGAAACGCCGAGACCAGGGCGACCAGGGCCGCATGGGTGTTCGGCGTGAAGACCACGCTGTCGGCGGACGGCAGCGACAGTTCACGCGCGACGTCGGCCTGGGCGGCCGGATAGATCTCCCCCAGCACACGGTCCCACTTGCGGTCGGCCAGGCGCGCCGCATCCTGCCAGGCCTGCAGCTGGGCCTCGAAGGTCACATCCGGCCAGAGGTGATGGCTGTGCGCGGCCAGGTGCAGGCGCTCGGGCGCCGCCGCCAGCGCGCGGGCGAACAGATCCTTGCGGGCGCTCAAAGCCGGGTCCTCAGCGTCCACAATTCGGGGAAGCAGCGGCGTTGCAGGGTCCGGCCGAGATAGCCGACGCCATCGGTCCCGCCGGTCCCGGGACGGCCGCCGATGATCCGCTCGACGGTCAGCAGGTGCTTGTGCCGCCAGGTCAGCAGGGCGTCGTCGAGATCGACCAGCTTCTCGGCCAGTTGGTAGAGCGCCCAATGGCGCGGCGGATGGCGATAGACCTCCAGCCAGGCCGCTTCGACCTCCTCCGAAGCCCGGTAGGGCTGGGCGACGTCGCGGCGCAGGACCGCTTCGGGAACCGCAAGTCCGTGGCGCGCCAGTTGCGCGATCGCCACGTCATAGAGGCTGGGCTCGGCCAGCGCCCGCGACAGCAGCGCGTGCGCCTCGGACCCGGGGGCATGATAGCGAAGGAAGTGGTCGTCCTTGAGCCCCAGGATGTATTCGACCGCCCGGAACTGATGCGACTGGAACCCGGAACTGACGCCGAGCTTGTCGCGGAAGCTGAGGTAATCCGCCGGGGTCATGGTGGTCAGCACATCCCACGACAGCGTCATGATCGTCTGGATCCGCGAGACCCGGGCCATCGCCTTGTAGGCCGGCTCGAGATCTCCGGACGCGACCAGCGCGCGCGCCAGGGTGAGCTCGTGGATGATTTCCTTGAGCCAGAGCTCCTTGGTCTGGTGGATGACGATGAACAGCATCTCGTCGTGGCGATCGCTCAGCGGATGCTGCGCCGAGAGCAGGTCGTCGAGCGCCAGGTACCGCGCGTAGGTCATCGGCTCGGTCATGCGAGCGAGCTTAGGCCCGCCGCCTGTCCCCACAAGCCAACCTTTGATGGGAAGGGCTGCGCCGTCATTGCGACGCCGCCGAGCGGCGGGAACGGCGGCCAAGCGTGGCCGTTCTGTCCGAAGGGGCAGACCTTCTCGCGCGGGTCGCCGCCCAGGCCCTGCCGCTGCCGGTCAGGTTCTGAAGGACGAGTGATGCTAGCTCACGGCGGGATCTTCGAGATCGGCAAGACCTACAGGATCACCATGCTCGTCTACGACAGCGATGGCCGCGCCGACCGCGAGCTGCGGCCGGGCTGCAGGGTCGTGGTCATCGACGGGCCGCTGCTCAAGCTCGATCAGCGCGGCAAGGAGTGGATCCTGAACGCCCACTCGCCGCTGTTCGTGGAAGCCGAACTGGCGTGAGTGCTCGCCTCGCCGTGGCGGTCCTGAGGGGCAGCCCTATCGGCCGTCCGCCTGCGCCGTCTGAACCGTTGCGGCTGCGGCCACCTCCGGCGCTGGCGCGGGCGCGGCCTCCTTCAGGAGCGGGACGACGATCTCGTTGAGGGTGTCGAGGTCCAGCGCGCCGGCCTTGGCGTAGACGAGCTTGCCGGAGCGATCGATGATGTAGTTGGTCGGGACGCCGCCGAGGTCGTGGTAGGGGCCCTTCATCCGCTTCACGAAGGGAATGGTGAGCTGCGCGGCCAGCGGCCGGAGCTTGTTCTCGGGAACGGAGTCTTCGCTCGCCACGGCCAGCACCTGGAAGCCGTACTTGCTGTAGGCCCGGAAGGCGCCTTCCAGCAGCGGGAGCTCGACCCGGCAGGGCGCGCACCAGGTGGCCCAGAAGTTCAGCAGGATGACATCGCCCTTCAGGTCGGCCATCCGAACGGTGCGGCCGCCGTAGGTGGTGACGGTGAAGTCCGGGGCGGGCTGGCCGACCTTCGGCCCCGCATGGGCGGCGCTCGCCAGGCCGAGCGCGGCGGCGCCGATGACCGCGGCGCTCCACAATGATCGGCGATGGCGCGTCATCTCGTCCCCCAAGCTTGGCCTTAGGCTAGCACAGCTTGGGATTGTGGGAACGAGCCTGCCTGTGACGCCGCCGGCGGCCCGGCGCTCACTCGGCGACGGTGACCACCACCTTGCCGATCGCCTGGCGTCCGGCGAGCCAGGCGATCGCCTCGCCGCCCTTGGCGAGCGGCCAGGTGCGATCGATCCGCGGCCGGATGACACCCTCGCCCCACCAGCGGAACAGCTGTTCGACGTGGGCGCGATTGCGGGCCGGATCGCGCGCGGCGAAGGCGCCCCAGAACACGCCTCTGACGTCGCAGCTCTTCAGCAGCGTCAGGTTTAGCGGCAGATGCGGAATGCCGCTGGGGAAACCGACCACCAGATAGCGACCTTCCCAGGCGATCGCCCGCAAGGCCGGCTCGCTATAGTCCCCGCCGACCGGATCGTAGATGACGTTCGCGCCCTCCGGACCGACAGCCTCCTTGAAGGCCTGCGCCAAGGCCTTGGAGGCGGCCTTGTCGAACGGCGCACGGCCGTAGATCAGCGTGCGGTCGGCGCCGGCCTCGCGCGCCGCGGCGGCCTTCTCCTCGCTGGAAACCGCGGCGACGACGGTCGCCCCGAGCGCCTTGCCGATCTCCACCGCCGCCAGGCCCACGCCGCCGGCCGCGCCGAGCACCAGGAGGGTCTCGCCCGACTTCAGGGCGCCGCGATCGATCAGCGCATGCATTGTGGTGGCGTAGGTCAACAGCAGCGCCGCGCCCTCCACGGCGCTGCGGCCTTCCGGCAGCTTGAACGCCTGCGCCGCGTCGAGCGTCAGCTGCTCCGCGAGACCGCCATGGCCGGTGACCGCGACCAGCCGCTCGCCGATGCGCCAGCCCGCCACGTCCGCGCCGACCGCCTCCACGACCGCGGCGATCTCGCCGCCCGGCGCAAAGGGCCGCGGCGGCTTGAACTGGTACTTGTCCTCGATGATCAGGACGTCGGGGTAGTTGATCCCGCATGCCAGCACCCGCACGCCGAGCTGGCCCGGCCCCGGCGCAATCGCCGGCCGGTCGATCAGCTCCAGCGTCTCGGGCCCGCCCGCCGCCGTCGAAACCAGCGCTTTCATCGCATCTCCCCTCGATCCGCAGGCCGCCCACTAGGCCCGGGTTGCGGTCCGCCTGCAACTCACCATCGCGCCGATGGCCATGGGTCGAAACGGCGATGGCCGCCCAGCTTTCGCGGGGCGGCCATTGTGTCTTTGGGTGCGGGGACAGGATTTGAACCTGTGACCTTCAGGTTATGAGCCTGACGAGCTACCGGGCTGCTCCACCCC
>Ga0068858_100003039_pt1 | contig 16816 bp, 12 predicted proteins | sample KBSSwiS12_FD_66589 | JGI IMG/M metagenome (GOLD analysis project Ga0068858, IMG submission 66589) | Switchgrass rhizosphere microbial communities from Kellogg Biological Station, Michigan, USA - KBS Switchgrass S1-2 | ecosystem: Host-associated > Plants > Roots > Rhizosphere > Soil ...
AGATAGAGCGGAAGCGACGCCATGCCGAGAATCAGTGTGATGGTGACCGCACCGCGCCGCCCCAGCCGCGTTTCCGAGAGGCGGCCCCAGGTCGCCGTGCCGATGATGGCGCCCACGTTGAACGCGGCGAGATAGGGCAGGGTCGGCCGGCCCGCTTCCCGCAGAAACGTGGGGTACCAGTAATTCACGGAATAGTAGACGCACATGAAGGCGCCGAGCACCGCCGTGGTCTGCAGCGTCGTGCCGATCAGGTCGCGGTGAAAGATTCGCACGAGCGAGACCTTCGGCTCGGCCGTACGGCTGTCGATGGCCGCGGCCTTCAGGACGCGGCGGCGCTCGAGCCAGACCGGACTCTCCTTGACGCTCCGCCGGATCCACAACGTCATCAGCGCCGGAATGATGGCGATCCAGAACATGGCACGCCATCCGACGTCCGGGTTACCGTTGAACAACGGGTACACGAACTGAAAGGCGACGGCCGCGAGCAGGTATCCCCAGTACCAGCCGCCCAGCAGGAGACCGGATGCGAGCCCGCGCAGGCGCGACGGCCAGTGTTCGAGCACCAGCGGCATGCCGGCCGCCCACTCGCCGCCCATGCCGATGCCGAAGAGCGCCCGCAGCGCGAACAGCATCGCGTACGACGTCGAGAAGCCGCTCAGGAACGCGAAGACCGAGAACCACAGCACCGACAGCATCAGCGGCAGCTTGCGCCCGTACTTGTCCGCGAGCGTCCCGGATGCGACGCCGCCGACCAGTCGCATCATCAGGGTGACGGTGCCCAGTGCACCAGCCGACGCCCTGTTCACGCCGAAGCTGTTCTGAATGTCGATCAGGATGAACGTCGAGATCGTGAAATCGAACGCGTCGACGACCCAGCCGAGGAACACCGCCCAGAACGCGCGCCACTGATCGCCCGTAACCTGCGAGTACCAGGGGATGGTGGGGGCGTCGAAGGCCAGGGCATCGCGTGTGCTCACGGCGCGAGACTACCACACGGACATCAAGGCAAAAGTCAAAAGGCCTTTTTACTTTCCTTCTTCTCCGGAAAGGGCTATTTTCGCCGGACTGTCCTGCCGAGGTTGCGCGCTGCTCGAAAACGAGGGGGTTTCTGTGCGAAGAATGCTGGCGCTCCTGCTGTTGGCCGTCGGGATGCTCGCGATTGCGCCGACGCGCACGCTCGCGCAAAGCGGAAGCGGCATCGCCGGGGTGGTGAAGGATTCTTCCGGCGCTGTGCTTCCCGGCGTGACGATCGAGGCGTCGAGTCCGGCGCTGATCGAAAAGGTCCGGACCGGCGTCACCGACGGCGCGGGCCAGTACAAAATTGTGAACCTGGTGCCGGGCCTCTATGCGGTCACCTTTACCCTGACCGGCTTCAACACCGTCAGGCGCGAAGGAATCGAGCTGACCGCCTCGTTCACCGCGACGGTGAATGCCGACCTGCGCGTCGGGTCGCTCCAGGAGACCGTCACGGTGACCGGCGAGACGCCGACCGTCGACATCCAGAACGTCGTCCAGCAGAAAGTGATGACCCGCGACATCCTGAACGCGATTCCGGCGGGCATGCGCTCGACGGGACAGATCGGCGTGCTCATTCCCGGTGTGACCAGCACCAGCCAGGACGTCGGCGGAACGGCCTTTTCTTCGGTCGGCCTCGCAATTCACGGCAGCCGCCTGAACGAACAGGCTGCCCTCTACGACGGGATGAATTTCAACAACGGCCAGGGCCGCGGCGGTCAATTCGTCGCGATCACCACCAACGATGCGACGGTTCAGGAGATGGCGATCGAGACCGCCGGCCTGTCGGCGGAAAGCGAAGCGAGCGGCGTCCGCATCAATATGGTGCCGAGAGATGGCGGCAACACGTTCAAAGGGCTGCTGCTGACGTCGTATGCGGACCACCACCTGCAGAGCGACAATCTCAGCACCGGGCTGCAGGCGCTCGGCCTCACCTCGTCGACGACGGTCAACCGGTCCTACGACGTCGATCCGGCGTTTGGCGGGCCGCTCAGGAAGGACAGGCTGTGGTTCTGGGGATCGGTCCGCGCGCAAACCTCAGAGCAGACGCTGGCGGGGATTTACTACAACCTCACGCCAACGGGCCACGCCTACACGCCTGACACGAGCCGGCCGGCGGACAGCATCGAGCGGAACCAGAACGCGAGCCTGCGCCTCACCTGGCAGGCGTCGCCGAAGAACAAGATCAGCGTGCAGCAGCAGAACGGCGCGCAGCAGCGGCCCTACTACGGGTATTCACTCGGTCAGCTGACAAACGCCCCCGAAGCGATCTACGAGTCGAAATCCATCCCGATGTACCAGTCCCAGGCCGGGTGGACGTCGCCGGTGACGAGCCGGCTGTTGCTGGAGGCCGGCGTCCTGTTCAACAACAAGGATTTCTGGACGAGGCCGCAATCGTACAACGCGCCGGACCAGGTGGCCTGGCGCGATCTCGGCACGGGCTTCAGTTGGGGCAACTACGGGAACACCTACGGGCACAACGCCAGCCACAACTTCAACACGCGATTCGCGGCGTCGTATGTGACGGGATCGCACGCGATCAAGACGGGCGTGACGTTCATGCACCTGTGGTCCTGGACTTCCTCCGACGTCGTCAACAACGGGATGACACTGCAGCTGAGGAACGCATCGCCATCGCAGGTGACGGTGTTCTCGACGCCGTTTTCCTTCTACGAAATCCTGAAAGCGAACTGGGGCGCGTTCGTCCAGGATCAATGGACGCGCAAGCGCATGACGATCAATGCGGGCCTCAGGTTCGATGCGCTCGAGGACGTGGTGCCGGCGCAGACGCTCGGGCCGGGACCGCAGGTGCCGACCCGGAATCTCGTCTTCGATGAGGTCACCGGGGTGCCGAACTGGAAGGACGTGACCCCGCGCCTGGGCCTCGCTTACGACCTGTTCGGCAATGGGAAGACCGCCGTCAAGGTGAGCATCGGCAAGTATCTCGAGGCACCGAATCCGCCCACCTATACCCGTCCCGCGAACCCCGCGGGCGCCCTCGTTCAGAGCGCCACGCGGACCTGGAACGACACCACGTTCCCTGTGGGCGACCCGCGACGCGGCAACTTCGCTCCAGATTGCGACTTCAGCAACTCCGGCGTGAACGGCGAATGCGGGGCTGTCACCCCGACCAACTTCGGGTCGACCAATATCAGCACTCGCTATGCCGACGACGTGCTGACCACCCGCGGATACAACTGGGAGTTCGCGGCACAGGTCGCGCACGAGCTGATGCCACGGGTGGCGGTCAATGCGGGTTACTTCCGGCGGTGGTACGGCAACTTCCGCGTGACGGACAATCTGTCGATTTCTCCATCGGACTACACGTCGTACAGCGTGACGGCGCCGCTCGATCCCCGTCTGCCGGACGGCGGCGGCTATACGATCAGCGGGCTGGCCGACGCGAATCGTCTGGTCAGCCAGAACAACCTCATCTCGCTCGCCTCGAAGTTCGGCAATCCGCGCGAGATCTACAACGGCGTCGACTTCACGACGAGCGTCCGCCTGCCGCGGGGCATCGTGGTCTCCGGCGGCCCGAGCATCGGCCGCGTCGAGACCGACAACTGCTTCGTCGTCGATTCGCCACAGGAGTTGTTGAACTGCAACGTCAAGCCGCCGTTCCAACCCAACGTCAAGCTGCTTGGGGTGTATCCGCTGCCGCGCGGCGGCGTGCAACTGGCGGCCACATTTCAGAGCCTGCCCGGCCCGCAAATCACCGCGACCCGGTCGTACAGCAATGCCGAGATTCTGCCGTCGCTCGGCCGTAACCTGGCCACCGGCGCGAGTGGTACGGCCAACGTGCCCTTGGTTGCCCCTGGTACGATGTTCGCGGAGCGGCTGTATCAGCTCGATTTCCGGGCGTCGAAAATCTTCAAGGTCGGGGCGCGCCGCCTTCAAGCGAACCTCGACCTGTACAACGCGTTCAATGCGAGCTCGATTCTTTCGACGACCAATACCTACGGAGCGCTCTGGCAGCGCCCGACGAACATTCTGCAGGGCCGGCTGCTGAAGTTCGGTGCGCAGATCGATTTCTGAGAGTGCGACCTGAATAGATTCTTCTTCGTGTTTTCGTGTCTTCGTGGCCTGGGCACGGGTTACAAAAGAGTCAGAGACGCCACTGGCTGGAGCATGCGATGAGATATCGGATAGCGTGCCGCGCGCTAATGCTTGGAGCGATGGCCGCCACCTTCGTCACGCGGATCGGGCTGACCGCGCAGGGCCGTCCGGATCCGCCGAAAAGCGTACGGATGTATGTCTTTGATGCCGGCGTTCTGAAGATCGCCGATCCGATGCCGCTTTTCGGTCTGAAGAAGGAAGAAGTGGGCGCGACGGACTTATCCGACGCAGCGTATCTGATCGTCCACCCGCGTGGCACGCTGATGTGGGAGGCCGGTCTCGTCCCCGACAGCAACATCGGCGGAGCGAATGCGCGTCCGGGTGCGCCGGCGAAGACGCTGAAGGCGCTGATGGCCGAGGTCGGCTACCGCGCGGCTGATGTGACCTACTTCGCGATTTCGCACGGTCACGGCGATCACACCGCCAACGCGAACGACTTCCAGGGATCGACCTGGCTCGTGAACAAGGCCGAGTACGACGCGATGTTCGCGGACAAGGCGCCGCGCTTCTACACGCCGGCGACTTACGCGGCGCTGAAAACCAGCATGACCAAGTTCATCGACGGCGACTTCGACGTGTTCGGCGACGGAACCGTCGTCATCAAGCAGACGCCGGGACACACGCCGGGGCATCAGGTGCTCTTCGTCAAACTGGCGAAGACAGGCACCGTGGCTCTGACCGGCGATCTCTATCACTATCCGGAAGAAGTCGGGCGGAAGGAAGTGGCCCCCGCGCAAGGCGATCAGGAAATCACGCTCAGGTCGAGAGAGGCCGTGGACGCCTACCTGAAGAAGACCGGCGGGAAGATGTGGATCACGCACGACCTGATCGGATTCTCGAAACTGAAGAAATCCCCGGAGTTTTACGAGTGAGGTCACTCCGCGAAGTCGCGACATCGGGAAGAATATCTGGCCACAGGGGCACAGAGCCACAGAGGCGCGGTGCGTAGTCTCGGGTTGTCGGCCCGCTGCGCGGGCCGACCCATCGACACGTCCGCGCTCGGCCTCGGCGTGCTCATCCCTCGACCGGGCTCGGTATGAAACCCTGAGCCTGTCGAAGGGCCGGCGTTCTCTGCGTTTGATGTAGCAAGGAGAGTTTTTCTCTGTGGCGTTGTGACTCTGTGGCACCTATGAAAGACACATCGATGGTCGTGTGGCCACGTCTTCCGTTGTTGGCGGTCGGGCTTGGCTTCGCCGGTCTCGCTCTCGTTCAGGGCGCGGATGCGAAGAAGACCGGTGAGTGGCCGTATTACTCCGCGGACAACCGTTCGACGAAGTACTCGCCGCTCGATCAGATCAATCAGGCCAACGTGTCGACGCTCCGCGTCGCGTGGCGTCGCCCGCAGGCGGATCCGGCGCTGCTCGAGGCCTACCCCGAAGTCCGCCTGTCGAACCGGTATACCGCCACGCCCATCATGGTGAATGGCGTGCTCTACACGCCCGACGGATTCGGTCTCGTCGAGGCGCTCGATCCCGCAACCGGGAAGACCCGCTGGACGCAGAAGCCGCTGGCGCCGGGTGCGGACGGCCTCCAGGGAGGCGGCGCCCACTGGGGCGTGGCGTACTGGAGTCAGGGATCGGAGGCCCGGATCTTCCACACGCGGGGGCAGTATCTTTTTGCCCTCGACGCGAAGAACGGCGAGCCGATTGCCGACTTCGGGGACGGGGGCAAAGTGGACCTCAACGTGGGTCTCGGCCCCCTCATGAAGTCCTTCCGGTGGAGCGGTGTCCCTCTCATCGTCCGCGACGTGGTGGTGATCGGTTCGTCGATGCTCGAGCAGGATTCCGCGCGAGCGAAGGAGGGACCGCCAGGTGACGTGCGCGCGTACGACATCCGCACCGGGAAGATGCGATGGCAGTTCCACGTCATTCCGCACGCAGGCGAGCCGGGGGTCGAAACCTGGGAGAACAACTCCTACACCTACACCGGCGCCGGCAACGTCTGGTCGATGATGAGCGCGGACGAGGACCTGGGGTATGTGTACCTGCCTACATCGGGCGGGACGAACGACATGTACGGTGGGCACCGGCTGGGCAATAACCTCTACACCAGCTCGATCGTCTGCCTGGAGGCGAAGACCGGGAAGCGTGTCTGGCATTTTCAGACGGTGCATCACGACCTGTTCGACTACGACAACCCGGCGGCGCCGATCCTGACGGACATCACCGTCGGCGGACGGAAGATCAAGGCGGTGGCGCAGGTCACGAAGCACGGGTTCGTGTTCGTGCTCGACCGTGTCAGCGGAAAACCGGTGTGGCCGATTGAAGAGCGCCCGGTGCCGCAGTCGAACGTTCCCGGCGAGAAAGCGTCGCTGACGCAGCCGTTTCCGACCAAGCCACCGCCGTTCGAGCGCCAGGGGTTGCAGGAGGACGACCTCATCGATTTCACCGCGGAGCTCCGCGCCGAAGCCCTCGCGATAATCAGGCAGTATCGCACCGGCCCGCTGTTCACCCCGCCCTCGGTGCGCAGCGACGCCCCGGGTGCGACGAAAGGGACGCTGCAGTTACCCGGATCGAATGGCGGCACAGCGTGGACCGGCGCGGCGTTCGATCCGGATACCAGCATGCTCTACATCCCATCGAAGACCAATCCATTCGCGGCCGATCTGCTGAAAGGCAACCCGCAGGAAACCAACCTGGACTATCGCGCCGCCACGCGTCCGCTCGTCGCGGGACCGCGCGGACTGCCGCTCGTCAAGCCGCCGTACGGGCGCGTCACCGCCATCGACTTGAACAAAGGGGATCGGACCTGGATGGTCGCCAACGGTGACGGTCCGCGCAACAACCCGGCGATCGCGGCGCTCAATCTGCCGCCGCTCGGCCAGGCCGTGCGCTCCTCGGCGATCGTGACCAGGACGCTGTTGTTTGTGACCGAGGGCGATCAGCTCAACCCGCGGACGCCGCCCGGCGGCGGAGGGAAGAAGTTCCGGGCGCTCGACAAGGCCACCGGGAAGACCGTGTGGGAGATGGAGTTCGAGGCCGGCGCCAACGGGGCGCCGATGACCTACCTGTTCAACGGCAAACAGTACGTAGTGCTGGCCATCGGCGGACAGCGGCATCCGGCGGAGCTCGTCGCGTTGAGCCTCCCATGACGTGCTGGAACGGTGAGGGCGTGGTGTCCCAGTTCGCAGAGGTTGAAATTCAGCTACGAAAGATGGAAATCACGACACCTTCCTGGGTTCGGGCTTCGTGTTTTCGTGTCTTCGTGGCGTGATCGCAATGCCCATGACAGACTGGAGGCGGTGATGATAGGGCAACAGGCGATAGAGCGGCGCACGTTCATGGTGAGCGCCGGTGCCGGCATCGCAGCGGTCCTGGCGGCCGGGCGCGCAGATGCCGCGGACTGGACCGACGCGGAAAAGGCCAACGTGAAGGTCGTGACCGAATTCTGCGCGGTATGGACGACGCGCGACGTCACGCGAGCGCTGCCGTTTCTGGCGCAGGACTGCGTGTATCGGATGACCGAGACCACAGCCCCGGCGAATGGCCACGAGGGTGTGATCGACAGGCTGAAGCCGACGGTCGATAGATCCACAAAGGTGGAGTTTCGAGTCCTCGACACCTTCGCGGCCGGGCCGATCGTCATCAATCATCGGATCGATCAGTTCGTGTCGGACCGTCCGCTCACCTGGGAGGGTGTCGGCGTCTTCTTCGTCAAGGACGGAAAGATCAAAGAGTGGTCTGACTATACGATTCGCGTCGTGAGATAGTCAGATAGATAGCGCGGTAGGCCGCGTGGAGGACTTCAGATGCGCAAGGGCTTGCTCTCTGTCACGCTGGTCGCGCTTGCATCGGTGGCGGTGGTACCTCTTGCGGCGCAGTCGCAGGCGACATCAGGTACGAGCCAATCCCCCGATGTCGAGGCGCAACGGAAGCTGATTCGTGAGGTCGCCGAAAGCCTCAAGAAGAAACAGGCGGCCGCGAAGCCGGTCGCCTCGAAGACGTGGAAGGCGTCGCGCACGCCGTGGGGCGATCCGGATATCGCCGGCGTGTATACGAACAGCGACGAGGCAGGGATCCCGTTCGAACGGCCCTCCGAGTTCGAGGGGCGCCGCCTCGAGGACATCACTGCCGACGAACTGGCGGGGCTCCAGAAAACGCGTCGCGAGGCGACGATCGAAAACGCCGTCAGACTGTCTCAGGAACCCAATCCGCAGCTGTTCTGGTGGGAGACGTTGAACGCGCAGAACAGCCGCGCGTGGCTCGTCCTCGATCCGCCTGACGGCAAGATTCCGCCTCAGACGCCGGAAGGACAGCAGCGGGCAGCGGCGCGTGCGGATGCGCGACGCCTCAGCGGTCGTGGTCCCGCCGATTCGTACGAGGACCGCAGCCTCTACGATCAGTGCATCTCGCGCGGCTTGCCTGGCTCGATGATGCCGGCGATTTACGGCAGCTCGTACCAGATTCATCAGGGCCCCGGCTTCGTCGCGATTCGCTACGAGATGATTCACGAGACCCGCGTCATTCCCCTCGATTCCCGGCCGCATGTCGGGAAGAGCCTCCGGACGTATATGGGAGACGCGCGTGGCCATTGGGAAGGCGACACACTCGTGGTCGAGACGACCAACTTCAAGGATCAGACCGCCTACCGTGGATCTGACGGCAACACGCTGCGTCTGATCGAACGGTTCAAAGCGATAGGTCCCGACACGGTGGAGTGGTCGGTCACGGCCAACGATCCATCGACCTGGGTGCGTCCGTGGACCTTCGCGATGAACCTGACCAGGAAGGATCAGAGCCAGCAGCCGTTCGAATACGCGTGCCACGAAGGGAACTACGGGCTGCGGAACATTCTCAGTGCGGCACGCGCCGAAGACAGCAAGGCGCGCAAGTAGCGTGGAGCGCGGAGGCGAAGTGGCGTTGACGGTTCGTGCTCTGGCAGTGGGAGCGATTCTGCTTGGCGTCGCTCTTCACGCGTCCGTGATGCAGGCCTTCGGGCTTGTCCAGGGGAACGCGACGCAAGACGCCGTCCTTCTCCGGGCGCCTGCCGGCGACGTCGGAAGGGGAGCCGGGCTGTTCGGAGAGCGCTGCGCGGAGTGCCACGGCGCCGACGCCAAAGGGGAGCGCGGTCCGAATCTCACCGCGCTGTGGACCGCCGACGCTGCCGGTACGGTTGACGAACGCGTCTTCCGCGCCATTCGCCTCGGCGTCCCGGGTAGCATCATGCCGCCGAGCCAGGCGCCCGACGACGAGATCCGCGCGATCGTGGCGTTTCTCCGGAGCCTTGGCACGGCCGGCTCCGCTGGCAGTTCCGCCGGAAATGCGACCAACGGCGAACGGATCTTCTGGGCCACCTGCGGCAGCTGTCATCAGGTGAACGGCCGCGGTGGGTATCTTGGCCCCGATCTGTCCCGAATCGGCGGAAGCCAGCCGCGCGAGGCGCTCTCCCGCTCGATTCGCGAGGCGAGCGCGGCGTTCACGGCCGGGTACGAACCGATGATCCTGGTGACGCGCGGCGGCCAGCAGATTCGCGGTGCGCGCAAAAGTGAAGACGCCTTCTCGATTCAGATTATGGACACGCGCGAACGGCTCCAGGGCTACCTGAAAGCCGACCTGCGAGAGGTGACTCGCGACGGGAAATCGCTGATGCCGGATTACGGTCCCGATCGGCTGAGCGACGCCGAGCTCAACGATCTTCTCGGCTTCCTGGGCACTCTTCGCTCTGACGACGCAGCACGCCGCGGCCGTCCCTGACGGGTGCGTCGTATTCGCCTTCAGAGCTTGTGAAAGAATTGGCTTCGGGCTCCAGACTTCGGCCTTGGGGTAAAGCCTTTCCGAGAAGTTTTCCCGGAGCCTGAAGCCTGAAGCCCGGAGCCTGCAGCCGGCAGGGAGTCTTGATGCGCACTTCATTCATCGTCCGCTTCGTCGGGGTTGCAACGCTGCTGGCCGCCGCTGGCTCTGTGCTGGTTCGCGCGCAAGAGGCGGGCCCACCGACTGTGACGTATCAGGATCTGCTCAATGGCTTGAAGGATCCGTCACGATGGTTGACCTACTCGGGCGACTACAGCGGGCAGCGTCACAGTCCGCTCAAACAAATCACGCCGGAGAACGTCCATCGTCTTGCCGCGCAGTGGACCTACCAGACCGGAACTACGGCTCGCGGCCGGGGATTCGAATCCACCACCCTCGTGATTGACGGCGTCCTCTACGTGACCGGCCCGAACAACTTCGCGTGGGCGCTCGACGCGCGGACGGGCCATCCGTTCTGGCAGTATCGCCGCGACCTGCCGAACAATCTCACCTACGGCGCGTCCGCGCCAGTGAACCGCGGGTTCGGCGTGCTCGGCGACAAACTGTTCATGGTGACGCTCGACGCGCACCTCCTGGCGCTCGACATGAAGACCGGAAACGTCGTCTGGGACGTGGTGCTGGCCGACTACAAGATCGGATACGCGGCGACGATGGCGCCACTGGTGATCAAGGACAAGGTGATCGTCGGCATCTCGGGCAGCGACTATCCAACCCGCGGGTTCCTCGACGCCTACGATCCGAAGAGCGGAACGCGAATCTGGCGGTTCTACACGGTCCCCGGACAGGGCGAGCCTGGCAGCGAGACATGGCCGTCATCGATCGAAGTCCTGGCGCGCGGCGGCGGCGGCACCTGGGTCACCGGCAGTTACGATCCGGAGCTGAATACGCTGTACTGGGGCACGGGTAATCCCAACCCCGACTACTACGGCGAAGATCGGAAGGGCGACAACCTCTACACCGCATCGCTCATCGCGGTCGACGGGGACACCGGCGCGCTGAAGTGGTATTTCCAGTTCACTCCGCACGACACGCACGACTGGGACTCGAACCACGTGCCGGTGCTGGCCGATCTGACGATCGGCGGACAGCGGCGCAAGGTCGTCCTGGTGGCAAACCGCAACGGCTTCTTCTATGCCCTGGACCGCGTGACCGGGAAGGTCCTGTTCGGCAAGCCGTTCACCGACACGACCTGGGCGAGAGAGCTCGGTCCGGACGGCCACCCGATCGTCCTCAACGACGGCAGCAAGGGGTGTATTCCCGATCAATGGGGCGGCACGAACTTCATGCCGCCGTCCTTCGATCCGGCGCTCCGTCTGTTCTTCGTGACCGCTCGCGAAACGTGCGCGACTTACGAGCCGCAAAAGCAGACCATCGTCCCTGGCCGATCCTCGACGAGCGGCGTGGTGCGTCGCGACGCGGACAAAGCGTACGGCGCGCTGCGCGCGATTGATGCGACGACAGGGGAGCGCAAGTGGGAGTTCCGCTATGCCTCGCCGACCTTCGCGGGCGTGCTGTCGACGGCATCGGGTGTCGTGTTCGCCGGCGACAACGAGGGAAACTTCATGGCCTTCGACTCGCGCAGCGGCAAGAATCTGTGGCACTACCCGACGGGTTCCTCGATCTGGGGGGGCGCGCCGATGACCTATCTGCTCGATGGACGGCAATACGTGGTCATCCCGTCAGGGGCCACCCTGACCGCCTTCGCCCTGCCGGCGAATTGACGCTGTGCTTGGCGACGTCTGGCGGGCCTTCAGGCCTGCCGTGCGTGGCGCACTGGACGGGACGAAGTCCACGGCGCGACTTCCGATCAAGGACAACGAAGACATGACACGCGACGAGCTTTCCGCTTTCATGCGCGGCCATTCCCTGGCGGTTCAGACCTCCGTGTCGAGTGACGGTGCCCCGCAGGCGGCGGTGGTGGGGATCGCCGTCACCGACCAGTTCGAAGTGCTCTTCGATACCCTGGACATCACGCGTAAAGTTCAGAACCTGCGACGGAATCCCCGGATTGCGTTCGTGATCGGTGGGCTCTCGGTTGGTGATGAGCGAACCGTCCAGTACGAAGGTGTGGCGGATGAGCCCGACGGCGCCGAGCTCGAGCGCCTCAAGGACTGCTATTTCAGCCGGTTTCCTGACGGACGGGAGCGTGTCTCATGGGCGGGCCTGACCTATGTGCGCGCCAGGCCCACATGGATTCGCTACAGTGACTACAATCGGACTCCGCCGCAGATCGTCGAGTTCAGTTTTCCTCAGCCAGTCCGATAGCCTCTGCCCTTCGACGTGCACGGCGCGGCATTTGCGACCCGGAAGGCTGACACTACGTGCCAATCGGCGGGGCGCCGGATTCACGCCTCTCGCGGCGGGTGGCGTCTCGATCGATACAGTCCGCGATCAGGCGATCCAGGATGTGAATCATCTCCAACCTCCAGGAATCGTCCGTCAGCATTCGTATGTCAGCATCCCGGCCGACGTCCTCGTCGCATTTTCTGCGAAGAGAGCAGACGGCGCCAGCCCTTCCCGGTCGCAGTCTCGCTGGTGGACCTTGATCCTATTCCCAGCGAAACAGCTTCGCCGACACCGCCGTGCACACCAGAAACGCCGCGGCCAGCGCCGCGAGGTCGCCGGTGTGCGCCAGCCACCGGTCGCCAGTCCAGATTCCCTGGAGCAGCGAGACGGCGTAGGTGAGCGGCAACATTCGTGCGGCCGCTTTCAGGACCGGCGGGAGCGAGCTGACAGGCAGGAAGACGCCGGACAGGGCGATCATCGGATAGAGAAGGAACGCCCCGATGGGTTGCGCGAACCGCGCGGTCGGAACGATGGCCGCAATCAGGAACCCGAGGGAAAGGATGCTGCCGGTGCTGATCAGCAAAGCGATGGCAAAGTGGAACACCGGCACCTCCACGTCGATCGGGTAGTAGCGTTTACCCGCGAGCAACAGCAGGACCAGCGAAACCGCCGTCAGCAGCAGCTTCACGAGGACGTGAGCCGTGAGAATCGTCTGCGGACGCAGCGGCGTGGCGCGAAGCCGCTTGAGAATGCCGCCTTCCCGGTAGATCGCGATCACCGTGACCAGCGACAGGACGGTGCTGATGGCGATCAGGACCGACGCAAACACCGGCAGGCCGACACGGAGCAGGCCGTTGTCGGCCAGCGACGACGGCGCGGTGCGGCGGCCGGCGATTCCCCCAAGGACCACGAACACCAGGACCGGGACGACGATCGTCCCGAAGGCTCCGAGCGGTTCGCGCAGGAAGATCTTGATTTCGAGCCAGGTCAGTCGCCAGAGGCCACGCAGCATCGTGGACAACCTCGTGAGTTGGGAGATACAGATTCTTCTTCGTGTGTTCCTGTCTTCGCGGCCAGGGTTCGCTTTACAAACAAGGCAGACTCACACTGTGAAGGGTAGAAAGATATGAATTCTTCTTCGTGTGTTCGTGTCTTCGTGGCCAAGATTCGCTTTGCAAATCAGTCGCGAATCGAGCGACCGGTCAGCTTGAGAAAGACGTCCTCGAGGTTGGGGAGCACCGTGCGGAAGTCGGTGACCCGGATCCGGTGGTGAGAGAGGCACTGAATCACCTCGGTCACGAAATCATCGCCACGCCCGCGAATGGTGAACCGGGACTCGTGGCGGAGTATCGCCTCCACTCGAGGGATCGCGTGAAAGCGCTCTTCGGCCATCGGGTCGTCCGTAGCCAGTACGACCGTTCGCTCTGGACAGTGCCGGTCGACGAGTTTTTCCGGCCGGTCGATATCGATAATCCGTCCGTGCTCCATGATGGCGACCCGATCGCACAGTCGTTCTGCTTCCTCCATGAGATGCGTCGTCAGGAAGACCGTCTTCCCGCGCTCGCGGATTCCGCGCACGAGATCCCAGATCGTCCGCCGCGACTGCGGGTCGAGTCCGGTGGTCAGCTCGTCGAGAAACACGACCTGCGGGTCGTTGATGAGCGCAAGAACAATGAACAGTCGCTGTTTCTGGCCGCCCGAGAGGGTCATGAACCAGGCGTTCCGCTTGTCCGCGAGCCCGAGCTGCTCGAGCAGCCGGTCGCCCACCGATGCGTGTTTCCGGTAGAGCGACGCCCAGAGATGCACCGCTTCCCACACCTTGATCCGCTTTTGCAGCTGGGCCTGCTGAAGCTGCACGCCGATCCGGTTCTGCAGCGCGTAGACGTCGCGGAAGGGATCGAGGCCGAGCACGGAGATGGTGCCCCGGTCCGGCGTGCGCAGGCCCTCCACGCACTCCATCGTCGTCGTCTTTCCGGCGCCGTTCGGCCCGATCAACCCGAAGATCTCGCCGTCGTTGACCTCGAACGACACGTCGTCGACGGCGATCGTGTGTCCGTAGGTTTTGCGGAACCCGGAAACGCGAATGACTGGATTGGGAGCCTTGGAGGTGTTCAAAGTGGGAGAATCGCTTCAGCGGCTAGATGATACACTCGCGCGGCCAGTGACACTTACACGACGATTCAGGATCGATACGACGACCGCCGAACACGCCGAATTGTTTGCCGAATGGCCTCGGCGAGCTCTGCGAGTTCTGCGGTTGATTGTGAATAGCATTGCCAGCCACCAAACCCATCGCTGACGATCGGGTCTTCACGCGGATCGCCTGGCGGCTCATGCCGCTGCTGATCGGCGGGTACGTCCTGAACTATCTCGATCGCAACAACGTCGGCTTTGCCGCGTTGACGATGAACCGCGAGATCGGGTTGACCGCCACGCAGTTCGGCCGGGCTGCGGGGATTTTCTTTCTCGGCTATTGCTTCTTCGAGCTTCCGAGCAACATCGCGTTGTACAAGGTCGGCCCGCGGGTCTGGCTCGCGAGGATCATGATCACGTGGGGCCTCATCTCCGCAGGGACGATCTTCGTCAAAGGGCCCCTGAGCCTCTACTTGTTGCGCTTCCTTCTCGGCGTGGCCGAAGCGGGCTTTTTCCCGGGCGTCGCCTTCTATCTCGGGACGTGGTTTCCATCGGAATACCGCACGCGGATGATCGCGTGGTTCATGGTGGCGGTGCCCCTGTCGTCGGTCGTGGCGGGGCCGGTGTCCGGCCTGCTGCTGAAGATGGATGGCATCTGGGGCCTGTCGGGATGGAAGTGGCTCTTCCTCCTCGAAGGGTTACCCGTTGTGGTCATCGGGCTGATGATGCTGAAAATGCTGGCCGATCGGCCGGAGCAAGCCATCTGGCTGACGGAGGCGGAACGGACGGTCGTCCGCGAGCGCATCGGCGGCGAACGGCGGGAGCGGGAGGTGCGCCATCTTGGCGCGGCGCTCAAGGACGTCCGCGTGCTGATTCTGGCCGGCGTCCAGTTCGGGTTCCTGGTCGGCTCGTACGGCGTCGGTCTGTTTCTGCCGCAGATTCTCAAGCTCGGCAACCTGACGGATCTCGAAGTCGGGTTCGTCTCGAGCGGCTGTTACATCGTCGCAACGGCTGGCATGATCGTCTGGGCAGGTCAGGTCGACAAGCGGGGCGGGAAGATCGTCAACCTCGCGTGCGCATGTCTCGTGTCGGCGATCGGATTGCTCTGGTCGATCGCATCCGGCAATTTCCTCGTGGCGCTGGCCGGGTTGACGGTGGCCCTCACCGGGATCAACGCGGCGCGCGGGATCTTCTGGACCATCCCGCCACGCTTCCTGACCGGCATGGCGGCGGCGGGCGGCCTTGCATTCATCAACTCGATCGGCACAATGGGTGGGTTTGTCGGGCCGTACCTGATGGGATGGCTGACCGACGAAACCGGTTCCTTCACCGCCGGGCTGGCAGCGATGGCCGGATTTCTCTTCATCGCCACGGGGCTTTCATGGTCACTCAAATGGTTCGTCACGCAAGACTGACTTTTGCTTTTTGCCTTTTACCTTTTGCCTTTTGCCTTTGCGTACGGGCGCAGCTGTCTCCGCCGAACGCCGCGGGCGTCGCGATGGGACACTTGCACTATCACGTCAAGGATGTCGAAGCGAACAGGAAGTTCTGGATCGCGCTGGGCGGGGAAGCCGGACGCCTCGGCACGACGGAGATGGTGAAGTTTCCAGGCGTCCTGATCGTCCTGACGCCGAGTTCAGCGTCCGGGGGTACCAACGGCTCGGTGGTGAATCATGTCGCGTTCCGGGTGCAGTCGTTTGCGAAGGTCGAGGAGGCGGGTTTCAAGGTGCAGCGTCTGGCGCAATTCCCAGGCGTCGGATCCATCAACACGCCGGAAGGCGAACGCATCGAGCTGTTCGAAAACTCGGCGACGAACCTGACGTTCACTCTTGATTCCGGGCAGACCGATCCGGTGGCCGAGCGTCACAACCGGCCGCTGCCGATTCCAATCGCCTTTCATCACATTCATCTCTACGTACCTGAAGGCGCGGACGTCGCGGCGAAGGCCTGGTACGTCCAGATGTTCGGCGGCGTGCCGGGAAAGCGCTCGAACTACCAGGCGGCCGATTTTCCGGGAATCAACATGAACTTCTCAGGCCAGGCAACGGCTCAAGCGCCCACCAAGGGACGTATGCTGGATCACATCGGCTTCGAGATCAGAGACCTCGAGGCCTTCTGCCGGCAACTCGCAGCCCGCGGCGTGAAGCTCGACGCCTCGTACACCAAGGGCGCCAATGGGGTCGCTACCGCATGGCTGACGGATCCGTGGGGCACCTCGATCGAGCTCACCGAAGGCTTGAGGTGACGCTCCTTCGCCGGCGGGCGGTCATGACGGCCGCCGCGCTTCTGTGCCTGGCGGCGACGGCGCTGGCGCAGCGCGGGTTCGGCGGGTTCGGCCGTCCAGGATCAATTCGCCTCCTGCACAACGTCCCCTACGACGGCCGGTTCACTTTTGTGCGCATCAGTTACGAGACCGCACCCGGCGGCTACTGGGCGGGAGGACGACCGTCGTGGTCGCACGGCTACCCGACCTCCGAGCAGAACCTGATGAAGATCATGAACGAGGTCAGCTATCT
>Ga0068858_100003046_pt1 | contig 16797 bp, 16 predicted proteins | sample KBSSwiS12_FD_66589 | JGI IMG/M metagenome (GOLD analysis project Ga0068858, IMG submission 66589) | Switchgrass rhizosphere microbial communities from Kellogg Biological Station, Michigan, USA - KBS Switchgrass S1-2 | ecosystem: Host-associated > Plants > Roots > Rhizosphere > Soil ...
GCGAGGGACACTCGATCGCCCTCGTGCTTCTCGCGGGCCACCGTGAACAGCCACCGCAGGACAGGCGGGAAATATTCTTTGATGTTCGTCACGACGATGCGCCGCAGCGGCGTCCGTCGCTGCAACGGCTTGACGCGCGAGTAGTAGCGGGTCAGCGTCACGATGGTTTCGATCCCGTGCTCCCGAAGCGGTCCCTCGATTTCGCGTTCGGTGTACGTCGGATTGAGAGGCGCGACGATCGCGCCGATCTTCCAGGCGCCGAACTGTGCGATCAGGAACTGCGGGCAGTTGGGAAGGAGCAGGGCGATGCGGTCGCCGCGTTGAATGCCGAGATCGCCGAACGCCGACGCGCACGCATCGCTCAAGCGCTCGAGTGTGCGCCACGTAATGGTCGCACCTTTGAAGAGGATCGCCGGCCGGTCCGCTCGTTCGCGCGCGTTGTCGGTCAGATAATCGACGAGCGTGCGGCTCGGATACGGCGCCAGAGTTCGAGGGACGCCGGCATCGTAATGATCGAGCCAGGGAGCAGTCAGCACCGGGGATAACCTAAAGCCAAAAGCCAAAAGCCAAAAGCCAAAAGCTAAAAGCTAAAAGCTGAAAGCCAAAGGCAAAAGGCGGCGTCGTTCGTTGGTATTCCGTTGGCCGCGTTTACGCGGCGACCTGAGGCGCCAGGAGCCTCAGCAGCAGCGCCTTCTGCACGTGGAGCCGGTTCTCCGCCTGATCGAACACGATCGACGCGGGAGACTCGAAGACGTCGACCGTCACTTCCTCGCCCCTGTGGGCCGGCAGACAATGCATGAAGATTGCGCCTGGCTTCGCGAGTGCCATCACGTCGTCGGTGACCTGATACCCGCGGAACGCCTGCCGCCGGACCGCCGCTTCAGCTTCCTTCCCCATCGACGTCCACGTGTCCGTATACACCGCATCGACATCGGCGACGGCATCGCCCGGGTCGTTGAACAGCCTCAGCCGCGCGCCGTGACGGGCAGCATGCGTCGATCGCTGCACGACCGCATCGGGCAACTGGTAACCATCGGGGCTCGCGACGTGAAGATTCGCGCCCAGCATCGACGCAGCGTACGCGAGCGAGGTCGCGACGTTGTTGCCGTCGCCCACGAAGGCGATCGTCCGTCCGCGGAGCGTGCCCCAGCGCTCATGGAGCGCCAGGCAATCCGCCAGGATCTGGCACGGGTGCTCGTCGTCGGTCAGCGCGTTGATGACGTGCAGTCGCGGCGCGCTGGCGGCGAATTCCTGGAGCGTCCGCTGCGAGAACGTCCTGACGACGACCGCGTCGACCCACCGTTCAAGGCTTCGCGCGATATCGGCCACCGGCTCGCGCTGGCCCAGCGCGACGTCCGGCTGCAGGCCGATGGCGCGTCCGCCGAGCTCCCGCACGCCGACCTCGAACGTCGTCCGCGTCCGAAGGGATGATTTCTCGAACAGCATCGCGACGTAGCGGCCGCTGAGCGCGTCCGCGGTCGGCGCCTGCACCCCGAGGGCGCGATCCGCCTTGAGGCGCGATGCCAGCTCGAGACAGCGCTCGAGCTCCACCGCGTCGAGATCGAGGATCGAGAGAAAATCCTTCCCTGGTGCGATAACAGACTCAGTCATGGCGCTAGGTCCGATAATCCGCGTTGATCCGCACGTATTCCGCGCTCAGATCGCAGGTCCAGACGGTCGAGGACGCGCTCCCCGCGCCGAGGTCGACGGTCAGCTGGACATCCGTATTCGCCTTCAAATATTCCGCGGCGTCGGGCGCGGCGTCGTCGTAGGGCCGGCCATCGCGAAACAGCACCGCCGGTCCGATCGTGACCGCCGCGCGCGAAAGGTCGAACGCGACATTGGCGCGGCCGGCCACCGCGATCAGCCGGCCCCAGTTGGGATCGCCGCCGTGCACCGCTGTCTTCACGAGCGGGGAATTGGCAATCGCCTTTGCCGCGCGCCGCGCTTCCTCCACGGACGCCGCGCCGGTGACTCTGACCGTGACGAGCTTGGTGGCCCCTTCACCGCCGCGTACGATGCCGAGCGCCAGCTCGCGGCAAACCAGGGTCAGCACGCCGACGAATTCGAAGTAGTTCGCGTCGCCGATCGTGACGCCCGAAGCGCCGTTGGCGAGGATCATCACGCAATCGTTGGTCGAGCATTCACCATCCACCGTGATGGCGTTGAACGTGTCGTCGACGGCTTCGCGCAACGCACGCTCGAGCAAGGGTCCGGGCACCGCCGCATCGGTCGTCACAAATCCCAGCATCGTGGCCAGCATCGGTTCGATCATGCCCGAGCCCTTGGCCATTCCGCCGACCGCCACCGTGCGGCCGCCGCCGATCATCTGCCCTGACGCTTCCTTGGGGAACGGGTCGGTCGTCATGATGGCGAGTGCCGCCGCCGCGCCCTGGTCCGCCGCCAATGCCGCGACTGCCCGGGGTAGCCCATTTCTGATCTTCTCGATCGGGAGCGCCACCCCGATGACGCCGGTCGACGCGACGAGCACTTCTTCCGCACTACAGCCGATCAGGCGGGCGGTCTCGCGAGCCATCTCGCGCGCGACTTCCAGTCCCTCGTCACCGGTGCAGGCATTCGCGCATCCGCTGTTGACGATGATCGCGCGAACGATGCCGTCCGTGCGTTCGAGGTGCTCGCGCGAGATGAGGACGGGCGCGGCCTGCGCGCGGTTGGTGGTGAAGACCGCCGCCGCAGTCGCTGGCGTATCGGAGACGAGCAGCGCCAAATCGAGTTGCCCCGCGGTCCGCTTGATCCCGACACTGACGCCCGCGGCCTTGAAACCCTGCGGCGTCGTGACGCCGCCGCTTCCGCCTCTGGTGCTCACGCGGGCGCTCCCTCCGCCTCGACAGCGCCGAGCGCCGCATCGAGACGCGAGAGCGCTTCGTCGACTTCGTCGACGGTGATGACGAGCGGCGGCAGCAGCCGCACCACGGTTTCCGCGGTGCGATTGACGATGACACCCCGCGCAAGGGCCGCAGGCACCACCGGCGCGGCGTCGCGGGTCAGTTCGAGGCCCCAGATCAAACCCGCGCCGCGCACCTCTTTCACAATCGGATGTCTGGCCGCCATGGCCTTGAGACGCTGTTCCATGTGCCCGCCGACACGCCCGATCCGCCCGATCAGCCCGCCGCTCACCAATTCGTCGATCACACAGATGGCGGCGCGGCACGCGAGCAGGTTTCCGCCGTAGGTGCTGCCGTGATCTCCGAAGGAAATCGTGCGCGCCACCTCTTCGCTGATGAGCGCCGCTCCGATCGCGACGCCGCCGCCGAGCGCCTTGCCGACCGAAATGAGGTGCGGCCTGAGGCCGAGGACGGCGGAGTAAAACGGAAATCCCGTCCGGCCGAGGCCGCTCTGGACCTCGTCGGCAATAAGCAAGGCCCCGGTGCGCTCGCACGCCTCCATGATGGCGGTCGCAAACGCCGGTGTGAGCGGCCGCACGCCGCCCTCTCCCTGGATCGGCTCCGCGATGACGGCGGCCGTCGACCGCGAGACAGCGGCGGCGAGTGCCGCCGGATCGCCTGTCGGCACGAAGCGAACGAGGGGCAGCAACGGCTCGAACGGGGTGCGATAGTGCTCGTCCGACGTCACCGACAGCGCACCGAACGTGCGGCCGTGGAACGAGTCCTCGAGCGCGACGAATTCCGGCCGCGGCTCACCTCGTGTGTACCAGTAGCGGCGCGCGAATTTCAGGCACGCTTCGACGGCTTCCGTTCCGCTGTTGCAGAAGAAGGCGCGCGGCAGCCCGGACAGATTCGCCAGGCGCTCGGCCAGTTGGCCCTGCAGCGGGTGAAAAAACAGGTTCGACGTATGGATCAGCGTCTGCGCCTGATCCGAGATCGCGCGCGCCAGCCCCGGATGCGCGTGGCCGAGCGAGGCGACGCCGATGCCGGACAACAGATCCAGGTACTCGCGACCCTCCGTGTCGTACAGACGGATGCCCTGACCGCGGACGAACGTGACTGGCACGCGGCGATACGTCTGCAACACATGCCGAGCTTCAAGCGCCTGAATGTCGGTCACCGCAGTGGTCATGGTCGTTCCTCCTGAAGTCCCCTTACGAGTCGAGTCGCGCCGGCAGGGGCCGCGTCGAGTGCCGCGGCGACAAGCGCGGCGGGTTCCCGGCCCTCAGCGATCACCACATCGTCCACACCGCTGGCGAGCGCGTCGTCGCAGGCCCGCAGTTTCGCGATCATGCCGGCCGTGGCCGTGCCATCCGACACCAGCCGGGCGATGGCGGCGCGATCGAGGCACGTGATGGTCGCGCCGTTCGACCCGAGCACCCCTGGCGTTGTACCGGCGATGACCAGCCGTCGCGCGGACAGTCTGGCCGCGAGATGACCGGCGAACGTGTCGGCGTTGACGTTGAACAGCCGGCCATCGCGTCCGACACCAATGCACGCCACGACCGGCACGAAGCCGCTGCCAAGCAGCGTGTCGACAACCCGCATGTCGGCGCCTGCCGCGGGAATCCCCACCCGGCCGAGATCGACGACGCGTCCATCGACCGTGCGATGCGGCGGCGCCGCATCGGACAATCCGCAGGACGCGTCCGCCCCGGTCAGGCCGACCGCAGCGATGCCGGCGGTCGAGAGCGCCGCGACGAAGCGCGTGTTGATCGATCCGGCCAGCACCGACACCACGACGTCGAGCGTTGGCTCGTCGGTGATTCGCAATCCTTCGATCTGACGCTTTTCGATGCCCGCAGCCTTGAGCGCGGCGTCGATCTCGCGTCCTCCGCCATGCACGACGGCGAGCGGTGTGGTCGCGGCGATTTCGCGAATCGCGGCGACGACGAGGTGCAGCCGCGCCGGGTCTTCGAGCAGTTCGCCGCCGAACTTCAGGACGAGCGGTCTCACGACATAACGCAGCCACGAAGACACGAACGCACGAAATAGAAAGGCTCTTCTTCGTGTCTTCGTGCCTTCGTGGCAAACGTCCCCGTCACCATAACCCGGTCCGTTCGTCGACGCCGAGCATCACATTCAGGTTCTGCACGGCCTGCCCCGACGCGCCCTTGAGCAGGTTGTCGATGACCGACACGAGCACCGCGCGGCCCGATGCGTCCACGCGCCAGCCGATGTCGCAGAAATTCGTGTGTACGACGTGCTTGATTTCGGGCAGCGACGATCCGACGAGCCGGACAAACGGCGCTGACGTGTAGGCCTGTTCGTAGACCCCGGCAACAGTGCTCTCGGTCGTGCCGGGCGCGACGCGCGCGTAGATCGTCGCGAGAAGGCCGCGATCGAGCGGCACCAGATGCGGCACGAAGTTGATCTCGTGTTCGCGGCCGCCGGCCGACGACACGCCCTGCTCGATTTCGGCGCCGTGGCGATGGCCGAACACGCCGTAGGCGGACACGCTGCCATGGCATTCCGAGAAATGCGTGCGCTCCGACGGCGTTTTGCCGGCGCCGGACACCCCCGACTTCGCGTCGACGATGACGTCAGCGCCCGCGACGAGAAGGCCCGCCTGGGCCAGCGGCGCCAGCGCCAGGAGCGTGGCCGTGGGGTAGCAGCCGGGATTCGCGACCAGCCGCGCACCGGCGACCGCGGTCCGTTCGAGCTCGGTCAGACCGTACGCGAGGCCATCCGGCACCCGATGCGTTTCGGGATACCACCGCGCCCGTTGGACCGCGTTCCTCAGCCGGAACGCGCCCGAGAGATCGATCACGCGGACGCCCGCATCGACGAGCGCCGGCGCCAGCTCGGCCGCCGCCGCGTCGGGCAACGCGAGAAACACCACGTCTGCCTGGCGCAGCGTCTCCGCCGACAGCGGTGAGACGTCGCCGGTCCACAGGCGGGCCAGTGCCGGCAGCTTTCGCGCCGCCGTCGAGCCCGAAGACATCGCCGCCGTCAAGGTGACCGACGGATGGCGCGAGAGCAGGCGCAGCAGTTCCTGCCCCGTGTATCCAGTGGCGCCGGCGACGGCGACATTGATCGGCGCCCTGGCGTCGCCGTGACGCGCAGGCGATCCGGCTTCGAGAACTGTATGCATGGAAAAGTATATTTATACACAGACAACCGGTCGGATCAACAGAAATCGATGTATAGTAACGAAGCTTCGACGCATACCGCGAATGGACACGAAGCGATTTCCGGATCTTCGCGGCCCATACCGGCTCTACGAATGAGGCAGACACGCCACTCGCCATGAAAGCGCGCCGGCAAGCCGCCATTCTCGAACTCATCGATCGCGACGCGCTCCACAGTCAGGAGCAGGTGCGGCGTCGTCTGCAGCAGCGCGGCTTCGACGCGACGCAGGCAACCATCTCGCGCGACATCAAGGAGCTCGGCCTGGCCAAGCGCGCGGGCGACGGAGCCTATCAGCGGCTGGGGCTCGACGCGGCGACTCCGGAATCGGCCATGGCGGCCCTCGAGCGCGCCGCGGCCGAATTCCTGCATCGCGTCGACCGCGTCCAGCAGCTCATCGTCCTCCGTACCGGCCGGGGACAGGCACCCGCGCTGGCGGAGGCCATCGATCGCGCGCAGTTGGCCGAATCGGTCGGGACCATCCAGGGAGACGACACGATTCTGGTCATCGCGCGCGACTCACGGCGCGCGGCCGTGCTGACCAAGCGGTTGGAACGCCTGGCGGGCAGGTAACGGCCAGGAGTCCGCATGGAACGGATATCCGTCAGACGGTCATGACAACACTCTGGGGCGGGCGGTTCGATACGCCGCCGGATGCCGGGGCGTTCGAGTTCGGCGCATCGTTCCGCTTCGATCGGCGTCTCTTCGAAGACGATGTGACGGGCAGCCGCGCGTGGGCCCGTGCACTCGGCAAGGCGGGTGTCCTCAGCCCCGACGAGGCGCGTCACCTCGAGACCGCGCTCGCCGATCTCCTCGCCCAGGGGCAGGCGGATCCGCGGTTTGTCGACGGTCCGGACGAAGACGTGCACAGCTTCGTGGAGCGTCTCCTGGTTGAGCGGCTCGGCGATGCGGGGCGGCGCCTGCACACGGGCCGATCGCGGAACGAGCAGGTCTCGGTCGACCTGCGCCTCTACCTCCGCCGCCGGATCCCGCGACTGCAGCGGGAGATCGAGGCGTCGGTGGCGGCGCTCGCCGAGCAGGCGGCGAATGCGGCCGATGCGCTCATGCCGGCGTTCACGCATCTGCGACCCGCGCAGCCGATTCTCGTCGCGCATTTTTTTCTCGCGCATATCGCGGCGCTTCGGCGCGATCACGATCGCCTGAGCTCCGCGAGCGCCGAAGCCGATGCCCTGACGCTTGGCTCGGGCGCCATCGCCGGGACGAGCTACGCGATCGACGTCCACGCGCTCGCTGACGATCTCGGCTTTTCGCGCGTCGTCGCCAACAGCATCGACGCCTCCTCCGATCGGGATTTCGCGACGACGTTTCTCTACGCGTGCACGCTGACCATGGTGCATCTGAGCCGGCTCGCCGAGGATTTGATCATCTTCTGCGGCGACGAGCATCGGTTTTTCGAGCTGTCGGACGCGCTCAGCACGGGCAGCAGCATGATGCCGCAGAAGAAAAATCCGGATCCGCTGGAGCTGGTCAGGGGCAAGGCGGGCCGCTCGCTCGGTCATCTGGTCGCCCTGCTGACAACGCTCAAGGGACTGCCGAGCGGCTACAACAAGGATCTGCAGGAAGACAAGCAGGCCGTGTTCGACGCCGAGGACACACTTCTGGGCAGTCTCACGGCCGTGCGATCGGTTATCGGCGGGCTCACGCTCAATCGCCAGCGCGCGGAGTCGGCGGCATCAGGCTTGCTGCTCGCTACCGACGTGGCGGACTACCTGGTCGGCCGAGGGGTACCGTTTCGTCGGGCGCACGAGATCGTAGGAGCCATGGTGCGGAAGCTTATTGCGGAACAACGCGACTTCGGCTCGCTCACGTTGGCTGAGTGGCGCGCAGCCAGCGACCGGTTCGAGGGCGATGTCCTCGGCCGGATCACGCCCCGCGTCTCGGTCGCCGCCAAATGCACCCCCCAGTCGACGGCGCCGGTGGCAGTCGCGGCCGTGCTCGCGGACGTCCAGCAGTGGCTGGCCAGGGCGTCGGGCAGATGACCGGCCGCTCGTACGGCAGTATTGCCACTCCGAAACAAGCTCTGCTAATATGTCATCACCTTTCGCACTTCCTTCCCCGCCAGAGAGGTTCCGTCGGGAGATTTTGATGCAGCAGCAGCGCCAGCCTCGGCTTGGTGACATTCTTGACGATTACTGTCCGCGCGAGCGGCGAGTCACGAATCACGTCGTAGTCGCGATGGTCGAATCGGAGGTGAAGCAGACACGCTGTTCCACCTGCGATGCCGAGCATGCCTTCAAACACGCCAAGGTGCCTCGCCAGCGCCGGAGGTCGGAAACGCCGGCGGCGCTGTACTCGCAGGTCCTGGCCGGCGGTCCCAAGCGTGTCGCGCACGACCCTCCGCCGCAGCAGGAAAACGAGGCGTCCGAACCGCCGCCGATCACGGCCGACCCTCCACCCGCGGAGCCGGAGCATTCTGAGCGCGAGATCGCGGCCGTCGCCGCGCCACAACCGGCTGAGGCCGAGACGCCTTTCGAGCCGGACAGTGTCGAGGTCGATGAGCGGGAGCACGACGTCGAGCAGGGACCCGCGCATCGCCGGCTGATTCGGGCCACGCTGCCTCGTGTACAAGGGCAGCCGCCGCCGACCCGTCCGGCTCCCGAATTCACGATTCGCCAACCGAACAGCAGGCCGGGACGATTCCGCCCGCGTCAGCCGCGAGGACCTTCGTCGTTTCTCACCGGTCACAATGGCAATCGATCAGGCAACATGGGCGGAGGCGCGCCGCGGGGCGGCGGACGTCCCCCGGTGATGTCCCGCACTGATCGACGCCACGGTCCCGGCGGCGGCCACAAACGCTCGAAGTGAGCCCGGCCGGCATGCCTGATCTTTCAGGAAAACACGGTCTCGTTGTCGGTGTCGCCAACAGACGGTCAATCGCGTGGGCTGTCGCACAGGCCGCCGGCGCCGCCGGCGCCCGGCTCGCGCTGACCTACCAGGGCGAGCGACTCGAGGACAACGTGCGCGAGTTGTCGGAAAAGCTCGACGCGCCGCTCGTCATGCCGCTGGACGTGACGAGCGACGAGCAGATTGCCGACGTCGCGGGCGCCCTGGATCGGGAGTTTGGCGGCCTCGACTTTCTGTTGCACGGCGCGGCGTTCGCGCCAAAGGCGGAGTTGGACAATCCGTTCGTGCAGACCTCACGCGAAGGCTTTCGCATCGCGCTCGACGTCAGCGCGTACTCGCTGATTGCGTTGACACGGTCGGTCGCCCCGCTGATGGAGCGGCGCGGGGGTGGCAGTGTCGTGACGCTGACCTACCTTGGCAGCCAGCGCGTGTTCACCAATTACAACGTGATGGGCGTGGCCAAGGCCGCGCTCGAGGCATCGGTCCGTTATCTTGCCGGCGATCTGGGACCGAAGAATATTCGCGTTAATGCCGTGTCTGCCGGCCCCTTGAAGACACTCGCGGCGATGGGGATCAAGGATTTTTCCAGCATCCGTGAGGTCTACAACGGACGCGCACCGCTCCGCCGCAACATTGAAGTGGGCGAAGTGGCGGATGCGGCGCTGTTTCTCCTCAGCCCGCAGTCGCGCGGGATTACAGGCGAGATTCTTTTCGTCGACGCCGGCTACCACGTCGTCGGCATCTAGGGGACTTCGCTCCCGACTTAGCACTGAAAGGTTAGAACTCAGAAGGACATCGGCCCCGCAGTACGCGGTCCTTCAAAATTTTGAGTTTTGAGTTTCAGTTTCGCGAGATTGATCATTCAATGGCATGGCGGCGCGCCCGGGGCGTGCTTCTGAGGCTCGTTCGGCGAAGGCTCTTCGCGATCGTGGTGGGCGGCCTGCTCGTCGGCCCCGCCGCATGGCTCGAAATGAGCGGGCGCTACGGTGCCTGGTGGGTCGACGGACTCAGTCTCGTAATGGGCGCAACGGGTGCGGCCGTCCTCTGGACCGGTATCGCAGGTGTGCCACCGGATTGGATAGATCAAGATTGAAGTTCGAAGTTCGACGTTGAAGTCTGAGGTGTGATGCCGGCTTCGAACTTCACACTTCGAAATTCGAAGTTCGAGGCACGAGCGCGTACTCGACAATCTTCCGGTACAACGTGCCTCGGCTGATGGCCAGGACCCGGGCCGCTTCCTTCTTGTTCCATTTCACCGCTTCGAGGACCCGTACGATGTGGCCGCGCTCCGCCTCGGCCAGCGACGGCAGCTGATCGCCACGGGGCTCCCGTGCCGGACCGGCCGTTTGCAGGAACTCTACGTCCGTGGCGCGAATCGTCCGGCCCGGCGCCGACAGGGCGGCACGCGACACGGTGCTCTCGAGCTCGCGGATGTTCCCCGGCCATGGATAGGCCACCAGCTGGTCCAGCGCTTCAGCCGAGAATCCCTTGCTGTCGGGTGGAAGCCCCTGCGCCGCGCAGTAGCGCGCGAGGAACCGCTGCGCGAGGACGGGAATGTCGACCTTCCGCTCGCGCAGGGACGGCAGACGGATGGCGAACGCGTTCACCCGGTAATACAGGTCCTCGCGAAAACGGCTGTCACGCACGAACTGCTCGAGTGGCCGATTCGTGGCGGAGATGAGGCGGAAGTCGACCGAGATCGATCTCTCGCCGCCGAGGCGCTCGAACCGGCGCTCTTCCAGCACGCGCAGCAGCTTGGCCTGCGCGATGAGCGACATGTCGCCGATCTCGTCGAGGAACAACGTGCCTTCGTCGGCGAGCTCGAGGCGGCCGGGCTTCCGGTCGTGCGCGCCGGTGAACGCTCCTTTTTCGTATCCGAAGATCTCCGACTCGAACAGCGTATCTGGCAGGGCCGCGCAGTTGACCGCCTGGAACCGCGCCGCGCTGCGCCGGCTCAGTTCATGGATCATCCGCGCGACCACCTCTTTTCCGGAACCGGTCGGACCGAGAATCAGCACCGAGATATCCGATTTCGCCGCGGTACGGATCCATTCGAAGACGATCAGCATCTTCTCGTCGCGGCCGATCATTTCGCGGAAGCGCTGCACCGACGGCGACTGATCTTCGGTACTGATCGTGGCCCGCCGGTCGAGGAACCGGTCCAGGAGATCGCCGACCACCTCCAGCGACGGCCGGCGCGCGGCAAATCGGGCCGGCGCCCCCGGCAGCTGTCGCGCGACGCCGAAGTCGACCAGTTCGCGAACGCAGGCCTCGACGTCCAGCCTCAAGCGGCCGAACGTCTGCATCAAGGACTCGGCATCGAAGCTCTCATCCGGCCTGGCGCTGAGATACCGCAGGAGCCCGGCTCTGAGCGGCGACTGCACGAGCGTGCGGAAGCGCGCGTCGAGGTCCACGGCATCGGGCCGTCGGGTCGTCGCGACGCTCTCACGACGGGTGCTGAAGGTCAGATCATCCATCTCGCTTGCCTTCGAGATGTGGCTGTTCCGCCGGGCCGGGGCGGAAGTAGTCGCTCTGGTACTGCTCGATCAACCCTTTCATTTTCACGGCGTCGCCCTTGCGGTGGCCGTGACACCGGATGGGATCGGCGCCGCCGCTGGTCTCGATCAACACGTCCGACAACAGCATCCTGGTGTCGATTTTCACGGAGGATACGTGGGCCATGTGGATCGATTCCTCCTGCTTGCCAATCCAACGGGGGGTGAACTGCACCACGCTCGTCGGGGTAATCAGGACCTGCGTGGGGAGCAGGTGATTGCCGCCGCTGAAACGGCTGGCGCGGAACACGTCCCCCTTCGCGAAAGGTCGACCCTTGAGCCAGACGATCAGTACGAACAGTGCAGCGAGCGCCGCAACGCCGCCGCCGAGGAGCCACAGCCAGTCGGATTCACCACTCATGTACGGCAGATGTTAAGCTATTTTTCGGCGAACGTGAGGCCGGGTGAGTCGGGCGGGTCCGACTTGACCTCCCCGACCCGACTAACTCATGCGAACGCTTTCTTCCGAGCTTGCCACGCACGCCGAACGTCTCTCACCTCGGCCGCGGATTTACGCTGATGCCAACGTGCCCGCCGGCCTGGTCGCTTACATGCGCACCCGGCTCGATTGGGATGTGCTGTTCGTGATCGAGGAAGACACGCTGCGCCGTGCGCCGGACGCCACGCACTATCGCCTCGCGCGGCAGCTTCGCCGGACCCTCGTCACGCTCGATCGTGATTATCTCGACGATCGCCGGTTTCCTCCCGACGAGGGCGGCGGCGTGCTCGTGATCCATGCGCCCGACGAGCGGCTGCTTTCGGCGCTTCTCGATCGCATCAATCGCGCGATCTTCCATCAGCCGGGCCCCGACAGCGATACTCGAGTCGTGCCGCTGCCGCTCGAGGGCCGCAAGATGCACGTCCACACCGACTGGCAGGCGGAAAAACCCTGAAATTGTCTCAGACGCCATGATTGGCCTCGAGCTTCGAGATCAGGCCGCCGTCGCCCCGGGGCTCGACGATCGCTGCGTCGTGATTGCAGGCGCGGAGCCGTTCGCGTCGGACGATCCGGGCGCGGCAGCGCTCGACGTGCCCGGACGAATCGCCCTGGAATTTCGATGATCGTCCTCTCCGGTGCGGACCTCGTCCTGCCCGACCGGATTCTCTCGGCGGGCACGATCGTCATCGATGGCGGCCGCATCGTCGATATTCGCACCGACACCAACGGCACGCTCCACCATCACTACATCGTGCCGGGTTTCATCGATGTGCACATCCACGGGGTGGCGGGCGTCGACGTCCTCGACGGGGCGGGCGCCGTCGCGACGATCGCGGAACGGCTCCCACAGCATGGCGTAACCGCGTTCTGTCCGACGACGATGGCCTCAGGCACGGAGGCGCTGCGTGGGGTGCTGTCACAGGTGCGGGATTTGCGTGAAGCCCCTCCCGGACGGCATGCGCGCGTGCTGCCGGCGCATCTCGAGAGCAATTTCATCAACCCGGCGTATCGAGGGGCACAGCCCGCCGCCTGCCTGCGCAGCCCGCGCGACGCGTTTTTCGACCCGAAGGATCGATCGGACGTGGCGCAGGGCCCGAGTGCGGGTGCGGCCGCTTTCACTGCCGGCGACATTCTGCACGAGATCGAGCGCGCGGCTCCCGACGTTGGCATTGTCACGCTCGCGCCCGAGCTCGACGGCGGGCTCGACCTGATTGGATGGCTGACGACCCGCGGCCTCCGTGTCTCGCTCGGACACTCAGCCGCGACCTACGAGCAGGCCCTTGCCGCGATTGACGCGGGCGCACGGCACGCGACGCATCTGTTCAATCGCATGCCGCCCTTCGACCATCGCGCGCCAGGGCTCGTCGGGGCCGTATTGCAGACCGAAGAAGTCGCAGCGGAGCTCATCTGCGACGGGTTCCACGTTCATCCAGCGGTGATCCGCACGGCGATCGCGGCAAAACGGCCTTCCCACGTGCTGGCGATCACGGATGGCACCGCGGCCTCGGGTCTTGCCGTCGGCGCCCGGGCGGCGCTCGGTGGACAACCGATCACCGTGCGGGAATCAGCGGCGTTTCTCGACGATGGAACGCTGGCGGGCAGCACCGCGACGATGGATCGTGTCTTTCAGATACTCGTCGGACAGGTCGGCTTGACGCTCGTCGACGCCGCTACGGTCTGTGCGACCACCGCCGCGCGAGAGCTTGGACTCGTCGGCCTCGGCGTGCTGGCGATCGATGCCGCTGCCGACCTGGTCGTCCTCGATTCACAGCTCGCCGTGGTCCAGACCTACATAGGGGGCGAACTCGCATACGCTCGATGAGGACACCGGCCGTGTCATTTCCTGGCGTCTATTCGCTGCCCATTTGTGTCGTAGACGTCAACCGGCCCCAGCTTCTGTAGTGGCTCGAGGGCGCGGGTGGGGTCGCCGACCACCACGATCTGCAAGCGATCTTGCGCAAGATACTGGCGCGCGGCCGCCTGAATCTGTTCCTTCGTCACCGCCATCACTCGCTCCGCATATCGCTCCCAGTAGTCGGCCGGCAATTTGTAACGCCACTGCGTCAGCGCCAGATTGAGCAGCTGCGCAGGCGATTCGAGCGACAGCGCGAACGACGCGATCATCGATCGCTTTGCATCGGCAAGCTCCTGGTCGCCGACCGGAACCTCGCGAATCTGGCGGAGCTCTTCGAGCAGATCGCGAAGGGCCGGTTCGGTCACGTCCGTCCGCACGTTCGTGGATGCCGACCAGTCGCCCCGATGCTGACGGGCATCCAAAGCGCTCGACGCGCCGTACGTGTAGCCCTTCTCTTCGCGCAGATGGAGGAAGAGTCGTCCCATCGGCCCGCCGCCGACGATCTTGTTCATCACCTCGAGCACGTCGTAATCGGGGCTGGTCCGCTCAATCGCCTGGCTGCCGACGATGAAGGTGGTCTGGACAGAGCCGGGACGACCGACGAAGTACATCTTCGACGTCTCCACCGGCGCGGGCTCGGGCACCAGCATCGCCGTCGACGCGGCCGGCTTCGCCCATCCGCCGAGTTTGGCCTGGGCGACCAGTCGAGCCTGCAGCATCGAGACATCGCCGGCAATCGCGAGGACGGCGCGATCCGGGAGGTAGTGTGCACGATGGAACTCGACGAGGTCGTCGCGCTTCAGGCGGTCGAGCGCGGCCTGTGTGGGTCCGATCCGCGCGGCCGGGTGCTCGCCGTACACCGCTTGCGAAAACATCTCGGCCGCGAGGAAGTTCGCGTTGGCGCGCTGCTGAGCGAGGGTGCCTCGGGTGCGCTGCTTGAACCTCGCGACCTCCTCGTCCGGGAACGACGGATGGAGGAGGACGTCCGCCGCGAGATCAATCAACCTCGCTGCATGCTCGCTGAGGCACGACCCGCTGACGATGGCCTCGGGGGAGCTGCCCGCGCTGACGTTCAGCGTCGCCGCCATGATCTCGAGCTCCCGCGCGATCTGGCTGGACGTTCGCGTCGGCGTTCCTTCGCGCATCAACGTCGCCGTGAATCCCGCGAGGCCCGGTTGATCCGCAGGATCGAGGTAGCCGCCGGCGCCAGGCACCAGGAGCTGGAAGGCAATCTGCGGCAGCCGATGGTCCTCGAGTACGAGGATCCTCAGGCCGTTGGGAAGCGTTGCTTCAGACAGCTTGGGCAGCTTGATCTTGAGGATCTCGTTCGAGACGGGCACCTTGCCTTTGCGGACCAGGCCTTGAGTGGGCGACTGCGTGTCTTGCGCGTTCACCGTCCGGCTGAGGCCGGACATCACGAACGTCACGAAATCGGGCGCCTCGGTCCGGCTGAAGGCCGACCCGACGTACGAAATGGATGCGAACACGATGCAGAGAACGACTACGGACACCACGTGCGGAATGAGCGGTGCCAGCGATGGAACACATCGACGATACGGCGTCATCGCGCACCTCCCGTTGCCGCGCCGCCCGCCGGCCTGGGCTGTGTGATCACCACCGTACGGTTTCCGGGGATCAGATATTCTCTCGCAACGCGCTGCACGTCGGCGGCGCTGAACTTCGAGAGCCGCTCCCATCGCGTATTGATCCTTCCCGGGTCGCCATAATACAGGGCGTCCTCCGCCATGGTTCTGGCAAGCGACAGCGATGTCGCGAGGCTGCCCATGAACCGCCGGCGCGTGACGTTGCGCGCCTTTTCGATTTCCGCGTCGGCAATCGGCCCCGCCTTCACGCCGTCGATATCCGAGTAGATCGCCTCTTCGAGCTTGTCGAGGGCCGTGCCGGGCGCGAGCGTCGCTTCGATTCCGAGCAGGCGCGGACCGCGACTGTTCCCCGCGAAGGCACGGACCGAAAGAGCCAGCTGCTTCTCGCGCACGATGTGCTCGTAGAAGCGGCCGCTGCGTCCGCCGGCCAGAATCTCGGTCAGCACATCGAACGTGTCGTTGTCGGCCGAGAGCGACGAAGGAATGCGGTAGCCGATATCGATGCGGGCCAGCCGCGCCAGCGGGTCGTCGACGGTCAGCCGTCGTTCTTTGTCCTGCGCCGGCTGGCCGATCTCGACCGCCGGCGGCGATGGCTGCGACGGAATCGACTCGAAGTGCCGGCGCACCCGTTCGAGCGTCGCGGCTGAATTGACGTCGCCGGCAATCGCGATGATGGCGTTGTTCGGTGCGTAATAGGTCTTGAAGAACGCGGCGACGTCCTCGACCGAGGCGGCGTTCAAATCGCTCATCGACCCGATCACCGAATGCTTGTAGGCGAAATTGTCGAATGCGAGCTCGTCCATCGCTTCGTCGGCGCGGCCATACGGCTGATTGTCGAGGCGAAGCCGCCGCTCCTCCTGGACGGCGTTGCGCTGGTTGTCGAGGTTCTCCTTGATGATGGCCAGCGAGCGCATGCGGTCGGCTTCGAGAAAGAGCGCGGCATCGAGCTGGTTGGCCGGCATCGTCTCGAAGTACACCGTGCGCTCCTTGTTCGTCGTGCCGTTCATGGTGCCGCCGTTGGCGAAGATGGTGTAGAAGTGCTCACCGGGGCCGACGTTGTCGGAGCCTTTGAACATCATGTGTTCGAAGAGGTGGGCGAACCCGGTGCGGCCGATGCGCTCGTCGCGCGAGCCGACGTTGTAAACGATCACCACGGAAAACACCGGGGCAACATGATCCTCCGAGATGATCACGCGGAGCCCGTTGTTCAGCTTCGTGTCGGTGAACTTGACAGTGGGCGCTGTCACCGCGGCCAGCGACGCGCCGGTCAGCGCCGCGATCACCGCGGCAGGGAAGAGTCTGTGGATCGCGGCGCGCACCATGTCAACCCTCCATCCGTGACTCGACTCGAATCCGTGTACCAGATTACCCAATGACCCGATGACCCAATTACCTGATGACCCGATGACCCGATGACCCGATGACCCGATGACCAGATGTGATG
>Ga0068858_100003051_pt1 | contig 16784 bp, 10 predicted proteins | sample KBSSwiS12_FD_66589 | JGI IMG/M metagenome (GOLD analysis project Ga0068858, IMG submission 66589) | Switchgrass rhizosphere microbial communities from Kellogg Biological Station, Michigan, USA - KBS Switchgrass S1-2 | ecosystem: Host-associated > Plants > Roots > Rhizosphere > Soil ...
ACATCGTGGTCCGGCCGGCCAACGACTATGTCGCAGAGTTCGTAACCCACATGAATCCGCTGAGCGTGCTCACCGGCATGATGGTCATGCGGCGGTGCACCGATATGCAGCGGCGTGACCAGACAATCTGGTTGGACGAGGGCCGCCGCTACGAGGTCCTCGTTGACGAGCACGGCGGACCTGCCGAACTCACGATCGATGGCAGGGTTTACTCTCTCGGGCACATTGGCGAAGGAGAGAGCTGGTCCCCCGAGAGATCGGGCCTGGCAGTCGCGCCGGCGTCCACGTCCCTCAGCACCATCATCAAATTGCGCAATGCGACAGGACATCCCGTACTACTGATGGATGACGGCCGGCTGACCGGCGTATGCGACGAAAACGAGATCATCCGCGCGCTCGCTGGAGAGCGACGCGCGGCACATTGAAAACGCTGCATCGCACTCACCTACGATGTCGCTTCCGTTCAATTGGCGCGGCGCGCCCATGCTCGTTGACCGGAAGCCGACCCGGCATCATTCCGGCGCCCCGCCCACCCACCAGGTAAAGTCTTCCGCATGCAACGCTTTTCTGCCCTGTCGCTCCTGAAACGCGGCCTGTCGGGTCAGCGCGGCTGGACGCCTCAGTGGCGCAGGCCTGAGCCCAAAAAAGGCTACGACGCAATCATCGTCGGCGGCGGCGGCCATGGCCTCGGAGCTGCCTACTACCTGGCCAAGGAACATGGGCTCACCAACATCGCGGTCGTCGAGAAAGGCTGGATAGGCGGTGGCAATACGGGCCGCAACACGACCGTCATCCGCTCGAACTACCTGTTCGATGAAAGCGCGGCGTTGTACGACCACGCGCTGAAGATGTGGGAGAACCTGTCCCAGGAGCTGAATTACAACGTCATGTTCTCCCCGCGCGGAGTCATGATGCTGGCGCATACCGTTCATGACGAGCAGGTCTCCAAGCGCCACGTGCATGCCAATCGCGCAAACGGCGTGGACAACGAGTGGCTGACGGCCAAGCAGGCCAAGGAGTTTTGTCCTCCGCTGAACATCGGCAATATTCGTTATCCGGTCGTGGGCGCTGCGCTGCAGCGACGCGGCGGTACTGCTCGCCACGACGCCGTTGCGTGGGGATATGCCCGTGCGGCCGATGCTCTGGGCGTGGACATCCTGGAGAACTGCGAGGTTACGGGCATTCGGCGCGACACGAACGGCGCGGTTACAGCGCTCGAAACGACTCGCGGCCTCATCGAGTCCCGCAAGATCGGTGTATCGGCGGCCGGCAACTCGAGTGTTGTCATGAAAATGGCCGGGGTGCAATTGCCGCTCGAGAGCTATCCCCTGCAAGCCCTGGTCTCCGAGCCCATCAAGCCCATTTTTCCCTGCGTGGTGATGTCCAACACCGTCCACGCCTACATCAGCCAGTCCGACAAGGGCGAGCTGGTAATCGGCGCCGGCACGGATGCCTACAACTCCTACACACAACGCGGCGGATTGCATATCAGCAGCCACGCGCTCGAGGCAATCTGCGAATTGTTTCCCGCCTTCCGCAGGCTGCGCATGTTGCGCAACTGGGGCGGCATCGTCGATGTGACGCCGGATCGCTCCCCGATCGTCGCCAAAACACCCGTACCAGGACTGTATGTGAACTGCGGCTGGGGCACGGGGGGATTCAAGGCAACACCCGGCTCGGCGCACGTATTCGCGCATACCATTGCTCTGGATGAGCCACACCCGATCAACGCACCCTTCACGATAGAGCGCTTCGCCGACGGCAACCTGATCGACGAAGCGGCTGCGGCCGCCGTGGCCCACTGAGCCGCCGTCGCACACTGAGAAATATCATGCTGCTCATTGCTTGCCCTTATTGCGGCGAACGCCCGGAGCTCGAATTCGCGCACGGCGGCCAGGCTCACATCGCACGCCCCGCCAAACCCTCGGCAGCCGACACCCAGGAATGGACCCGATTCTTGTATATGCGCGACAACGTCAAGGGTTTGTATGCGGAGCGTTGGAGACACTCGCATGGCTGCGGAAAGTTCTTCAACGCGGTGCGCGACACGACCACCGATCATTTCATCGCCACCTACAAAGTGGGTGAACGCCCGTGACAGAAGGTGGCAGGTTGCGCACGGCCACCGGCGGCCGGATCGATCGCACTCGCGCGTTGAGGTTCACATTCGATGGCCGCCCCTACACGGGGTTCCACGGCGATACGCTTGCATCCGCACTGCTTGCCAATGGCGTGCACCTCGTGGGCCGATCGTTCAAGTATCATCGGCCTCGTGGAATCCTGTCCGCTGGTGCGGAAGAGCCCAACGCGTTGGTGGGCGTGCGCCGCGATGCCGCCCGCTATGTACCCAATCTGCGCGCCACGCAGATCGAGCTTTACGAGGGCCTCGAGGCGGAAAGTCAGAACCGCTGGCCCAGCTTGGAATTCGACGTCGGTGCGCTCAACGATGTGGTCTCGCCTTTCATCCCGGCAGGCTTTTACTACAAGACGTTCATGTGGCCACGCGGCGCGTGGCATTCGTTTTACGAACCGCGCATTCGCGCAACCGCGGGTCTCGGGCGTGCGCCTGAGCACGCTGATCCTGATCGTTACTCCAATCGGTTTGCCCATTGTGACGTGCTCATCGCCGGGGCGGGCCCGGCGGGCCTGGCAGCAGCGCTGGCCGCGGCTCGGTCCGGTAAGCGCGTCATTCTGTGCGACGAGCAAGCGGAATTGGGTGGCAGCTTGCTGGCAGAAGCTGCGGTGGATAGCGCGACGATTGATGGTTACCGCTCGCACGACTGGCTCCGCCAGGCCGTGGCAGAGCTGTCTCGGTATCCGCACGTCACGCTGTTGCCCCGGACAACTGCGTTCGGCTACTTCCCGCACAACCTCGTCGGACTCAACGAGCGGCTGACCGACCATCTCGGCAGCTTGCCCGCGAACATGCCGCGCGAGCGCACCTGGCAGGTCAGAGCGAAAGAGGTTGTCCTGGCGACGGGTGCGATCGAGCGGCCGCTCGTGTTCCCGGGGAACGACCGGCCCGGCGTCATGTTGGCGAGCGCTGCACGAACGTACGTGAATCGATATGGCACGTTGCCCGGCGCCAAGGCAGTTGTAGTGGCCGCGCACGACGAGGCCTATCGTGCCGCAATTGACCTGCACAAGGCTGGGGTTGATATCGCTCTGATCGCCGACGTTCGCGAGACTGTCAGCGGCGAGTTACCGGAGGCGGCGCGTGCTGCCGGACTTCAGATACAACCGCGGTCCACGATTGCCGGCACGAGCGGACGCCTCCGCGTGAATGCTGTCGAGGTTGCTGCAATTGACAGCCATGGCCAGGTGTCGGGAGGCTCGGACCACATCTACTGTGACCTCGTAGTCATGTCTGGAGGGCTCACGCCGTCCGTGCACCTCTTCTCGCAGTCACGCGGCAAACTCGAATGGGACGAAGAATTGCAGGCCTTCGTGCCAGGCGACCCGGCGGAGAAAACCCGTTCGGTGGGGGCATGCGGCGGTGTATTCGATCTGGCGTCCGTGTTGGGTGGGCAGTACCCCGTCGCCGCGTTGAATGCCGGCCGGAGGGGATTCGCTGGCGCCCTGCCGCAGCGGTCCGATTCAAGTCAGAAGGCGTTCGTTGACTGGCAGCACGATGTCACGACCCGCGATCTGAAGCTGGCTACGCAGGAAGGCTTCCGGTCGATCGAGCACATCAAGCGCTACACCACCACGGGCATGGCAACCGATCAGGGCAAGACATCCAATCTCAATGCCCTGGCCGTCGTCTCGCGCGAGATCGGCAAGCCGATTCCGAAAGTCGGGCTCACCACTTTCCGCATGCCTTACACCCCGATCACATTCGGCAGCTTTGCGGGCTTTCAGCGAGGCGATCTGTTTGACCCCGTCAGGATGACACCCACCCATTCCTGGGCCAGCGCCCGGGGCGCGGTATTCGAGGATGTGGGATTGTGGAAGCGTGCTCGTCATTTCCCGCGCGCTGGCGAGGACATGCACGCTGCGGTGGCTCGTGAATGTCTTGCTGTACGCAATTCGTGCGGCATCTTTGACGCGTCCACCCTCGGCAAGATTGAGGTCGTGGGCAAGGACGCAGCCACATTCATGAATCGCATGTACGTCAACGCCTGGACCAGTCTCGGTGTAGGCCGTGCCAAGTATGGTGTGCTGCTGCGCGACGACGGCTTTGTATACGACGATGGTGTCGTCGCGCGCACGGCCGAAAATCGCTTCCATGTGACTACGACTACCGGTGGCGCTGCCCGCGTTCTCGGGTTGATGGAAGACTACGTTCAAACTGAATGGACCGATCTGGACGTGTGGCTGACTTCGACGACGGAGCAATGGGCGGTCATCGCCGTCCAGGGCCCAAATGCACGCAAGGTGTTGCAGCCGATGGTCGAGGAAGTTGATATCTCCGCGCAGGCACTGCCGCACATGAGCGTCGCGCGCGGCAAGATCTGTGGCGTGCCCATGTTGCTGTTCCGAGTCAGCTTCACCGGCGAGCTCGGTTTCGAAGTCAACGTCCCGGCGGACTACGGTCCCGCCGTGTGGGAAGCGATCCACGCGGCCGGCCAACAACATGGCATGACCGAATACGGCACCGAGGCCATGCACGTGCTGCGCGCGGAAAAAGGCTACATCATCGTCGGCCAGGACACGGACGGTACCGTGACTCCGGACGATGCGGGTCTTGCATGGGCCATCGGCAAGAACAAGGAAGACTTCGTCGGCAAGCGCTCCCTGCAACGGCCCGCGATGAGCTCGCCCGAGCGAAAGCAGCTCGTGGGACTCGCCACAGTCGATCCGCAAGTGGTTCTCGAGGAAGGCGCGCAGATAGCGCCGCAGGCCTCGCTGCAGCCACCGTTCCGGCCCATTGGTCATGTGACCTCGTCTTATCGCAGTGCGGTTCTAGGGCGCTCCATCGCGCTTGCGATGGTCAGCGGCGGGCGGGCGCGGATGGGGCAGACCCTGTACGTATCGATGCCCGGAGGCGATATTCCCGTCCAGGTTACTTCGCCGGTCTTCTACGACCCGCAGGGGAGCCGCCTGAATGGCTGATCTTTCCAGCGCACGCCGCTCGCCTGCGCTCATTCCCAGCAGCAGTGTTCAGCTGTTGCCGCCGGCGGCGCGGTTCGTGCTCAGAGGTGCTCCAACCGTCATGGCCGCCGCGGGCGCTGCCCTGGGTCTGAACATTTCCGACCTCGCATGCCGCAGCACGCGCGCCGGCGTTCGGGCCGCACTGTGGCTGGGTCCCGACGAGCAGCTCCTGTTGGCTCCGAATGCCGAGACAGAGAGCCTTGCACGCCAATTGGGTGAATCCTTGCGCGCACTGCCCCACTCGCTCGTCGATGTGAGCCATCGTCAAATCGCCCTCGAGGTGAGCGGCCCGCAGGCGCAGAATGTTCTGAACGCCGGGTGCCCCCTCGATCTGCACGTGGAGTCGTTTCCAGTCGGGGCATGCACGCGCACCGTGCTTGGCAAATGCGACATGGTTCTGTGGCGCACGGGCGCCAGTACGTTTCATGTTGAAGTCTGGCGGTCGTTCGCCGATTACGCTTCGCGCTTTCTTGCCGAAGCTGGAGAAACCCTGTGAAGACGCATGTTCGAGTGTTGGTCATCGGCGGCGGCGTGGTGGGCGTGAGCACGCTCTATCATCTCGCCAAGAAGGGCTGGACCGATGTTGCGCTGCTGGAGCGCTCCGAACTCACAGCGGGTTCCACCTGGCATGCAGCCGGACTGCTGCCGCTGTTCAACATGAGCTACACCGTCGGCCAGCTACACAAATACTCCGTGGACCTGTACAAGCGGCTGCCCGCGGAGACCGGGCAGGATGTCAGCTTCCACGTGACGGGCAATCTGCGTCTCGCTACCAACCGCGACCGCATGGACGAGTACCAGAAGTACTGCGGAACGGCGAACACCATCGGCGTTCCGTTCCAGGTCATCACGGCGGCCCAGGTCAAAGAACTCTGGCCACTCGTCGAGCTCGGCGGGAGCGGCGACACGCCCGCCATCGTGGGTGCCCTGTATCACCCCAACGACGGTCACATCGCGCCCGCCGACCTGACAATGGCGCTGCGAATCGGGGCCCGCAAGGCGGGCGCCGAGATCTACGAGCACACCGAAGCGCTCGGTATAGAGCGGACTGCATCCGGTGAATGGAAGGTTCATACGGCAAAGGGCGACATCACCGCCGAGCACATCGTCTGCGCCACTGGTAACTACGCCCGGCAGACCGGCCGTCTGTTGGGTTTGAACGTACCGGCGATTCCAGTCGAGCACCAGTACATCGTTTACGACCAGTCGCCTGAGCTGAAGGCGTACCGGACCGGCGGCGGCCGCGAGTTGGCGGTGTTGAGAGAATCCGACCAGTCCTACTATCTGCGCGAAGAGCGCATGGGCTGGATTCTCGGACCTTACGAGAAGGGTGCGCCAGCACGCTTTGCAGATGGTGTGCCTGACTGGTTCGGCCGGAGCCTGTTCCCGGGCGATCTGGAGCGGTTACTGCCCCACGTCGAAGCGGCCCAGCGGCGCGTACCGTGCCTGGAAAACTGCGGTATCAAGGACATCGTCAACGGGCCGATCTCGTACACGCCCGATGGCAGTCCGTTGATCGGACCGGCGTGGAATCTGCCGAATGTCTGGTTGAACGAGGGGCACAGTTTCGGAATCACCGCGGCCGGTGGCTCCGGCTGGCAGCTCGCGGAGTGGATCGTCGAGGGCGAACCGGGCATCGACATGCTGGCCGTGGACCCGCGCCGTTATGGCGACTACACGAGCAAGCGATACGTCGTCAAAAAGAACGAAGAGACGTATCGGAATGTGTTCGTGATCCACTTTCCCGACGAGGAACGGCCGGACGCGCGCCCGGCGAAGACGAGCCCCGTGTACGATAAAATCGATCGGATGGGCGCTGTGTGGGGTCAGCGTTACGGGTGGGAGCGGGCCAACTGGTTTGCGCCACCCGGTGTGGAGCGCAAGGATCGCTGGAGCTTCCGCCGCTCGAACTATTTCGAGCATGTAGGCAACGAATGCCGGCTGATGCGCGAGAAGGTCGGCGTGATCGACCTGTCGCCCTTCACGAAGTTTGAAGTCACCGGGGCCGGTGCCGAGGCCTGGCTCGACGGACTCGTCGCCAATAAGGTGCCCAGCAAGATTGGCCGCATCGCCCTGTGCCACGCATTGGCCCGGCGCGGCGGTGGTATCCGCTCCGAATTCACCATCACGAAGATCGGCCCGCAGAAATTCTACGTCGTGAGCGCCGGGGCTGCGGAGCGCTATGACAGCGATTACCTGCGCAAGGCCCTGCCCACCGATGGGTCGGTCGAGCTGCGCAATATCACGACCTCCCGGGGATGTTTTGTTATCGCGGGCCCGCGCTCGCGCGAGCTGCTGTCAAAGCTGACTGACGTGCCACTCGACAATGCTTCCTTCCCGTGGCTCACCGGCCAGACCATCGAGGTCGGACTGGCAGTCGATGTGCATGCGCTGCGTGTCAATTTCGTGGGGTCGCTGGGTTGGGAGCTGCACTTCCCCATTGAGTTTGCACACCATCTGTTTGACGCCGTGTTCGAGGCCGGCAAGGAATACGGTATCGGCATGGTTGGGATGCGCGCCATGGAATCCCTGCGGCTGGAGAAGTCCTATCGCATGTGGGGCAGCGATATGACTCCCGACTACACCCCCTTCGAAGCCGGGCTCGACCGCTTCGTACGTATGGGTAAGGGTAACTTCATTGGCAAGGCGCAGCTCGAGAAGCAGCTCGCCGCGGGCGTACCCAACAAGTTCGTCACCCTCGAGGTGCATGGCGTAACCGACGCCGATCCGCTCGGTAACGAGCCGCTGTTCGCTGCCGATGGCAGCATAGTTGGGCGCGCGACATCCGGCTACTATGGACATTGCGTACGCAAGAGCCTCGCCATCGGCTACGTGAAGGCCGAGTTCGCGCCGGTGGGCACCCAACTGTCGATCGAGATACTCGGCGAGCGGAAAGCGGCCACCGTGATCCCCGAATCCCCCTACGATCCTGACAACCACGATTTGCGGACATGAAACTCGAGCAACTCATCGCCAGCCGCCGGCCGGGGTACACCCTGCCGGCGCCTTTCTATCTCAGTCAGGAAGTGTTCGAGCAGGACATCGCGCGCATCTTCGGCCGCTACTGGATCTATGTCGGGGTCGAGCCCGAGATTGCCGAGCCCGGAGATTTCTTCACGGTCGAGATCGGTAGCGATTCGATCATCATCGTGCGCGATGACGATATGTCGATACATGCGTTCCACAACGTGTGCCGGCATCGTGGCGCGCGTTTGCGCTCGGCCGGCAGTGGGATCGTCGGCAACCTCGTGTGCCCCTATCACCAGTGGACTTACAACCTGCGGGGCGAGCTCATCCATAACGAGCACATGGGCGAAAACTTCGACCGTTGCCAGTTCAACCTGAAGCCGGTCCACTTGCAGAACCTCGCCGGCCTGCTGTTCATCTGCCTTTCGGACTCGCCGCCGGACGATTTCGCGGCCATGCGGACGGCGCTCGAACCGTACATCGCGCCACACGCGATCGCCGATTCGAAGGTAGCCTTTCAGGCGGACATCATCGAGGCGGGCAACTGGAAGCTCACGATGGAGAACAATCGGGAGTGCAACCACTGCAGCGCCAATCACCCGGAACTCACAGTTCCGCTGCTGGAGTACGGGTTTGGCTATCAGCCCACGCCGGAAAACACGGGCAAGATGGAAGAATTCAACCATCTGCTGGCGCGCGAGCATGGGCGTTGGGAGGCATGCGGATTGCGCTCGGCTGCTGTGGACCGTCTGGATCAGACCACGGGATTCAGAGCAGTACGCCTGCCGATAGCACAACACGGCGAATCGCAGACCATTGATACCCGAGTTGCCTGTACCAAGCTGCTGGGAAGTCTCCCGCAGGCCGACCTGGGTGGCTTGTCGGTGTGGACTCAGCCGAACTCCTGGCATCATTTCATGAGTGATCACATCGTCAGCTTCTCAGTGCTGCCGATTGCGCCCGGGAAGACGCTGCTGCGAACGCGCTGGCTCGTTCACAAGGACGCGCAGGAAGGGATCGATTACGACGTCAACAAGCTCTCGTCGGTGTGGACGGCCACCAACAGTCAGGACAGCGAACTGGTCGAGCGCACTCAACTTGGAGTGAGCAGTCCGGCCTATCAGCCTGGACCGTATTCGCCTTACACGGAGGGTCTGGTGAACGTGTTCTGCGAGTGGTACTTGCGGCACCTCGCCTGAGCTCGGCGTAACTCGCGCCGGGCGCGCGGCCAGCCGCGCGCTTTATGCGGGGCTCGGGGGCTCGGGGGCTCGGGGCTGACTCAGCCCGCGGCCGTGTCGAGCACCGGGCCATCCACGAGCTCCAACGGCGGTTCCTTCGCCTGCGCCTCGCGGATGGCGAGCAGCATCTTCTGGTCGGTGGAAGCGGCCTGTGCGGGCTCGACGGGATAGCGCACTGTGCATTCCAGGCCTTTCGTGGTGAGACGCGCGTAGACTTCCGGTTGGGGCAGCGCGGTCTGGAAGTCAATGAAGCGCTGCAATGCCGCGTGTTGCTGTTCTATTGCGGGACGATATTTCTCGTACACCGATTGAGCCGCTGCGGACAGGCGTTTCTCGGCCTCTTCTACGTTCGTCGTCGGCGCGACCGTCAACATGATCGTGTGCCAGTAGAAGTCGCCACCGGGCAGTTGTTTGAACAATGCAGTGGGCTGAAACAGCACGGCGTTGGATAGCACCACCATCCGCCCCGAAGAGTGCAACTGGGGACCCGCCAGCTCCATCATGTAGATCCTTATCAGGCCAATCTCGACTACCCGGCCGGTAACCCCGGCCAGTGTAACGCGATCGCCGACGCGCACGCCGTACCGGCCAATCAGGAAGAAATACGCAACGACCGCGAGAATCACGTTCTGCAGCGCCACTGCCAGGCCGGCGGTAATCAGACCGGCATAGGTTGCCAGCGAGCCTACTTCGGACACCAGGCCGAAAATGACGACCACCGTGAGTGCCAGGCCCACCGCCACCCGGCGCAGTGCGAGAAACTGTTGCCTGCGGCGCGCGTCATGCAGGTAGCGGAAGGTCGCCCGGCGCCAGAACTCCGAGATCACTAACACGACCGCTACGGAGCCCAGCAGCAGCCCCAGGCGCAGCGCCAGGTAGCGCGCCACAGCCGCGGTTCGCGCGGCAAGTGAATTGCGCCATTCCTGCAGGATACTCCGCGTGTTTTCCATTGCGATGCCCTGCTCTCCCAGTGGGATGAGCAGCGTGGAGAGTTGTTTGAAACGCGCGGCTGCCCGTTGGAATTTCAGCTTCGACTGCGCAAGTTGCGCGGGGTCGTCGGAGGTGACCTGCAGATCCTGGCGCGCGAGTGCTCGAGTCTCCTCGGTGATCTTGTCGCGCATGCCTGCAACATCCTTGGCGAGGTCCGTGGTTTGTTTAATCGCGTCTGCGAGTTGTCGCCTAGCTTCCTCCAGTGAGAACCACTTGCCGAACAGGACGATTACGCCCGCCGATTCAGGACGGAAGGTCTCCGCGTTTACAGGCACTACGGTGGATGCGGGCGGTGCAGTCGCGGCAGGTGCTGCGCTCCCGCCGGCCGCACCACTGCCACCGGCCGCACCACTGCCGCCCGACACGCCGCTGCCGGCGGAGGCCGCCGAGCCGGTCGGCGGCCCACCTGACCGTCCGGCGCTCGAAGTGAGGCCCTCCGTCCCATGTACGCCAGCCGCGGCTGCGCGCAGCTCGGGGACTGACTGCCGGAGGTCGTTGATCTGCGCCAAGAGTCCCCCTGACGCATCGCTCGTGTGCGTCTCGTACAGGTCCTCGAAGCGCTGCAGTTGTCCGATGGTGTTCTGGATCTCCTTGGCCAGCTCCAGTGCTGCGGAAATCTCGCCCAGCCGGGCTGTCAGAGTTGCTTTTTCCTTGGGCGTCGCGTGCGCGAGTTGTTGCTCGATGGCGCTCAAGTGCGATTGCAGGTTGGCAATGCGGTCCGCCATCCGCGCGGCCGCGCGGTCCACTTCGCTGGTCTGGCCCTGCGAATCCGCTGAATCGTTGTCCGAGGTGGTGCCCGAAGCGGTCGCGGGCTTGGCAGCCAACCTACCGGCGGCCCGGCCGAATTCGAACGCAACTTGTAGCGAAGCGAGCGCCGTTTGGTAAACGCGCTCGCGTGGCACGATGTCGTCGGAGTCAACGGGCAATTGCTGAAGCGCGACTATCCGGCGATACCAGGCAATCGTACGGCTTACATGATTAACCACCCGCTCAGGTGGTAGGGGAAGCTCAGTAGGTGGCGCCGTGGAAGGTGGCGCGTCAGGCGAAGAAGCCGCCCCGGCATCGAGACAGCCCACCGAGCCCAATGCCCACGCTACGGCCAGTGCCCCTACTGCGGAACGTACTACGGAACGAAGCCGGCTCACCCATCCTCCACGGTCGGATCCCACCATAAATGGGAATCCGACCGCTTCGTTCCATCGCTCTCCAGGCAGTCCCTGCCTGGAGTGGGCAGTCCTGCCCGGAAGCGGCAGGACTGCCCGTCTTACCTCGAGTGGGGTTACTGCCCCAGGCTGCTCAGGAACTGGGTCGTGAAGCCCAGTCTGCCCGCCTGGCCGTAGCTGTTACAGGTCGCGGACGCCGATCCCGGCGGACAATCGTTATCACGATCGAACGACCAGAAGTGGATTCCTGCGAGCCCTTTCTGCGCCGCGTAGGCGGAAACCGTCGCCACATTGGGAATGGTGAATGTCTCCCCCGGACTGTCGGCGCCGCCGATCATCGTTGTCAGCTCGATGTTGGCGAACGGTGTGCCGTAGAAGCTGTGCAGGTTCTCTGCAGCCGCTATCGCCGACTGAGCCATGTCGCATGCCCCGCCCACGATGGTGCAGTTGCCGGCACTCGTGCTGCCGTAGTCAAAGACCATCAGGTTGATGCTGTACTTCGTCAGCCCGTACGTCTTGATGGCGCTCATGACCCACGCCCCCAACTGATTCAGGCTGTTCGGCGAGTTGCCGCCCAGGGTGGCGAGCGTGAAGCTGAATCGCAGCTTCGGGAAGGTACGCTCGGCGGCGACGACGCGCTGCACGAGATTGTTGATCACGTCCTGGCTCTGACCGCCCTCGATGTCGAAGTCGATTCCGAGCAGGTTGGACGAGTTATACCTGTTGATGAACGTGGTGAAACCGGCGTCCGATCCGCAGGTGAAGACGCCAGAAGCACCGCCTGTAGAGATGATGTAGAACTTGCCATTGCTGACCCAGTTCTGAACGTTCGCCGAAACGAGCGCGCTCGGCTGTACCCCGGCCCAGTTCTCACTGCCGCACTCACCGGTCGCGAACGACCATGTCATCGTCTTGAGGTTCGTTGGCATCACCGTCAATACGGGTTGCAACGTACCGGTCACCGCGGAGCTGATGACATTGGTATTCCAATTCATGCTGATCGTGACGTCCTTGTAGGGACCAAACACGAATGGGCCAGGTGGGGGAGTCGCGCCGCCGCCGCCGCCGCCGCCGCCGCCGCCACCGCCACCGCCACCGCCACCACCGCCGCCACCACCGCCGCCGCCACCACTGCCACCAGTGCAGCTACCGGATGACGTCCACGGTTGTCCGCTTCCCGCCGCGCCGCTGTTGGTTGCGGGGTCGTTACCCTGCGTCCACCAATTGGCCGTGTAGTTGATTCCGTTCTCACTTGCGGTGTTGCCGCCGGTATAAACCTGCGTTGCGCTCCAGGCCGGCGCGCAAGTGCCGCCCGTGGAACCACCCCCGCCCGATCCGCCGCCGCCACCACCGCCACCACCGCCGCCACCACCGCCACCACCGCCGCCACCACCGCCGCCGCCACCGGATGAGCCGACCGGCGTCCAGAGACTTGGTGTGGTCGGATTCCAACCGGTGCCGCTATAGTCAGTTTGGTTTACCAGCGCGCTGTAGTTCTGTCCGTTGTACGAAACCACCGTGCCCGCCGCGTAGTAAACGTCGGGCATCCACGCTGAAACGGCTGCCTGCGCGGAACCAACCGCGCAAAGAGCCCCCATTGCAATCAGTGCAGACAACCGGTGTCTGCGCGCGCCACACTTTGAGTTCACAACTCGCTCCCTTGAGTAGACTTGACCAAGAAGGGCGCGATTTGAACTGAGCCCCGAAGGGTGCCGCAATGTGCTGTTTCAGAGACAGTTTTGCGTACCGGAACAATACCACTCGGGACTTTCGTCCGCGTTCCGCGTTAGGATTGAGTGATGCAGAACGCAGACGAGCCCTTGCAGAGCGTCCTCGCGCCAGCGCCTTCGCGAGAGCGAAAGTCCGCTGTCGTCGCGGCGTTACGCACGGTATTGCCAGCCGAGTGTGTGCTGTCGCAAGACGAAGAATTACGGCCCTACGAATGCGATGGTCTCACCGCATTCCGCCAGCTCCCGATGGCAGTGGTATTACCGTGTACTGACAAGGAAATTTGCGAAATTCTGATCATCTGCCGCGGCCTGGACGTTCCCGTTGTGGCGCGCGGCTCCGGCACAGGACTTTCGGGCGGTGCGATGCCGCACGGCGGCGGTATCATACTGTCGCTCGCGCGAATGAATCAGATCCTCGAGCTGGACCCGGTTGCCCGCACCGCGCGAGTCCAACCCGGTGTTCGCAACCTGCAGGTGTCGGAGGCAGCTGCTCCTTACGGCCTGTACTACGCACCTGACCCCTCCTCCCAGATCGCGTGCTCCATAGGCGGCAATGTCGCCGAGAACTCCGGTGGCGTGCACTGCCTGAAGTATGGACTCACTGTTCACAACGTCATGCGGGTCCGCGGCTACACGATCGACGGCGAGTTGCTCGAGCTGGGCTCAGCCGCGCTGGACAGTCCCGGACTGGATTTGTTGGCCATCGTGATCGGCTCGGAGGGCCTGCTCCTCGTTGTCACCGAAATCACCGTCAAACTCATTCCGCGGCCGCAACTGGCGCAACTGGTCATGGCCTCTTTCGACGACGTGGCCAAGGCCGGTGAGGCCGTTGCCGCCATCATTGCCGCGGGCATCATCCCTGCCGGACTCGAAATGATGGACCGGAAGGCAACCGCGGCCGTCGAGCCCTTCGTGAAGGCAGGCTATGATCTGGGCGCGCAGGCTATTCTGTTGGCCGAGGCGGATGGCACGCCGGCCGAGGTGGACGAACAGGTTGCACAGATCGAGCAGGTGATGCGGGCCGCTGGTGCGACTGCGATCACGGTGTCAGGTTCGGAGGCCGAACGATTGCGCTTCTGGTCGGGGCGCAAAAATGCCTTTCCGGCTGCGGGGCGCGTTTCGCCCGACTACTACTGCATGGATGGCACTATCCCCCGGAAGAATCTCGGCCGGATGTTGAAGGCCATCGAACAGATGGAGCACACCTACGCGCTGCGCTGCATGAATGTGTTCCATGCCGGGGATGGCAATCTGCATCCGCTGATCCTGTTCGATGCGAACGTGCCCGGCGAATGGGAGCGTGCCGACCGCTTCGGCGCGCAGATCCTCGAGTTATGCGTACAACTGGGCGGCACCATCACCGGCGAGCACGGCGTGGGAATCGAAAAAATCAACTCCATGTGTGTGCAATTTTCCCCGCGGGAGCGCGCGGCCTTCTTTGCCGTCAAGCGGGCATTCGACCCGGTTGGATTGCTGAATCCCGGCAAAGCCATCCCCACACTCGCCCGCTGTGCCGAGTATGGGAAAATGCACGTGCACGGTGGAGCATTGGCACATCCCGAAATCCCCCGTTTCTGATCCCATGGACAACGAGCTGCTGCAGTTGCGCGAACGCGTCCTGGTTGCCCGGGCGGAACACCGGCCGTTGCGGTTGCACGGCGGGCGCACCAAGGACTTCTACGGCGAGTCAGATGCGGGTGAGCCGCTGGACTTATCCGCTTATCGCGGCATCATCGACTACGAGCCTTCAGAGTTGGTGCTGACTGCGCGCTGTGGCACGCGGCTCTCTGACATCCAGACGACACTGGCCGAGCATGGTCAGTTCCTGGGCTTCGAGCCGCCGCGGTTCGACGGCGATCCCACTCTGGGCGGGATGATCGCGGCAGGGTTGTCAGGTCCACGGCGCATGCAAGTAGGCGCGGCACGCGATTTCGTCCTGGGTGCTACGCTCCTCGCCGGCGATGGCGAGTTGCTGCGATTCGGTGGCCAGGTGATGAAGAATGTTGCGGGATTCGATGTCTCGCGGCTCCTGTGCGGATCGTTGGGCGTCCTGGGCATCCTCACGGAGGTTTCAGTAAAGGTCCTGCCCCAGCCGCGTGCCGAGGAAACGGTGCGCCTGGAGATGCCGGCGCGCGACGCGGTGGACGCTTTCAACCGCTGGGGCGGAAAGCCGCTGCCGATTTCCGGGGCAGCCTGGCACGAAGGCGCCGCATGGGTAAGACTGTCGGGGGCGGCTGCGGCCGTGCAAGCGGCCCGCGCTGTCATTGGTGGCGATCGCGTATTTCCGGTGTTGGCGCGTAAGTGGTGGGAGTCGTTACGTCACTACATGCACCCGGTGTACTCAGATCCGTTGGTGTGGCGAGTCTCGGTGCCGGCTAACGCGCCGCCATTGCAGTTGGCGGCCGAACCGTTGATCGATTGGGGCGGCGCGCTTCGCTGGTATTCCGGTGATTTGCAGGCGTCCGATGTACGCGGGCTGGCGCTGGCGTTGGGAGGCACGGCGATGCGCTGGCGTGGCGCAGGTACGGGGCCCAGGTTTCATCCGCTGCCACCCGCACTCGTGGAAATCCATCGGCGGCTGAAGCGCAGCTTCGATCCGGAAGGTATTTTCAACCCGGGCCGGTTGTTGGCCGACATGTGAAGGGATGGAAACGCGACTTACAGCAGCAATTCGGGCGACGCCCGCCGGTGCCAGGGCGGATGAGATTCTGCGCGCCTGCGTACATTGCGGGTTTTGCCTGGCGACGTGCCCCACCTACCAGCTTCTGGGCGACGAGTTGGACAGTCCCCGCGGCCGGATCTACCAGATCAAACAAGTTCTCGAGGGTGTCCCACCCACCCGCCAGACCCAATTGCATCTCGACCGCTGCCTGACATGCCGAAGTTGTGAGACTACTTGCCCCTCGGGTGTCGAGTACGGACATCTGGTGGATATCGGCCGGGCCGCGGTTGATGAGCGAGTTGAACGCCCATGGCGTGAACGAGCCTATCGATGGCTGTTGCGGGAAGGAGTGAGCCGATCCTGGCTTTTCGGGACCGCACTGAAGTGCGCACGGGCGATGAGATGGGCACTTCCGCCCTCGTTGCGGGCCAAGGTAGGTGTGGCCAGGGTACCCGGTGCAGTACCGACGCGCGTACATACCCGGAAGGTGTTGCTGCTCAACAATTGCGTCCAGCCCTCGATGTCTCCATCAATCGACGCCGCAACCGCGCGCATACTCGACGCAGTCGGCGTGCAGTCAATCATTGCACCTCGATCGGGTTGCTGCGGAGCCATTCGACAGCACCTCGACGATCAGGCAGGGGCGCGCGACAACTTCCGCCACAATATCGATGCCTGGTGGCCCTTCATCGAGTCCGCGCAGGTGGAAGCCATCGTCATCAACGCATCAGGCTGCGGGGCCATGGTTGCCGAGTACGCCCACCTGCTTCGCGATGACCCCGTCTACGCGAACAAGGCAAAGCGCGTGGTCGAATTGGCGCGCGATGTGGCCGAATTTGTCCCACAGGCCCTTGCGGCGGCCGGCATCGGCACCAGCGTGACACCCGGCACCAGCGCGACACCCGGCACCAGCGCGGCGCCCGGCACCAGCGCGGCGCCC
>Ga0068858_100003052_pt1 | contig 16783 bp, 13 predicted proteins | sample KBSSwiS12_FD_66589 | JGI IMG/M metagenome (GOLD analysis project Ga0068858, IMG submission 66589) | Switchgrass rhizosphere microbial communities from Kellogg Biological Station, Michigan, USA - KBS Switchgrass S1-2 | ecosystem: Host-associated > Plants > Roots > Rhizosphere > Soil ...
AATCTTCCAGTTGCTCCAGCGAAATAAATTTTCTTTGACGACCACTTTCACTGAGCTGTCCTTGTGATTGCGCAGCCGGATTTCGAATTGCTCCTCCATCCATCTTGCTTTGCTGTCCACGCTGAAGTCGGTTTGCTTGCGCTCGCCCACGACATCGAACGCGGATCCGAGCTTTACGCGCACCGTCTCGTCCTTCGGCGTGTGATCGATGCGATCTTCACCGATGAATTCCAGGCTTCCGTCAGCAGCGTCGAGCTTTGATACGCGGATACGACCTGCCGGCAGGGGGACACCAAGTCCGTACTGCTTGTCGTTTTTGAACTCCAGATACACGTCGACCTTTTTATTCGATTCACTGGTGAAATTGCGATCGGTCATCGGGCTCGGGTACACGTAGTAATCAGGTGCACCGTTGTAGAGCAGGACTTTCTTGGCCGGAATCTGGCGAGCCTGATCAAAGAGCTCGATCTGCTTGGTCGAGTTGTTGGTGAGCGTCGTAGGACGCTGCAGCGTGTACAGGTGAAATTCAAAGAAGGATTGCTCCTTGAAGCCGGGCGCTGACGTGGCCATGTCGGCAGCTTCGTTGAGCGCACGCTTGGCGAGCATTGGCATGGCTGCTGTCGGCACTGGTGCCCGGTGTACGTCGCCTGCGATGAGCTTCAGATGGGCATTGGGGTACGCAGTACCGGACTGATTGATGACGCTGACCCAGGCAGAGAGGTCGAGCACGCCACTGTTGGCGTCTTTGCCCTCGTTAAGGATCAGGTTGTAGTCGGACCACCACGTGACGCCACCGGTCTGATACGTAACTCGACTCCGTTGAGTGCCAGCAGTAGGTGACGCCACGTCCCAAACGAGAGTAGGACGGGTATCGAGACCACCTGGCACTTCGGGAAAGCGAACCGACGAATAGTCGCGCACGGACTGAATCGATCCGTCATTCGTTCGCAGAAGCAAACCGTCTGTGGACGAGAGCAGCGTACCGTTGATGGTCTCCATTCGGTCACCGACGTGACGCTCAACCGCGATCGGGCGGTCGATATATTTCAGAAGGAGTTTGTCCGTGCTCACCAGGTCAAACTGATAGTTCTGTTCGAGCACGCGCGTCCGAGGTTCGGACAAGGACGTAAAGGTGACCGTTGTTGGATCGATGAGGGCGGCAACGTCGGCGAACTTCAACGTCGAGCGCCCACTCGCAAGTTTCATGTCGCGCTCCTGACGCACCATCGCGTAACCAGGGACACTCGAAGCGTTGGGGACTCCGCCCCCCGGGACGGGTCGATACATGTCAGGCGACATCGCGCCGGCCTGTTCCGAGCTGTAAATAGTGATCGCGGTGTCTTCGCTAGCCGCGTTGGCGCCGGACGCTCCCATGATTGGGAGGAAACCAAGGGCGGTGGCAACGGCTTTGCGAATGGACGACTTTCTGGTGGACATGAGGGGCTCCGGTGAATGCCTTCCCAGATGCAAACGGCAGTGCGCGGCGAATCGGGTTACGGGCCGCGCTCAAATTTGGATCCAGGCGAGAACCTGATCGGCCGGCAAATTGCTCGACTCCCCGTCACTTTTCTGAAGGGTCGAAGTGGATGGGAACGGGCGAAAGAGTGTGATCCGCGTCACATTGCAGGTTCGGCTCTCCCGATCTGTGAGCCATCGCCTAGGTACCTCGGCAATGGCACTGCAGGATACGTTCAGGATTGATTGCCCGAATCCGGCTCGACACTATGGAAGCAGCTTCACGTCCTGAATTTGAGCCTTTGGCTGACCTTCCCGTGGAGGAGCCTATGGGGATGGGGCTGCCATCGGGACGCTCTTCTTCTACGCCTTCTTCGCCGTCGCCTGCCGCTGCTTCGAAGAGCTCCTTGGCGGATGCCGACGAAGATTTGCTATCGCATGGCGCGTTGCTGGATCTCGGGGCCGACGCTCCTGCCACCTCTGCTGCTGCCGTAGCCCCTGGGGTGGAGGGACGGCCTGATACCTCGTTGGTTCCAACGCTGTCGTCCGCATCATTTGAGCCGGCCTCGAAGTCAGGCGACCTGCTCGACCCGGAAATTCTGCTGGGAGTTGCGGAGCCAGGTGGACCGGCCCGGGTGGACGGCACCAACGGCGCTGGCACTCTGTCGCGAGCCGATGTTGCTCCGGCTACCACTCCAATCCCTGTTGCCACTCCTGCCGCTGCTGCCGCCGTGGACGGTGCTTCAGCGAAAGCGCGTTCACCTTCGACCGCGGCGACCGCGGGCGTTGGCACCAAGCCTCGATCGAGCACTGTTAAGAGCGTTCCAAACGCTGGCACCGATGCCAGCTCGACGACGGGAACCACGAAGCGATTGCCTTCTGGCGGACCGACAACAGCGTCCGCACTGAAGCCTGCGAGCCCCAGGGTTGGAGCGACCTCCGCGGCCGGTGCGATCCCCGCAGCCGGTGCGATCCCCGCAGCCGGTGCGATCCCCGCAGCCGGCGCCACCACCGTGGCCGGCGCGGCTCCAGTGGCTGGCGCGGCCTCCATGGCAGCAACGGCATCCGCCGCGGCGACAGCCCCCGCGGCCGCGACGACCCCTGCTAACGCTGCGGAAGTTGCTCGCAAAATCGCCGCTGCCGCCAAAGCAGCATCCAGCCGCCGCGCAGGCGCGACGTTGGCTGGCGTGTCCAAACCCATGGCGATTCCGCCGGGCGGTGGCACCACGCAAACTCAGACACACACGCCGATGTCAGCAACGACCTCGGCCCCAAAAGTTTCACCATCTCCAAGTGCAATCGGTTCGCTCGGACGGGCAGCAGCTGACACCGCGACAACTGGTACCAAGAAAGTAGTTGTACCTGTCGCCACCGAATCGTCCGCCATCGCCGCAAAAGGGGTCCCCCCGGTTGCCGTCGAGCCGCCTGCCGCTGCCGCTGCTGCTGCTGCTGCAAAGAGCGTCCCACCGATTGCCGTCGACCCGTCCGTAGCCGCCCCTGCAAAGTCGCTCCCCCCGGTTTCCATGGAGCCGCCCGTAGGCACTGCGAAGACGTTCCCGCCGGGTGCACCAGTGGCATCGGTGGCCACTGCGAAGGTAGTTCCACCGGTTCCCGCCGTCGGGGCGCCTGCTGCTGCCACCACGAAGATGCCCTCGTCGGTTACCGCCGATCCGCCTGCAGTCCCAGCCGCGGGTCCGGTCGGAGCCGCCGCCACTGTGAAGGCATCTCCGTCCGGGACTGCGTCACCGGCCCAAGCCAGTGCAGCAACGGCGATCGCGCCAACGGTCAGCCCACCAGTCCAGACGCCAACTGCAACACCGACAGCCACACTCGCCGCCTCACCGTTTCAAGAGCAACTGCCTGAACTGCCCGTCGAATTGATGGACGATCCGTTAGCGGTTGCAGCTCCTCCGCCGGGCATGGTTGTTCCAACATTCGCGCCTCCACCTCCGGTGGCCGCGCCGACCCCGCCGCCGCAAATACCGTCTGCATCATTTGCGCCGACCGCGTCATTATCCGCGCTGGGATTGCCCACATCCGCGCTGGGATCACCCACGGTAGGACCGTCCGCGGTGGGATCGTCCCCAGTTGGATCGTCTGCGGCGGGATCGCTCGCACTGGGATCGCCAGCCCAACCTGCATCGACCCCTCCGGCCGTGCAGCCGACGCCAGCTGCGGCGGCGGCACCATCTGCACGCCCGCTCTCACCGCCCTCCATCGCGCTTTCGCCTGAGCCGGCCCTTCCCCCATCGCCCGCTCCAGCCGTGTCGATTGCGCCACCCGCGGTCGTAGCCGCCGCATCGGCTGCAAGTCCGCCGATGGATCGGGACTTCATCGCGCGCAACCAGATTGTTGAACGCTATCTTTCCGGGCGTTTGCCCCTGAAAGGCGCCACCGATTTCGAGAACTTCTGCAAGGAAAACCCCAAGGTCCTCGATGAGTTGGGTTTGCCGGAACGAGTCAACGCGGGCCTGCGCCTGCTGGAAGCGAGCGGCAAGCCCGAGCCCTGGCAGGAAAAGTCGCCGCGTTTCTGGAGTCGGCCGCAGTTTGTTCTGGGCCTCGTTGCCGCGGTTGTGTTGCTCGGCGTCGCGCTCGCCATAACGGCCAGCAACGTCTCCATCAAGGAGCAGAAGATTGCCAGGCTCGAGAAACAGGCAGCAGAGCGGCCTCTCGAGCCAGCCACCACCACGCGGGTGATCCGCCTGGTTCCCAGCCACGAGGCTGCTTCCAACACTCCGGCTGTTACGATCGGCGGAGGAGCCGCGCAGCTGGTCGACTTCAAGATCGATGAAACGCGTTCGGCATACAAAACCTTCCGCATCACCATCGATCGTATCGATCAGGGTCGGGTGGCCGTGCTGCACAACCTGGTAAAGGATTCGAACGGACACCTGCGGATTGCGCTGAACAGCTCGGCCCTGGGCCCGGGCAACTATCAGCTGGCCATCGAGGGTCTGTCGTGGCGCGGAGATCCGGAGCCGGACTCCTGGGTCACCATCGGAATCCAGCGTTAGTTTTCCGGCAGCGCCGCTTCACGGCGAATGTGATGGACCTCGCGATTCCGCATCGCCGCGGAGCATTTTCAGCTGAGGAGTCCGCAGCAAAGGCCGATCCTGACACGGAACGGCACGAATCGCTGCCGTAGAGTCAAACCCTGATATAAGGGACTGAAGCGGATCCCGAGGGTTCATGGCAACGATAGAAGACCGCCGCAGGACTGACACTCCAGCGACAACGGCAGCGCAAAACGACGTATTTGTCGCCCGCCAGCCTATCTATGACTCCGCCATGGCCGTCATGGCGTTTGAGTTGTTGTACCGACCCTCTCCGGCTGCAACCAAAGCGAAAATCACGGACCCCCGGCAGGCAACGCTGGAGGTCATCTCCAGTGCCGCGCTCGAAATCGGTCTCGACCGGCTGTCAGGCGGTCAACCTGTCCACATCAACTTTCCCGCCGAAATTCTGCGGGACGTACCGGATCTTCCCCTGCCTCCGAATCTCGTGGTGATTGAGGTGTTGGAGGATGTACGAGCGGAGCCCGCGGTTGTCGAGGGCATCCGCAAGTTGCGGGCACGTGGACATCGCATCGCCCTCGACGACTACTCCCCCAAGGTCAGTGACCCCCGCCTGTTGGAGTTTGCCGATATAGTCAAGCTCGAGATCAGTCATCCGCCGGCCGGTGAGCTGGCGCAACTGGTGGCGGATCTCAAGCCCCGTGGCGTGCAGTTGATTGCCGAGAATGTCGAGACGCCGGAGGACTTCGAGTCCTGCGTAGCGTTGGGATTTACCGGGTTTCAGGGCTACTTCCTGCAACACCCGCAGACATTCCGCGCCAAGCGCGTTCCAGCCAACCGCCTGACTACCCTGCGGTTGGTTGCCTCTTTGTCAAACGAACAGTATTCGATCGACGAGATTGAATTGTTGATCAGCCAGAACGTGTCCATGTCCTATCACGTACTGCGTTGCATCAACTCCAGCTATTACAACCTGCCCCGCAAGATTGACTCCATCCGCCAGGCGATCGTGATCCTGGGCGTCAATCATCTCAGACAGTTGTGCTCGCTGTTGTGTCTGCAGGGATTTGATGACCGTCCGCCGAGCCTGTTTCTCAACGCCATGACCCGGGCTCGCATGTGCGAGCAACTCGGTCAGCTCGGAGGAGCCAAGGACACCGGCGCGTTCTTCATCACCGGCCTGTTCTCTCTTCTCAACGCAATGACGGGCATGCCTACCCAGAAGATCGTCGAAGAGCTGCCGCTCTCACCGGCTGTTTGTCGGGCGCTCGTTGCCGGAGAAGGCGAGCTCGGTAAGGCACTCAAGTGCACCCGCGCGTATGAGCGCGCGGCATGGGACCATGTTGCTTACGGAAATCTCTCGCCTGCGCTCATTCGGGCGGCGTATGTTGATGCGCTGTTCTGGGCCGAGCAGGCCCGGGCGATGCTCTCGAACTGACTAGGAGCCTGTCTGACTAATGGGCGCCGCCGCAGCAGGCGAACATTAGTCAGACAGGCTCCTAGGCCCTGAGCGTCTTGAGCGGCGGCTGATTCACGACCGAGCGGGTCGCGAGCCAGCCGGTGGTCGCCACCAGCACCGCGCCTCCAACCAGGCCCTCCACGCCAATCCACCAATCAAACGTGTAGTGCAGTTGGAGCACCCGTGTATCAATGAAGTACGCGGCAACAGACGCGCCCATGGCAGCAAGCATTCCTGATAAAAGGCCCAGGGTTGTGAATTCCGAAAGCACCCCCTGAAGCACTGTGGCCCGACGAGCCCCCAGCGTACGTAACATGGCGCTCTCATAGCGCCGCTCTTCCCTACTGGACTGCACGGCAGCCAACAGTACCGTCAGCCCCGCAAACAAGGTGAAGACAAAGACGCTCTGCACAGCCAACACGGCTTTGTCGAGAACCGACCGGACCTGCGCCAGGAGATCGTCAATGTCGAAAATCGACACGCTGGGGAATCGCTTCGCCAGTTGCGAGAGCGCGCGGGCGTCGCCGGCTTTCAGGTTGGCGCTGGTGATATAGGTTCCTGCGGTCTTCTCCAGAACTCCCGGCGGGAATACGACAAAGAAGTTGGGTTGAAAGCTGTCCCACTTCACCTTGCGGATGCTCGCCACCTCGACCTCAAAGGTCTCGCCTGCGATATCGAAGGTCAGTCTGTCGCCAACATTCACCTTCAGTGAGTCCTGGAACTCGGTGGACAGGGAGACGAGCGGTTTGCCGTAGTCAGCGGGGGTCCACCATTCTCCGGCGACGATCCGATTGTCGGCGCCCGGCTCGGTAGACCAGGTGATGTTCTGCTCGCGCGTCGCGAAGTTCTCGCTGTCCTCGCCGGCAAACTTCATGTCCTCCACCGAGCGGCCTTTGATACTGGTCAGTCGTCCTCGGATCATGGGGAGGACGCGGGCTGTCTTTGCACCGCGGTCCTTCAGGAATTGCACAAACGCATCCCGATCGGGAGGCGCAATATTGACGAAAAAGTAGTTGGGTATATCCGCCGGAAGCGTTCGGCGCCAATCGCTGTTGAGATCGTCACGGACAATTCCCAACAACAGCAGCACCATGATTCCCGTGCCAAAGGCCACGATCTGCACCAGGCTCTCCGCGCGGCGCCGGCTGAGATTCGCAACACCAAAGCGCCAGGCGACACCCACGCTCCCACGCAATCTTCCCGCCAGCGACACCAGCAACCAACCAGCCAGAGCGAGGACAACCAGGAATGCCGCCAGCCCGCCGGTAAAGCCCAGGAACAGATTCCAGTCGCGCACGACCCAGTAAACGAGAAAGGCCACTACCGCGACAGCGGGACCGAAAGCCAACATCAACAGCAATGGCGGTGGGCCTACATCCCTTCGCAATACGCGCAGCGCGGGGGTTTGCGACAGCTGCAGGAGGGGAGGCAATGCGAAGCCGATCAACACGGCGATAGCCGTCATGAATCCGATTGCGGCGGGAACGAGGCTGGCCGGCGGCAAGTCAACGGCCAACAGACTGCGAATCGTCCTGAGCAACCACTCCTGCGCAAGATAGCCCAAGCCACAGCCCAACACCGCCGCAATAATCGCAACCATCGTAAGTTGCAGAACGGTCACTGACAGCGTGAAGGCCCGCGTGGCGCCGAGAGTCTTCAACAAGGCGACTGTGTCCAGGTGACGGTTGACGTATTGCCGGGCTGACATTGCCACGGCAATTGCGCATAGAAGGACGCTTACGAGACTGGCCAGGCTCAGGAAGCGGCCAGCGCGGTCGATGGCGTTTCTGATCTGCGGACTGGCGTCGGTAATATCGTGAACCCGCTCGGCCCGCTTCTTGTGCGCCACGAGCCAGGTCTTGAAATCGTTGATCCGATCCCGGTCGCCGGCAAACAGCGCCCGATAACTGACGCGACTACCCGGCTGAATGAGCTGAGTCGCTGCCAGGTCCGCCTCATTCATCAACAGAGACGGAGCCAGTTCCGCGAATGTTCCGCTCTGATCGGGCCGGGAGATCAACACGTGACCGACACGCAATGTTGCCCCACCGATGGCCACTTCCGAGCCCAGGTGAACATCGAGCGCTGACATCAGCTTTGAATCCGGCCAGATCTCGCCCGGAGGAGGGATACCCTGAGCTTGCTTGCCAGGAGTAAACGGCTCGTCTGCTATTAACACCCTTCCGCGCAGCGGATAACCGTTGGAGACTGCGCGCAGGTTCGTTAACTGGCTCCGGTCACCATTGAAGACCATGCTCAGCAGCGCCGTGTTTCGCGCGGTCGAAAGCCCTCGACGCTTTGCTTCCTCGTAGTACTGGTTGTCGATTGGCTGCGGGGATCCAAGACGAATGTCTGCGGCTAATACCTCGCTCGCCTGGAGCGCTACCGCGGTGCTGATTCGGCTCACGAGAAATCCGACGCCTGTAAGTGCGCCCACCGCGACCGTGAGGGCTAACAGCAGAACCCCGAGCTCGCCGGAACGCCATTCACGCGCGAGGGATCTGAGAGCCAAAGAGAGTGCGCGCATTGCTAGGCCTGCACCACGCGTCCCGCTTCCATTCGGATAGTGCGGGCGCAGCGTGCGGCCAACCCTAGATCATGCGTTACTAAGACCAGGGTTGTATGAGAGTTCGCGTTGAGCTCAAACAGCAGCTCACCCACGCGGCTGCCTGTGACGGTGTCCAGGTTTCCAGTAGGTTCGTCCGCGAACAGTACCGCCGGCTGCGTAACAAACGCGCGCGCAAGTGCCACGCGCTGCTGCTCACCGCCGGAAAGCTGCCGTGGATAGTGTCCGGTTCGGGCGCCCAGGCCGACGCGCCCAAGAGAATCCACAGCGGCACGGCGTGCATCCACATTGCCGGACAGTTCCAAAGGCAGCATGACGTTTTCGAGGGCAGTCAGGGCCGGAATGAGATGAAATGACTGAAACACGAAGCCGACGCGTTGCGCTCTGAGACGTGCCCGTCCATCCTCGTCCAGCTTTGCGAGGTCCTGGCCCTCGAGAAGCACTCGCCCGCTCGTGGGCAGATCGAGTCCCGCCAGCAACGCAAGGAGCGTCGATTTGCCCGCACCAGAAGCGCCCACGATGGCGACCGACTCGCCAGGGGCGATGTCGAACGACACGTCGTGCACAATAGTGAGCGAACCTTCTGGACTGGTAACCCGCTTGGTGAGGTTTTCGGCCGTGAGAACGCTGTCACGAATCGTCTGCGCCTGCGCGCTCAGCATCGCACTTTGGGTCATCGCACTCCAGGACGCCGCGGCGGCCAGTCGAACTATCCTCGTCTTCGGCGACAGTCTCAGCGCCGCCTACGGCTTGAAGCCTGAACAAGGGTGGGTAGCACTACTGAACGACAGGCTACGAACACAAGGTTACGGTTACAACGTCGTCAACGCCAGCATCAGCGGCGAGACCACCGCAGGTGGCCTGCAGCGTCTGCCCAGGGCATTGGAGCTGAATAAGCCGCAAATCCTGGTCCTGGAGCTGGGTGCCAACGACGCGCTACGAGGATTACCCCTCACCACCGCAAAAGACAATCTGTCAAAAATGGTAGAGCTCGGCACCAGGGCCGGCGCCCGCGTGCTGCTCGTGGGCAATCGCATTCCGCCCAACTATGGTCCGAAATACACTGCCGACTTTGTACAGATGTATGCCGATCTGAGCGCCCAGTACCACACGGCGCTCGTGCCATTTTTGTTGCAGTCGGTGGCATTGGAAAGCTCGAAGATGCAGGACGATGGATTGCACCCGAATGCTTCAGGCGAGCCGGCGGTACTTGATACGCTCTGGCCGCAGCTCGTACCGTTGTTGAAGAAAGATCGTTGAAGGGGGCGGTGATGGAGAGAATCTGGCTGAAGTCCTATCCGGACGGCGTGCCTGCGGAAATCGATGTCACTCAGTTGCGGACACTGGGGCAATTGATTGACGACAGTTGCACGCGGTTCGCGGATTCGGTCGCGTATGTGCAGATGGGCAAAGCGCTGAAGTTCAGCGAGATCGACCGCCTGGCCCGCAACTTCTCGGCCTATCTCCAGAAGACCGCACGCCTCGCGAAGGGCGAGCGCTTCGCGATCATGCTGCCCAACGTGCTGCAGTACCCGATTGCGATGTTTGCTGCTCTACGCAGCGGCCTCATCGTGGTCAACACCAACCCCTTATACACCGCCCCCGAGTTGGAGCACCAACTCATCGACTCCGGTGCCACCGCCATCCTCGTGCTCGAGAACTTTGCGCACGTGGTGCAGCAAGTTCTGCCTCGAACCAGTGTGAAGCACGTTTTCGTGACCGCGGCCGGAGATATGCTCGGCTTTCCGAAGTCGGCCATCGTCAACTATGTTGTTCGCAAGATCCGCAAACAGGTCCGCCCCTGGCGGATCGACGGAGCTGTTGGCTTCAAGGAAGCCCTGGCCCGGGGCCAAAGCCTTTCGGCCGATCCTGTTGATATCCGCCCGGAGGACGTGGCCTACCTGCAATACACAGGCGGCACGACAGGTGTTGCCAAGGGCGCCATGCTCACCCACTCCAACGTGTGCGCCAACATCCTGCAAGCCGAAGCCTGGATCACGCCCGTATTCCAAAAGAAGCTCGGGACATTGATCACACCGATCCCGCTGTATCACATCTTCGCGCTGACCGCGAACTGCCTGCTGTTCCTGCGCCTGGGCTGGCGGAACGTCCTGATCATCAATCCCCGGGACTTCCCGGCGGTGATCAAGGAGCTGAAGAAATACCCTTTCAGCTACATCTCAGGCGTCAACACGCTGTTCAACGCCCTGTTGAATCAACCTGACTTCGCCACTGTTGATTTCAGTCAGCTCAAAATCACGCTCGGCGGCGGCATGGCCGTGCAGGCTTCCGTCGCCAAGCGCTGGAAAGAGGTGACCGGCAACCTGCTCACACAGGCCTGGGGCCTGACCGAAACCTCTCCCGCCGCCTGCATCAACCCACCCCTCGAGGAATTCAACGGCGCAATCGGCCTGCCGATTTCCTCCACCGACATCGCCATCCGCGACGACGCCGGTAACGACCTCCCCGTCGGCGAAATCGGCGAAATCTGCGTCCACGGCCCCCAGGTCACCATCGGCTACTGGAACCGCCCCGACGAAACCGCAAAGGTCATGTTGCCCGGCAACTGGCTCCGCACGGGCGACATCGGCCGCATGGACGACCGCGGCTACGTGTTCATCGAAGACCGCAAAAAAGACATGATCCTGGTCTCCGGCTTCAACGTATACCCCAACGAAGTCGAATCGGTCGCCGCCGCCAACCCCGGCATCCTGGAAGTCGCCGCCGTCGCCCAACCCGACGAACACTCCGGCGAAGTAGTAGCCCTCTTCGTCGTCCGCAAAGACCCCTCCCTGACCGAACGCTCCGTAATCGACTTCTGCCGCCAATCCCTCGCCGCCTACAAAACCCCCCGCCACGTCTACTTCCGCGACGAGCTCCCCAAAACCAACGTGGGGAAAATTCTGCGCAAGGCGTTGCGGGAGGAGGTGGGGGGGAAGGGGAAGGGGTAAGGGGGGAATCAGCGCGCGCGCCTCGGGCGAGCAACACTTGCGTCGGCCTTGCCTCTGGGCCGGTTCTGTGTCATGCAGTCTGAACGCTGGACAAGATATACCCCTATTCCCACGTGCACCCGCTTACCTCCGCGTCCTGCATTGATTGGTCTACTTTGATCCTGGCTAACCAACCACTGGTGCACGCCTTGGAGCATGGCCACCGCCCTATTTGAAAATGTCCGTTGAAATAATGCCGCCTGATCCAACGAATCAACGACCGAGTCTCTGAAGCCAAAAAATAAGGGACGCCCATCTGGAGGACGTTCAGGACTTACAGTATTGGCGAAATCCGGGAATAGTCGGGCCAATTCCGTCATATGTTCCGTTGACTTTACGCCAACCCGCGTAGAGCGAAGCCGCAAGCCACGTGACCTACTAAAGCTGACCACTTTCAACCGTTCCAACTCTCTCAACACGGAATTGGGAGTGACATCACCACCGTATAATTTCACCAGCATCGAAAATGATTTTCGATTACCTCTAAGAGGGAGAGTAGCTGGCGCACCATTGTTATCACAAAAGCGAGGATCTAGTCTCCAGCCACGCAACACTCTCCTGGCCCGCTGTTCTTTTGCTTCACCTCGTCCGGATGCTGGCCCACCGTGCATCTCCCTTAAAAGCACGGTGACCTCTTTGCGCGTCAGTCCTGTCAAGACCGAGAGATGCGACGCGCTTACGCGAGAGTCTGCTGATGCCAAATGAGCTATGGCCGCTCTTAAGTAGGCCTGTTTGGCGGCCCTGACCAATTCCCCGATTCCGAGACCGCCCGCAAGCATACGACTGCTTATGGGCAGCAACAGAGCGGCCAAAGTCTCATTCAACTCAGCATCGACTTCTTTTTTTATTTTCGCCATCCTTGCGAGTCTGAGAAATGATCAGCGTCGTACGTACCCGTTTCTAGGGCCGTACATCCAAGAATTCACGGTCAGAGTAGATTGAGAATATTCCGAGGCCGACTCGACGTCGTGGCCTGCGACTTGCCTTTTTCCGATCGCTGTTTGCTTCTAACCAATCATCCAACTCGTCCAAAAACACGAGGCCCCTCTCTCTCGCAAAGGCGGTAAATCGCTTGGCCGTCGCCTCCGAGATGCGAGCGTTTTCGGTTTTTGTCCAGAACAAATCCGGCCCTTTCCAACTTTCTGACCGCTTCAATATTTTCGAGAGATTAGAGGTAACGTCGCTGAGAAAATTGACGATTGGCTCGAACGCCATGGACTCGGAGTTACTCGTGTAGAAGAATGGTCTCAGTAATTCGTACGTTCCTTGTCTAGTGCGCCTGACGTTTCCATACCGTATGAGAACCGCGAGAACGGTTTTGGGATCTGCCTGCCAAGTTACGCTTCGAACCAGCGCATTAAAGCCATCCCTGCCTTCGATTCGGAGCATTCGTGGGCGACCGGTCTTGTCGATAAATCGTTTGCTTCGCATCCACATTCCCACGATGTCGGTATATCGAGTCGGGTGTCCGATGTGCTCGAGCTTCCGACAGCCAGAAAGTTCCGAAACCTCCTTGAATACATGGGAAAAGACTTTGACGGCCATTTCCGGCGTCATCCCTCCTGAGCGGAGAAAAGCGGCAATCGGAAATAGGATCGACGCTGCCCGTCGGGCATTAATCGTGGTTTTCTCTTTGCGATTCTTAACTGGCACGACTGAGTCCTTTCAGCTTCGTTGAGTATTTGGCCAGGCTGACGTGAAATGAGTAGAGACCCCCGAGATTCCAAAGCGACTAGCCAATTATGAAGGGGAGGCTAGTCAAAAGGTAAGCCTGCATTTCTTGGCATTGCGCCGAAAAACTCGTCCAGACCACGCCAAACCAATACCTAAGCGCGACCAGTTCGCAAGTGGCAAGGATGAGATCGCGGCGTTAAACGTTTCCAGATACCGCGCATGACAGCGCCACGGGGGACATGTGCTGTCGAAAACTCTCACCGCACGTGCGTCGTAGCCAGAGAGGAGGCTTAACGGTTGCGGTGAGAGTGAAGCGAAGTCTTACGTCAATAGCGTTGGGACACTCGCTGTATACGTGAGTTACCGACCGCCACCTACGATGGCGTTGGAGTGGATGCCGCCGCCGACAATCGCATTGGCGTTAATGCCACCACCCACGATCGCATTGGCCTTAGTGCCACCGCCTACGATGGCATTTGCATTCAGGCCGCCGCCCACAATCGCGTTCGGTTTGGCCCCACCGCCACCGACAATCGCATTGGCGCTGATGCCGCCACCCACGATCGCATTGGCCTTAGTGCCACCGCCTACGATGGCATTTGCTTTCAGGCCGCCGCCCACAATCGCATTCGGTTTGGCTCCGCCGCCACCGACAATCGCATTGGCGTTAATGCCGCCACCCACGATCGCATTGGCCTTGGTGCCACCGCCCACAATGGCATTTGCATTCAGACCGCCGCCAACAATCGCGTTCGGCTTGGCCCCACCGCCACCGACAATGGCATTGGCGCTAACTCCTCCACCCACGATCGCATTGGCCTTGGTGCCACCGCCTACGATGGCATTTGCATTCAGACCGCCGCCAACAATCGCGTTCGGCTTGGCCCCACCGCCACCGACAATGGCATTGGCGCTAACTCCTCCACCCACAATCGCATTGGCCTTGGTGCCACCGCCCACAATGGCATTTGCATTCAGACCGCCGCCAACAATCGCGTTCGGCTTGGCCCCGCCGCCACCGACAATGGCATTGGCGCTAACTCCTCCACCCACGATCGCATTGGCCTTGGTGCCACCGCCCACAATGGCATTTGCATTCAGACCGCCGCCAACAATCGCGCTCGGCTTGGCCCCGCCGCCACCGACAATGGCATTGGCGCTAACTCCTCCACCCACGATCGCATTGGCCTTAATGCCGCCGCCGCCAACAATCGCATTCGGCTTGGCTCCGCCGCCACCGACAATCGCATTGGCGTTAATGCCACCACCTACGATTGCGTTGGCATTGACGCCACCGCCGACGATCGCATTACTGCTGACACCACCTCCAACGAGCGCATCGGCCAACACAACGCCATGACTTGAGGGTTGCGTGCCAGAAATCTGCACGACCGTGCCGGATACAACAGACGTGGATCCGTCCGCCGTACTGATAGACGTCAGATCTACGTCCACTCCACCGATTTTTGCCCGCCCGATCGAAGCACGTACTTGTTGCACGACCGCTGTCAGTACGACATGGCTGGCGCCAGGTACATAAACGCCCTGACTCGTGAGTTCCGAAATAGTCAGAGTGCCGTCGTCGCGCATCTTTCCATAAACGGAGACTTGATCGCCGACAATGACACCTTCAGGAAGCTTGATGGACAACTTCTGTCCAAGAACAACGGCCGTCCCATTCTTTGCGTTAATCGACTCGACTGGGCCTTCCAATAGCAGACCTTGTTGCCCGGCACTCACCTGAGGTGATCGGGTAACAGGGGAAGCCCACAGATCGGGTGCGACAGCCGTTAACGTAACGACTGCTCCGATCACAACTAGACCCTTCATCAAAATCTCCCAGTGCGAATATTCAGCTCTTTCTTTTCGGCAATGCCGCTAAAACATCAATTTCCGCCGGCGTTGTAGATGCCTTGGTCTCGCCGATCTTCTGACTACGCAGTTCGTGATTTCGGCTTTCTGGCCGATTTGTAGATTGATCTTCGAAGAAATAGATCCCCAATCCGTATCGCTTTCCCGATGCTTCCGTCTTCGACGAATCCAACTGCGTAAGAATCGTATCCAGCTCTGAAAGCAACTCCTGTCCTTTCTGACCGGCGATCTTCAGAAACTCGTCCCGGCCGAATTCAGACAGCAGACCATCAGAAACTACTGCTCGTTCGAAGTATTTGGGCTCGTTTTCAGCGCGCAGTAAGTTGTAAACGAAGTTGGAAGTGACAACTTCCATGAACTGTCCAATTTGCTCTATGCGAGTCACATCCGACGAGGGCGTCACATAGGCACGTGAAAGGCATCGCACGGTGACGCCATCGACGACTTCGACGGACTTAGCTGCGACAAGGGCGTCCAGCAAAGCTTCTTCGTCCGCTCCAGGGCAAGCGATATCGACAAGCTCTTTAAAGGAGCGGCGTGGTGAGTCAGGGACAGCAACCAGATCTAAATCCATCGCCAGCCCGTAGGCGCCGGAGAAATTCGCATGCGTATGCCAAGTTGTCAGGACATTACCGATGCGTTCCGGACTAACAGTTTCCTTTAGGCTATGAGGCGCACCGGTCCGAAGCGCATCTCGAAGAGAACTGACGTCCGTTCTCGCAAGTCCTGCAATGGCAGCAATCCGCGCATCTGTAGTAGGACGTTTTTGATCGAGGAGACGAGCCTCAAGTGCTTGGATGTAGGTCCTGCGTACGACGCCGGAAATTTCGCCAGCAGATATTCCGTATTCAAAGGCGGCGCGCATCAGAGGCCGAATAAGACGAGCGAATACGTCGAGAACAGCTTCCTTTTCTTTGCTTGTTTTACTCATACGTGCGAATGCCGCAGTGCAGCAACAACTGATCACGCCCCTCGCATATCGGGCTCCATAGAGCCTTCCAATGAGGAAACGAAACCAACCAACCTCCCCGAAAACCGTCGGTAAGCACCGACACGGTGTTGTCTTATGTAAGCAAAGTATCAGCGAATTGTGACAGCCGTCAAACAATTGCCGCGCTTCGTTGACAGTTTCTCCCGGGAGTGGGCGAAAGTCCCTGCAAACGATTTAACTTATTGAATCGGAAGGTGGTTTTCCCACCGCTAAAAGTGCACCAATGGACTCGTCAGAGGACCTTGGTCTTGGCCGCAATGCAGCAGGGCCCAAGGCGCGACGGGAAGTCAGGTGCGTTCGGTGGGGTCCAGCAGGCGGGCGTGTTCGCCGATGGCGAAGCGGTCGGTCATGCCGGCTATGTAGTCGGCGATGGCGCGGGCTCGGCCGTCGGCGCCGCGGTCTGTTTCGGCGGCGGCGGCGATGGTGCGGTATTCGGTGGGGAGGAGGTTGATGTCGTTGAAGAACGCCTCGAACAGCTCCCGCATCACCCGGCGGGCTTTGGAGGTCATCCGGGCGACCTTGTAGTGCCGGTAGAGGCGGTCGCGCAGGAACGTCATCAGCTCGGTGTGCTCCTTGCGGCCTGTTTCGCTCAGCGCCGCAAGGGGTGTGGGCTGCTGACGGACGTCGTCGATGGAGCGCGGCTGGGCGGAGTCGATGTTGGCCTGGGTCGTGGTGATCAGGTCGGTCAGGATGTAGTTGATCATCCGCCGGATGATTTCGTGCACCAGCCGGCGCTCGCCCAGGTTGGGGTATTTGTTCGCG
>Ga0068858_100003056_pt1 | contig 16769 bp, 10 predicted proteins | sample KBSSwiS12_FD_66589 | JGI IMG/M metagenome (GOLD analysis project Ga0068858, IMG submission 66589) | Switchgrass rhizosphere microbial communities from Kellogg Biological Station, Michigan, USA - KBS Switchgrass S1-2 | ecosystem: Host-associated > Plants > Roots > Rhizosphere > Soil ...
CTCCGCGCAGGCGCCGACGCGAACGCAGCCAACGATTTTCGCATGACTCCGTTATCGCAGGCCTGCGTGAACGGCAGCGCAGCGTTAGTCGAGTTGCTGCTGAAGTCGGGCGCCAAGCCCAACTTGGCGGTGGCCACCGGCGAGACTCCGCTGATGACCTGCGCGAAGACTGGCAACGTGGAGGCGGTGCGAACGCTGATCTCGCACGACGCCGCGATCAACGCCAAGGAGCCGGTGCAGAACCAGACGGCTCTGATGTGGGCGGCGGCGGAGCAACACCCGGCAGTGGTGAAGGCGCTGATTGAAGCGCATGCCGACTTGCAGGCGCGTAGCAAGAAAGGATACACGGCGCTTCATTTCGCGGCGCGGGTGGGCGATCAGGAGAGCGTCCGCTTATTGCTCGCGGCCGGAGTAAACGTCGACCTCCGCACGCAACCCGATGTTGCCGATACCGAACCCGGCGAGACGCTGGTGGCGGGGCGAGGACGTAGCAGAGTCCGTGGAGGATCGTTTTACCGGAAGAGTGCGTCGACGGCGGGCTACACGCCGCTGCTGGTGGCCACGGTGCGCGGCGAGGTCGCCACGGCGCTGTTCCTGCTGGATCAAGGAGCTGACCCCAACGTCTTGGACGCAGGCTTCACACCGCTGCATTGGGCGTCGACCACGTGGGAAGGCTTCACGGCCAACCCGGTCTACGGTTTTGAAAATCCCATGGCAGGAATTCCGGACCGGCAGGTGAAGTTGCAGTTCGTGAAGGCTCTGTTGGCGCATGGCGCGAATCCCAACGCGCGCATGACCAAGACGCAGCCAAAATTTGCCAGCGGGTTCCTGGACGCGGTCGGCGCGACGCCTTTCTTGCTTGCGAGTTCTGTCGACGATCTGGAGATGATGAAGCTGCTGCTGGCGGCGGGGGCCGATCCGAAGATTCCCACCGCAAGCAATACGACGGCGATCATGGCGGCGACGGCGCTGCATCATGGAGTGGGTGAGAGCCCGGTTACGGAAGCGCAGGCCCGTGAGGCGGTGAACTTCTTGCTGGGCCTGGGCCTGGACGCGAAGGGCGCGACGATGACAGGCGAGAACGCGTTGTTTGGTCCGGCCTATCGCGGGTGGAACACACTGCTTGGGCAGTTGATCGACCTTGGCGTTGACGTCAATGCGGTGAGCAAAGCCGGCGTCACGCCATGGCTCGCGGCCAACGGGCAAGGCGACCGGCTCGGCGGAGTTCTCTATAACAAAGAGGGCGCGGATCTGCTGCGCAAGCACGGCGCCGATCCTAAGCTCGGCCATCCTTGCGAGGCGCAAAACGAGTGCGGCGAGTGATGCTTAGGGCGCTCCCAATCCTTTTGCTGGCTAGTATTGCTTTTGGTTTTCAGGTGCCCACTACACCTGCGCGAGAGTTGGTTGCCAAGTATTGCGTCTCCTGCCACAACCAGAAGTTGAGAACCGCGAATCTGGTTCTGGACGACGCATCGAATTCGGCGGAGGCGTGGGAAAAGGTCATCGTTAAATTGCGCAGCCGCTCTATGCCGCCTCCCGGCATCCGCCGGCCGGACAACGCCATCTATGATGCCGTGGCCGATTCGTTGGAGTCGGAACTCGATCGCGAGGCGGCGGCTCACGTGAATCCGGGGCGCACTGCTAGTCTTCATCGGCTCAATCGAACCGAGTACGCGAATGCGGTGCGCGATCTGATCGCGGTGGACGTGGATGCGCAGGCGATGCTGCCGCCTGACGAACAGGCGTTTGGATTCGATACCAATGCCGAGGCGCTGGCGATGCAGCCGGCGCTATTGGATCGTTATGTAGCGGCGGCGGCGAACATTGCGCGGCGCGCGGTCGGCGATGCCAAGATGCCGCCGGCGTTTGAGCGCTACGGGGCGATCCAGGGCAACTCGAACGAACAGACTTACCTCCGGCAGACGGAGCGCCTGACCGAAGACTTTCCGTTGGGATCGCGCGGTGGGATCGCGGTGCGCCACTATTTCCCGGTCGACGGGGATTATGTTTTCAAGATCCGGATGCAGCGGAATTACGAGAGTGTGATCCGCGGCCTGAACGTGGTGAATCAGTTCGAGATACGGGTGGACGGGAAGCGGGTCGGGCAATTCACCATCGGCGGCGGGGGTGCCGCCTCGCAAGCAAAGAATTTCTTATATGACGGCGACGAGGCGCTGCAGGTGCGCGTCCCGGTGAAGGCGGGCCTGCGCCGCGTGGTCGCCACCATGCTCAAATCCGAGGATGCGGCGCCCGAAGGCGCGGGGCCGGATCGCATTCCGACGTGGAGCCGCGAGTCCGACAACGCTGCGGCTCCCACAGCGATCTCGTCGCTGCTGGTGGGTGGGCCGTATGACGCTAAAGTGCCGCAAGAATCACCGAGCAGGCAACTCCTCTTCGTGTGCCAACCGAACGGCGCCAGCGACGAGATGCCCTGCGCGACCAAGATTTTGTCGAGACTCGCGCGGCGGGCGTACCGGCGCGCGGCGAGCAACGACGACGTCGAGACGCTGCTCGCTTTCTACAAGCAGGCCCGAGCGGCCGGAAGTTTCGACGACGGCATCCGCGCGGCTGTGGAGCGTGTGCTTGTCAGCCCCGATTTCCTATTCCGCATCGAGGCGGATCCCGCGGGAGTCGCTCCAGGCCAGGTCTATCGCATTTCGGACGTCGAGTTGGCTTCGCGCTTGTCCTTCGCGCTGTGGAGCAGCATCCCGGATGATGCGCTTCTCGACGTGGCGATCAGCGGGAAACTGCGTGAGCCGGGGGTTCTCGAGCAACAGGTTTCGCGCCTGCTCGCCGATCCTCGGGCGCGGAGATCATTGGTGCAGAACTTCTTCGCGGAATGGCTGCAGATTCGTAATGTTCGATTGCTGAATCCGGAGAGCACGAAGTTTCCCTGGTTCGACGACAATCTGCGCGCCGCTTTCGTCAAAGAGATCGAGTTGTTCCTCGACGCGCAGTTGAAAGAGGATCGCAGCGTCGTCAGCTTGCTCACGTCGAATGAGACTTTCCTCAATGAACAATTAGCGCGACATTACGGAATTCCAGATGTCTACGGAAGCCACTTCCGGCCGGTGACGCTCACTGATGAAAATCGCTTTGGATTGCTGGGCAAGGCGAGTGTGCTGGCTGTCACCTCGTACACCACGCGTACTTCGCCTACCATCCGCGGGAAATGGCTGCTGGAAAACATCTTGGCTGCTCCGATGCCGGCTCCGCCTCCCAATATCCCGGCGCTGGAGGCCAGCAACAAGGATGGCAAGCCTCTCTCGGTGCGCGAAATGCTGGAGATGCACCGCGCGAATCCGGCGTGCGCCAGTTGTCACGCGCGCATGGACCCTCTGGGTTTTAGCCTGGAAAATTTCGACGCCATCGGGCAATGGCGCTCGACCGACGCCGGCAAGTCCATCAATGCGTCCGGAGTTTTGCTGGATGGCACGCAAGTGACAGGGCCGGCGGGGCTGCAACACGCCTTGGTAGCGCAGAAGCAGCAGTTCGTGCGGGCGGTTACGGAGAAGCTGCTCACCTATTCGCTGGGCCGGGGAATTGAGTATTACGACGCGCCCGCCATCCGCGGAATTGTGCGCGGCGCGGCCGTCGATGACTATCGCTGGTCGTCGGTGGTCTTGGGTATCGTCAAGAGCGCGCCGTTTCAGATGAGGAGGTCAGGTTCATGATCGTCACCAAGAAGGCGCTTTCGCGCCGCACGGTGCTGCGAGGGTTAGGTACAGCCGTTGCATTGCCGTTGCTTGACGCAATGATCCCGGCTTTCGCGGCTACGCCTAGTCCGGTGCGACGCCTGGGCGTCGTCTATCATCCCAATGGCGTGATCTACGATCAATGGCTGCCGACCGGCGTGGGCTCCAATTACAAGCTCTCGCCCACTCTGGCGGCGCTCGAACCATTCCGCGACAAATTAATCGTCGTCACGGGGCTCTACAGTGATGCGGCCGAGGCGCTCGGCGACGGCGGCGGTGATCACTCTCGCGCTTCCGGCACCTATCTGACCGGCGTTCATGTGAAGAAGTCGGATAGCGTTCTTGAAAACGGGATCTCGATGGACCAGATTGCCGCGAAGGCCTTTGAGCGCGACACGCAGCTCTCTTCGCTGCAACTGACCACCGACGATAACAGCCTGGTGGGGTCCTGCGACCTGGGCTACAGTTGCGCCTATAGCAGCACGCTCTCCTGGCTCACGCCGACGCTGCCGCTGATGGCTGAAAACAATCCGCGGGTGCTCTTCGAGCGGATGTTTGGTTCGAGCGATAGCACCGATCCGCGGGTGCGGGCGGCACGTCTTAAGCAGGATCGGAGTTTGCTCGATTCGGTCAACGACCGTGTGAATCAGCTGCAACAGAAGCTCGGCCGGTCGGACAACCGCAAAGTAGACGACTACCTCACTTCGCTTCGCGACGTGGAGCGGCGAATCCAGAAGGCGGAAGAACAGAGCACCAAACAAATGCCCGAGGTCGCGCAGCCCGCCGGTATCCCCGATAACTTCGAGCAACACGTCAAACTGTTGTACGATCTGCAGCTGCTGGCCTATCAATCGGACCTGACGCGCGTGATCACCTTCATGTATGGCCGCGAGCAGACGGGTAGGCCGTATCCGCAGATTGGCGTTCCGGAACCGCATCATCCCGTAACGCACCATCAGAACGACCCGGTGAAGATGGAGAAGTGTACGCGCATCCAGCGCTATCACATTGCGCTGTTCGCGGACTATCTGGACAAACTGCGCAACACGCCGGATGGCGATGGTTCTCTGCTCGATCACACGATCCTCCTTTATGGCGGAGGCATCAGCAATAGTGACCGGCATACGCACGGCCCGCTGCCCACGCTGCTGTTGGGTGGAGTCAAGGGCGGGCGCCACCTGGTGTATCCGGAACACACGCCCTTGACGAATCTCCAGTTAACGCTGCTGAACAAGCTAGGGGTTTCGGCCGAGAAACTGGGCGACAGTAACGGACAATTCACGGAATTGTCGGCGCTGTAACTAGTCGGCGATCGCCTGCTCTACCAGCGTCTTTACAAGCTCGCGATAGTGGCGGCGCACCGGACCGGGCGTGTTCGCCAGAAACACCACCACCATTTCTTCTTTCGGGTCGACCCAGAACATGGTGCCTTGCGCGCCGCTCCACATGAATTCGCCGGGAGTTCCCGGAACGCCCGCAATACCAGGCTGCGTCCGCACGGCCACGCCCAGGCCGAAACCGAAGCCGTCCATGTGCTCCACGGGGAATTCGTGCAGGCGCGAAACATCCACGTTCGGGCCGAGCTGATTGGACGTCATGTACTCCACTGTTTTGCGGCTGAGGAGGCGCGTGCCTTCAAAGGCACCCTTGTTCAGCAGCATCTGTGCGAAGCGCACGTAGTCGAGTGCCGTGCCGGAAGCGCAGCCACCGCCGCAGTCATACTGCCAAGGTGTCACCGGCACGCGAAACGCCACGGGGCGGCCCGTGTCCGGATCGACAGGCAGCGGCTTGGCAATGCGAGCCTGTTTCGAAGCGGGCACCATGAAGCCGGTGTCGACCATGCCTAACGGTGCAAACAACCGCTCTTGCAAGAACTCGCCGAGCCGCTTCTTGGTGACGGCTTCCACCGCCAGGCCGGTGACGTCGAGGCCGTGGCTGTACTCCCACTGCGTGCCCGGTTGATAGTGAAGCGGTAGCTTGCCCAACTCCTGCAGAAATTCCGCGCCGGATTGATTCGCTGCACTCTTTAATTTGGTCTCATACAGTTTATGCAGAGGCGTGTCGCCGCGATTACCGTAGCTCACTCCCGCGGTGTGGCGCAACATGTCCTGCAAAGTCGGCTGGCGGTGCGCCGCTTCAATGCCGCGCGGGCCGGCCACCTTCATATCTTTCAACTCGGGCAAATAGTTACCGATAGGATCGTTCAATAGCAGGTCGCCTTGTTCCGCCAGCATCAGCGCCGCCACCGCCACCATGGGCTTGGTCATCGACGCCAGCGCGAAGATGGCGTCTTTGGGCATCGGCGTACTCGACGCTTTATCCACGAAACCGAAGGATTCGTAATAGGCGAGCTTGCCTTTGCGAGCGATGGCGACGACGGCCCCGGGCATGCGCCCGTGATCGACATCCTGTTTGATCGCTTGTGCCAGACGTTCGAGCCGCGCGCTCGAGAGCCCTACTGTCTCGGGCTTGGCAACAGGCGGTGCATCGGACGCGGCAAAAAGGCTCAAGCTTGTAAGCAGAGGCAGTACGACTTTCAGCATTTTTACACTCTACTACGGCAACCCCAGCAGGTGCGCGGGGTTTTCCTTGGTCATGCGATCGAGCTCGCGCTGCGTGATCCCCTGCGCGCGCAGTTCCTCGATGTAGGTGGCCAAGCCTTCGGGAGGCGGCGGGAACCCCACTTGCCCCAGGTCGGTGGATAGGATCACGAATTCCGGCCCCACTTTGCGAATGGTGTTGGCCACGTCGGCAATACTGAACTGCGCTTTCCGGTTGATGGACTCCTTGGTAAGCGTGGGCACGTACACCAGTTCGAGGAAGGCTCCGGTCTTCGCTGCCTCCCGCATCTGCGCGATGCTCATGCGCACGGAGTTGCTCATCGGATGGGTAACCACCATGTGCTCCACGCCAAGGCGGCGCCCTTCTTTGACCAGCATCAAATCCTCTTCGGGGGAGGAGTGGCCCGTCGCCAGCACCAATTTGTTCCTGGCGATCACCGTGAGGACTGCTTTGACTTCCGGCAGCAGCTCCCCGTTCCGGGACACGCTGGTGAAGGGTAAATTCGATCCGGCGCTTCGCCGCACATTCTCGGCATCGAGCGTTGGCATCCACACCACGCGCCCCCAACCACCGGTCACTTTCACCATTTCCTCGACGGCGGCCGGATTGATACCGCCCACCGCCTGGCTGAGGCAAATCCCGCCGAACACTTCCAAACCCGGGACTTCCTTACGAGCCAGGTAAGCCAGCATCGCGGTGGATTCCCAGTGACTCTTCAGCACCAGGCCCCGCATGCCCATGGCTTTGGCGATTTTCGCGACCTCGATCCCGTCCATGGCCCAGGGTTCGCTATCTGGAAGGGAGTGCACATGGACATCGATGACGCCTGCGAGCGGCCGGGCTCCTTGGGGATGCAGCGCGGCAGCGCATAGCAGCAATAGGGCAAACAGGAGTCTGAGTCTCATGACTAGGTCATGATACTCCGCCGGGAACGGTGGCGGTCGAACCCGCATGTCTTGGTCCGCGAACGTCAAGAAAATTTGAATCGGGCATCAAATCGGCCGCATCGCCTAGTGCGGGGGTATTCGTCCCCCGCATCCCAACAGCCCTAAATGGACCACCAAACCAACAACAAGCAATTTGGAGGAGCGATGAATCCCATCCGTGCCCCTGGTGATTTTTCGGTTGCGTTCCAGAGCCGCTCGCAGAGGCGAGCGCATCCCCAGTTTGTGAACAACATCTCTCTGCGAGGATGGGCCCTGTTCATTTCCTGTTTGCTCCTGCCGCTCAGCATCCCGTCCGCGCAGGCCGCGGACTCATTGCAGTTGTTCAAGAATTATTTCGTGACCGGTGACTATGTTGTCGGCGGTATCGCACTGCGAGGTCTCGGCGTACCCAGCACCGCCATCGCTGGCGGCGGCGGTTCCTACGCGACCGGAGTGATCCATATGAACGGCGTGCCGCAAGGCGCCGATATTGTGGCTGCCTACCTCTATTGGGAGACCATCAGCGGCACGGGCGTCGATCCGTCCATCTTAGCGATCGGCGCATTCCGAGGAAACAGGATCATCGGGAAGCAACTGGCAAGCCCCAGCGTTCTAGCGTGCTTTGGCTCCGGAGGCGGCAACGGCGGAACCAACGGAGCGACGCCTCTTCTAGTGTTTCGCGCCGACGTACTCAAATATCTGCCCTTTCCGACGGTAGCCAACGGTCAGCCGGCCGGTCAGCGCCTGGTTAACGATGCCGACCTGCTGAACAATGGTTCCGCGCCGACAACGGTCTCGCTGCCGGATAGCGGTGGCGGAGGCAGGACGTCGCCCAGCACGTCGAACCAAGCGTTTCTCACGGAGGGCGCCAGCCTGGTTGTGGTATACCGCGTTGCCACCGATCCGCTGCGAGCGATTGTCATTTATGACGGGGGCTTTACCTTTAGTTCAAACACCCCCAGCATGACGCAGACTGTGCGAGGGTTTTACGAGGCATCAAAGACCAACCCGGTCGCCAAGATGACGCATATTGTCGGGAATGGCCGAAACTTTCAGGAAAAGCTGTATTTTGGTAGCACGCAACTCACCCCTGCGAACAGTTCGGTCCCTAGTGCAACCAATCCTTTCCCTGGCTCCCTGGGACCCGCGTGGGACAACCTGACTATAAACGTAAGCCCGTTCATGTTGGGCGATGAGGCGTCAGTAAGCACCAGCGTGGAACCTGGCGACCCAAACTCGGTCGCCTGTGTGTCTTGGGGCGCGATCCTGTTCAGCACCACCGTACAGGACAGAGACAACGACGGCTTGCTGGATGTATGGGAGACGCAGGGGCTGAGGGATCCCATCACCGGGGCGCTGCTGGTGGATCTTCCCAACATGGGCGCAAACCCGGATGTGAAAGACGTGTTTCTCGAGCTCGACTATATGCAAACCGCCGGGTACGTAACGGCATTGCAAGGTGCAGTTGCGAGCCATACGCATAAGCCGGCCCAGGGGGCTCTCGACATGGTGGGCGATGCATTCAAGGCCCAGGGCATCAACGTACATTTCGATATCGGCGGCAACTACCAGACGGCCCTCGCTGATCCCACCAAACCTGATCCCTATATAATTCGCGCGGCCTATTCGGGGGGAGGCGGAGAGGCCCTCCATGAAAATTGCGCGACTGATCCCCAACCGTGTTTGCCGCCCGCGACGCAGTTCCTGGATTATCCGGGAACAGTCACCTGGAAATCCGGATTCAATTTCATCAAGAATGGAGCGCCGGGAAACGCCCCGCCGCTGCCTGCGCATTTCGACCACAATCGCAAGGATGTTTTCCACTACGTGCTGTTTGCCCACACTTTGGGGCTGCCAAAGTGGTGGATCAACGACAAGACCTTGACATCGATTAAGGTCTTGTCCGGGACGGCCACCGTGATGACGGGATCTCCCCACGGGCTGAGTGACGGCGCCACAGTCACAGTGTTGGGGGCCACTACCTCCGCCCTCAATAGCAATTACACGGTTCACGTGGCATCGCCCACGACCTTCACATTCCCCACGAATGTGGTCAACGGAACCTACAACAATTATGGACTCGCGGTCAGCAACGGCGTGCCTAGGAGCAATTCCGGCGCATCGGACCTTTTGGGCGGCGACGTCTTGGTAGCTTTGGGGCGCTGGGATGACTTCACGGGGACAGAATTCATGCAAGCCTCGACGCTGATGCACGAACTGGGGCATAACCTGGCTCTTCGGCACGGCGGAACTGCCACGGAGCCCAACTGCAAACCCAACTACCAAAGCATCATGAGTTATCTGTTCCAGGTGCGGGGGCTGCTGGATCCGAGTGGTGTTCCGCACGTCAACTACTCCGATCGCCAGCTCCCGTCTCTGAACGAAGGGAATCTGAATGAATCGTCGGGCTTAGGCGCTTTGCCGCTGCCCTACCTGCCGAGATGGTTCGCCCCTCTGAGCGGGAGCTTCCTGGACTCGCAAATTGGCACCACTCCCGCCGCCAAACATTGTGATGGCACTCCCCTGAACCGGGATGCGAATGGGAGCCCTACGGAGCCCCCTTCGGTTCGCATCGACGGCCCGAGTCTGCCCGGCAAACCGATCGCTTCCCGCCCGATCGATTGGAACGGCGACACGTTCGTGACGTTCACGCTGTCGCAGGATATCGCTTTGAATGGCACCATCGATAATCCGATCAGCGGGTTCAACGATTGGCTTAACATCGATCTGCGACAGATCGGCAGTCGGCGTGATTCCATCGGATACTCACTCGACGTCGGCCCCAGCGATGATGTCGGGGCAGGCGGCGGGGCTGGTAACAGCGGTGATCTGGGATCGGGCAACAGCGGCGACCTGGGGTCAGGCAACTCCGGAGATCTGGGCTCAGGTAACAGCGGAGATCTGGGTTCCGGCAACAGCGGCGATCTGGGATCGGGCAATAGCGGCGACCTCGGCGGCGACTTGGAATTTGAAACGGCCGAAACCGTGGGCAACGCGCCGAACTCTCTATCGGCGACTGTAGTGGGCTCGGGATCTACAGTTAGCATCGACCTAAAATGGAGCCGCCCCACAGTAGGGAAAGTGATTCAATACCAGGTTTGGCGTGCCGCCTGCCCCAACCAAACGACCATCACGGCTCCGTGTACGCTCTCGGCCAGCGTCAAGCCCGTAGACATTGCCCCGACGGTGGCACCGGAGTCAACCTGCGGTCCGGGCGGAGGTTACAACTTCTGCGACGGAACCACGAAGAACAACACCGTCTACCTCTATTTCGTGACAGCAACGATTCAGGATCCAGCCCACTTGAATACGCCAAAACAGAGCGGCGCTTCCAATATTGTCGCCGTTGGCAGGTAGTCGGAAGTCCCATCTTGCCGCCGTTGAAGGCAGGTTTAACCCACACACGGATGCAGTGCCCTACGTGCCAATCCGAAACCTCTTCAGAAAGCGGACGGTGTGTGCTCTGCAACGCTCGCCTGCCGGCAGAAGAAGTCGCCACCAGCTTCATGCCGGATCCGCCGGCCACCAGCGCGGCAACCCACCCACCTGCGCGCGTAGCGGGGTTGGCTGAGCTAAGCGCCGGGGCCGTACTAGGCGGGCGCTACGAAATCATTCAGACTCTGGGCCAAGGCGGTATGGGCGCTGTGTACCAGGCCCGCGACCGCGAAGTGGACCGCGTGGTTGCCCTTAAAGTTATTCGTCCCGAACTGGCGAATCAGTCCCAGATACTTGCGCGGTTCAAGCAGGAGCTCATCCTTTCCCGTCAGGTGACGCACAAGAATGTCGTGCGTATTTTCGATCTCGGGGAAGCCGACAACGTCAAGTTCATAACCATGGAGTTCGTGGCTGGCCGCGACCTTCACTCTCTTTTGCGCGACAGCACTCCACTCACCCTGGAGCAGAAGGTAAAGATCGTGGTTCAGGTCTGCCGCGCGCTGGAAGCGGCGCACGCAGAAGGCGTGGTGCACCGCGACCTGAAGCCGCAGAACATCATGATCGAGAACACTGGCCGCGTGGTGGTGATGGATTTTGGGATCGCCCACTCCATGGAGGAATCGGGCGGCACCTCCACGGGGATGCTGCTGGGAACACCCGCGTACGTCTCGCCGGAACAAGCCAAGGGCGAAAAAATCGATCCGCGCTCGGATGTCTACACTCTCGGCATCGTCTTTTACGAACTGCTGACCGGGAAAATCCCTTTCGAATCCGACTCCGTTGTGGGCCTGCTCCTGAAACGGATACAGGAGCGCCCCGTTCCGCCCGTCGAGCGAGATACAGAAATACCGCAGGCACTCAGCGACATCGCCCTCAAGTGCCTGGCTGTCGACAGGGAACAGCGCTATCAAACGGCGCAAGAGGTGCAGGACGACCTGGAGGGTTGGTTAAGATCGCCCACGACCTTCCGTACCGCCACCGCGATGCGCGCGGCGGAACACCGGCTAGGCAAAACCGAGGGGGGGCGAACGATTGTGACGCCAGGCATAAGGATGATGGTCCGGTCAAATGCCTGGAGGTGGATCGCCGTTTCGGTAGCGGTGGCCGCACTTATTATCGCTGGAGCGTTCGTGGCTCTGCGCCGGTTCTCGACGCCTGCTGGGCCGCACGCCCCGGTTACCGTCATCATTGCGGATATCAGCAATCACACCGGCGACCCCATTTTCGACGGCACTTTGGAGCCGATGTTGAAAATCGCACTGGAAGGAGCCGGCTTCATCAGCGCTTATGACCGCACGCAATTACGCAACCTAGGCGCAAAACTGGAACATCCAAGTGACAAGCTCGATGAGCAGGCGGCCACTCAGATCGCCGTAAGCCAAGGCCTCGGCGTGGTTGTCTCCGGCTCGCTCGAGCGTGATGGGGCGGGATACCGGCTTTCTCTTAGGGCGACGCAGGCGGTTACCGGCAGCCCCCTCGCTAATCCTCATGACAACGCATCGAACAAGGATCAAGTGTTGTTCGCTGTGACCAAGGCCGCCACCAATATTCGCACGGCGCTGGGCGACGCCACCTCGGAGTCCGATCAGCGTTTCGCGATGGAGACTCTCTCGGCTTCTTCGCTCGCTGCGGTCCATGAATACGCCGTCGCCATGCAAGGCTTGTCCGACGGAAAAGATGCCGATGCGCGCCGGAGCTTTTCAAAAGCAGTGGATCTCGATCCCAACTTCGGCTTGGCCTACGCCGGCATGGCGGTGGCCTCAAGGAACCTGGCGGAGAATGAGGAGGCCGAAAAATATGTCAGGCAGGCGATGAGTCACATCGACCGCATGACGGAGCGCGAACGCTATCGCACGCGCGGCATGTTTTACTTCGTGACCGGCGATCGGGAGAAATGCGTCGAGGAATACTCCGCGTTGATCGCGCAGTATCCGTCCGACGTGGCGGCGCACACCAACCTGGGAGTCTGTTATCAGCATTTGCGAAATGTCCGCAAGGCCATCGAAGAAACACGGCGGGCAAACGAGATTCTGCCGAAACGAGCCTTATATCGCTTCAATCTCGCCCGCGACGAGATTTATGCCGGTGATTTTCAGGCCGCGGAACGAGAAGTACGTACCGCGCTGGAATTGAATGGGTCCGCCGAGAAAGGTTTTCTCACCTTGGCCTATGCTCAACTCGGCCAAAACCAAGTGACTCAGGCTGCCGACACCTATCGTAAGCTCGATAAGGTGAGCGCCCTGGGTGCGGTTCTGGCTCCATTGGGCTTAGCCGACATTGCTCTCTACGAAGGCCGCTTTGCGGAGGCGGCCCAAATTCTTGAAAAAGGCGCTGCCGCCGACCTGGCCGCGAAGAGACTGGATGATGCCGCCGACAAGTTCACGGCCCTGGGTTACACACAACTCCAGAAGCAGCAGAAGGGTCTCGCGCTTGCCGCGGCTGGGAGTGCCCTGGCTGCCGGCAAGTCCGTGAAGATCCGCTTTCTGGCAGCGCGGATTTACCTGGATGCTGACCTGCCTGCAAAAGCAAAGGAACTAGCCGCTGGCCTTGCATCCGAGCGGCAATCCGAACCCAGAGCATACGCCACGCTGATTGAAGGCGAAATGGACCTGAAGAGGGGAGACGCCCGTCAGGCGATCCAGGCGTTCAAAGATGCCAACACCCTGCTGGATACATGGATCGGCCGGTTCGACCTGGGGCGGGCTTATCTGGAGGACAAGCAGTTCGCCGCGGCTGATTCCGAATTCGACCGCTGCATCAAGCGGCGCGGCGAGGCGATCGAGCTATTCATGGACGATGTGCCCACGCTTGGCTATTTCCCGCCCGTGTATTATTACTTGGGACGAGTCAGAGAAGGATCGAAGTCTGCGGGTTTCGCGGATTCCTACCGGACCTATTTGAGCCTCCGGGGCAAAGCCGCCGAAGATCCGCTGCTCGCTGAGGTTCGTCGCCGAGCGGGGCAGTAAATCCGGCGTGGGTAAATCACCTGCAACTACTTCGCTCGCCCGCTATATCCCTGCGCGATGGTCGGGATCGCGATGATGCGGTTTCGGGCGCCCGGCGTCCCCCATCCGCCGTAAAACACGATGCCAAAGAGCGTTTTCTTATCTCGGCCGCCGAAGAACGTGCCGTGCAGCCCCTGCGGGCCTGGGATGCTGCCGGCGAACGTGCCGTCGGGCGCGAACACGTCCACGGACTTGCCGGTCGCAACGTACACGCGGCCCTGCTGATCGACGGCTGAACCGTCGCCGCCTTCTGCGCCCCGCAGTTTACCGAACTCGCGTTGGTTGGCGAGCGACCCGTCAGCCTTCACGTCGAAGGCGTACACCGTTGCGCCGTTCGTGACATAAAGCGTCTTCTCGTCGGGGCTCAGGATAATGCCGTTGGCGAACGGAACATCCTTCCCATACTGCGAGACCACGCCTTTCGGGTCGGCGTAGAACACTCCGCTGCCCGTGGCGCCGGTGACCGAGAAATAGACGCCGCCCCGCGCGTCAGCTATCAAATCGTTGATGATGCCGCCCACGCATTCCAGCGGCTCACCGTGGAATGAGTTCGCTAACATCTTCCGTTGAGGCTCCAATTGCTCGATGGCCGAGCCGAGCCCGCGTTCGGCGACGAACAGCGCCCCGTTCTTGCTGCGTGAGACTGCGCCGCCGGTATTCGTGTTGCTATAAAGGATCTTGGCGAGACCCGTCGCGGGGTCCATCTCCATCACATTGCTGGCATCATTATTCGCGAACAACACCGTGCCCTTGTCGCCGGCAATGGGGCCGTCGACGTTATTGCCTTCCCACGACCACACGACTTTCCACGACTGCCCTGCCGCCAGCACGCCGGGAATTGCGGAAGTGGCTGGGAGAACTGGATCCGGCGGCGCTGCGTTCGCGTTCGCCGACTGGCTGGCAATCGGAATCGAGAACGGCTTCGGCGGATTCTTGCACTTCGCAAGCACATTCTTGATTCCCGGATTCTGCCAGCTCTGCAGGCCGCTGCCGCGAGGAAACGACGACGACGGACTCTGTGCCGAGACCACACCTGCCGCGCACCCGGCGATTACCATAAAAGCGATTTGAGTTTTCATTCCTTGACTCCTTCGATCTCGCGTCCCTTCACTCATTGCGGTCTCTTGCTGCGGCCCAAGACTCGGCGTTGACCTTCCGGGGCGCGTTCCCGCAACCGTATCCATGGGACATTGTAGATCAACTCCCGCGTGTCCTATGATTTCCAGTGTACCCATTCATTCCGATTGGAGGCTATTCACGTGCGACGCTCCTTTGTCTCGCAGGCGGTACTTGTATCCGTGGCCGTGTTTGCGCTCTGGCAGGTGTGCGCTCCCCAGGGATCCGCCGCCGAGCCATCCTGTTGCGGTTCGATTTCGTCCGCAGGCCGCCGTCTCGAAGCGGTTCTCGATGGCATGAATGTCGAGTCCCTATGGCTGGCACATGAGCACGTTAATTGGGAAACGGGTGAACCGGACAAGGATGCCGACTATGCCGGACCGGGACGCTCGACGCACTGCAGCGCATTCGCAGCGGCTGTCGGCAAGAAGCTGGGCGTATATCTGTTGCGGCCGCCTGAGCATGGGCAAATTCTGCTCGCGAACGCCCAGGCGGAATGGTTTCGTGCCCCCGGGGGCAAGCAGAAGGGCTGGCGCGAGTTGCGCACTGCACACGAAGCACAGTCGTTGGCGAATCAAGGGAACCTGGTCGTCGTGGTATATGAGAGCCCAGATCCGCACAAGCCTGGGCACGTCGCGGTCGTTCGTCCAGCGCACCGCCTGGAGCGTCTGCTGGAACAGAACGGACCGGAGATTACGCAGGCTGGACAGAAAAATTACCTGAAGACCTCGACTAAGGTCGGTTTCCAGGCACATCCGGGCGCTTGGCCGGCCGGAGTGCGATATTACGCTCACTCTATCGAGCGCTAGAACTACGTCCCGGCGTACAGTGCACCGCGGATCTAATCTCCTACGCGACTTCTGGCCCGCTATCGCTCGGATACCTAGTCAGTCGCTTCGAGTGCTATTGCCTCCACTTGGCTCGGGGACCGCATCCGCAGCCAAGCCAGCAACCCCAGCAGGAACATACACACGGCGATGAATATGCCGGCATCCGTGCTAAACGCGCCCGCTAACCCGTGCAAGGTATAAGCGTGGCTGTCGATGAATTGCATATAGAACAGCGGCAGGTTGGTTGCGCAAGTAAGAATACTGTATTCCGTTGCCGCCAGCGCATTCCCGTGCCCCACAGTCCGCAACGCAAGTGCCGTACTCACTGTGAACGCTAGAGCCTGAAATGCATTTTGGCCAAGCGTGGCGACGGTGAATGCCGCAGGATTATGTGGGAGAAAAAGCAACGAAAGCGTAAACAACCCGCCCACGATCCCGATGCTGAGATACAGGCGCCGCAGTGGCACGTGCGCGCACAGAGGCCCACCCAGCAGGCTTGCGGCGATCCCGGCAAACGTCACCCCCACACCATTGATCAGGCTCACGGTCCGCTCCGGCGTGTGGAAGTCGCCTCCCAGCCCGCCCAGAATGTTGGTCAGCGTGAACGAGGACGACGGCAGAGCAAGCAGCAGAAGTACTAGAATCACCTCGCTGCGCCGGACGAGCGAACTGATGGGCGCAGCAGACCCGAGAAGCTCTCGCGTGCCAACCGCCGGTCTGGTCCCGGAGCCGGAATGAGGAGGAAGATCGTTATGGGCGCCAGCAGAATGCAGGCCAGCAGACCCACCGCCAGTAGGAGTGAAAAATGCCGGATCAACCGCACCGAAAGGAACGCCATGAGCCCTCCGGCCCCAATGTTGGCGACGTTCAGCCACGAGCTCAGCGTAGGCCGGCGGTCGCTCGGAATCACACTCGCCAGCCATCCACCAAGCGCCGCGGCGAACAGGCCTACTGCTAGTGCTGCCGTCGCCAGCGCGCAACATACGGTCGCATACCATCTCCGCGAAAATCGCACGTCCAGAATTGGCGCAACGAGAAAGGACAGCACTCCCGGAAGAATAAGCAGGCCGGTCAAGCTGGCAATGCGCTCCTCCGGAATATGCCGTGCCGCCAGCAATTGGGGGACTGCGTAAAAAAGGATGCCGCCATAGAAACCAAAGGGTGACATTGAGAGGCCGATCAGCTACACCGGCGCGATGC
>Ga0068858_100003058_pt1 | contig 16764 bp, 4 predicted proteins | sample KBSSwiS12_FD_66589 | JGI IMG/M metagenome (GOLD analysis project Ga0068858, IMG submission 66589) | Switchgrass rhizosphere microbial communities from Kellogg Biological Station, Michigan, USA - KBS Switchgrass S1-2 | ecosystem: Host-associated > Plants > Roots > Rhizosphere > Soil ...
GAGACGGCTGCCCGCTGCCTGCCCAGGTTGAGCCCGCCGACACCGCCGGTCTGCACGCGCTGCAGGAACCGATCGGTGCCGGCGGACCCGCCAGGCAGCGACGAAAACGCGGCCGCATGCTCGAATTCCTCCAACTCGACGAGGCCATCGGCCGATGCCAGCCGGTTGATTTTCTGCGCGGTGAACGCCGACAGCAGACGCTCCGTCGCGCGGCGCTGCTCGAGCGTGGCCTGCGGCGCCGACGCAAATGCGGACAGCAGATCGTCGTCGTGGTGCCCCACCGCCACCGACAGCGCGCTTGCCGGCGGCCGGCGATCCACGACCGGCTTTCCCGCGACCGGCACGCCGTAAATCGCGCCGTGCAGGCACGACGAGCGCAGGTGCCACGGATCCGCGACAAAGCGCTTCCCCGCCTCGGTCGCGAAGGCCGACGAAGCGGTCAGCGCCGGCTGCTCGACGAACGATTTGTCCATCGGCACGAAGGCGCTCGCGGGAGCGGCCGCCGCGCGCTGCAGCGTCGGCACGTTCAAAGGCCGTGGGCTCGACCAGCGCTCCGCTGTCGTAAGACCGAGGGCCTTGCGCAACTCGAACTGCGCCTTGTCCTGCTCCTGCGCAAATCGCTCGTCTCCCCATTCAGCGAGGAGCCGCCAACGCAGCCGCTCGAGCAATTCGTGGAGGCTGTCGTTGCTGCGCGCCTTGTCGAGCGGGTCGCGCGCCGCGTCGCTCCACCAGCCCGCCACGAGATAGGACGCGCAGTCCTGATCCACGCCTTGCGGCGCGACGGACGCGATATCGGTGAGCGGATCGTGAAAGGCGAACCGATTCAGCACCGCGTCGTAGATCCCCGACCAACTCACGGATCCGCCGACGGTTCCGGTGAGTTCGTCGGGTGTCAGCGCGGCGCCCTCCGGTGTCGCCTGCTTCGAGGCCGGACCGCCCTCGGTCCACGATTGCAGTGGAACGGCCACCGCGCGATCCGCTTCGACGACCCATCCGGTGACGTTGACCTCCGTGGCGCCCTTGGGCTGGACGATGCGCACGATCGCCCATCGATCCGGCAGCGCCGGCAGCGACAGACGATTGCCGGCGCCATCGGCCCGATCGGTGAGCGCGCCGCGGAGCAGCGCGTCGGGCATCGCCCAGTGCAGATGCACGCCGGCCGGCCGGACTTCGCCTTCCACGAACGGGTCCGGAAGGCCGTCCTCCGGATCCGCGACCACTTTTCCGCCGGGGCCCGCGACGAGCATCGGCAGGCGCACCATCTTCTCTGTGCTCCCGGCCTCGATGTACAACGCCTGCACGTCGATCGGCACGAGCAGACGATGGTCGCGCAGCAGATAGGGATCCCACGTCGTGATGTCGTTGATGCTGATGTCCGCCCGATCGGCGGCGAGAAACCGCTTCGACCGGGTGACTTCCCGAATGGTGCCGGGATCGATCGAGGCGCGATCGCTCATGGGAGCACCTTGATCACGTTGTTTTCCACCGTCGTCTTCCAGCTGGTCAGCGTCACGCTCACGACGAACTTGTCGACGTCGTAGAAACGCTGACCCTCGATGTTGTCCGGATCACCGAATACCTGGCGGTACGGGAACCGCAGCATCTGCAACGCGTACTCGTTCGGCTCCAGCGCGCCTCCCGAGTTCGGCGATTTCGCCGCGAGGCGCTTGCGCAACTCGGTGACGTTGATCACGCCGGGCGCGTTCTTGCGGAACGGCACGTCGACCGAATTGGCGGCCGTGAACGCGTTCTTCGGCGGCACCGGATCGCCCGTCAGGTTGTCGCGCACTTTCACTTTGGCCTTCCGCTGGGCCGGCGGATCCGCGGGGTTCAGGCGGACGCCGAACTGAATGCCCTGGCGAGGCTCCTCCACGTGCACGACCGCCGGAATGCCGTCGAACAGCACGAGCAGCACCGCCGGCGCGAGCCGCTCCATCCGCAGCACCTTCATCCGATCGGGATCCGACTCAGCGGCCGTCGTCAACGCGTCGTCGTCGATCACATCGCGCGAGTACCCGCGCACGTGAAGATTCGGCCATCCCGAAACGACGCGGGAGCGCATCAGGAATCCCGAAATCGCTCCGCCGGCGCCCTTCAATCGCTCTTCGCCCTGCGGCGTGCGAATCGTGCGCTCGGCTTCATCCACTTCGTTGCGAATCGTCGAATACACGGCTTCGAGCTGGGTCCGATCGGCAGTCGTAATCGTGCCGACGCTCAGCGCGCCCTGCACCAGCGCGTCGGTCCACGCGCGATCGAGATAGAAGAAGCGGATCGACTCGATCGGCAGCAGATCCGAATCGGCGACCAGATAACTGAAGGGCACGCCGTGCAGCAGCCGGAGACGCGCGAGAAAACGACGGAGCTCTCCGGGCACGACATGCGCGCCATCGTCGGGATCGTGATCGACGATCAGGTCCGCGTACTTCTGCGCCGCCGACACGGCGACGTCGAGCACGACCTGGGAGCTGAGGTATTTCTCCACTACTCACTCTCCTCGTCTTCGCCCGGGTCCACGGCGCGATCGATCAACTCGTCGAGAGCGTCCCGGGCCGGAGCAGCGTCGCGGCTCGCGCGGCGTCCCGTCGTCAGAATCTGTGGCGGGGCAGCTACGGCGATGACGCTTTGCAGCTCCTGGTTCAGCGCGACGCGAAGGGCGGTCACATCCTGCACGGGCTTGGCGACCGGCACCGTCGACCGGGACAACGCGGCAACCACGCCGATCTGGTCGGATAACTTCCGCACGGCGCCGAGATTGAGTCCCAGGCCGTCGGCGATCACCTGATCGAGCTCGAGGTCGGGGCTCAACACGAGCTCGCGACCGGGATCGGCGACCGGCCGGCGGGGACCGATCGTCTGCCCCGGATTCTTGGCAAGGCCGCTCACTACGCTGACCGCGACCAGCCGGCCCAGATCGACCCGCTGCTCGGCAATCGACGGCAACTCGAAACCGACGATGTGCGAGAGCAGCTCGCGGATTCGACCGGCGCCGAACTGCTCGCTGCGGAATCGGAGCAGCGCTGACACGACCGACAACTGAGACAACGCCAGGAGCCGGCCGATCTCGAACGCCGCCGCCAGCGAGAGATCTTCGCGGCCGTCCGGAACCACGCGGCGAAGCTGATCGGCCGAATGTGCCAGCAGCGGCTGCGCCTGGTTCGGAAGATCGCGCGTGGTCGGACAGGGCACGAATGGGCCGCGATACCACGCGCGCGCCGCGTCTCCTCGACGCGACCGCAGATCCAGGCCGATGTGTCCCGTCTCGATGACTTCAGGCCCTGGACCCGCCGCCGGCGCGTCGGCAGGCGGCGCCGGCCGGGTACCGAGGAGACCAACGTCGAGATCCTCCATCAACGTTTCGAACGTCGCGCCTTCGCTGGTGGTGAACGACCAATGCGCCAGGACCGGAAAGCGCAGCACTTTCTCGACAGCGAACAGCTCGATCGGCAAACGGAAGCCGGAGGCCATCGTGTCGCGCACGAGCCGCTTTGCATCGGGATCGAGCGCGACGGCGGCCACCTGATCGGTGGCGCTCTTCCATTGCTGCCCCACCGGTGCTTCGTGCATCGACGTCGCTCCATCGAGGGTCGATGCGTTCACGACGCCGCCTCGCACGCCGGCGCTCCCGGCCGCCTTCGCGGCGCTGCGCGCAGCCGCCGATGGCGCATGAAACACTCCGCCGGGCGCCGGCAGCTGAACGTTGCCCACGCTGAATCCGCCCATCACCCGGGGGTCCGGACCCACGCTCAGATTGACGTTGGCGAGCACGGTCCAATCCTGGGCGAGCTCGAAGTTGAAAAAGTCATTCGGTGGCTCCGGTTTGGGCAGGGCGGACAGCTGTCCTTCGACATTCACCAGTGCCGCCATGTAGCGGACCGGTTTGTTGTTGGCGGTGTCGAACACCGGCAGCCGATTCGCCAGGACCACGGCGAGCCATCCGTCGTCGTCGCCGTTGGCGAGCTCCGTGTCGTTGATGTCGACCTCGCGCACGTGCACGAGCAACGGCAGATCTTCCTGACAGGGGAAGATCTTCTTGACGACCGTTTCCGTCACGGCCAGATACAGGCCCTGCTCCACGTCCTTGTCTCCCGGGTCCAGCAACGTCGTGCCGGCAGTGACGCAATCGGCGACGGCGGTCGCCGTCGAGAGTTGAGCCTCGCCTTCAGCGACGACAACCAGCGCGAGCCACGGCGTTTCCGACGTCTGCACCTGTTCGGCCGGATTGCGTTCCCAGGGCAGCGTGCGCCGCTTCAACACGATCTGCGGAAGACGATCCCCGAACGCGCCGTCGGCGTTCGCCGGGGGAAAAGTGGACAGAATCTGATCGGTCGGCATCACGTACCGCGGCGAGGCCACGGTGACGTGCGTGTGCTGCGCCGCGACTTCGAACGGCAGCCCGGTCTGATCGGTGACCAGGTCGTACCGGCCCGCGGTGAGCTTGGGCATCACGTTGGAGTGGAGTACGAAGAAGCCGGTCTTTGGCATCAGCGTCGTCCTTTGCTGCGACCCTTCGCGTGCCCCTTGCTCGCGGGACTCTTCCGGTGTTTCGCAGCAGGCTTCGATGGCTTTGCCGATGTCTTGTGCGGTTTTGTCGCAGCCGTCGCTCGTTTGCCGCCGTGCCTTGGCGGTTTGCGTCCCGGCTTCGCCGGCGCGGCCGGCTCTGACATCGGCGGCCGCCGGCTCGCGCGCATCTTCGCGATGCGCCGTTCCTCCGGCGTGCGGGTCGGTCCCATCCACACCAGGCGGCTGAGATCGCCTGCGTTGGCCGTGGCAGACGCGAACGGATGGATCGCCGAATCGAGTCCGCGCGCCGACACCAGGGCGATCGCGCCGGTGGCGTCGATCTGCGAAGAGCCCATCACGCCAACGAGCGACCAGCCGGCCTGGCTGGCAATCGTGACGACGACCGGACGGTTACCGTCCGGCACGACGTCGTATGCCAGCACGCTGCGATTTTCGGCGACGAGCAGCATCGGCGGCCGCTCGCGGCCGGCCGCATCCAGTGCGCGGTGTGCGCCGTCGAGGCCGAGCAGCAGCGTGCGTCCATCGACGCTGTCGCCGAACGCCGCCGGATCGTCGAGCACGACGACTACGGTCGAAGGGGCCGTGCTGAACGTCGTCGTCACCGTGCTGACGCCGCGCGCGAGTTCCGCGCCGGTCACCCAGCCGGCGTCGAAGCGCTCTCGATGAAGACGGAGCGGCTCGCCGGCGGAACGCACCACGCAGCCAGGCGCGATCCCCGTCGACCACCCCGCATACGCCAGTTGCATGCCGGAGTGCCAGCCGACGAGCCCCGCGTGCGCATCGGTTTGCGCACCCTGTCCGATCGCCACGATGCGCTCGGCACCCTGGGCAATCTCGATGGTCCCGCCGTCGGCGAGATTCTGATCGGCGGCGACGACTCCCCCGTGACCGAGAATCACGACACGCGCCGGCGCACCGCTCAGACCGAGGCGCGGACGATCGCCGCTCATGGCGGTGTCCGCGTGAGCGTTCGGCATCTTCAGCACGACGATCTGACCCGGTGACAGCGTCGCGCCGGCCGTGCCCCGCGGTGGAGCCGCAGCTCGCGCCCGGGTGGCTTGGGCGATCAGTCCGCTGGAGAACGCGGCGAGATGCTCTGTGCCCGCGGCGCCGGTGCGCTGAACGAGGGTTGGCGCGGCATGCGCGACAGCGGTCGGCGGAGGCGCTGACACTGCGACGACCGTGCCCGCTCGTGACAGGCTCACGGCTCGTTGATCGGCAACGACAAGCCGCGCGGCAATCGATCGGCTGCGATCTGCCTGCACGGCGGCCAGCGTCGGCGGCGCAACGCGCCATGCGCGGACCGCATCCTTGACGGTGGTCCGGGCCGACGAAGATACGCGAAGGTTCGACGCCGCGCCCGACAACAGGCCGACGGCTATCGGCGGATCGACAAAGTGGTCGTAGACCTTAGCGGTCGGCTTCTCTCCGATCCCCGGCGCGACCGTGATGCCGCTCTCGTCGATTCTTTCCGCGAGCGATCCGAGAAGCGGCGGCGACTGGCGCTCGCCACGCAGCGAGGCCAGCGCGGTCGGTGTCGCGGTTGCGGCCAGATACACCGTCGCGGCCTGGAACGCGCTCGCAACCGACACCGGCTCGGCGACGAGGCCGGCGACCGCCAGCGCGTCGGTCTTCAACTTCGCGGCGTCGACGGTCCGGCGCGTGAACGGCAGCGGCTTCCGCTTGCCGATCTCCACCTGGTAGTACGGAATTTCCGGTCCGGCCACGGACTCGGCGGCGCGCGCTTCGAGGTTCAGCTCGTTGAGCGCCTCGATCATCTCGGCCTTCGGGACCTTGCGATTGTCCGGATCCTGCGGGAGTCCCCAGACGCCGACGGGGAAACTGCCGAACGGCCTCGCGGTCGCCGCGAACGGGAACGTCTGGACGGCGCCATCGCGCTGCCACTCGAGCGTAATCACCGGCAACAGGTTGGACGTCAACATCGGGGCGACGCCGAGCGCGCGGCTCGGCGGATGTTGTGTCGTGGCATTGGCCGGCGCCTGGCTGCGCGTAACCGTCGCCGCGGGAATCGTGCTCGTGAAGGTCAGACCGAATTCGACGACCACGACGTACGGCCGCTCCGCCGATCCGTCGGGTGTCGCCTTGTCGCCCTTCGACGGGAGCGGTCCGAACGACGTCACGACGGCGTGCGCGAGCGCCGAACCATCGCCGGCAGCCTCGAGGTATTTCGCGATGAACGCCCCGGCGGCCATCGGCTGCTTCTGCGCCTTGTCGGATCCGCCGAACTCGACGGTGAGCTCGATCGGACCGACCTCGAACGTCGCGGTGCCGTGGAAATCCGGGCCGGTCACGTCGATGCGCGCGCCGAGGCTGATCGAGATCGTGATCTCGCCGAAGATCCACGTGTCGATCGTGACGCCCGCCGCGATCCGCGCGTACGCGTCCACGTGGTAGTGGAACGGATCGAAGTAGACGATGCCGTTCGCGCCGAACTTGACTTCGGCCCAGGCCGGACCGAAATGCGCGGACGCTTCGAAGTCGCCGCCGGCCATGAGCGCTTCGGACGTCAACGCGAAGTAGGAGCCGGCCTTGATCGTGATCGCGCTGCCGATGCTCCAGCGCAGCCCGAGCCGCGGCACCACCGGATAGCCGTCGCGGTGGAATTCCGGATGGTAGCCGCCGAGGGTGAACACGAACTCGCCTTTGTGCTCGCCCTTGAACCAGATCACGTACGCGAAGCCGCCCGTGAGCTTGATGTCCGGATAGAGCAGCCACGAGTTGTCGGTGAGTTGCGCCTGGACCCACAGAACACCCTCGGAGCTCGAGAATCGGACGAGGAGCGCGACTTCGATCGAGACCAGCGCCACCTGCGGACGCGGCAGCGCCATGCGAGCGAGTCCCAGCAGGTTGATGTCGAGACCGTCACCGATTTGCACGGCCACGACCGCGATGCCGTCGACCAGCGCGAAGCTGTTGAAGGCGAGCCCGGCGGCGAACCAGAACGTCCCCTTTTGCATCGGGAAGTACTGGCCGAGCGCCCGCAGCTGATCCATCGGGTTCTGCGGCTTGGCGGCGATGTCGAGCGCCTGAATCAGCGGATAGTCGCCGAACTTCGACAGATCGGTCGGAACGACGAGGCGCCGGTTGATCCCGAAGCCGCCGCCGATGCCCATCAGGAAGAAGGCCGGCGGTCCGCCGATCGGACCGTTGATCGCGCCGACGGCGAAGAACGCGGTGAACTTCTGTCCCTGATCGACGCCTTCGCCGTAGCCGCCGAAGATGGTGAGACCGTAGACGCCGAACCGCCCGAGCAGCATGCCGAGGTACTCGATGCCGTTCGGTGTCGTCTGCTTGAGCAGGCCGCCGGCGATCGTGACGCCGGCCATGTCGGCCGACACGGCGAGCCCGGCCAGATCGATCGCCCAGTTGGCCGGGTTGAAAAAATCGCCGTTGGACGTGATGTAGGTGATCTGAAGATCGTCGACGGCGCAGGTCAGGCCGAACATCGAGACCGAGCCGTCCATGAGGAGCGAGATGCGCTCGACGCGCCCGTTGGGCATCGTTGCGCCGAAGCCGACCTGTTCGAGATAGAGCGGACCGAACCCGCGCTGAATCGCAATCCACCACGGACCCGCACCGTCGCCGGCACGCAGGGTAACCGACACGGGGTTGGAGCCGTGCTTCTGGATGGCAAGCGCGGGCGAGAACGCCGGCTTGGGCGGCGTGGGGCCCGTGTCGCGCATCACGCCCTGCGCGATGCCGTTGTCGCCGCCGGCACCGTCGGCCGAAACCGCGAGGTTGGAGAACTGCAGCTGCACACCGCCGCTGCGCGCGCCGGCCGCATCGAGTTCGGCAAAGGCGTGCAGCGCGATCGAGTCGAGCGTGAGACCGAAGTCGAGCAGCGGCCCCGAACTCTTTCCGATGCGAAGGCCGAGACCATAGACGGCAAGGTTCGGCTTGAACGCGAGCGGCAGCGTATCGGGCAGGAATCCAACGAACAGTCCGCTCTTGGGCGGATTGTTGTTCTCGATCCAGGTGCCGTCGTTTTCGAGCCACAGCATGACGTCGCCCGTCACGAGCGCGAGTCGATCGACCAGCTGTGCCTGGAGTCCAATCGTGTTGTTCGCCTTCGCGAACGACACCTTCAAACCTTCGACGGTGATGCCGATGTTCGCGCCCGCGATGTTGCCGAACAGCTTGTGGATGCGGCCGAGCAGCGTCGAAGGATCGAACAGTCCGCTGATGAGCGCGCTGGGATTGTTGACGTCCTGCAGGACGACGCCCCGCATCAAGTTGCGGACGGTGGTGGCGCCCACTGGCGTGTTGAGCAGATCCTGAACGGCCTGCTGGGCGATGGCGACGCCGGCCACCAGATCCGCCACCGCTTCGACCACCCGCAGCGCGACCTGTGCGGGATCGGTGGCTTCGACCGCGGTCGCGATGGCTCCATCGCTCGACACGAATGCGAACGCGTGGCTGTCGATCAGCCAGCGCGCGGCGAACCGATGCGTGTCGTCGAGTGCCATGCCGACCGCAACCCGGCGGCCGTTGGCGGGACTCAGGCCCGCGGCGACCGTCACGAACGGACGCAGCATGACGCCGCCGGCGTTGATCGCGGCGGGGCCCACCGTCACGCTGAGCTCGTTCAGCCCCAGGGCGCTCACGGCCACGGTGAAGCTGACGCGATCGATCCCCGGAACACTGACATCGTCGCCGACAATCGTGGCGACACCGCTGCCCGGGTTCCATGAAGCCGAGAAGTCGCCGATCGCGACGGTGAGCTGGTTTGTCGTGGCTGTTGCCGAAACCGCGGCGGGCAGGAATGCGTCCAGCAGCGGCGCGAGAGTCGTCAGTCCCGTCGCCGTGATCGACGGCAACGCTGAGGTCAGCGCGCCGGCTGGATTCGTGGCCCAGGCATGCAACGCTGCCCCGTCGAAATGCTTCGGGTTGCCCGAGCGCAGGGCGAGCGCGTCGCCGACCTTCTGAACAAGATCGCCAACCGTGCCAGGGATCGTCGCGAGTTTGTCGAGCAGGAACGGGAGCGCGGCTTCCGCGGCGGCAGCCAGCGATCCAAGCCCGGCAAACGGGATTAGAGAAATGTCGCCGCCGCTCGCCGGCCTCAGGAACAGCTCGATACCGCCGGCCCCGATCCGCGTGTGGACGGCCTGTCGTCCCGAGGCGGCGCCCGTCAGTCCCACGAACGCGTCGAGCCCGAACACCGGCGGACCGCTGGGGCCGACGGTGAGCGTCGTTCCCACGCCCGCGGCAAGCCGTCCCGTGACGCCGTTCGGCGTCGTCCACACGGTGGGATCGATGCCGAGCGTCAATCGCGCGCCGGGACCGTCCGTCGTGACCGCGAGCGAGACACCGTTGGCGAGCGGAATCGGTGATCCGGGTGCGCCGCCGACGCCGAGCAGCGGACGCAACGCGTCGAACAGCGCCTGGATCTTCGCCGGGTTGGCGGCCAGCGACTCGGCGCTGCGGAGCCAGCCGGCCGGATCGGCGAGCAGGCCTGCCAGCGGACGAATCGAACGTTCGAGATCGCCCGCCGTCCCCGACAGCATCCCCATGGCGTCGAGCACCGCATCGATCACGGGGCGCGCCGTCTCGTCGGCGCGCCGCATGAGCTCGAGGGCGACGTGACCGCCAAGGCTCGGTGCCGCCGCGGCGATCGCGCGCGCGATCGCGGCCGCGTCTGGATCCGGCCAGACGGCGATGGTGTCCGTCGTACCGCCGGCCCGATGCCACACCAACGATGCGTGCAGCGGATTGAAGTCGACGACGAAATTGAGCTGGCCCGTCGCGGCTCCCGATGCGTTCGCACCGAGCTGCAGGTGACCGGCGATACCGGTTGTCGACGCCGTCACATCGGCATGCCACCCGAAACGGCCGCTCGTGTCGCTGCCGCCGTTGATTCGAACGGCACGCGCATCGAAATCGACGCTCGAGGCGAGCGGTCCCAGCAGCGAGTTCGCCGCGGTCTTGATTGACGCCGCAGAAGCGGCGAAGCGCTGGGTGACGAAGCCGGTTGGATCGTGAACGAGCTGATCGACCGCGTCGCCGGCCACGCCGCCGGCCGGGTCAATGATGCCCAGCGCGGTGAGCAGTTGCGCGAGCGCGACGGAAGCCGTTCCCGCCGCATCGGCGCTCAGGCGCTGCACGACAGCCGCGAGCAGCACGCGCGCCTCCGGGAGCACCGGACCTGCCCCCGGCCCGTTGCCCAGCACGAGCCGCTCCCACGTCTGACCGAATACACGCGCGTCGTGCAGCGTGATCGACGCGCGGCCTGAGGCGGTGCCCTCGAGCGGAACGTCGACGTCGGCCGTCACCTTGCGCAGTTCCAAGTCGGCGGTGGATGTGATCCAGCCGAGTCGATCGCCGACGCGAAGCCGCACGCGCAGGCGGCGTCCCAGATCCACGCCGGCCGTCTTGTCGTACGCAAACAGCGTCACGAGGGCATCGCCGGTGACCGAAAGCGCGCCATTGACCGTCGGCGCCAGCACCAGCCTGATGCCGGCACCGACGCCGGTGGCCGGCGGCGGCGGCGTCGCGGCGCGAATGCGCGCGCGTTGGGCGAGACCCGCAACGACAATGGCAGTGATCGCGCGGCGGATTTGACTCTCGGTAACGGAGCCGAACACCGCGCGGACCGCGAGTCCTGCTCTCGGCGACGGCGGCGGTACGACCGGCTGCCGGAGATCGATCGAGGGATCGGCCCGATCGACCAATTCCATCATCGAGCCGACGAGCGCGCGGCCGAGCGCAAGATCGGCGTCCTCAGTCACTGTCGAACCAGCGGGCGCAGCTGCCGGAAGCAGCCGGTTCAGCAGCCGCAACGCATCCGCGGTTGGCTGCGTGCTGATGGCGGTAAGGGCGATCGGACCGAGCGGCGTCCCCAGCGTGATGAGATCCGTCACGGCCGCTTGCGCTTCCGAAGCAGCGCGCGCGGCGTGACCGGCTCCGGCGACGGCAACGAGGACGATGTCATTGCTGACGGTCGCGAGCGAATCCAGCACGCGCTTCAGCCGTGCCGTCTGTTCAGGCGTGCCATCGGTGACGCTGCCTGCGAGCAGGCTCGCGGCCCGGCCGCCGAGCGCGACGAACCAGTCGCCAGCAGCCGCGGATGGCGGAGCGAACATCGACGCGTCGAGTCCGGCGGCGGTGAGATCCACGCGGCGGCCGGCGGGCGCATCGGGCCACGCCGTGGCGCCGATCGCGACGTAGACCGTCGTCGTCGGCACGCGACCGGTGAGGTTCCGGAGATCGATCTGCGACAGCAGCTGGCCGACGGCGACCGCGTTTCGATCGACCGTGACGCCCGGTGGCGCCGTGTCCGGCGGCACGATGCGGCCGTCGCCGCCGACCCAGCGCTGGGTCAACGCGGTCAGGCCGCCGGCCACGTCGCGGCCGTCGACGAGATCGTTGACGTCTGCGGCCACGCTCGCTTCGGCTTGAAGGGCGGCCGCCAGCGCCGCGGCGCCGAGCCCGGGATCGCCGGGCCGCCACTGCCGGATCGCATCGGACGCCGCAACGATACGCGGCTCGAGTCCGGCCGGAGGGAACCAGACGACAGGTTGCGGGAGCGCGTCGGTGAGCGCGAACCGATACGGATCGTCCGGGTGTCCGGTTCCCTGAATGAAGCCGCGATTTGCGCCAGAGCCGGCGAACAGATCCGCGAGAAGCCGCAGCGCCTCCGGTCCAACGTCGCTCATCAAGAGCTGCGGCAGCCAGTTGGAGAGAGCAGCCGCCGGGTCGGCGATCAAGTCGCTGAGGCGAAGTCTCGCGCCTCGAACCGCGTTGCCGCCAGCGGCCGCCAATTCCGGCGCCCATCCCAGCGCTTTCGCGACGTCACCGAGGAAGCCGCCGAGCAGGTCGCCGAAATATCCGACGAGCACCTCGAGCCCGTCCCACGCGGGTGCGGGCAACGTCACGGTGCCGTCGGATGCGATGACCGGCAACGCGATCGGCAGCGTGACGCTCCCGGCACTGAGCGTCAGATTCGGCGCGCGGACGTCTGCGACCAGCCCGTGAGCCGGCGACCATCCGAGCCGGAGTCCAACGCCGCTCGCAGTGAGCGCCGCCCCGTCGCCAAACGGAAGCAGAATGCGCGGCGGGTTGACGCCGCGCTCGCGTGCGGAGAGCACGCCCTCGACCGCCGGCAAAAGCTTCCCGCTCTTCGCCGCCAGATCCACTTCGGCGATCGTCACGCCAAACCGTGTGGTGACGACCGTGCACTGTTGCCCGAGGGTATCGACTGACGTCGTCGCGGCGACGCCGATCGTGAGGACGGCGCCATTGGCGAACGCTTCGAGCTCGAGCGGCCCGATCAGCGGCACGCGCCATGGATCGTCCTGCGTTCCGGTGCCCTTGATCGTCGACGCGGCCCCCGTGGCATCCGCGAGCGCGTCGCGGAGCGCGGCGAGCACCGTCGTCATCGCCCCAGGCGCAGCCTGAACGAGATCTTGCCAGTAGCCGCTGACGGCTGCCGCGGGATCGGTCATCAACGCGGGCAGACCGATCGCTGTGATGCCCGCGGGGGCATCAAGTCCGAGCAGCAAGCGAACAACCGTCAGCGCATCGCCGCAGCCGGCCAGCAGCTGCGAGGCCACGTCGCTGACGGTGTTGCCGACGGCATCCATCACCGCATCCGGAGACGTGAGATCGAGCGTCGGATACTGGTGAGAGCCCAGCGTCACCCCGTCGGCGGCAAGCACAAACGTCAGGCGACGCGCCGCGTCGAGCGCGAGGCCGACGCGCAGCGTGTCTGCACGAGCGACCGGATTGCTGACGTCGAGTACGCGATGCCCGGCCCCTGGAGCGCCGGCCGCTGCCCAGAATCCGAACTGCGGCAGCGCGATGGCCGCACCGCTGACGAGATCGATCTGGAACAGATCGGCGCGCGCTTCGACTCGCGTGTCGCCGGCTCCCGACAGTCCTACGCCGAGCGTCGGGCTGAGACGAGTGTTGCCGGTGGGACCGGCGTCGACTCGCAGTCCCAGCGTCAATTCGGCGGCTCCGAGATGGAACACCACGGCGCCCGCGCTCGGTGTTCCGCCGAGCAGCGACGCGAGATGACCGATCCAATCGGTGCGACTCGCAGTCGTGGTGACGATGTCGTGTACCCAGGCCGCGAGCGCGTGCGCACCCTGCGTCGGAAGCTGCGTGATCGGAAAATCGGGAACGTTGTCGCCGCTCTTCAGACCGAGCAGGCCGCCGACCGCCGCAATCGGCGAATTGGGCGCGGCCGCGTCCGCCTGCGCCTTGACCAGCGACAGCACCAGATCCAGCAGCGCATCGTCGAGTTCGTCGAGCCCGTCGGCTGCGACGCGTATGTCCCGGGGCGATGCGGCGCCCGGCAGTTGGAAGCCGGTGAGGCTCAGGCCGAAGATCGGATCAACTGGATCACCGGGCTTCGTCGGGACGTCTATGTCGATCCCGATCGCGCCCAGGCGTGCCTGACCCGGCGTCGGTGGCGCATCGGTGACCGTGATCGCCGTCGAGAGACGGATGCGTCCGCCGTTGGACCCGAGGAGAATCGGATTCGGGACGCTGGGCCCGCCCTCCTTGTGCGCGCGAAACAGCGGCACGGCGAGCGACGATTCCGAGCGCGGGTTGGATGTGCGCACCGAAACGCCAAGGCCGATGTGGATGCCTTCGGCCGGCGTCTCGTCGACGGTGACAGCGATCGTGAGATCGGGATCGTCCAGATGAACGATCGGAAGCCAGATCACGCCGCGCGGATCGGTCGTGCGATCGGCGCCGCCCATCGCCTCGTCGACAAATGCGATCAGCGCCGCACGCTGATCGTTGTCGGCGAGCATGTTGCCCAGCGATTCTTCCGGATCGCCGAACCAGTCGGGGTTGGGACTTCCGCCCGGCGTGAAGAGGCCGAGCGCGACCGCAAGGTTGCCGAGGACGCCGAGATCGTCGGTGGAGAAGCTCATCGCCCCTCACGCTTTTGTGACGCGAAGCCCGCTGGATCCCGCAAACCGGTGACGGGACATCGGCACGATTTCGAGCGCGCTCTTGGTCGCCATCAGTTCGACGGGCACGAGCACGTTGCCGCGTGCGTCCTTCCCCACCGCGCCCGCAATCCCCGTAAACAAGCCGAGGAGACATTGCCAGGCGAATGCGACCAACGCCTCACTCCAGACCGAGACGATGAGTTCGGGACCAGTCGGGCGTCTGTACGTCGACGCGTACAGGCCGCCGGGACTGTTCGGGCTGCCCACCGCGAAGACGACTTCGACGATGCCGGCGCCGGTCTGATCGCAGCGCACCGGAATCTTCACGTGGATCAATCCATCGTCGAGCGCAACGTTCAGCTCCGCCAGACCGACGGCGACCTCGCTGTCGCCGGCGACCCAGACGACTTCGGTGTGCTTCGTTGAGTGGAAGAGACCGCTGGCGCGTCTCGCTGCGACGCGCACGAGTTCGGAAAGCTGCTGAGGCGGAACGCGGACCGGATTGGACACTTCACCGGCGCCGCCTGGTTTCGTTGCCGCGTTCAGGCGGCCCGCGCGCCGCTCAGCCGCAACGAACTGAACAAATTCTGGAGCGACGGCGTCGGCCATGATGACGTGCGATGAGCTGCCAATTCTCGACAGATCAAAATTTCGTAAGGCGTCGGATGACAACACACGGGCTTTGCACTGTCAAGACAAAGCACGAGTTGTTTGAAGAAAAATTTTCGCGCTGAAGCTCATCAGCGATGTTCAAGCTCCACCGTTTCGCAATGAATCGATCGCAGGGCTGAAGGCCTGCGCCACAGCCCACAGATGAAGGACTGCTACACAAGCGCGTGTGTTGCGACGATCAGGGAACGTGCGCGAGGAATTCGCGAACGATGAGTGGGATGTCGCGATGCTCGACGTCCGCGGCGTAGTTCATCGCGCGCATGTCGGACGCAGACACGCGGCCGGACAGCCGTTCCAGCGCGGATCGCACAAGCGGATAGCGCAGCAGCGTGCCCGATCGCGCGACCACGGCTGCATCGTATGGAGGGAAGTAGCGCCGGTTGTCGTCGAGCTGTACGAGATCCAGACCCTTGATCAGGCCGGCGGTCGCATCGCCCGCGATCAGGTCGACCTGGCCGGCGGCCAGCGCGCGATAGCTGAGGGTGAGGTCCATGACGCGCGGCGGATCGGGAAAGCGCAGACCGTACGCGCTGGCGAGACCGCGGTAGCCGTCCGGGCGTTCAACGAATTCATAGCCAAAGCCGGCACGCCAGTGCGACGACTCGCGCGCGGCATCGTCGATCGTCCGCAGGCCGGCCGATCGCGCATCGCGGCCGCGCACGAGAATCGCGAAGGTGTTGTTGAAGCCGAGCGGCGCCAGCAATGTGCGTCCACTTTTTGCGTATAACGCGCGCACGCTGTCGAAGACAGCTGACGAATCGGAGGTCACCGGCTGGTGAAAGACGGCGGTGAGCGCCGTGCCGGTGTACTCGACGTAAGCGTCGATGTCGCCCGAGATGAGCGCCCGTTCGCAAATCAACGTGCCCCCGAGATTCAGGCGCCGATCGACGGACAGTCCTGCATCGCGTTCGATGGCCTGGGCGAGCAATTCGCCAAGCACCAGCTGTTCAGTGAAATTCTTCGAGCCGATCACGATGGCACCACTGCCGCGTCGTGCGGCCGCAACGCTTGATACCGTCACGATTGCGGCAACAATCGCCGCGAGTGTGACGGCCACGCGCTTCGATCGCGAACGCCGCCGCGCCGACATCTGCTTTTCGAGCCATAACAGGGTCGCGTCGACGACGAGTGCCAGCCCCGCGGCCGGTACGGCGCCGGCAAGAATGACGGTCGTGTCGACCATCGAGAGGCCGCGGTAGATGTACTCACCCAATCCACCTGCGCCGATCGCGGCGGCAATCGTCGTGGAGCCCACGCCGACCACTGCCGCCACGCGTACGCCAGCGACAATGGACGGAAGCGCCAGCGGCAGCTCGACCTGCCGAAGCAGTTCGCGCGGCGTCATTCCCATCGCGACGCCCGCCTCGCGAATCGACGGCTCGATGCCGCGCAATCCGGCGATGGTCGTTCGCACGATAGGAAGCAAGCCGTAGAGGATCAGGACGACCAGTGCCGCGCGTGCTCCGACGCCCCCGACGAGCGGCACCGGCAAGAGAAATCCGAACATCGCGAGGCTGGGAATCGTCTGGACGATGCCGGCAACCGCCATCAGCGGCGACGCCAACCGTGGCCGGCGCGCGGAGAAAACGCCGAGCGGCACGCCAATCGCTACGGCCGCCAGAGTCGAGCCGGCGACGAGCAGCAC
>Ga0068858_100003066_pt1 | contig 16744 bp, 19 predicted proteins | sample KBSSwiS12_FD_66589 | JGI IMG/M metagenome (GOLD analysis project Ga0068858, IMG submission 66589) | Switchgrass rhizosphere microbial communities from Kellogg Biological Station, Michigan, USA - KBS Switchgrass S1-2 | ecosystem: Host-associated > Plants > Roots > Rhizosphere > Soil ...
GCAAGTTCGCCGTCTTCCACCTCAATGGCGATCGGGTGCAGTCGGTGGAGGCGATCAACTCTCCGCCCGAGTTCATGATGGGCCGCCAGCTCATCGGCAATCGCGCAGCCGTCGACAAGAAGAAGCTTGCGGATGTCGCCGTCGCTATGAAAGAGGTCGCCGTCTGAAGCGCGCCTCGCAAAGAGGCGATGTGAAAAGCTTCGTGATTTAGGGGCGTGCAGGAAAAGTATGGCCAAGGTCACCTACATCCAGTTCGATGGCGCCAGCCAAGTGGTGGACGTGAAACCTGGGCTTTCCGTCATGGAAGGCGCGGTGAAGAACAACATCCCTGGCATCGACGCCGATTGCGGCGGGGCCTGCGCCTGCGCCACCTGCCATGTGTATGTGGACGAGGCCTGGGCCGCGCGTACCGGCGAGAGGTCGGCCATGGAGGAGTCCATGCTGGATTTCGCCAGCGACGTGGCTCCCAACAGCCGCCTGTCCTGCCAGATCAAGGTCACCGACGAACTGGACGGTCTCGTCGTGCGGCTGCCCGAAAGCCAGCACTGACGCTCGCCTAGCCTCTCCGCGTCGCGGAGAGGGCTCTATCTCGCGAATCCGAGCTGAGGCTGGGCCGCGGTCTGGGCGTGGGCTTCTTCCGGCAGGTGGCAGGTGAATGTCGCGCCGGCGCCCGGCTCGCTTTCCAGCGCCACCCAGCCGCCATGCAGCTCGGTGAGCGCCTTCACCAGCGCCAGCGCCAGCCCCGGCCCACCGCGCTCGCGCCCCACGAACCGGTCGAAGATGTGCGCCTGCACGTGGAAGGGGATTCCCCGGCCGGTGTCGGAGACCTGCAGCTGGATCTCGCCCAGCGCGCGGCGGGCCGTCAGGGTGACGATGCCGCCGGGCGGCGTCTGGCCGAGCGCGTTCTCCAGAAGATGGTCCAGCACCTGGGCCAGGCGCTTGGCGTCGCCGCGGATCACGCCGACGTCGTCGGGGGTCTCGACCGCCAGGGCGATACGCATGGCTTCGGCCTCGCCCCGCCAGCGGTCGGCCACCGCCCCCAGCAGCTCGGCCACCCGCACGTCCGCCACGTCCAGCGCCATCTCCTCGGCGTCGATCTGGGCCATGTCGAGCACGTCGTCGATCGAGCGGGCGAGCTGGGTGGCGGCCGCCCGGACGGCGGAGGCGTGGCCGCGCATGCGCTCCGACAGCGCCTCTCCGCCCCGCTCCAGCAGCTCGGAATAGCCGATGATGGTGGTGAGCGGGGTCCGCAGTTCGTAGGAGACGTTGCCGACGAAATCGCGCTTCAGCCGCTCGGTCTCGGCCAGGGCCGCCTCGCGCGCCGACAGCGCCTGCTCCAGCTTCCGCGCGTCGGTGACGTCGGTGAAGGCGATCAGGGTCGCCCCGTCCGGCAGCGGCCGCGAATGATAGGCGACGATGCGCGAGTCCGAGGTCTTGGCCTCGCCCGACATGGGCGCGCGCGCGCTCGGATCGGGGTCGGCCACCCGGCCCTTCAGCTCCCGCCAGAACCCCAGGTCGTGCAGCTTGGGGATGCACAGGTCCACCACGCCCTCGAAGTCGCCGGCCGTCTCGAGCTGCTGCGAGTTGATCGCCCAGAACCGGGCGAAGGCTTCGTTGTGCAGCCGAAGCCGCCCGTCGGAGCCGAACACGGCCACGGCGTCGGACAGCTTGTCCAGGGTCGCCTGCTGCACCTGGATGAGGGCGTTGTACTGCGCTTTCAGGCGAAGCTCGCCGGTGATGTCCGAGAATAGCAGCAACAGCCCTCCCAGCGGGTGCGGCTGGCGCACGACCTTCAGGGTGCGGCCGTCGGGCAGGCTCCAGAGATCGTCGGGGCTCGCTTCCAGCTGCTCGTAGCGGGCGAGCTCGGCGGCCTTCCAGCGCGCGTAGTCGGCGGTCTCGGGCAGGCGCCGCCGCTGTCGCAGCCGGTCCAATATCTCGCCATGGCCGGGCTGCTCGCCCAACCAGGCCAGCTCCAGGCCCCAAAGCTCGGCGAAGGCGGTGTTGTGGAAGATCAGCTTCTTGGCCTGGTCGAACACCGCCACGGCTTCGGCGATGTGGTTCAGCGTCTCGTCGTGCGCCTCGACGTTGCGCTTGAGCTGCTCGCGCATCTCCTCGCGCTCGGTGACGTCCTCGCTCCAGACGCCGACGCCGCCGCCTTCCAGGGGCTGGGCGGTGATCTGGAACGCCCGCCGCCGCCCCGCCGCGGTGATCCAGCGCACCGCCTGGCGTCGTTGACCGAGGTTGGCCGCCTCGCTGGCGAGCGCGTCGGCGCCGCGGTCGAAGGCGGCCCCGCGCGCCGCGGCCGCATCCAGGCTGGGCGCGTCCACGACCTGCAGCCAGGCGGCGTTGACCCACACCGGCGAGCCGTCCGCCGCGGCGATCCAGGCCGGGCAGGTCAGCGCATGCAGGAAGGCGGCGAAGCGCGGCGCGGTGGGCAGGCCCGGCGCCTCCCCAAGCACCGGCGAGAGCCTCAGCCAGGCGATGGCGCCGGCCGCACGGCCTTCCACGGCCACCGCGCCGGCCGACCCCCGAGCCTCGAAGGCGCTGGCCTCGCCGCGTTCGAACAGGGCGCGCAGACGCCGCGCATGCTCCGGATCGATCCGCATCAGGGCGTTGATGATGGACGAGGGTTGGGCCTCCACCCCGAGCGCTGCGGCGCAGGCGGCGAAGGGCTCCTCGCCCGAGACCAGGCTGGCTTGCCCGCCTTCCACGCTGAGCAGGGCGGAATCGAAAGCTTCGGCCGAGGCGTGGGCGGCGTCCGCCTGCAGCTCGAGGACCGCGAGCTGGCGGCTCAGCGCCCGCATGCGGCTTTCCGCCTGCTTTCGCTGCGCCAGCGCCCAGAGCAAGGCGCAGATGGCGAGGCAGACGGCGCCGGCGGCCGCGGCCAGGATCAGTTCGTGCGCGCTCATCGGCCTCGTCCGCGCCCGCGGGTCCGCCGCAAGCGAATCACCAACCGAGCTTACGGGCAGCCGAGCCCCGCCGCACGCCCGCCGCGTTTATCCGGCGGACGTTTTGGCGCATATGACGCAAGCGATGACCGCCATCCTCTATCCTGTCGCCGCGAGCGCCGACGAAGCGCTGAACCGCCCGCGCGGTCTGGCCGCGCGCGAACGCGAGGCGAGCAAGGCCGCGGGAGAGGCGGTCCGCTTCACCACCGAGGCCGCGGGCCCCGGTTTCGCCACGCGCGAGGCGGCGCTCGACGCCTATCGGGGCCGTGTGGAGGACGAACGCACGGGCTTTGCGCCGGCCCCCGAGGCGCGCTGGTGCCGGCTGATGGAGCAGGCGGCGGCGGAGAAGGGCCGCCGACGGTCCCTCGGCCCGGTGGCGCCGACCTTCAGCGACGGTCGCCGCTGGCCCGCGCCCGCGCCGCCGCCGAAGACCGTCTGGCGGCTTTCGGTGTCCTATTGGCGCATCGCCAGCGCCGAGCGCCCCTTGGACGCGCCTCAGGCCAGGCAGGCGCGTCGCTCGGGCCAGGCGCTCGACGCCGAGGCCTTGCGGGCCATCGCGCGGCAGCCGCTGCGGCCGGTGAAGCCCCAGCAACCGCTCGACATCGGGCTTTTCGAGACGCGCCTGCCGGAGAACCCGGCAATCGTGGTGCCGGATGAGTGAGGCGCCGAAGGGCGTGACCGGCGCGTCGCCCCCTGCAATCGGGCCGGCTCCCAGCCTGGACGACATCGCCGCCCTGGCCGAGGCCGCCTTCGCCGCCCTGCCGGCGAAGTTCCGCGAGATGGCGGGCGAGGTGCTGTTCCGCGTCGAGGATTTCGCCGAACCGGCGATCCTCAAGGATCTCGACATCGAGGACGCGTTCGAACTGACCGGGCTCTACCAGGGCGTGGACCTTGGCCGGCGCTCCATCCTGGGCCCGGCGTCCGGCCCATCGATGGTGTTCCTCTATCGCCGGCCGATCCTCGATGAGTGGGCCGAACGCGGCGACATCGGCCTCGAAACCCTGGTGGCTCATGTGCTGGTCCACGAGATCGGCCACCACTTCGGCCTGTCCGACGCGCAGATCGAGGCCATCGAGCGCGCGTCGGAGCGGTGAAGCGCCGCGCCGAGACGCCCGACCGGGACCTTGCGCATCGGGAACGTCTGGGGAACAGTTGCGCGTATGGACGTCGCCATCGCCCTTGTCGCTTCGCGCCCCGAGACCACCGCCCAGGTGACCCGCGGCGCGGCCCGTCTGTTGGCCGACCTGGGCTACGCCGCGCTCGCCGAAGTCGGGCTGCCCAACGGGCGGCGGGCGGACCTGATGGCCCTTGGCCCCAAGGGCGAGGTGTTCATCGTCGAAGTGAAGTCGGGGGTCGAGGACTTCCGAACCGACCTGAAATGGCGCGAGTACGCGCCCTATTGCGACGCCTTCGCCTTCGCCGTCGCCCCGGAGTTTCCCCGCCATGTCCTGCCCGACCAGCCCGGCCTGATCGTCGCCGACGCGTTCGGCGGCGCGGTGCTGCGCGAGCCGGTGCTCCAGCCGCTGGCCGGCGCGCGGCGGAAGGCCCTGACGCTGGCCTTTGGGCGGCTTGCGGCCTTTCGCGCGTCAGGAACGCTCGCCCTGGCTATGGAAGAAGCCATCCGCCTCTAGCGGTTCGGCGGCCGCGGCGGCGTCGCGCTCCTCGTTCCATTGGCGGATGATCCCATGTTCGTCGAGCGCGGCGAACAGCCTTTCCAGGGAGGCGAGATTGACCTTCCTGCACCAGAGCCCTTCCTTGGTCGTCAGGACCTGGACGGGGACGAGGTAGCCTAGCGGCTCGCGGCGGCAGAGGCCCATGGTTTCCAGCTTGGTCAGGTAACGCCTGGTGGTCTCGTATGCTGCGCCGATGCGCAGGCTCATCGCCAGGGCGGAAATGGGTCGCCGCAAAGCTTCGGACACTTCGCCTTCGGGGCCTTCGAAATCGCCGCCCGCCTCCGCGTCGGAAAGGTGGTCGCTGTTGCCCGCACATAGATGGAGGAAGACCAAGGTGAGGACCGGGTCGCGGGTGAGGAGAAACATCGTCTCCATCGATCGCAGCACGTAGTCGACGGCATGGCGTATCGCCAGCCGGACGGGCGGATCCTTCGGGTCGTAAGGCAGTCTGCGCTGCGGCAGATCGTTGAACATGCCTATATCGCGCAGCCGCCAGTAAAGCTGCCGCAGCGCCGTCCAAAGTCCGCACGCCAACGCCTGGGCGTGTGATCCGCTGGTGTACGAATACGGAACGATCATGCCGCCGGGCACGAGGCGAAGATGGCCGGATTCCTGCAGCACGGCCGCCCGACGGCGAACGGTCTCGAACGGCGTCTTCAGAGAGAGAGACAGGGCGTTCAGGCTGATCGGCCGGCGCAGCTCTTCCGGCACGTCTGCGGCGAAGGTCGCGTAGCGGCGCTGAAGTTCAGGGTCGCGCATGATGTGCGACTGGTTCGCCTGAGCGGTCGCCAGTCGCATCAGACGGTCGGTCACGTGGCGCCCATGCCAGCCCGTTCCGAAAAGTTCGAGCACGAACCTTAGGGACAGGCGCCCGGCCAGACGCAGGCGCACCGGCGAATCCATCGAAATCCCCACCCCTCTGACAGGTAGCTTGCCGAGTCTTTGGGCGCGCGCCAAGTTGAAACCCTCGGCCTTATTGCGCCGCCATCATCTCCAGCAGATCTTCCGGATAGATTTTGTCCGTGGCGGCTCCGATCTCCTCGGCGTTCCACCAGCGGTGCTCGGCCAGGATCTCCTGCTCCAGGGCCGTCCGCCCGGCCGTGGTCAGCTCGAAGGCGTCGACGGACAGGCGGAAATAGCGCTCCTCCACGTCCACCTCGTCGCCTTCCGGCGCGCGCATGACATAGCGCCGCACCGCCACCTCGGGCCCCAGCGCCGGCGCTTCCAGCCCGGTCTCCTCGGCGAGCTCGCGCCGCGCCCCGTCCGCGAAACTCTCGCCCGGCTCCAAAGCGCCGCCCGGCAACGCCCAGAAGCTCAGGCCCCCAAGGGGCCCCGAGCGGAAGCGGAAGCGGAAAAGGAGCACTCGGCCCCCGCCGTCCAGCAGTAGGACCCTGGCCGCGGGCCGCCGGCGTCGTGGCGCCGCGACGGGATCGCTCAGCGCGGGGCCCGCTTGGCGAGGATGCGCTGCAAGGTGCGCCGATGCATGTTCAGCCGGCGCGCCGTCTCCGAGACATTGTGGTTGCACAGCTCGTAGACGCGCTGGATGTGCTCCCAGCGCACCCGATCTGCGCTCATCGGGTTCTCCGGCGGCGGCGGGGCCGCGTCGCCCTTGGCCAGCAGGGCGCGCGCGACGTCGTCGGCGTCCGCGGGCTTGGAAAGATAGTCCACCGCGCCGGCCTTCACGGCCTGCACCGCTGTGGCGATGTTCCCATAGCCGGTGAGCATGATGATCCGCGCGTCGGGCCGCGCGTCGCGGACCGCCTCCACCACCTTCAGCCCGTTGCCGTCCTCCAGCCGCATGTCCAGCACGGCGAACGCCGGTGGGTGCGCCTTCACCGAGCTGAGCGCCTCGGCCACGCTTCCGACCAGGGTCGGCTCGAAGCCGCGCTGCTCAAGAGCTCGGCCAAGCCGGGTGCGAAGGGGCGCGTCGTCGTCGAGGACCAGCAGGGTGCGGTCCGGTAGGGCGGAGACTTCGGTGGACAGGTCGGTCATGCCTTAGCCCGCGTGGCGGCTCCATTTTTTGGTCGTTGCGCGGCATCCTGTCGCAGGGGTTCTGCTTCGGCAAGTCTGCTCACGCCGCACCAACCTCAATCTTGGGTCGCGGCCAGCGGGCCGATACAATCGCACCGCGTGGCCGCCCGTTCTGAAACGTCACAACAGCCCCTGTTCGTTCCAGCAAAGTCTTCGAGATGAAGAAGCCCAGCCCCATTCCGACGTGTCCCGTACGGGAGCCTTCGGCCCCGGGCCGGGTCGTGACGTAGGGCTCGCCGAGCTTCGAAAATATCTCCGGCGCGAAGCCTGGGCCGTCGTCGCGCACCTCGATGGAGACGGTGTCGGCGTCGAAGCGCGCGCTGACCAACACCTCGGAGGCGGCGAAATCGACCGCGTTCTCGACGAACGAGGTGAAGGCGTGGGTGATCTCCGGCATCCGCCGGATGTCCGGTGCGGCGGCGCCGGTCGCGCCGGTGACGATGGCCTCGACCCGCACCTCCGGCGTCTCGGCGTGCGGCTCGATCACCTCCTGCACCAGCTGCCGCAAGGAAAGGCGCTCGTGCACCTCGTCGGAGGCCGCGTCCGGCCGGTCGGTCAGGCGCCGCAGGATCTCGCGGCAGCGCTCGGCCTGGGCCATCAGCAGTTCGGCGTCTTCCTTGACCTGGCCTTCGGGCGCCTCGCGGATCATCTCCTTGGCGACGATGGAGATGGTCGCCAGAGGGGTGCCCAGTTCGTGCGCCGCCGCCGCGGCTAGGCCGCCCAGGGCCGAGAGCCGCTGCTCGCGCGCCAGGACCGCCTGGGTCACGTCGAGCGCCAGCGCCATGCGGGCGGCTTCCACCGCCGCCTGGCGCACATAGCCGGCGGTTAGCGCGATGCCGGCCACGACCGCGATCGCCGCCCCGATGCGATAGTTGGAAGCGCCCGGCTCGACGGTTCCCGGCAAGGGCAGGGAATAGAAGGCGAGCGTAACCGCGGCCGCGGCCGCGAGCAGGCCCAGCGCCGTGACCGGCTTGGCCGGCAGGGTCGCCGCGCCCAAGGTCACCGGGGCGATCAGCAGCAGCACGAAGGGGTTGGCCGTGCCGCCGGTCAGAAACACCAGGGCGGTGATCTGCAAGATGTCGAAGGCGAGTTGTCCTGCGCCTTCCCAATCGCCGAAGGTGCGCTGCGCGGGCGAGGTCACCCCGGTCAGCAGGTTGATCCAGGCCGCCACCCCGATGATGGCGAAGCACAGCGGATAGGGTGCGGGCATGCCCAGGCCCAGATCCACCACCAGCAGAACCACGGCTTCCCCGGCGATCACCAGCCAGCGCAGGCTGACCAGGATACGCACGCGCAGGTGGCTTCTGTGGACGGCGACGCCCTCCGCCAGATCGAACGCCGCCTCGCCTTGCGCCGGCGGTGCGGCGGGCTTATCAGCGCCCCATGGCTTCAGCGCCGCTAGCGCTCGCGCCAGCGCCATCCTAGCCCCGCGCTCCGCGCCTTGAGACACCGCCGCCCGAGGGGACATCGCCCATGAGCCGACGCCTGCTGCTCATTCTCGCCCTCCTCGCGGCGGCCTTCATGGTGCTGACCGTCCTGGCCGTTCGGCAAGGTATTCTGTCGCCGCCCGGGGCCCAGGAGCAAACGGTCGCCATCGGCGGGCCGTTCCAACTTGTCGATCAGACCGGGCGCAGGGTCGACCAGGGCGTGCTGAAGGGCAAGTGGAGCGCGGTTTTCTTCGGCTACAGCTACTGTCCCGACGTCTGCCCCACCACCATGTTCGCCTTGGGCGGGGCTGAGAAGCTGCTGGGCGCGCAGGCCGACCGCTTCCAGACGGTGTTCATCTCCGTCGATCCGGCGCGCGACACGCCTAGGCGTCTGGCTGATTTCGCGACGACGGACGCCTTCCCCCGGCGGCTCCTGGCCCTGACTGGGACCGAGGCGCAGGTCGATGGCGCGGCCAAGGCCTATCGCGTCTACCACCAGAAGGGCGGCGAGGGCCCCGCCTATCCGGTCGACCACTCGAGCATCATCTATCTGATGAATCCCAAGGGTCGCTTCGCCTGCGTCTTGTCCTACGGCGCCACGCCCGATCAGATCGCCGCCAAGGTGCGCGCCGCCATGGCTCAGGGCGACGACGCCACATCCTGCTGATGTTGCGCCGCACCGCGCGAAGGTGATGGACGCGCTCGCGGTTTCTCGTGTTATGCTGCGGCGCACAATTGCGAGGGCCGTATGCTCTATTCGCTTTATGAGGCGAGTTTCTACGCCGCCGCGCCGTTTCGCGCCGCAGCTCTGGCCGCCCGGGATTATTGGAGCTCGCCGCTCAATCCGGCCAAGGACACCGACCTCGCTCGCCGCGCCTACGCCGGCGCCGACCTGTTCCTGAACCTGACGCGACGCTACGGCCGCCCGAACTGGAACATCGACAGTGTGACGGTGAACGGCCAGCCGGTGCGTGTGCGCGAGGTTCCCGTCTGGTCCACGCCCTGGTGCCGGCTGATCCACTTCGCCCGCGACAAGGCCGACCTGCGCCGGGCGGGCCGTCGCGAGCTGGAGCCGTCGGTGCTCATCGTGGCCCCGCTCTCCGGCCACTTCGCCACCCTGCTGCGCGGCACGGTCTCGACCTTCCTGCAGGACCACGAGGTGTACGTCACCGACTGGTCCAACGCCCGCGATGTGCCGGTGGTTGAGGGCCGTTTCGACTTCAACGACTTCATCGACCACGTCCAAGCCATGCTGCGCGTCCTGGGACCTAGGCCGCATGTCGTGGCCGTCTGTCAGCCGGGGCCGCCGACGCTCGCCGCCGCAGCCCTGATGGCCGAGGACATGGAGGAGAGCCGCCCGGCCTCCATGACCTTCATGGGTTCGCCCATCGACGCGCGCCTGTCCCCCACGGCGGCCAACAAGCTGGCGGAGGAGAAGCCCTTCGCCTGGTTCGAGTCCCACATGATCTACAATGTGCCGCCGCCCTATGTGGGCATGGGGCGGCGCGTCTATCCGGGCTTCGTCCAGCTCGCCGGCTTCATGTCCATGAACCTGGAGCGGCACGAGGAAGCGCACAGGCGCTACCTGCAGGACCTGATGAAGGGCGACGGCGACAGCGCCGAAAAGCACCTCGAGTTCTACGACGAGTACCTCTCGGTGCTGGACCTTACGGAGGAGTTCTATCTGCAGACGGTCGACGTCGTCTTCCAGCGCCACCTGCTGCCTCGCGGCGAGCTGACCCACCGCGGACGACGAGTACGTCCGGACCGGATCACCGACGTCGGCCTCCTGACCGTCGAAGGCCAGATGGACGACATCTCCGGGATTGGCCAGACCCAGGCCGCGCACGCCCTCTGCACGGGCCTGCCCGAGGCCTTCAAGACCGACTACGTCCATCCGACCGTCGGCCACTACGGCGTCTTCAACGGCCGTCGGTTCCGCGAGGAGATCTATCCCCGCATTCGCGAATTCATCGGCCGCGCCGAGGTCGGGTTCGACGCCGAGCGCCTCCGCGCCTGAGGCCGTTCGGAAAATGCGCCTGGTTTTGGAAAATGAAGCCGTCCAGATCTTCCGATCCGGCCATTCCGCCTGATCTCGGGGTGATCTAGGCTTCCGCTGATGACTCTCTTCAATCGCGCCTACGCCGACGGCGACCAGCTCAAGGTCGGGGACACCCTGGTGACGCTCAAGGTGCATCGCCGAGCCCGCCGCGTCTCGCTTCGCCTGGATCGCGCCCGCGGCGAGATCGTCGCCACGGCGCCTTCGGCGCGTCGGCTTCACGAGGCCGCGGCCTTCGCCGTCGAACGGGCGGGCTGGATCGCCGCACGCATCGCCGAGCTTCCCGCCGCCCCGAACGTCGCCGCGGGGATGGTGCTGCAGATCTTCGGACAGCCGGTCCTGCTGGCGTCGAGCGAAGGGCGCGCCCGCTGGTGGCCCGCGGCGGACCTTTCGCCGGCTCGCATCTCCGCCATGGGCGAGGGCGAGGGCTACGCGCGCGCCGTCGTCCTGATGGTCCGCCGTCACGCGCTGGAGGTGATGACCGCGCGCACCGCCGTCTATGCGGAGCGGCTGGGCGCGCCGATGCCCAAGGTGGCCATGGCCGACGCCAAGGGCCGATGGGGTTCGTGCCGGCCCGGCCGCGCCGGTCAGCCCGGCTCTGTCCGCTATTCGTGGCGGCTGGCGCTCGCCCCCTTCGCGGTCGCCGACTACGTGGCGGCGCACGAATGCGCCCACCTGCTGGAGCTCAATCACGGACCCAAGTTCTGGGCCCACGTGAAGGCCCTGGTGGGCGACCACCGGCCGCATCGCGAATGGCTGCGGGCCGAAGGGCCGCGATTGCACGCCTTCGGTCGCACCTGAGGTCTCGCGCCCCCTCGCGTGGCGAGCTGGAACGGGAGTTCGGGATAATGAAAAGGCGGCGCGTGGCGCGCCGTGCCTCAGCCCTGCTTGGCTTTGAAGCGGGGATCGGTCTTGTTGATGACGTAGACCCGGCCCTTGCGGCGCACGAGCTTGCAGTCGCGGTGGCGAGTCTTGAGCGACTTGAGCGAGCTTCTGACCTTCATGACCGTGATCTTCGAGGCGGACGAGAAGCCCGTCCGGGTTGCAACAGAGCGCGGGCATATACGGGGAGGGGCTGGTCGAGTCAACGCCGCGGCGCTCTCAGCGAAGTGATTGAACCGCCCTCCCGACGCCCCTTACAGTCCTGAAGGATGCGTCGCCTCCACCTGTTGCTTGCCCTGGCGCTGGCCGCCTGCGCCAGTCCGGCCGACCGTCGTCCGGCCCCGCCCTCTCAGCCGGCCCCGCCGCCGCCGGCGGTTTCGACAGGCCCCGTGACCCCGCCGGCGGCGTCGGGCGACATGGTGTTCGACGCCTGGGCTTCGGGCTTCTACGCCCGCGCCGTCGCGGCCGGCGTGCCGCCGGCGCTGATCGCCCGGGAGTTCCAGGGTCTCACCCCCGACCCGCGCGTCGCGCGTCTCGACACCCGCCAGCCGGAATTCTCCAAGCCCCTGTCCGACTATGTGCGCGGCGTGGTGACGCCGGCGCGGGCGGCCATGGGGCAGGCGCGCGCCCAGTCGATCGCGGCCTTCCCGGCGATCGAGCAGCGCTACGGCGTGCCGCGCGAGATCCTGCTGGGCGTATGGGCCATGGAGAGCGGGTTTGGCGTCCTCCAGGGGGATTTCGACGTCCTCCGCGCCATGGCCACCCTGGCCGCGCAGGGCCGTCGCCGCGAGTTCGCCGAGAGCCAGCTCATCGCCATCCTGGAGATGATCGGCTCGGGCGAGGTGACGAGGGCCCAACTCAAGGGGTCGTGGGCCGGCGCCATGGGCCAGACCCAGTTCATCCCCACCACCTTCCTGGCCTCCGCAGTGGACGGCGACGGGGACGGGCGGCGCGACATCTGGGGCTCGGCGCCCGACGCGCTCGCCTCGGCCGCGAACCTGCTGCGCCAGGCCGGGTGGAAGCCGGGCCAGGACTGGGCCCGCGAGGTGATTGCGCCGGCGGGCTTCGACTACAGCGTCACCGAGGGGCCGGAAAAGACTCCCGCCGAATGGGAGGCGCTGGGCGTCCGGCGGGCGGACGGACAGCCGTGGCCGGAAGCCGACGCCGCGGCGCCCGCCCAGCTTGCGGCGCCGACGGGCGCGCAAGGGCCACTGTTCCTGCTGTTCCCGAACCACTTCGCGATCCGCAAGTACAACAACTCGCTGGCCTATGCGCTTTCCGTGGGCCTGCTCGCCGACCGCATCGCCGGACGGTCGGCGTTGGCCCGTCCGTGGCCGGAGGAAGCCCCCCTCTCGTTGGCCGACCGCATGACCGCCCAGCGGGCGCTGGCGGCGCTGGGGTTCGATCCGGGCGCGCCGGACGGCCTCATCGGGCTGAAGACTCGGAACGCCCTGCGCGCCTGGCAAAAGGGCCGGGGCCTTGCCGCCGACGGCTATCTCTCGCCCGGGACGGTGCGCCGGCTGAAGAGCGAGGCCCAGGCGGGATAGCCGCGCTCACGGCCCATTAAGCATTAACGGCGAAGCTCCGCCGACCTGCGGGGACTCGAGCGTTTCATGTTCCAGATAATCGGCCTTGTGCTGCTGTTCGGCCTGGTGTTCGGCAGCTTCATCATCTCGGGCGGCAACATGGGCGTGATCCTGCACGCCTTGCCCCACGAGATGATGTGCATCGGCGGGGCCGGGATCGCCAGCTTCCTGATCGGCAACTCCATGCCGGTGGTGAAGGCGACGGGCGGGGCGCTGGGCAAGGCGTTCGCCGGCCCCAAGTGGAAGTCGACCGACTACCGCGACCTGCTGTCCCTGCTGTTCCTGCTCACCAAAACCATGAAGTCGAAGGGCGTCATCGCGCTCGAGAGCCACATCGAGAACCCGCACGAGAGCAACATCTTCTCGCGCTTCCCCAAGATCACGAAGGACCACTTCGCGGTCGATTTCATCTGCGACACCCTGCGGATGATGACCATGAACCTGGAGGACCCCCACCAGGTCGAGGACGCCATGGAGAAGCAGCTGGAGAAGCACCACCACGAGGCGCTCGCCCCCAGCCACGCCATGCAGACCCTGGCCGACGCCCTGCCGGCTCTCGGCATCGTCGCCGCCGTGCTGGGCGTCATCAAGACCATGGGGGCGATCACCGAGCCGCCGGAGGTGCTGGGCGAGATGATCGGCTCGGCCCTCGTCGGCACCTTCATGGGCGTGTTCCTCGCCTACGGCATGGTGGCCCCGCTGGCCTCCCGCATGAAGGGGATCGTCGAGGAGGATTCCGCCTTCTACCGCATCATCCAGTCGGTCCTGGTGGCGCACCTGCACGGCAACGCGGCGCAGATCTCGGTGGAGATCGGCCGCGGCAACATCCCCTCCGAATGCCAGCCCAGCTTCCTGGAGCTGGAAGAGGCGCTGAACTCGATCCCCGCCGAAGCCTAGGGCGCGGTTCCGCTCACAGATGTCGCCACAGCCACCTTCACGAAAGCGTGAATTTCCGTCTTGCCTTGGCCGTTGAGCCATCGTACGCCTTCGCTGCGCCCGTGCGGACGCGCTTCGTCAGAGGCGCCGACCGAGCGGGCCGCCCCGACACACCAAAGAGGAATTTAGGGACATGACTTCGCAAGCTTTCCGCACCCTGATCGTCGCCGGCGCCGCCATGGCCGCGCTGTCCGTCGCCGCCTGCGCCAAGAAGGCTGACGAGTCGGCCAACACCGCCGCCGCCGAAGCCAACACCGCCGCGGCCGCCGCCGATAGCGCCCAAGACGCCGCCGCCGCCGCCAGCAGCGCTGCGGCCGACGCCGCCGCCGCCGCGGGCAACGCCACGGTCGAGGGCAATGCGACCACGACCACGACCACGACCACCACGGAAGTCGGCAACGCCGCCCACTAAGGGCTCGCGTTTCTCCGAAACCGCGGTTTCGGGTTAGGGGAGGGCCGCGCCGCGAGGCGCGGCCCTCTTGCGTTTCGGCGGCATGACCAAGGACAGCCCGATCGACTGGACCGATGACGGTCAGCCGCGCTCGCGGCGGTTCGGGGACGTCTATTTCTCCACTGAAGATGGCCTGGCCGAAAGCCGCGCGGTCTTTCTGCAGGGCTGCGACCTGCCGCGGGCCTGGGCCGGACGACAGAGGTTCGTGGTCGGCGAACTGGGGTTCGGCACGGGGCTCAACATCCTGGCCCTGCTGGACCTGTGGCGGCGCGCCCGCCCGCCCGAGGCTCGGCTGCACGTCTTCTCCGTCGAGGCATGGCCGCTTTCCGCGGCGGAAGCGGCGCGCGCGCTGCAGCCCTGGCCCGAGCTCGCCGACCTGTCGCGGATGCTGCTCGACCGCTGGCCCGGCCAGGCGCGCGGCCTGCACCGGGTGGAGGCGCCGGAGCTGGGCGTTCTAATCGACCTGGCGGTGATGGAGGCCCGAGATGCGCTCGCCGACTGGCGCGGTCGAGCCGACGCCTGGTTCCTGGATGGCTTCTCGCCGGCGCTGAACCCGGACATGTGGTCCGATGAGGTCCTGGGCCTGGTGGGCGCGCGCTCGGCGCCTGGCGCGCGCGTGGCCACCTTCACCGTGGCGGGCCAGGTTCGGCGCGGACTGGCCGCCGCCGGCTTCGAAGTGGCCAAGCGGCCTGGGCATGGCCGCAAGCGCGAACGACTGGAGGCCTGGCTTCCTGGCGACGCGGCGGCCGATCCTGGCCCGCCCCGCGTGGCGGTGGTCGGAGCCGGGATCGCCGGGGCGTCCGCGGCGCGGGCGCTGACGGCGCTGGGCGCCTCGCCTGTGGTGTTCGACCAAGCGGACCCGGGCGCGGGCGGGTCGGGCAATCCCGTCGCCCTGGTGACGCCGCGCCTGGACGCGGGCCTGGGTCCGCCTGCGCGCCTCTTCGCCCAGGCATTTGCGCGCGCCATCCAGGTTTGCGTGGAGGTTCCCGACGCGGTGGTCGCGCGGGGCGTCCTGCAGCTCCGGTTCGGCGAGCGCGACGCCGACCGGTTCGCCCGTATCGCGGCCTCGGATCTTTTCGAGCCCGGCGTCCTGGTCCCCCTGGACGCGGCCGAGACGGAGCGCCGATTGGGCGAGGCCGCCCCGGGCGGACTCGAGATGGCCCAGGCGCTTGTCGTGGCGCCCCATGTCCTGCTGTCTCGCTGGGCCCCCGCGGTTCGCCGCGCCCGGGTGGCCGCCCTGCGACGGGAGGGGCGGGACTGGCTTCTGCTTGACGCGGCGGGCGTCGTCCTGGACCGCGTCGATGCGGTCGTCCTCGCCGCCGGCATGGGCGTCGCCGACCTGCTTGCCGAGGTCCCGTTGAGGCCGGTCCGCGGCCAGGCGAGCTGGGTCGAGCTGGAAGAGCCGCCGCCGGCCGCGGCGTGGGGCGGCTATGCGGTTCCGACCCCGCACGGAATCCTGTTCGGGGCCACTCATGACCGTGACGACATCGGCGTGGACGTGCGCGAGGCCGACCACCTCCGCAATCTCGCGACGCTGGCGGGGCGCCTGCCGAGGCTCGCCGAACGGTTGGCCAGTCGCCGGCTTCACGGCCGGGCCAGCCTGCGGGCCACGACGCCCGATCGCCTGCCGCTGGCCGGCCTTGCCGAGGGCGTCCTGCTGCTGACCGGCTTCGGCTCCCGCGGCTTCTCGCTCGCCCCGCTGCTTGCCGAGCACGTCGCGGCGCTTGCGGTCGGCGCGCCAAGCCCCTTGCCGGCGACGCTTGCGGCCCTGGTCGATCCGGGGCGTTTCGCGGCGCGGCGGGCCCGGTTTGAGGCGCCTCGCCCTTGAATCTTTGCTATGTCCGAAATTGGACAGACGTGGCCGGCGCGCAGCCCTTAAGATGAGCATGCCAAGCTTTGGAGAGGCTCATGTCGGCGTTCCAGGCCTATTCGGGGGCCTACGACCACGGACGGCAGCTTTATCGCTGGAGCTGCTACGCCACCTGCCGGGTGTACGAAGTGCGGCCGATAGACGGGCTGCTGCCGCCGGCGCCGGGTGGTCGAAAGTGGGTGGCCAGGCGCGTGCACGGCCAGACGGGCCCGCAAGTGGCCATGCTGGTCGACGGTCCGACCGACGAGTTCTCGCAGATGCTGGCGCAGGTCACCCTCGCCAGCCGCGAGGCTGTCCTGACCTGAGGTTTGGCCGCGGCTCGCCTCAGTTCGCGGCTGCGCGCAACGCCGTCTCGGTCGATTCCATCTCGTCCTTGATCCAGTCGTGGCCGTTCGTCACGAGGACACCCTCGATGGCTTCGATATGCGCCCGCAACCGCTCGCGCACGTCGTTGGGAAGGTCGGACTGGGCGGCCCAGCGCACGAGTTGGTGCACCGCGAAGGCCGTGTGCAGGGTGAGACGCTCGATCTGGTCCTGAGACAGGGACATGCCGGTTCTCCGTGCTGGCCCAAGCATAGCACGGCTCGCCCGGCCTCACGGGAACAAAGGAAACGCGAAGCGGTGCGCCCCCACGACGTGCTGCGCCGTGGGGACGACGACCGTTGTCAGCCGCGCTCGCCCGAGCGGGCCGGCGGAGCCGGCGGCGGGGGCGGAGGCGGGGGGGGCTCCTCTACAGGCGGCGGCGGGGGCGGCGGAGGAGGAGGCGGCGGCGGCGGCTCGGCCGCGGGCGCAGGCGCAGGCGCTCCCAAGGCGTAGCGCACGCCGATCGAGAGGGTGTGGTCTCTCGCATCGCCCTTCACCGCACCGGAGGCTCCGGCGAG
>Ga0068858_100003067_pt1 | contig 16738 bp, 6 predicted proteins | sample KBSSwiS12_FD_66589 | JGI IMG/M metagenome (GOLD analysis project Ga0068858, IMG submission 66589) | Switchgrass rhizosphere microbial communities from Kellogg Biological Station, Michigan, USA - KBS Switchgrass S1-2 | ecosystem: Host-associated > Plants > Roots > Rhizosphere > Soil ...
CGTTCGCCAACTACGACCAGTCGAGCGCCGCCTCGGTCGCGCCGATCGCGTCGGTCCAGTTCGCCGACAACTCGACGCTGACCTTCGCGCAGCTGCTCGCGCTCGGCTTCGACGGCACCAGCATCGGCGACGAAATCGACGGCAGCGCGGCGAGCGACCGCATCGACGGTCACGCCGGCAACGACAGCCTCATCGGCGAGCTCGGCAACGACACCCTGACCGGCGGGCTCGGCGACGACACGCTGCGCGGCGGCAACGGCAGCGATCGGTACCGCTACGCCGCGGGCGACGGCAACGACACGATCAACGACGCCGGAACGGTCGCCGGCGACGTCGACGTGCTGCACCTGACGACCGCGCTGCCGACCGACGTGGTGTTCGGCAGCCGCGGCAACGACCTGCTCGTGGGCTTCCGCACTTCGGCGGAACAGATCACGGTCGTCAACCACTTCTCGCTCACGCCGCTCGAGCGGATCGAGTTCAGCAACGGCGTGATCTGGACGACCGCCGACATCAATTCGCGCGTCGCGGTGTCGCTGACGGAGGGTGCCGACAACGCCCAGGGAACGAGCGGCGACGACGTCATGCTGTCGCTGGGCGGCATCGACACGCTGCACGGCAACGGCGGCGCCGACTATCTCGACGGCGGTGCCGACCGCGACGACATCTACGGCGGCGACGGCAACGACACCATCCTCGGCGCGCTCGGCGGCGACTTCCTGTGGGGCGAGGCGGGCAACGACAGCATGCTCGGCGGTGCGGGCGTCGACTCGCTCTACGGCGGCGCGGGATTCGACACGCTCGACGGCGGCGACGGCGACGACGTCCTGCAAGGCCAGGCGGACGCCGACGTCGTGCTCGGCGGCGCCGGGCGCGACTCGATCACCGGCGACGACGGCAACGACACCCTCATCGGCGGTTCCGACCAGGACTCGCTCGACGGCGGCCTCGGCGACGACCGCATCGAAGGCGATGCCTTGGACGTCATGCTCGGCGGCGCCGGCCGCGACACGATGGTGGGCGGCGCGACGATGATCGGCGGCGCGGGCGAGGACCGCTACGAGATCGGCTCGTGGGGCGCCGGCTACGCCGTCTACGAGCAGGGCACCGACGTCGACGTGCTCGTTCTGCCCTCGGGAGTCGACCCGGCCGGCGTCGCCGTCTACAACGACTTCAGCTACGTCAACAACCAGTGGGACAACCTCATCCTCCTTTCCGGGAGCGGCTCGGTCACCGTCACACAGTTCTTCTACCAGTCGGGCGCCGACGCGAAGATCGACCAGATCCGATTCGCAAACGGTGACACGTGGACCGTGGCCGACATCTTCGCGCGGTTGAGGTACAGCGCACGCACGGCCGCGAGCGAGGAGATCCGCGGCTTTCGCTGGGACGACACGATCGACGCGCTCGGCGGCGACGACACCGTGTCCGCCGGCGAAGGCAACGACCTGGTGTACGGCGGCGCCGGCCGTGATTCGATCACCGGATCGCTCGGCAACGACACGCTCGACGGCGGCGCCGACAACGACACCCTGACAGGCGACGCCGGCGACGACGTGTTCGTCTTCGCGCGCTCGTCCGGCAGCGACGTCGCGCGCGACTCGGGAGGGGTCGATCGCGTCGACCTCGCAAGCGACATCGTCGCGTCCGACGTGACGCTCCTGCGCGACAACCTCGACCTCGTCATCGCCGTGCCCGCGTCCGGCGCGCAGCTGCGCATCGAAGGCCACTTCGCGGCGGCCGCCAACCAGATCGAGTCGATCCGCTTCAGCAACAACACGAGCTGGGACGCCGCGACGATCGTCGCGCGCACGATCGTCGGCACGCCGAACGCCATGACGGGAACCAGCGGCAACGACGTCTTCTCCGTCGACGACGCGCGCGACACGATCACCGAGGCAGTCGGTCAGGGCACCGACTCGGTGAACGCGACCGTCTCCTACGCGCTCCCGGCCAACGTCGAGAACCTCACGCTCACAGGAGTGATCGACGCCGCCGGCACCGGCAACGACCTGAACAACCGCATCGTCGGCAACGGCGGCCGAAACCTGCTTTCCGGCGGCCTCGGCAACACGAGCGGCGCCGACACCCTCGTCGGCGGTGCCGGCGACGACACGTATCGGGTGCAGGGCGGCTTCGGCGACTACTTCACCGACAACCTCGCCCAGCGCGATGCGGTGATCGAGTCGCCCGGCGAAGGCTACGACACCGTGCTGGTGGCTCAAGGCCCGTACCGGTACCGGCTCCCCGACAACGTCGAGGCGGCCGCGGTGCAGTACCTCTTGACGCAGTTCTCGTACGGGCCGCAGGAAGTCACCGGCAACGCGCTCGACAACGTCATCCGGCTCACGGGTTCGCTCGGTCTCGGCGCGGTGATCGACGGCGGCATTGGCGCCGACACCATGATCGGCGGCAACGCGAACGACACCTTCGTCATCGACAACCCCGGCGACGTCGTCATCGACAACACGGTGGGCGGCACCGACACCGTGCGCACGAGCTTCGGCCACACGCTCGGCGCAGCCTTCGAGAACCTCGAGCTCGTCGGCTCGCTTGCGGTCGACGGCGTCGGCAACTCCAGCAACAACGTCCTCGACGGCAGCCAGAACCCGGCGGCCAACCGGCTGACCGGAGGCCTCGGCAACGACACCTATCGCGTCGGCGTCGGCGACGTCGTCGTCGAGGCGCCGGGCGAGGGCCGGGATCTGGTGTTCGCCGTCGGCCTGGCGACGCTCACGCTCGGCAGCGAGATCGAGGAAGGATCGGCCGAACTGAACGGCTCCGGCATGCAGCTGACCGGCAATGCCATCGCGAACCGGCTGACCGGCAGCGGCGGTGCCGACACGATCGACGGCGGCGCCGGCGCCGACACGATGGTCGGCGGCGGCGGACAGGACGTCTACGTCGTCGACGATCCGAACGACGTCGTCGTCGACGGGCTGCGCGGGCTCGTGCAGTCGTCCGTCTCGTACACGCTCGGCCTGGCGTCGAACCTGGTGCTGACCGGCATCGGCAACACCACCGGCACCGGCAACACGACGGACGACTCGCTTCTCGGCAACGCGGGCAACAACGTGCTCGACGGGCGCGCGGGGAACGACACCCTCGACGGTGGCCTCGGCGTCGACACGCTGACGGGCGGCGCCGGCGACGACGTGTATCGCATCGACAGCACGACCGACACGCTGGTCGAAGCCGCCGGAGGCGGCCACGATCTCGTCGAGGCGGGCGCCAGCATCACGCTCGGCGCGGAGCTCGAGGACCTCCGACTCACCGGCACGGGGCCGATCGACGCAACGGGCAACGCGCTCGCGAATGTCCTCCTCGGCAACGCCGGCGCGAACCGCCTCGACGGTCGCGGCGGCGTCGACACGATGTCGGGCGACGCCGGCAACGACACGTACGTCGTCGACGACGTGCTCGACGCCACCATCGAGTCCGCCAACGAGGGCGTCGACAGCGTCTCTGCCAGCGTCTCCTGGACGCTCGCCGCGAACATCGAGAACCTGACGCTCACCGGATCGGCGGCGCTCGACGGCACCGGCAACGCGCTCGACAACGCGATCACCGGCAACGCCGGCGCCAATCGCATCGATGCCGGCGCGGGCGCCGACACGATGAGCGGCGGCGGCGGCAACGACAGCTACTGGGTCGACGACTCCGGCGACGTCATCGTCGAGGCGGCATCCGCGGGCGTCGACACGGTGTTCACGGTGCGCGACTGGACGCTCGCCGCGAACGTCGAGAACCTGACGCTCACCGGCACCTCGGCGGCGTCGCTGACCGGCAACGCCAGCGCCAACGCGCTCGTCGGCAACGCCGCGGCGAACCGGCTCGACGGCCTGGCCGGCGCCGACACGATGACGGGCGACGCCGGCGACGACGTGTACGTGTTCGACGCCGCGGGCGACACCGCGGTCGAGCTCGCCGGCGGTGGCGTCGACAGCATCGAATCGTCGGTCACGCTGACGCTCGCCGCCAACGTCGAGCGCGCCGTGCTGACGGGCTCCGCGGCGATCAACGCCACCGGCAACGCGCTGAACAACACGCTGCTCGGACAGACGGGCGCCAACGCGCTTTCAGGGCTCGGCGGCGACGACGATCTCGACGGCGGCCTCGGCAACGACGTCTACGGCTTCGGTCGCGGCGACGGGCACGACACGCTCTCCGAGGCGGCCGACAGCTCGGCGGGCAAGCTGAACGTGCTTCGCTTCCGCGCCGGCGTCGTCCAGAGCGACCTGCTCCTCAGCCGGATGGGCAGCGATCTCGAGGTGACGATCGTCGGCACGACCGACCGCGTCACCATCCGCAACTTCTACGCCGGCGATTCGGCGTCGAATCCGCTCAATCCGGTGCAGCGCTTCGAGTTCGCGGACACCAGCGCGTGGGACCTGGCGACGATCGTCGCGCGTGCGGCCGCCAACAACCGGCCGCCGACCGTCGCGAGCCCGATTGCCGACGCCAGCGCGACCACCGGTGCGGCGGTCGACGTCACCGTTCCCGCCACCGCGTTCCGCGACCTCGACAACGACCCGCTGACGTACACGGCGACGCGCGACGACGGCTCGGTGCTCCCGTCGTGGCTCTCCTTCGATCCGGTGCAGCGCCGGTTTACGGGGACGGCGCCCATATCGCCGACGTCGGTCGCGATCAAGGTCACGGCCAACGACGGGCACGGGCAGAGCGCCTCCGACATCTTCGGGCTCTCGGTGACGTCCGTCCCCGGCATCGTCGTCCGCGGCACGGCCGCCGGCGACACGCTCATCGACCGACCGACCGGCGATGACACCGTCTATGGCGGGGCCGGAAACGACTTCATCTTCGGCAACACCGGCAACAACGTCCTCTACGGCGAGGACGGCAACGACCAGCTGTTCAGTGCAGCGGGGGCCGACAGCCTGGACGGCGGCCTCGGCGACGATGTCTATTACGTCTACGACAACCCGAACGCCGTCGTCGTCGAAGCCGCGGGAGCCGGCACCGACAGGATGTACACGACCATCGACCGGACGCTGCCGGCGAACGTCGAGATGCTGTCGCTGCAGGGAGCGGCGGCGCGCGGCACCGGCAACGCGCTCAACAACCAGATCGACGTCGACTGGAGCTCCACCGTCGACCACGTGCTCGACGGCGGAGCCGGTGTCGACACGATGTACGGGGCATTGGGCAACGACACGTACTTCGTCGACGACACGGGCGACACCGTCTCGGAGTTCAGCAGCTTCACCGACGCGAACGGCGTCGTCCACGTCAACACGAGCATCGACACCGTCGTGTCCTCGGCGACGTTCACGGTGTTCAACGGCCTCGAGAACCTGATCCTCTCGGGGACCGCCGCGATCAACGGCAGCGGCAACAACTTCGTCAACGTGATCACCGGCAACGCCGCAGCGAACCGGCTCTACGGCGGCTTCGACACTCTCGCGGATACCCTGATCGGCGGCGGCGGCGACGACACGTACGTCGTCGGTTGGGGTGACTTCGACGCCATGGTCGAGGCACCGGGCGGAGGCATCGACACCGTCGAGAGCACGGGGGACTGGACCCTCGGCGCCGAGATCGAGAACCTGGTCAGCAACGCGAACTTCAGCGTCCGGCTGACCGGCAACGGCCTTGCCAATTCGATCCGCGCCAGCGGCGGCTACGACACGCTCGACGGCGGCGCCGGCGCGGACACGCTCGCGGGCGGCGGCGGCAACGACCTGTACATCGCCGGCGCCGGCGACGTGATCGTCGAGCTCGCCGGCGAAGGGACCGACACCGTCGAGTCGCTCGTCAGCCACGTGCTCGCCGCCGAAGTCGAGCAGCTCCGCCTGGTCGGCTCGGCGGCGGTCGACGGCACCGGCAACGCCGCTGCCAACCTGCTGACCGGCAACGTCGCCGCCAACCACCTGTACGGCGCGGCGGGCAACGACACGCTCGTCGGCGACGAGGGCGCCGACACGCTCTACGGCGGCGCCGGCGACGACCTCTATCGCGTGGTCGACGCCGACGTCGTCGTCGAGCTCGCCGGCGAGGGCGTCGACACGGTCGAGTCGAGCGTCGACACGGTCCTCGCGGCGGAGGTCGAGCGGCTGCTCCTGCAAGGATCTGCGCGAGCGGGGACCGGCAATGCGCTCGCCAACGAGATCGTCGGAACCGGCGGCGACAACGTCCTCGACGGCGGCGGCGGGCAGGACACGCTCACCGGCGGACTCGGCGACGACCTCTATCGCGTCGATCAGAGCTTGGACGTCGTCGTCGAGCAATCGGCAGCCGGCCAGGACACGGTCGAGTCGAGCGCCAGCTACGTCCTGCCGAGCTTCTTCGAGAACCTGACGCTGGTCGGTGCGAACGCGATCGACGGCAGAGGCAACACGGCGGCCAACGTCATCACCGGCAATTCGGCCGCGAACCGGCTGGACGGCTGGGGCGGCAACGACACGATGATCGGCGGCGACGGCGACGACACCTACGTCCTCAATCTCTTCGCCGGTGCGGTCACGGTCGTCGAAGCGCCGAACGGCGGCATCGACACCGTCGAAGTCAGCGATACCACGGGCCGCACGTACACCCTCGGCGACAACGTCGAGAACCTGACGATCGTGATGGGCAGCAACGGCGCCGGCAACGCGCTCGCCAACGTGATCCGCGGCCACGCCGGCGTCAACCGCCTCGACGGCGGCGCCGGTGCCGACACGATGATCGGCGGCGGCGGCGACGACACCTACGTCGTCGACGATGTCGGCGACGTCGTCACCGAGCTCGCCGCGGCCGGCACCGACGGCGTCGAATCGTCGGTCAGCTGCGTCCTGACCGACAACGTCGAGAAGCTGACGCTGACCGGCCCCGTCTCGATCAACGCGACGGGGAACGCGCTCGCGAACGCGCTGACCGGCAACGCCGGCAACAACGTGATCGACGGCCTCGCGGGCAACGACACGATGGTCGGTGGCGCGGGCGACGACACTTACCTCGTCGACAGTGCCGGCGACGTCGTCACCGAGACGGCCGGCGCAGGCTTCGATCAGGTCTATTCGAGCGTGACGTCGACGCTCGCCGTCAACGTCGAGAACCTGACGCTGACCGGCGCGAACAGCGTCAACGCGACCGGGAACACCCTCGCGAATGTTCTCGCCGGCAATGCGGGCAACAACCGCATCGACGGCCTCGCCGGTGCCGACACCATGCTCGGAGGCGTCGGCAACGACACCTACGTCGTCGACAGCGCCCTCGACGTGGTCACCGAGCTCGCCTCGGGCGGGACCGACACGGTCGAGACGACGCTCGGCTACACGCTCGGTGCCGAGCTCGAGAACCTGACGCTGACGGGCACCGCGAGCGTCAACGCGACCGGAAACGCGGTCGCCAACGTGCTCACCGGCAACGCCGGCAACAACGTGCTCTCGGGCCTGGCCGGCGCCGACACGATGATCGGCGGCCTCGGCAACGACACCTACGTCGTCGACAACACTGGCGACATCGTCACCGAGGCGACGAGCGCGGGCACCGACCTGGTCCAGGCGAGCGTCGGCGTGACGCTCACTGCCAACGTCGAGAACCTGACCCTGACCGGCACGAGCGCGATCAACGGCACCGGCAACGCGCTCGCCAATTCGATCACCGGGAACACCGTCAACAACGTGCTCGACGGCGGCGCCGGCATCGATACGCTCGCCGGCGGCGCCGGCAACGACACCTACCGCGTCGACGTCGCCGGCGACGTCGTGACCGAAGCCGCGGGCGCGGGAATCGACACCGTGCAGACGGCGATCGCCTGGTCGCTCGCAGGCAATGTCGAGAACCTCACGCTCACGGGCAGCGGCTCGGTGAACGCGACGGGCAACACGCTCGCCAACGTGCTGACCGGCAACGCCGGCGCGAACCGGCTCGACGGCCTGGCCGGCGCCGACACCATGGTCGGCGGCCTCGGCAACGACACCTACGTCGTCGACAGCGCTCTCGACGTCGTCACCGAGCTGGCCGCGGGCGGCACCGACACCGTCGAGTCGCTCGTCAGCTGGACGCTCGGCAGCGAGGTCGAGCGGCTGACGCTGACGGGCAGCGGCAACGTCAACGCGATCGGCAACACGCTCGCCAACGTCCTCACGGGCAACATCGGGAACAACAGGCTCGACGGCAGTCTGGGCGCCGATGCGATGACCGGCGGCGCGGGCAACGACGTCTACGTCGTCGACAACACGGCCGACACCACGGTCGAGGCCGCGGCGGGCGGCGTCGACGCGGTCGAGGCGTCGATCTCGTGGACGCTCGCGCTCGAGCTCGAGAACCTCACGCTTACCGGCAGCGGCACCATCAACGGCACCGGCAACGCCGTCGGCAACGTCCTCACGGGCAACGCGGGCGACAACGTGCTCAACGGCGGCGCCGGCAACGACACCATGAGCGGCGGCCTCGGCAACGACACCTACGTCGTCGACGTCGCCACCGACGTCGTCACCGAGGCGGCGAGCGCGGGGACCGACACCGTGCAGAGTCTCGTGACGTGGACGCTCGGCGCCAATTTCGAGAACCTCACGCTCACGGGCAGCGCGATCGTCAACGGCACCGGCAACACGCTCGCGAACGTCCTCACCGGCAACGCCGCCGACAACCTGCTGAGCGGCCTCGCCGGCGCCGACACGATGGTCGGCGGCCTCGGCAGCGACACCTACGTCGTCGACGCCGTCGGCGACGTCGTCACCGAGGCGGCGAGCGCCGGAACGGACGTCGTGCAGTCGAGCGTGACGTACACGCTGGCGGCGAACGTCGAGAACCTGACGCTGACCGGAAGCCTGGCGATCAACGGCATCGGCAACGCACTCGCCAACAACCTGCTCGGCAACGCCGGCAACAACCGCCTCGACGGCGGCGCCGGCGCCGACACGATGGCCGGAGGCGCCGGCAACGACGTCTACGTCGTCGACGCGCTGACCGACGTCGTCACGGAGGTCGCCGGCGGCGGCATCGACGGCGTCGAAACCGGGATCACCTACGCCCTGGCCGCCGAGGTCGAGAACGTCACGCTCACCGGCGCGCTGAACGTCAACGGCACCGGCAACGCACTGAACAACGTCCTGCTCGGCAACACCGGCAGCAACCGCCTCGACGGCGGTCTCGGCGGCGACGCGATGACCGGCGGCGCCGGCAACGACACGTACGTCGTCGACAACGCCGCCGACACGACGGTGGAGGCCGCCGCCGGCGGCATCGACACGGTCGAGGCGTCGCTCACCTGGACGCTCGCGGCCGAGCTCGAGAACCTCACGCTCACGGGCGGCAGCGCCATCAACGCCACCGGCAACGCGGTCGCCAACGTCCTCACCGGCAACGCCGGCGACAACGTCCTGAACGGCGGCGCCGGCAACGACACGATGGTCGGCGGCGTCGGCAACGACAGCTACGTCGTCGACGCCAGCACCGACGTCATCAACGAGCTCGCCGCCGGCGGCATCGACAGCGTGCAGTCGACCGCCTCCTACACGCTCGGCGCCGAACTCGAGCGGCTGACGCTGACGGGCAGCGCGAGCATCAACGGCACCGGCAACACGCTCGCCAACACGCTGGTCGGCAACGCCGGTGCCAACGTGCTGACCGGTGCCGCCGGCAACGACACGCTCGATGGCGGCGCGGGCGCGGACGTTCTCGCCGGCGGTGCCGGCAACGACACCTACGTGATCGGCCGCGGCTACGGCGCCGAGACGGTGCAAGAGAACGACGCCACGGCCGGCAACAACGACGCGCTCGGCTTTCTCTCCGGCGTCGCCGTCGATCAGATCTGGTTGCGTCACGTCGGCAACGACCTCGAGATCTCGATCATCGGCACGACCGACAGGGCGCTGCTGCAGAACTGGTACCTCGGCTCGCAATACCACGTCGAGACGATGCAGACCTCGGACGGCAAGACACTGATCGACGCGCGGGTGCAAAGCCTGGTCGACGCGATGGCGGCCTTCACGCCGCCGGCGATCGGCCAGACGACGCTGCCGCCGTCCTACCAGACCGTCCTCAATCCGGTCATCGCCAGCAACTGGCTCTGAGGACCGCGACGGATGGCCGGCGGCGGGCGCGCTGCTGGCCATCCGGCGGAACCGACGGTCGACGACCAGCGCCGCGCGCCTCTCTCGGATCGTCTCGCGCGCCCGCGTCGTCAGCGACTCGCCGGGCCCTTGGTGGCCCGCGGAGCGATGCCAGCCGCGCCGCTGCGCACTTCTTGTAAGCTCCGTGCCTTCGAGGGCCGGCAGGAGTCAGGAACATGCAGATCGGGGTGCCGCGCGAGACGGCGGCCGGCGAGACGCGCGTCGCCGCGACGCCGGAGACCGTCAAGAAGCTGGCGGCGCTCGGCCACACGGTGCGCGTCGAGTCGGGAGCCGGCGTCGCGGCCAGCGCGATCGACTCTGCGTACGGCGCGGTCGGCGCCGAGATCACCGATCGCGCCGGCGCCTTCGGCAGCGAGCTGGTGCTGAAGGTGCGCTCGCCGAACGCCGACGAGCTGCGGCTGATGAAGCCGGGAACGAACCTCGTCGGCATGCTCAACCCGTTCGACCGCGCCGGGCTCGATGCGCTCGCCGCCGCCGGCATCACCGCCTTCGCGCTCGAGGCGGCGCCGCGGACGACGCGCGCGCAGAGCATGGACGTGCTGTCGAGCCAGGCCAACATCGCCGGCTACAAGGCGGTGATGGTCGCTGCCAACGCGTACCAGCGCTTCTTTCCGATGCTGATGACCGCGGCCGGCACGGTGAAGGCGGCGCGCGTCGTCATCCTCGGCGTCGGCGTCGCCGGGCTGCAGGCGATTGCGACCGCCAAGCGCCTCGGCGCCGTCATCGAAGCGAGCGACGTGCGGCCGAGCGTCAAGGAGCAGGTCGAGTCGCTCGGCGCCAAGTTCATCGACGTGCCGTACGAGACCGCCGAGGAGAAGGAAGCGGCCGAAGGCGTCGGCGGCTACGCGCGGCCGATGCCGCAGAGCTGGCTCGACCGGCAGAAGGTCGAGGTCGCCAAGCGGATCGCGCTCGCCGACATCGTGATCACGACCGCGCTCATCCCGGGCCGCCCGGCGCCGGTCCTCGTCAGCGAGGAGATGGTCAAGGCGATGAAGCCCGGATCGGTGATCGTCGACCTCGCCGCCGGGCGCGGCCCCGACGGCGTCGGCGGCAACACGCCGCTCAGCGTCGCCGACCGCACCGTCGTCCAGCACGGCGTCACGATCGTCGGCGAAACCAACCTCGCCGCGCAGGTCGGCGCCGACGCATCGGCGCTCTATGCGCGCAACGTCCTCGATTTCCTCAAGCTCGTCCTGCCCAAGGAGGGCGGCTTCGCCGTCCCGATGGACGACGACATCGTCGCCGCCTGCCTGATGACGCAAGGCGGCGAAGTCCGCCGGTCGTGATTCTTCGGCGAAGTGAAAAGAAAGCGTAGGCCATGGACGTCGTCTCCCACACCGTCGTCAACCTGATCATCTTCGTGCTCGCGATCTACGTCGGCTACCACGTCGTCTGGACGGTGACGCCGGCGCTGCACACGCCGTTGATGTCGGTGACGAATGCGATCTCGGCGATCGTTCTCGTCGGCGCGATGCTCGCCGCCGCGCTCACCGAGACCGGCTTCGGCAAGTCGATGGGCGTCCTCGCGGTCGCGCTCGCCGCGGTCAACGTCTTCGGCGGCTTCCTCGTGACTCGACGAATGCTCGAGATGTTCAAGAAGAAGGATCGGCCCAAGGCCGCCAGCGGGGAGAAGAAGGCGTGAGCCTCAACGTCGTCACGCTGCTCTATCTCGTCGCGAGCGTCTGCTTCATCCAGGCGCTGAAGGGGCTGTCGCACCCGACGACGTCGATCCGCGGCAACCTCTTCGGCATGGTCGGCATGGCGATCGCCGCCGTCACGACCGCGGCGCTGATCGTCAAGCTGATCCAGTCGTACCAGCTCTCGACCGCCGCCGGCCTCGGCTGGATCGTGCTCGGCCTCGTCGTCGGCGGCGGCTACGGCACCTGGCGCGCGCGCACCGTCCAGATGACGCAGATGCCCGAGCTGGTCGCGTTCTTCCACAGCATGATCGGCATGGCGGCGGTGTTCATCGCGATCGCCGCCGCGGTCGAGCCGTACGCGTTCGGCATCGTCGCGCGGCCGGTGGCGGGCGGCGCCGTCGATCCGATCCCGACCGGCAACCGGCTCGAGCTGATGCTCGGCGCCGCGATCGGCGCGATCACGTTCTCGGGCTCGGTGATCGCGTGGGGCAAGCTCTCGGCGAAGTACAAGATCCGCGTCTTCCAGGGCGCGCCGGTGACGTTCCCCGGCCAGCACTGGCTCAACCTCGCGCTCGCCGTCGCGATGGTCGTCCTCATCGTCGGCTACACGCTGACACAGAGCCGGTTCGACTTCTTCCTCGCGCTCGCGATCGCGTTCGTGCTCGGCGTCCTGATCATCATCCCGATCGGCGGCGCCGACATGCCCGTCGTCGTCTCGATGCTGAACAGCTACTCGGGGTGGGCGGCTGCCGGCATCGGCTTCTCGCTCAACAACGCGATGCTGATCATCGCCGGCTCGCTGGTCGGCTCGTCGGGCGCGATCCTCAGCTACATCATGTGCCGGGCGATGAACCGCTCGTTCTTCAACGTCATCCTCGGCGGCTTCGGCGGCGAGGGCGGCCCGGCGCCCGGCGCCGCGCAGCAGCGCTCGGTGAAGAGCGGCAGCGCCGACGACGCCGCGTTCATCCTCGGCAACGCCGAGACCATCGTCATCGTTCCCGGCTACGGCCTCGCGGTCGCGCGCGCGCAGCACGCGGTCAAGGAGCTGGCGCAGAAGCTGATCGAGAAGGGCGTCTCGGTGCGCTACGCGATCCATCCGGTCGCCGGCCGCATGCCGGGCCACATGAACGTGCTGCTCGCCGAAGCCGAGGTGCCGTACGACCAGGTGTTCGAGATGGAGGACATCAACGGCGAGCTCGGCCAGGTCGACGTCGCGGTCATCCTCGGCGCCAACGACGTCGTCAACCCGGCGGCGCACGTCAAGGGCAGCCCGATCTACGGCATGCCGATCATCGAGGCGTACAAGGCCAAGACCGTGATCGTCAACAAGCGCTCGATGGCGGCCGGCTACGCCGGCCTCGACAACGAGCTCTTCTACATGGACAAGACGATGATGGTCTTCGGCGACGCCAAGAAGGTCGTCGAGGACATGGTGAAGGCGGTCGAGTAGAAGACCGCGCGGGCCGGCGCCCGTCGCCGCTCACTCGCCCTGGGCGAGCCAGTCGACGAGGATCTTCGTCACCGCGTCGGGCCGTTCGATCGTCGACAGGTGCCCGCAGTCGGCGACGCGCTCGAAGCGCGCGCCGGCGATTGCGTCGGCGATCGCGGCGTGGTCGGCGACCGGCGTCACCGGATCCTGTTCGCCGCAGAGCACGAGCGCCGGCACGCGCACGTGCGCGAGGTCGGCGTGCGAGTCGGGGCGGCCGAGCATCGCGCGCTGCTGGTTGCGCTGGCCCCTGGCGCCGATGCTCGTCGCCATCGCGCCCAGCAGCGCCACGAGGTCGGCGCGCTCGCGGTGCGCCGGCAGCAGCCAGCGTCCGGGCAGCTCGGGGATCAGCGCCTCGATGCCGCCGGCCTCGACCTTCGCGAGGTCGGCGAGCCGTCCGGCGCGCCGCGCCTCGGTGTCGGCGACCGCGGTCGTGTCGAGGAGCGCGAGCCGCGCGATGCGCTCGCGCGCCCGCCGCAGCACCTCGAAGGCGACGTAGCCGCCGAGCGAGAGGCCGACGAGCGTGAAGCGCGCCGGCGTGCGCGAGAGCAGCGCATCGGCCATCGCGCCGAGCGTGTCCTCGTCGCGGAAGACGAACGCGCGGCAGTCGAAGCGCGCCTGCAGCGCCGCGATCTGCGCCGCGAACAGGCGCTCGTCGCAGAGATGCGCGCACGCGAACGCGATGCAGGGCCGCTCGTTCATGGTCGCCGGCCCACGGCGCGGCTCAGAACGGTCGCTCGTCCTGCTGGCACGGCAGCGGTCACGACAGCAGGAAGCCGACGCGCGGCGTCGTGCGCAGCGCGCGGATGCGCGCGATCGCCCGCGCGATCTCGTCGCGGCTCGCGCCGTCGCGGTAGGCGGCGAGGCGCCCGGCCTTGTCCTCGAGCTCGGCACGGCTGAGCGAATTGCCGGGGTCGCCCTTCGGCTCGTCGACGCGGGCGTCGATCGTGCGGCCGTCGATCGTGCGCACGCGGACCTTGCCGATCCAGCGCGCCGGATACGCGGCGTCGACTTCGGGATCGAGCGACATCGCGACGCGGTCGCGGAAGGCGGCGACCGCCGGATCGCGCCAGTGCGCATCGAAGTCGCCGAGGCCGGCGCTGCCGTGCACCGCCACCAGGCCGAGCACGGTCCCCATCGAGAACTTCGACTGGTGCACCGTCTGCGGGTCGACGACCGGACCGAGGACGTCGATCGCGCCCTGGTGGACGTGCGCGGTGACGCGCTCGACGTCGCCGGCCGCGAGGCCGTTCGCGCGCATCGCGTACAGCAGCGCGTCGGCGGCGGGATGCGTGTGCCGGCACGACGCGTGGAACTTGAACGACGTCTCGGCGAGTGCCCAGCGCTCGCCGAGACGGTCGACGAGGCGCGCCGGATCGGCGTCACGCGAGAGCGCAGCACCCATGCCCTGCGCGCCTTCGAAGATGCGGTGGGCGCCGGTGAAGCCGTCCGCCGCGAGGTACGCCGCCGTCAGTCCGGCCGCCGCGGCGTGCGCGGTGTGCAGCTGCTTCGAGTCGGCGGCCTCGCGCAGGAATTCCCACAAGCCCGCGGCCTGCGTGCCTGCGGAGCCGAACGCGTGCGCCATGCGATCGCCGTCGAGAGCGAGCAATCGTCCGACCGCCGCGGCGGCGGCGAGCGTGCCCGCGGTGCCGGTGGTGTGGAAGATGCGGTAGTGCGAGCGGCCGAGAAACTCGCCGACGCGAATGCCGACCTCGTAGCCGGCGACGACCGCGGCGAGCAGCTCGCCGCCGCTGCTGCCGAGCGCCTGCGCGACCGCGAGCGCCGGCGGGAAGACGACCGTCGCCGGATGCAGCACCGAGCTGTTGTGGAGGTCGTCCTGCTCGGCGACGTGCGAAGCCGCGGCGTTGGCGAGCGCGGCGACGAGCGGGCTCGAGCCGCGGCGATGGATGAGCACCTCGCTCGCGCCGTCGGGCGGTCCCATGCCCTCGGCGAAGCGCGCGATCGCCTCGACCGGACGCGCGCCCTTGCCGGCGAGCGCCGAGCCGAGCCAGTCGATCATCAGGTCCCCGGCGCGGTCGAGGACCGCGGCGGGGATCGACGCGGCGTCGAGCGACGCCGCGAACGCGGCGAGCACCTCGCCCGGGGACCGTTCGGCCATCGTCTGCTCCTTCGTTGCCCGCGCTCAGACCGCGCCGTCGCGGTGCAGCCGCGCGATCGCAGCGGCATCGAAGCCGAGCTCGGCGAGCAGCGCATCGGTGTGCGCGCCGAGCGCCGGCACCGCGTCCATGCGGACGTCGCTCGCGTCGCGGGCACCCGGCGGAACGAGCGCCGGCACCGGACCCGACGGCGTCGCCACCTCGCTCCAGCGCGCGCGTGCGCGCAGCTGCGGATGCGCCCACACCTCGGCCATCGTGTTGACGCGCGCATTCGCGATCTGCGCGCGGTCGAGCCGCGCCGTCACCTGCTCGGCGGTGAGGCCGGCGAACGTCTCGACGATGATCGCGCGCAGCGCCTCGCGCGCCGCGGTGCGCGCCGCATTCGACGCGAAGCGCGGGTCGCCCGCGAGCTCGGCACGCTCGAGGACGCGCTCGCAGAAGACCTGCCACTCGCGCTCGTTCTGCAGGCCGAGCATGACGACGCGGCCGTCGCCGGCCGGGAACGGGCCGTACGGATAGATCGTCGCGTGCGCGGCGCCGGTGCGCTGCGGCGGCGCCGCGCCGTCGAACGCGTAGTAGAGCGGATAGCTCATCCACTCGACCATGCTCTCGAGCATCGAGATATCGATCCGCTGCCCGCGGCCGCTCTTCTCGCGCTCGAGCAGCGCAGCGAGGATGCTGCTGTACGCGTACATGCCGGCGGCGATGTCGGCGATCGAGCAGCCCGCCTTGGCCGGCTCGTCGGCGCTGCCCGTGATCGAGACGAAGCCGGATTCGCTCTGGATCAGGAGGTCGTATGCCTTCTTGTCGCGGTACGGCCCGGGGCGCTCGGCGTCGTCGCCGTAGCCCGAGATGTCGCAGACGACGAGGCGTGGGTGCGCGGCTGCGAGCGCTTCGTGCGAGAGGCCCATCCGCGCCGCCGCACCCGGCGCGAGGTTCTGCACGAGGACGTCGGCGCGCGCGAGCAGGCGCGCCAGGATCGGCGCTGCCTCGGCGTGCTTGAGGTCGAGCGTCAGGCTCTCCTTGCTGCGGTTCGTCCACACGAAGTGCGACGCCAGGCCGCGGACGCGGCTGTCGTAGCTGCGCGCGAAGTCGCCGCTGCCGGGACGCTCGACCTTGATCACGCGCGCGCCGAGGTCGGCGAGCTGGCGCGTGCAGAACGGCGCCGCGATCGCGTGCTCGAGCGTCACGACGGTGATGCCGTCGAGCGGCTTCATGTCCCTGTCAACCCGGGCGAAGCGAAAGCATCTCAAAAGCTCCGCGGCAGCCCGAGCACGTGCTCGGCGACGTAGCTGAGGATCAGGTTGGTCGAGATCGGCGCGACCTGGTAGAGCCGCGTCTCGCGGAACTTGCGCTCGACGTCGTACTCGTGCGCGAAGCCGAAGCCGCCGTGGAACTGCAGGCACGCGTCGGCCG